>Ga0265299_10000115_pt1 | contig 110121 bp, 77 predicted proteins | sample AusTroGonzalo_MG_4_FD_193485 | JGI IMG/M metagenome (GOLD analysis project Ga0265299, IMG submission 193485) | Bovine rumen microbial communities from tropical cattle in Woodstock, Queensland, Australia - Gonzalo_02 | ecosystem: Host-associated > Mammals > Digestive system > Stomach > Rumen ... | reverse complement strand
ATACATCCCTTCCTTTCAGGGAAGGGCTTGGGTTAGGCATTTTTCCCCTCACTCCCTCATAAGGGCAATCTGCTTCCGTTTAGCTACCGTTTAGCTATGCGTTAGCATGGCGGACCAAAGGATCACCCAACAATCCCCCAAGGATCACCCAAGGATGGCGACCGAATTTTGTACAAAACAAGCTTTCACTGTATATATACATAGTATATATACATTTTTTGTTGTTTTTTCTCCAAATAAACACTCAACTACCTCCTTTCAAAACACCTCTAAACTCTAAACTCTAAACTCTAAACTAAAAAACTCTGTTTTTTTCTTGCATATATGCAATTTTTGTTGTATCTTTGCGCCCGATTTTGCATAATAGGCAAATGACGAAATGAGAAATTGAGAAAATGACCAAATACAATGATTTACAAATTGATTTTTTCGTGTGAGGAAGGCGACCCGAACTTCCGCCGCGTTTTTGAGGCTGACGCCGATGCCACATTCCTTGATTTGCACAATGCCATTTTGAAGAGCGTCGGTTATCCCGATGACCAGATGACTTCGTTCTTCCTGTGTAACGACGAGTGGGAGAAAGGCCAGGAGGTGACACTCGTGGAGATGGACTCGAACTTCGAGTACGACAACATGGTGATGAACGAGACACGCCTGAGCGACCTGATAGAAGAGGTGGGCCAGCGCCTGATATATATCTTCGACCCCATGTTCGAGCGTTATTTCTTCGGTAACCTCAAGGAGATAAAACCGGGCACGATGAACGGCGTAGAGTGCGTGGAGAGCAAAGGCAAGGCGCCGAAGCAACTCAAGAGCGAAGACCCCTTGGCGGGTCTCGGCGGCAAAGGCGGCGACGATGACTTCCAGTTCGACGACGAGTTCAAAGACGAACTCGACCTCGGCGATATCGACATGGAAGGCTTCCAAGACTTGAGTTTCGATGATGGCACAATGTTTTAATCAATTAACAATTAAAAATTAACAATTAACAAAGGGCTTGTAGCAGGTTTGGTACTGACTCGTAGAATCCGTACAGACTTGTAAGATTGTACAAAAGCCACTAGGACACTTTGTTCATTGTGAATTGTACATTGCTGCTTATAGTAGGTCCGACGGGGGTTGGGAAGACGGAACTGGCGCTGCGTGTGGCGGAGCATAACCGTTGCCCCATTGTCAGTTGTGACAGCCGTCAGGTGTTTCGCGAACTGCCTATCGGCACGGCGGCGCCTACGGCGGAAGAACAAACGCGGGTGAAGCATTATTTCATCGGCAACCGTTCGATAGACGAAGACTATAACGCAGGGCAGTACGAGCGGGACGCGATGGCACTGTTGGAGCAGTTGTTCGCAACACATGAAGTGGTGGTGATGACAGGCGGTTCGATGCTTTACGCCGATGCGGTCTGCAAAGGTCTGGACGACCTGCCGTCCGTTCCTGCGGAGATACGAAAAAAAGTAGCCTACCCTCGGTCCCTCCCTGAAGGGAAGGAAGAGAGCCGCGAAGAGTGGCTCAAGTGGCTGCAGAGCGAAGTGCAGCGATTGGACCCGAAATACTGGGAAGAGGTGGACCGGCAGAACCCCGCACGACTGGCACATTGCGTGGAAATATGCCTGACGACCGGCAAACCGTATTCGTCCCTGCTGACGAAGAAGGCGAAAGGCGAGTGGCAAGAGGCGAGTGACCGTCCGTTCCGCATCCTCAAGATAGGTCTCGACCGTCATCGCGCACAATTGTACGCGCGCATAGACGAGCGTGTGAGACAGATGATAGCCGCAGGACTGGTGGACGAAGCGCGGGCTGTGTATCCCAAGCGGGCGCTGAACAGCCTGCAGACGGTGGGCTACAAGGAACTTTTCGCCATGATGGACGGAGAATATGACTTAGACCGCGCCATCGAACTGATACAACAGAACACGCGTCATTACGCCAAGCGGCAGCTGACTTGGTTCCGACGCGACAAAGAGATATTTTGGTTAGACGCCAACGATGATTATGAAAAAAACGAGCATATTATTGATGATTTGCTGCGCGCTGATAGCGTGCAAGAAAAATGAAGTGAACTTCTCCTATTCGCCGACTTATCCTTGTGCGGGTGAGTCGGTGACGTTCTCCAACCTCTCGGCTTCGGGAGAAGATTGGCTGTGGACTTTCGGCGACGGAGCTACCTCGACGCTCAAGAACCCGAGCCATATCTATAAGCACGCCGGTACCTACCGCGTGTCCCTGAAGGTCGATAACAGGAGCTCATGGATGGAGAGCAAGGAAATCACCGTCTTTGACACGATTCCGAGTTTCACTTGCAGCGACACGAGTTTTACTGTATTCAAAGACTACACCTTCACCGCGCAGGTCTATAACCCCTATAGTTACAAGGTGGAGTACCTTTGGTACATCCCGGTAGACCCATCGGAGGGATCGCCGTATTACGTTGTGACCGACACAACGATGCAGAACAGCACCCTGAACCTCTATTTCGTACGTGCGAAAAGTGAGGCGAAGATAGGTCTGCGCGTCATCCTGAACGGCGACACGACCCTCGTCGAGAAATCGTATTTCGTTGCCGACCGTAAGACCAATTCCGTCCTTTTCCGCACGGACAAAGGTGACTTCCGCCAGCGTATCTTCGAAGACCGCGCGGAGGAGGCAAAAGTGATTGTTGCGGATACGCTCTTGGATAACGAGCAGGACACCATGCAGATATACAACGGCTATCTGTTCTCGCTATCGGAGTTACAGGAGGTATTCCCCGAAATCGAGGGCTTCAAGATAGCCAGTCGTAAGATTTACTATCGTGCAAACGGCGGTGGCCTGTGGGTGGCGAATATCGACGGCGCCTACGAGGTACAGATTGACGCCCGTCCTTGTGATGCGATGACGCTCGATACCAAAGACAGCCGCATATATTGGGCGAACGAAGAAGGCGTGTGGTATATGCCTTTCGTCGGTTCGGATAACAATAAGTTCGTCACCGTGCCACAACAACTGAACACCATGAAAAATATCTTTAAAATAGCCGCAGATGCGGAACCAAAATAATGCAACCGGATTATATTTTTGAAACAAGTTGGGAAGTTTGTAACCGCGTAGGCGGTATTTATGCAGTATTGAGTACACGCGCTGCGTCCATGCAGGCCGAGCACCCGGACAAAGTGTTCTTCTTCGGACCGGACTTCGGCGCACATAGTAACATTTACTTTCAGGAAGACAAAAGCCTTTTGAAAGACTGGCTTTCAGCATTCAGTAGGCAGCATTCAGACATCCCCGTCCGTATAGGCCGTTGGGACGTTCCGGGTAAGCCGATAGCCATCCTCCTGAAGTTCGACGCCCTTTGGAATCGCAAGGATGCCATCTACGCGTGGGCGTGGGATAAATTCCAAGTGCAGAGCCACGCTGCTTACGGCGACTATGACGAGAGTTGTCTTTTCGGCTACGCCGCCGGCATGGTGATGGAGAACTTGTATGGGTTCTTAAGTCGGAAAAGTCAGACCGGTCTGAACTTCTGTATGCATGCCAACGAATGGCAGACGGCGTTCGCTATTTTTTACCTGCGTGACCATTGTCCGGAGATAGCCACGCTGTTCACCACCCACGCTACAGGCATCGGCCGCTCGATAGCCGGCAACGGCAAGCCGCTGTACGACTATTTCGAGGGCTATAACGGCGACCAGATGGCGCAGGAGTTGAACATGGTGAGCAAGCACTCCGTGGAGAAACAGGCGGCGCACACAGCGGACTGCTTCACCACCGTCAGTTATATCACGGCACGGGAGTGTGCGCAACTCTTAGACAAGAAAGTGGATATAGAGACGCCGAACGGCTTTGAGTCCACTTTCGTGCCGAAAGCAGAGGATTTCGACGAGAAACGCGCCGTCGCGCGCGAGGCGTTACGGAGAGTGGCGGGTGAGCAGTTAGGCGGCGTGGTGCCGCAAAACGCACTCTTTGTGTGCATCTCCGGTCGTCAGGAATGGAAGAACAAAGGTATCGACGTGTTCGCCAGCGCATTGGACAAGTTAGCGCAGAAAATATACCACAGCGATCAACCCGAACGCGAAGTGATTGCATTTGTGATGATTCCCTATCTGGACCGTGCGCCTTCTCGGAAAGGCAAAGTGAGTGCGGTCTTTGTGCCGTATTACTTAGATGGTCACGACCCGCTTTTCGGCATGACCTATTACGACCTGCTCATCGGTATGGATATCACGGTGTTCCCGAGTTATTACGAGCCGTGGGGTTATACTCCGTTGGAGAGTTGCGCCTTCCATGTTCCGACCATCACGACCAGTCTGGCCGGTTTCGGCGAATGGGCGGCACGACAGAAAGAGCAAGGCGGCGTAACGGTTATCGAGCGTAATGACAGCAATTTCGATGAAGTGGCGGAGAAAATCGCAGACACCCTGTTGCAGTTTGACCGCCTCTCGAAGACAGAGAAAGCCGAAGTACGCAAGAAGGCGGCGGCGATTGCGAAGAAAGCCGACTGGAAACATTTCTTCCAATACTACCGCAAAGCCTACGACATCGCGCTTAAAAAAGCAGCCAAAAGAAACAAAATATGAAAAAGATTATGATAATTGCGGCTATTGCCGCTTTGACACTTCCGATGGAAGTGATGAGTTGTACCAATTTTCTGGTAGGTAAAAACGCTTCGGCAGACGGCAGTACGATGATTTCGTACGCCGCTGACTCGTACGGCATGTTCGGTTTCCTGCATTTCGCGCCGGCACAGGACTGGCCCGAAGGCGCGATGCGCGAAGTCAAAGACTGGGACACCGGTCGTCCGCAGGGACAGATTCCGCAAGTGGCGCACACCTATTCGGTGGTAGGCAACATGAACGAACACCAAGTGACCATCGGTGAGACCACTTGGGGCGGACGCGAAGCGTTATGGGATACCGTCGGTATCGACTACGGTTCGCTGATATACATCGCCTTGGAGCGCAGCAAGACCGCCCGCGAAGCCATCGAATGGTTCATCACCCTCGTCAATGAATACGGCTACGCTTCGGAAGGCGAGTCGTTCTCGTTCGGCGACCCTAACGAGGTATGGATGATGGATCTCATCGGCAAAGGCCCGGGTAAGAAAGGCGCGAACTGGGTGGCTGTTCGTATTCCCGACGATGCCATCGCTGCGCACGCCAACCAAGCGCGTATCACGGCGATTCCCGTGAACGAGAAACATAAACTGACCAAGGAAGAGAAACGTCTGCAAAAGAAACTCGACTGCGTCTGCAAGGGCGATTGGATGTGGGATAAGAACGTCATCGCTTTCGCGCGCGAGAAAGGTTATTTCTCCGGCAAGGACGCGGATTTCTCTTTCCAGGCCGCGTATAACCCCTTCGACTTCAGCGGTTTCTACGCTTGCGAAGCACGTGTGTGGTCGTTCTTCAACCATTTCGTCAGCGATGATGAGATGTACCGGTATTTTGATTACGCGACAGGTGCCACTTTCCGCGAGACGAACGGAAAGGACGAAGGCATACATATGCCGCTGTGGATTATCCCGAACCGCAAGGTGAGTGTGCAGGACCTCAAAGAATGTATGCGCGACGAATACAAAGGCACGCCGCTGGATATCACCCAAGGCACCGATGCCGGTCCGTGGAACAGCAAACTGCGTTACGGCGGATTGGGCTTCAAGTTGGATTCCGTACAATACTGGTACGAGCGTCCGATAGCTACCCAACAGACGGCGTGGTCGTTTGTGGCGCAGATGAGAAGTTTCAACCGCTACGGCATCTTCTGGTTCGGCGTCGATGACGCGGCGTGCAGTTGCTATACACCGATGTACTGCTGCATCAATCATGTGCCGGAGTGCTTCGCGGAAGGTAACGGCGACAGTTATACCTTCTCGCCGACAAGCGCTTGGTGGACCTTCAACCTCGTAGCTAACTGGGCATACACCAAATACAGCCGCATGTACCCGCATATCCGAGAATTGCAACAGGCGTGGGATGATAAGTTTAATACCCAGATAGCAGGCGTCGATGTGCAAGCCGCAGAGTTGAGCGACGAAGATGCACGGGCCTTCCTGACGTCCTATTCATGTGCGCAGGCAGAAAATCTCGTAGCCGACTGGCAGCGTCTGTACATCTACCTGGTAACGAAGTTTATTGACGGACAGGAACGCAAGGAAGAGAACGGTCAGTTCAAGCGTAACCCGTACGGGAACAGTTGCGGTCCGCACCGTCTGGCGCTGCCGGAAAAGGAGCTGCGCGTCATAGCACCGGAAATAACGCATGAGTAAGCCATGAGAAAAATACGTATCTTAATCCTGTTTGCCTTATACGCGCGCTTGCTTGTTGCTGCGCCGTGGAACGGCAGTACGTCAGTGCCTGCGAACGACGGCACTACGTTTACCGTCACGACGGCTGAAGAGTTGGCGTGGGTGGCAGCGCAAAGCCAGACGAACGACTTTGCCGGAAAGATAATCGTTATCGCCAATGACTTGGACTTGGGTGGCACACAGGCAACGCCGCCCAGTTGGCAACCTATCGGCAGTGAGACGAAACCTTTCCAAGGGCAGTTGGACGGCGGCAACCATGTGCTGTACAACATCTATATCATGAGTTCGCTCTTCCCGAAAGGCTGCGGTCTGTTTGCCGAGACAGGCGCGAACGCGGTTATCCATCACTTGGCAATCGCGCAAGGTCAAATCATGACGGACGCATCCAGTAACATCGGTTGCTTCGTGGGTGTCCACCGTGGTTCCATCCATCACTGCTTCAACATGGCGCAGATTATCGCTCACAACGGCGACCGCATCGGTGGCCTCGTAGGCGCGAACTATGGTACCATCCAATATTCGTATAATACCGGCATCATCACTGATGCGAGAGATTATGTGGGAGGTCTGGTAGGTTATAACTACGCCTCGGCACAACTCAACGAGTGCTACAACGTAGGTTACTGCATCGGCGCTTCGAGTGTAGGTGCGCTGTTCGGAAAGAACGAAGCGCCGGAAGCACGGGTGACAAAGACTTATTTTGACCAACAGATGACGCGCATGTTCGTAACAGGCGATGAAGGTAAGGACGAGATACTGGATAATCTCAAGCACGCGGTGGAGAAGACAATCATCTTCCTTTCCGCAGAAAATCCTTTTACCGGCTTGGGCGAATGGGAAGTGGTCCGCGAAAGTCGTTATTGCTATCCGCGTCTCAAATGTTTCAACGACCATGAGGCATCGCTGGTATCCACCGACCTTATTATCCTCGATGCGGAGAACTTGCCCAAAGAGCGCGCAGAAGGAGTAGGTACACCGATTATGGGAAACAGTCCCCGTAAAGGATTCAAACTCTTAGGCGTACCCGAAGCCGAATGGTTCTCGCCAAGTGAGGACGTGATAAAAATAGTGAGCGGCTCGAAAGCGGAAGTCTATCGTCCGTGTAGCAACCAACCCGTCATTCTGACCGTCACGGAAGGCGCCAGCACGAAACAGATATACACTATCGTAAAAGGTTATGATGACTTCGATTCTGGTATTGTGAATGGCACCGCCACTGTCTGCTGGGGGCAAGAGGATGTGCGGTTCATCAGCACGAACCGCGGTAAAGAACCTACAGGCGGAAAGGATGATGAACAGGATAATCCTGATTTCTGCTATCAGTTTATGATTATTCGTGACACTATTACCGCTTACGATGCGCAAGGAACCCCCATAAGTTTTGAACCGATAGACACGTTCTATCTGCCGCAATACGAGTATAAAGCATGGAATATTCCTACCAATAACCCGGGAAACTATTCCTTCCGTCGTTATGTGCATGACGCGCAATGCCGGACTATATGGACTGTTTCGAAAGGACCCGAGAGCGCTCCCTTAGGACGACTCTTCCTCACCGTTAGTGAGAAATTCGACGCAGGTGAGTTATATCCGGATCCGGACACACTATATGGAGAACTGCCGATGATGCTGACCATCGAGAGCAAGGTTGACGCTTCCGGCGGTAGTGATAAGATACATTACACGTGGAATTTGGACTATAGCAAATGGAATGCGAAGACTGCGTCGTGGACACCTGACGCGCAGGGCAGTCAGAACCCGCTTTTTGTGGACGGGGTGTTAGTAAGCACAGCTTCGGTAGAGAATTATATCTTCACCAAGCCGGGGAAATACACGTTCACGCGTCGTGTGACCGAAGAGTCCTGTGCAGGTTCGCCGCAAGAGGCAAAGAACCCGCACACGGTCATCATTTTCGGAATGCTGAAACCGGGCGCAATAGAGTCGTTCGAACGCGCATTCTGTATACCGGCCTGCACGGATACGATTCATGTGTTAGACTCCGTCAGTGGCGGAGACGGCCTATATACCTATCGCTGGTTATGCAACGGAACACCGATAGCCGACAGCAATGTGCCGGAGTTCCTCCTGGCGAACTTCACGATGAATTACGGAAGCACCTACGTCTTCAAGCGTCAGGTGAAGGATAACATGGGGAAGACGGGTTGGCTGACTTCGGAAGGAGAGGTTACCATCACCATCTATCGTGAGACCGATGCGGGAGCTATACGTACCATCAATGAGCACGACTGCTTCGAAGTTGCAGTGAATGAGGTGGAGATGAATATCCGCGAACAGCGGGCGGCGAGTGGAGATATAGGTAGTGAGTTCGTGTATTGCTGGCTGCTCTTCCGCGGAGGTAATGACACGTTATTCTTGGATACCATTCGTCACAACGGTCCTACGCTGGAAACGACCATCAAACTCAATGACTACGGTCTAAGCGCACCGGTGACCGTCTTTGTCAAACGTGCGGTGCAGAACCTGCTCTGTCAGACAGACTGGCTATACTCGGATAACTCCGCTTCATGGCATGTGGGACGCGCTGTCAAAAAGACTGTCCCCGTAAAAGTGTGTGAGTTGCCTTATACCTATACCTACACCTTCACAGACGGTCACACCAAGACGTACCGCTTCACCTCCGTCAATGAGACGACGGTCATGCATGACCAGACTGCTGACGGTTGCTCCATGGAGGTGACGCTGCAATGTATGCAGATGGCATTGCCGATAGTGAAAATAGAATCAACAGGTTCGCTTTGCGAATCAGCGGACGTGTTGGCTATCCCATATACGATACAACAGGGAATGCCCGACCATTTTGACCTGACGTTCTCCAAGAGCGCTCAAGAGGTGGGTTTCCGCGACTCGCTCAATGGTCCGATGCCGGCATCGCAGATAATAGAGATACCTATACCCGATACGTTGGTGTACGGCAAATACAGTTTCGAGATTTCGTTCTTTGTAGAGAACGCCAGTTCCAACGAGTGCAAGCGTAGCGAACCGCAGACGCAGACCTTTACCGTGGACTTGGACGGATTCGTTCATCGCAAGGACAACGAGGTGGCGTTTGTCGATAATAGCGGTAAGCACAGCGAAGAAGGTATCACGTTCAAGACCTACCAATGGTATCGGAACGGCGAACTGCTCGAAGGCGAAAACGGACAGTTCTATTACGAATACAACGGCCTGAACGGATTCTATCAGGTGGTGATGACCGGCGCAGACGGAAAAGAATATCGCAGTTGCGTCTATGAGTTCCGTCCGGCGACACCTATAACCAACATCTCTGACGGCAAGCGCGGCACGAAAGTGATACGTGACGGCAGATTGCTGATCCTCGTGGGAGACAAGATGTATAACATGTTAGGACAGGAGGAAAGAAGATGAAACGGGCATGGGTTATAGGCATGGCTTTAGTGATGGCCATTGGAGCGATTGCGCAACAGCCGGCGACAAAGAAGAAACGGATCAAACAGAAACCCGTAAAGCACTATATTGACGTCTATGCCGGTGGAGGCATCAGCAGTTTCGGGTACTCCTTGGAAGGCGGACAAGCAGGGATAGGCGGTTCCTTTACCCTCGGCGCAGGGTACACCTATTTCTTCAAACCCTACATCGGCGTGCAAGCCGGCCTGCAGATCTCCCGTGTAGCAACGATGGCGAAGCTTACCGAACCGATAGAGTGGAGTACATGGCAGGACGGCTCGCCGCTGACCGATTATATGGGAGAGCAGTATATCCATCGCACCACCTTTGCCAACTGGAAAGAGAAGGAGCAGGCGTATCTGTTCCAGATACCTGTAGGGTTGCGTTTCCGTTATTTCAAGGATCGTGACAGCCGTGCCGGCTTACACGCTGCGGTGGGTTTGAACCTCTCCATCCCGCTGCTGTCCAATTACGTACACACTTCGGGGGACGTGACGCACACTGGATGGTATCCGCAATGGCAACTGGAACTGCATGACTTGCCCGGACGCTTTGAGACAGAACCGTTCATCACACCGCAGGAGGAGTCGCTCCGCTCGCGTCTGAACACCGTCAATGTAGAGGCTTACGCCGAATTGGGAACCTCGATTCGCCTGAACGTCCGTACAGAACTTTTTGTGGCGGCATACATGCAGTACATGCTTAATGACTTCTCATCCGTCAAACGCGACGCGCGTACGCCGTTGGGCTTCTCCAATAACCATAACCACTACGCGTTCATGACGGAGTACCGGGGACTCATCGGGACAGATAAGGTGGGAGCGTTGCACCCGTGGGTGGTAGGCCTCAAAGTGGGCGTGAGTGTGAGTCCTATCAAGACCGAAAGAGAGAAAGTGAAACAGTTGAAGAAACTGGCGAAGCAATTCCCCGACGTGCTACCGCCGACAGAGGTACACGATACGATATATGTGTTCGATACCATTTATATGTACAAGCATGATACGGTACAGCAAGTGGTGACGGATACCATCCGCACGGAGCGTATCATCCGCGATACGGTGATGATTATCAAAGAGCAGAAAGCCGTAGAAGCCATTGACTCGATGCTCTCGGAATCCGTAATATGGTTCAACTTAGATGAATACGAACCGATACTCGAACCTGCGTATATCATCGATTCGATAGCAGCCGTGATGAGGCAACATCCGAATATCCGCTTGCATGTTAACGGTCATGCGTGTCGCTTGGGTTCGGACGCATACAACCAGCGCTTGGCGCTCAAACGCGCACAAGCAGTGGCCAAACTACTGCGGGAAAAAGGCGTCAGCGGAGAGAGAATGCAGATACGTTCGTATAGTTCGTCTTACCCGTATCGCTATAACAACGAACACCAGTTGTCGAAGGACCGCCGCGTAGAAATCATTCCTGAAACAGATAACCCAAAAATAAAAATTGAAGAAACAGACGATGAAGATTTTTAATGAGTACAAACAGTTGAACTTGCCTGCGTTGAGCCGTGAGGTATTAGCGCAGTGGGAACAGGAAAACCTCTTTGAGAAGAGTATATCCACACGTGAAGGACATCCGCAGTTCCTATTCTTCGAGGGGCCGCCTTCGGCGAACGGAAAACCGGGTATCCACCATGTGATGGCGCGCACTATCAAAGATACGTTCTGCCGTTTCAAGACCATGCAGGGTTTTCAAGTACGCCGCAAGGCCGGATGGGACACACATGGTCTGCCGGTGGAGTTGGGCGTGGAGAAAATGCTCGGCATCACCAAAGAGGATATAGGCAAGAAGATTTCCGTAGATGAATACAATGCCGCTTGCCGCCGCGAGGTGATGAAATACACGAAAGAGTGGACGAACCTGACGAAGCAGATGGGGTATTGGGTGGACCTTGACGACCCGTACATCACCTACGATAACAAATATATCGAGACGCTGTGGTATTTGCTAAAGGAACTCTACAAGAAAGGCTTCCTGTATAAAGGTTATACCATCCAGCCTTACTCGCCGGCGGCAGGTACAGGCTTGTCTTCGCATGAGTTGAACCAGCCGGGATGTTACCGGGACGTTAAAGACCTGACCTGTACCGCGAAATTCCGCCTCAAGGACGGACGTTATATCATCGCATGGACCACCACACCGTGGACGCTGCCAAGCAATACCGCCCTCTGCGTAGGCCCGAAGATTGACTATGTGGCGATAGAGAAGCCTGCCCCGAGTATCCCTGGAGGGAAGGAGATAATAATCCTCGCGGAGGCACGGATTGAGGCCTATAAGAAAGACCTCTGCGGAGTGGATGCGGAGGGTAACTTGCTCGAACCGAAAATTGTATGGCGTGGCAAAGGTGCGGACCTTGTCGGATTGGAATACGAACCGCTTTTCCCATGGGTAAACCCGGGCGAAGGGGCCTATCGTGTCATTCCGGGCGACTATGTGACAACCGAAGACGGTACAGGTATCGTGCACATCGCGCCTACCTTCGGTGCGGATGACAAGAAAGTGGGAGACGCAGCCGGTGTGCCCGGTCTGTACATGCAGACCAAGAACTACGGTCCGCGACCGATGGTGGACTTTACGGGTAAGTATTGGAAGATAGAGGATTTGGACGAAGAGTGGGTGAAGAAGAACGTCAACACGGAACTGTACGGCAAGTACGCCGGCCGTTTCGTCAAGAACGCCTACGACCCCACCTTGACCGACAAAGACGAGTCGCTCGACTTGCACCTCTGTCTTGAGATGAAAGCCGACGGACGGCTGCTCAGAACCGAGAAACACGTACACTCGTATCCGCATTGCTGGCGAACTGACAAGCCGGTGATTTATTACCCCTTGGATAGTTGGTTCATCCGGTCCACCAAGGCCCGCGAGGAGATGATTGCGCTCAACCAGACCATCAACTGGCAGCCGGAATCCACCGGTACCGGTCGTTTCGGTCAGTGGCTCAATAACCTCAACGACTGGAACCTGAGCCGTAGCCGTTATTGGGGCACTCCGCTGCCTATTTGGCGCACCGAAAATGGTTCCGAAGAGATTTGTATCGGTTCGATTGCCGAACTCTTTGCAGAGATAGACAAGTCCGTCAAGGCGGGTTTCATGAAAGCGAACCCGTGGCCGAAACATAAGGTAGGCGACTACAGCAAAGAGAACTACGACCCGTCTGTCATCGACCTGCATCGTCCTTATGTAGACTCCATCGTTCTCGTTTCGCCTTCGGGCAAACCGATGAAGCGCGAACTGGACCTCATCGACGTGTGGTTTGACAGCGGTGCCATGCCTTACGCTCAAAATCACTATCCTTTCGAGAACGCTGACGCTCCGCGCACAGCGGACTTTATCTCGGAAGGCGTGGACCAGACACGCGGTTGGTTCTTCACGCTTCACGCTATCCACACGATGATTGAAGGCACGGTGGCATACAGGAATGTTATCTCTAACGGGCTCGTGCTGGACAAGAACGGCAATAAGATGAGTAAGCGTTTGGGCAACGCCGTGGACCCGTTCGGTGCATTGGAGACCTACGGCGCCGATGCGGTGCGCTGGTATATGCTGACGAACTCCAGTCCGTGGGAGAACCTCAAGTTCGATCAGGACGGCGTGGATGAAGTACGTCGTAAGTTCTTCGGCACGCTATACAACACCTACGGCTTCTTCGCTCTCTATGCGAACGTGGACGGCTGGGGTATAGACCCAAAACACGGCAACGACACGGAATCGACACGGAATCGGGTCGAGGGTACTTGCAGGGTAAATGCTGAGTATGCCGAGATCGATAAGTGGATCCTCTCTAAACTCAACTCTCTCGTCAAAGAAGTAACAGAGGCTTATGAAGCCTATGAGCCGACCAAAGCCGGTCGTGCGATAAGTGACTTCGTGCAGGACGACCTGTCGAATTGGTACGTGCGTCTGAACCGCAAGCGTTTCTGGGGCGGAGAGATGAACGCCGACAAACAGGCGGCTTATGAGACGCTTTACACCTGTCTAAAGACGGTGGCACAACTCATGGCGCCTAACGCACCGTTCTATGCCGACCGTCTGTACCGTGACCTCACGGGCGAGACCGTTCACCTGAGCGAGTGGCCGAAAGCGAACGAAGCATTCATAGACACCAGATTGGAGCGTCAGATGTTCCTGGCACAACAAGCCACATCCATGATTCTCAGTCTGCGCAAACGTGCGGAGAAGAACGTGCGCCAACCGCTGCAGAAGGCAGTTATCCCGACGCCGGACAAAGAGACAACCGACGCGCTGCTGCACGTAGCCGAACTTATCAAGAGTGAGGTGAACGTGAAGGAACTTGTCATCGTCCCTGCCGAGCAGTCGGAGGTTCGCTTAGTAAAGAAAATCAAGCCGCAGTTCAAAGTGCTCGGTAAGAAAGTGGGTGCGGACATGAAGGCGGTGGCTGCGGAGATTGCCGCCATGAACCAGGACCAGATAGCGCAGATGGAGGCGGAAGGCTGTTATCAACTGTCCATGGTAAACTATCAACTGATACCGGAGGACGTGGAGATTATCACCGAAGACATGCCGGGCTGGTTGGTAGCCAACAATGGTATTTTGACCATTGCGCTGGATATCGAACTCAACGACGCCCTGATAGAAGAAGGCATCGCGCGCGAACTGATTAACCGCATCCAGAACCTGCGTAAGTCGTCCGGTTTGGAGATAACTGACCGCATTGCTGTCGTGCTTGAGGACCGCGAAGAGATACACAATGCCGTACTTCACTGCGGCGAGTACATCGCTTCGCAAGTGTTGGCGACGAGTCTTGAGCTGGCTGACGGCGTACAGGGTGACGTCCTTGAGATGGACGGATATAACGTGAATATTCAAATCAAAAAAGCATAAAAGACTATGAAAAAAATCTTTTCATGGATGCTGATTGCCCTTGTGGGCATCGCATTTAGCAGTTGTGAAGGCTTTGGTAAGAAGCAAACGGATTTCTACCTGAGCGACCTGCAAGGTAAATGGTTAGAAGATGGCAGCACAACGCATTATGTGTGCTTCACTACAGAATCTTCAGACATAAAACCAGGCTATTTGTGGGCCTACGAGTGGGGAGACTTCGGGGATGATGTAGACGAAGCGGATGTACTGGCAGATAAATACGGTAACGGATGGTTCATGTATCAGTTGAAAGAAGCGGAGTTACTGGAAATCCATAAAATGAACCAAGGCTGGGGAGACATACCGAAAGTATACACTGTCACTGTATTGACAAAACAAAAACTGACGTACGCCCCGAAGGACTACCCGAAAGAAAAAGTAAGTTTCACGAAACAATAAGTATATGAAACGTGTATTGAAAATCATTGGTTGGACGTTATTGGGCATCGTACTGACGGTGATAGCGGTGGCTTGCATCGCCATCTACATCGTCTTCACTCCTTCTCGTCTGACACCTATCGCCCGTCAGGTGGCGGATAAATACGTGACCTGTCAGCACGAGATAGGAGAGGTGGACCTCACGTTCTTTTCCACTTTCCCCCGTTTTGGTCTTCGTGCCGACGGTCTGTTGCTGATTAATCCCAAAGCCGGCGCACAGAACGATACTGTGGTGGAGGCGCCGCGTTTGGTGGCTACCGTGGATGTGATGGCGTTTCTCAAGCAGAAGAGTCTTATTGTACACGAGGCGCGTTTGGACGACGCTTCGGTCAATTTCTTCATCGCGCCCGACGGCACGACGAACCTGACGAACGTCTTTGTCACTTCTCCGGACACGACGGACACCACCGCCTTCTCTTTGCCATTCAATGACTTGCGTGTGGACGGTTTGCGTATCAAGGCCCGCGCCATCACTTTCGTCGATGCCAAGGACACTATCGAGGCATCGTTAGGCGAGACCGAACTATCGGCAAAGGCGGAGAATTGGGATAACATGCTCGTTGCCTTGGATGCGCATGACGTGTGCGCGAAACTTAAGAATGATACCTATGCCGACAGTCTGCACGTGGAGCTGATAAGTCCGTTGGCGATGAACCTCGACCTCATGCATTTCATTGTAGATGGCGCGCGCTTGGCGGTCAATGACTTTAATCTGCGCCTTGAGGCATATGTCGCTATAAGTGACAGCATCCATATAGATGCGGAACTGAATACTGACAAGTGGCAAATCAAACCGCTTATGGCTTTAGTGCCGGAGAAGTTCGCGAAGACCATGGCAGACCTTGACGTGGACGGTGCAATCCAGTTGAATGCCACTGTCAACGACTACTACAGCGCTTCTCATATGCCCCGCATACAGGCGAAAGTGACACTCGACGACGGTGCCGGCAGTTACAAACCGCTGCCATACACCCTGCGTGATGTTGCTTTGGATGCGGACGCCGACCTGCGCATGAACGAGGGCGAGCGCTCGAAAGTGACGCTCCATAAGTTACAAGCCAAGACCAAGAAGAGCTCCGTATCGGCGAAAGGTACGGTGGATGACTTGCTCGGCGATTTGTCGATGGACATGCATCTCACGCTTGACGCCAACCTTCCCGACTTCGAGTACTTCCTGCCCAAGACGATGCTGCTCGAGGGACGTGCGAAAGGTAAGGCGGACGCGCGTATCCGCTTGAGCGACCTGACCGCCATGCGTCTTGAAAAAGGCCGTATTGACGCGGATTTGGACTTGACAAACATCCATTATGCGACGGATGAAATGGAGGCGAAGTTGCCCAAGACGCACGCACGTATCCAGATGCCGAACGCCAAGCCGTCCAAGCCCAAAGTCAAATGGGCGCGTATAGACCTTGAGACCGACAAGGTGGACTTCACCATGGCTACGCCGCTCAAGGCGGCTCTCAGAGCTTCGGCTATCCAACTCGAAGCGGGGAATGTGCTGTCCAAAGATCCGATGTTGTACGCCTCGATAGGCTTGCAGTCCGAGCGACCGATAGAAGTGGAGATGGATTCAATGGGAGGAATGATTGACGCGCCGAATCTCAAGGCATATGTGGAGTATAACACCAAAGACACGTCCGGTCTGACGGTAGCGCAAGCCGACATCAGTTTTGAAGAACTGGACGGTTTCTTCAAAGATATCCAAGCCAACCTGAAGGCGTCGCAGTTGAGCGCCAATATCAATGGCGGTCGTTCGCTGAGTGCCAAACTCAACACACGCGGACTGAAAGCGCGCATGGGTGAAGAGTTGGACGCAAGGACCGGCACATTGGCCTTGGAGGCATCGGCGCGATACAACAGCAAAGGCGAGAACGCGCTGCTCAAATGGAACCCGAGGCTGAAAATCAACCTCAAGAACGGCGAATTGAATATACCGGAACGACTGCCGGAAAAGGTATATATTCCGTCTATTGATTTCAGTTATTCCAACCGCGAGATGAATATCAACGACTCGCGTATCGAGTTGGGTAACTCTGATTTGAACCTCAAGGGGAATGTAAAGAATATCGGCAGATGGTTCCGCCACAATGCTATTCTGGAGGGAGAATTGGAAGTCGTTTCCGACCATTGTGACGCGAATCAGTTGCTTGCGTGGTTCAGTGCCGATAGCGGCAGTGAGGAAGCAGAGCCTACACCCGCCCCATCCCAGAACGGAGGAGAGGAGACAACTCCGGCTGCAAAGAGCGAAACAGAGCCTTTCTTAGTGCCCTCCGATGTGGATTTGGCGCTTAACACGCATATGCGGGAAGTGGAAATCTTCAATCAAGTGGCGAAAGACCTGAAGGGCGGTCTTTATATCAAGGATGGAAAGATGATTCTTGATGAAATGGGCTTTGTATGCCGTGCAGCCAAACTGCAACTCACGGCAATCTATCGCACGCCTCGCAGAAACCACCTCTATGTAGGCTTTGACTATCACATGATAGATGTTGATATAGATGAGCTGCTCACGATGATTCCAAATCTGGAGGAGATGGTTCCGATGCTCAGTTCCTTCAAAGGCGCCGCGCAATTCCATTTGGCTGCAGAGACATATATGACCAGCCAGTACCAGCCGAAGATGAGTACGCTTCGCGGAGCGGCTTCGCTTACCGGTAAGGACCTTGTAGTCATGGATGGCGAGACCTTCTCGAAGATAAGCAAACTGCTGATGTTCAATAAGAAGACGGAGAACAGGATTGACTCCATCAATGCCGAACTGACCGTCTATAAGAACGAGATAGATGTGTATCCGCTCTGTGTGCAGATGGATAACTACATGGTGGCACTTGGCGGACGACACAAGACCGATATGACCTTTGACTACGACATCAACGTCCTCCGTCCGATTTATCTCGGTGTGCACGTCGGCGGAAACATGGATGACTTGAAAATCAAACTGGCGAAATGTAAATTTGCCAAGGACTTCCGTCCGCACTGGTACCAGAAAGCCGATTCACAGTCGCTTGAGTTGCGCCAGATGATCAAGCAGTCTATGGAGAAGAACGTACGAATACAATAACCCAAATTACTACACATATGAAAAAAATCATTTTATTAGGAGTCATTGCTATGAGTGTATTAGCATGCCACAAGACCAACCCGTTACTCGAACAACCGAACACTCCGTTCGGAGTTCCGGCGTTTGACCAAGTGAAAATCGAGCATTACCTGCCTGCTTTCGAAGAAGCTATCAAGCAGAACAAAGCAGAGGTGGATGCTATAGTGAACAATGAGGCGGAGCCGACATTCGAGAATACCATCGTGGCGCTCGACCGTTCAGGCTCGCTGCTTGACCGTGTAATCGGCGTGTTCTTCAACGTGCTCGAAGCCGACGGCAACGATGAGATGAACGAGATTGCGGAGCAGGTAAGTCCGATGCTGAGCGAACTGAGCGACGGCATTATTCTCAATGACAAACTTTTCCAACGTGTGAAAAGTGTCTATGACGAGCGTGAGCATTTGGGTCTTAATCCCGAGCAGATGCGTCTGTTGACGGAGACTTACAAGCATTTCGCTGACAACGGTGCCAACCTGCCGGAAGACAAGAAAGAGCGTCTCAAAGAAATCAATCAGGAACTGGCGCTACTCTCCCTCAAATTCGGTAACAACGTAGTGGCAGAGACAAATGCCTGCCAGCGTTTCATCACCGATGAGGCCGAGCTGAAAGGTCTTCCTGAGAGTGCAAAGGCTGCGGCTGCCGAAGAAGCGGAAGCTGCCGGTCATCCGGGCGAGTGGCTCTTCACTCCGAAACGCACTTCCTTCACACCGGTGCTGCAGTACTGCGAGAACCGCGCGCTGCGCGAGCAACTGCTCATGGACTACACTACGCGTGCCAACCATGACAATGAGAACGACAACAAGGCTGTCATCGTTCGTGAGATGGAACTGCGCATCGAGAAAGCCAAACTCTTCGGTTATGACAATCCTGCCGATTATATCCTTGCGGACTGTATGGCGAAGAACCATCAGACGGTGGACGCTTTCCTGCAATCGGTTTGGAAACCGTCGTTAGAGGCTGCCAAGCGTGAAGCTGCGGCTCTGCAGGCGGTGATGGACATGGAGAAAGCAGCGCAAAACCCGCATACAGACGAGCAAGTACTGCTCCAACCGTGGGATTGGTGGTTCTATGCAGAGAAACTGCGCAAGGCCAAATATGACTTGGACGAAGAGGAACTGAAGCCTTATTTTGAATTGGACAATGTACGTAAGGGTGCTTTCGGCGTAGCCAACAAACTCTACGGCTTGCAGTTCGAGAAATTGGAGAACATGCCGGTGTATAACCCCGATGTAGAGGTATTCAAAGTGACGGAGGCGGACGGTTCGCTGGTAGGTATTCTCTATACCGATTATTTCCCGCGCGCAGGCAAGCGTCCGGGTGCGTGGATGAATCAGATACTGCCGCAGTATATCGACGACGAAGGTGTAGATCACCGTCCTGTGATTATCAACGTAGGTAACTTCAACAAACCGACGGCAGGCAATCCTTCGCTGCTGTCGATGGACGATGTGGAAACTCTCTTCCATGAGTTCGGTCACGCGCTGCACGGCCTGCTCAGCAAAGCGCATTACAAGAGTCTCAGCGGTACGAATACGCCGCGTGACTTCGTCGAGTTGCCAAGCCAGTTCATGGAGAACTACGCTTACGAACCCGAAGTGCTCAAGACCTACGCTTTCCATTATCAGACGGGCGAGGTGATTCCTGACGAACTGATAGAAAAAATCAACAAGGCCGGTAAGTTCAACCAAGGCTTTGTGACGACGGAGTTACTCTCTGCTTCTATCCTCGACATGGACTTCCATGAGTTGACGAGTGCAGAAGGCTTGGATGTCAATGCGTTTGAGAAACAGAGCCTTAAGAAAATGGGAATGATACCTCAGATTATCGTGCGCTATCGTCCTACTTTCTACAACCATATTTTCACGACGGGCTACGAAGCCGGTTATTACAGTTATACTTGGGCAGCCGTGCTGGACGCTGATGCCTTCGCTGCCTTCAAAGAGACAGGCAACCTCTTCGATGAGGCGACAGCCAAGCGTTTCCGTCACTTGCTTGAGCAAGGCGGCACGCGCGATGCGCAGGAATTGTATCTTGAGTTCCGCGGCAAAGAGGCAGACCCGAACAACCTGCTCCGTCGCAAAGGATTTATAGACTGATGCCCGAAAGAGGACGGCTATGAAACGTCATACACAAGAAATACTGTACCACTTATTGCCGGCAGTCTTCTGGCTGTTGGCAATAGGTGGCAGTCTTGTGCCGCTATTGCCGTTTTTCCGCTTATCAGTCCCAATAAACAATTACCTTTTCGGCTACCTTGTAGCGGCTATCGTCCTGATTGTATTTGTAATTATCGGACGTATCCAGCGTCACAGTTCGTCCATCGAAGAGTGTTTCCAGATGGCGCTGCTGCTTGGCGTTGCTTCGTACTGGCTGCCTACGGTAGTCTTTCTGACGCTCCCTATCTGGGGCTATCTTATTTATCAGAATCTCTTTAGCTGGCGATCGTTCCTGGCGACGATGATTGGCTACATTACTGTGGCTATCTGGGCTGCCGGCTTTGTGCTTGTAGGATGGATTGACAATCCGTGGGCACAATTCTTTGCCGAGGAGAACGCCATCGGTTGGATACCATTAGGGGCCATCCTTGTCGCGTGGCTTGGCTCCACTATCGCACGTCGTATTTTACGTATACGTTGATTCATTATCTTCCGAAGTTGGACCGAGAATGGACCGAAAACGGACCGATGTTGGTCCGAAAACGGGCCGAGCACAAATGTATCGGAACGGCGGAGGAAAACAACAAAAAAAAATGACATACACAAACGTGCATGCCATTTTTTTTCAAACTCGTGTGTATTACTTGAGTTCTGCCAAGTACTTGATTGTACGAACCATCTGGCTGGTGTAGCTGTTCTCGTTGTCATACCAGCTAACAACCTGTACCTGATAGGTGTCGTCGTCAATCTTAGCCACCATGGTCTGGGTAGCATCGAAGAGCGAACCGAAGCGCATGCCGATTACATCGCTCGAAACGATTTCGTCCTCGGTGTAGCCGAAGCTCTCAGTCTGAGCAGCCTTCATAGCAGCGTTGATACCCTCTTTGGTGATGTCTTTACCCTTAACAACGGCAACCAGGATAGTGGTGGAGCCGGTCGGCGTCGGAACGCGCTGTGCGCTACCGATGAGTTTGCCGTTCAGTTCAGGAATTACCAGACCGATAGCCTTAGCAGCACCGGTGCTGTTCGGAACAATGTTCTGTGCACCTGCACGGCTACGACGGAGGTCACCCTTACGTTGCGGACCGTCGAGAATCATCTGGTCGCCGGTGTAAGCGTGGATAGTGCTCATGATACCGCTCTGAATCGGAGCGTATTTGTGGAGAGCAGCAGCCATCGGAGCGAGGCAGTTGGTCGTACAAGAAGCAGCGGAGATAACCTTATCAGCCGGTGTCAGCGTCTTGTGGTTAACGTTGTAAACGATGGTTGGAAGGTCGTTTCCTGCAGGAGCAGAGATAACCACTTTCTTAGCACCGGCCTGGATGTGAGCCTCTGCTTTAGCCTTGCTGGTGTAGAAACCGGTGCACTCGAGCACTACGTCGATACCGAGTTTGCCCCAAGGCAGCTCAGCAGCGTTAGGCACAGCGTAGATGGTAATCTCTTTGCCGTCTACGATGATCGAACCCGGAGTAACAACGGTCTTGCCGTCCTCAGCGAGAACAGCGTCCTTGTATGCTACAGTGTGCTTGCCCTCACCGAACTTACCAGCGAAACCACCTTGAGCGGTATCGTATTTGAGAAGGTGAGCCAACATCTTCGGGCTGGTCAAGTCGTTGATTGCAACAACCTCATAACCCTCAGCTTCAAACATCTGACGGAAAGCCAGACGACCAATACGGCCAAAGCCGTTAATTGCTACTTTTGTCATAATTGTAATAGATTTATTTGATTGATTGTTTATTGTGTATTGCTTGTCTCGCGATTTTGCGGTTGCAAAATTACACTTTTTTTTTTATATACGAAAATAATTCGTATAAAAAATTCAAATTGCAAAGTGATTTTGTCATTTGCGGCCAAAATCGGCAGGAATTTCGCCCCAAGCCTTCGTGTCCCACTTGTATATAGGCGTGGTCCACGTGTTGTCATGCAACCACATTTCCGCTTTGCGTACCATGAAAAACAGGTCTTGGTTGGAAGCGTTCCATTCGATTTTTGTCTTGCATCGTTTCTCGCGCACCCAAGCGAGCGCCGTGACGCTATCGGTGTATATAACCCAGTTGAGGTTATATTTCTTGATATACGCTAGGCCCAGCACGAGTGCGAGGAACTCGCCGATGTTGTTCGTCCCCTGTGCAAAGGGTCCGCGGCGGAACACTTCTGTGCCCGTGTCGGCTATCACGCCGCGGAACTCCATTACACCCGGGTTGCCACTGCAAGCAGCATCGACGGCTAAGGCCGGTAAAATAGGTTTATTCATAGACTGCTATCTTACGAACCTGTACATCGCCGTCTTCCAGTTGCTCGACGATGATATATATACCATTCGTCGGCGTGCCCGAAATACTGCGACCCATATTATCGTAAATCCTGGTCGATTGTACCTTCTTCTCGCCGGTGTCCTGTGTACGACTCGGCGTCACATCGTCGAAGGCTTGCGGACACGTGAAGTACGTCTTGCCGTCCGTTGTGGTCAACTGGCAGAAATAAATCACATTATTGCCGCTCAGACCTCTCGGGTCGTACAGACGTTGTTGCGTCTCGCCATCCAACGCCTTGTTGTCGGCGAACCACTGGTAAGCCGTGTAACGCTCGTCTTTGTTGTTGACAAAGAGTACGTCGGTCCACTTGCTGTAAACCTGATTTGCGAGAGCGACGGTGAAGTCCACCTCGGCAGAGTCCTCGCAGACGATGCCTTCGATTCCTACCGTCACTTTAGCATGGTGCGGACCGGGTGCACAAGACGGGATAAGAATATCCGTCGCCGTCACACCAATGATAGTCTGAGCCACGCCGTCCACAGTGACTGCGAAGGTGTTCGGTTCGCCTTTGTCTACTACGGTATAGGGCAGGGCGATGGAAGCTACGTCTTCGCAAGTGAGGTCAATAGCTTGCAGTGTGATGTGCGGTGTTGCTTTGACGGTAAGGAAGAGACTGTCGTAGCCGTGGGTGATGGTATATACACCAACCGGAAGCGTGTAGTCTTGGTCGAACCATGTGTAGGTGTCGCCTTCGCATACGGTCGCTGGATCTTTGTGACATCCTGCACGTTTCGCAGGCGTAAAGGCGTCGCTCGTCTTGCCGCAGGTCGGGTCAGCTTTGAATGCCACGGTGACAGTCTGGTCGGGACCTTCGATGGTATGCAACTTGAGCGGTACTTCGGTAATCTTACCGGTAGCCGTTACAGTCGTATCCTTTGCTCCATTATCATCATAGGTGAGGACGAGGTCCACTCCGGTAATGTCATACGACGCCTCAACGGTTACCACCGCATTGAAGGACGGGTCGTTACACGGCACGGTCGCATCGCTCACCACCGTAACCGAGTCGATATGATGCCACAGCGGCACATCGAACGACGGCGTATGGCTATCCGCACAACCTTCTGCATCTACGAAGTAAACCTTATAAGCATGCGTCGTCGGAGCTTCCCACGCGTACTCGAACATATACTCTTTCTTGGTGTCTTCCGCCGTAGTAGGAATGCTCTGCTTCTTGCCGTTCCAATCCTCGATGATGAGGTCGTGTCCCTGACCATTTTCGAAAGGCACCGTTACTTTGACCTTGTATTTGCTATCACCACAAGTGTACGGTTGTACTTCTGCCGCTATTCTGTTGGTAATTGACGGAGAGAAGGGAACAATAACGCTTTGTACTTCCGGACAATTGTCATACTCGGTGTTATTACTCTTAACGGTCAGTTCATGCGTCTTGTCGTCATATACTATTCCAGTGATAGTAGCTACCACTTTTCCCGAAGAGAGCGGAGTAATGCTCTGCGTGGTTTTCTTCACTCCGTCCCACAAGAACTCCAGTTGGTTGCCATGTAAGTTGCTATATGTACCGGAGATGCTTAAATCGAACGTAGTGGCATCGCAAGTCGGATTAGGCGCAGTTACCGTGTTGATGGAGAGATTAGGAACGGTCGGCACAGTATAGGTATAGTCTTTGCTCTTCTGACTCTCGCAGTTTTCAGCATCTGCAAAATAGATACGGAACTTGCCGGTTGCATCCGCCTTATTGACCGTAAACTGATGCGAGAACGATGTGCTTGCAACGGTGTAGGTTGTAGGACTCTCACCCGTGTCGCCGGTAACGGTCAGCGTCTTGCCAACAGCATTAGCAGAGAGGGTGGCGGCAATAGTTATCTTATATGCTGTCTCGCCGCATTTCATAGAAGCTGGAGTAATCGTAACACCGCTGATAACCGGAGTGAACGGAGCAGTGAAAGGAATGGCATTTTTGTCCTCTACTACTCTGCGGCAGCCTTTTGATCCGTCAAACTCAATATTGAGTTGGTGCGCAGCTCCGTCTCCAACTAGATTCGGAAGAACAATGGTTACTTTATCTGACGTTGTTTTATCCTTCTTATACTCAAAGGTCGTCTTGTTTGCGGCATCATTATCCAGCCATGCATACAGCGTTCCGTTTTGATTGGTGTAGGTGACAACGGCTTTCAGCGTGTACGTATTCTTGTCGCAATCCTTGCTATCGTACGTCGGCGCTGCCACAGAGATAACAGGTACAACAGGTTTGGTGTAAGTAGCCACTTTGTGCGTAGTACAAGCCGTATTTTCCGCAAACCAGATTTCAAACTGATCCGGTGTCGCATCACTTACGCTGACATCCTTGAAGGTCACGGTATTCTCGCCGTCAGCAGAGGTAAAACTCTTGGTCTGTCCTTTACCACTGACGGTTACCTTCTTTCCTTGACCGTTCGCCACCGTGAATGTCACTTTGACATCATAGGTCGTCACGCCGCACTTCATTTGTGTCGGAGTCACTTTCATTCCGCTGATATACGGAGAGAAAGGAATGGGGACGTTCTGTACTTCCGGACAATTGTCATACTCGGTGTTATTACTCTTAACGGTCAGTTCATGCGTCTTGTCGTCATATACTATTCCAGTGATAGTAGCTACCACTTTTCCCGAAGAGAGCGGAGTAATGCTCTGCGTGGTTTTCTTCACTCCGTCCCACAAGAACTCCAGTTGGTTGCCATGTAAGTTGCTATATGTACCGGAGATGCTTAAGTCGAATGTAGTGACATCGCAATCAGGTGTTGGCACTATTACTGGATTAACGGAGAAAGTCGGAATGGTCGGTACAGAGTAGGTATAGTCTTTGGTCTTCTGACTCTCGCAGTTTTCTGCATCTGCAAAATAGATACGGAACTTACCGGTTGCATCCGCCTTATTGACGGTAAACGCATTAGAGAACGATGTGCTTGCAACGGTGTAGGTTGTCGGGCTATCACCCGTGTCGCCGGTAACAGTCAGCGTCTTACCGATAGCATTAGCAGAGAGAGTGGCATTAACAGTTACCTTGTATGCCGTCTCGCCGCATTTCATATAAGCTGGAGTAATCGTCACATCGCTGATCTTCGGCCCGAACGGTGCGTTGAAGGCTACATTGAGCGCGTCGCAGTCGTCATCGTCGAAACGGAGGTTGAACTTATGCGATTTACCGTCCGCAATCAGACCGTCTATCTGAATGAAGTCCTCTTTCTGCTCCATCACCGAAACAAATGCATTGGCTTTGGTGACGTCCGTTCCTCCATCCACGTTCGCGTAGATGGTTGCTCCACGCTGGTTGGTATATTGGAGGTCGAGACGGAGCGAGTAGGTAGTGACGTCGCAGTCCGGTTTGATTACATTCGGTGTTACCTTCAACGCAGGCCGAGCAGGAGATTCTATGGTCAGCTCCTCTGCGCAGTCCTCCTCATGACCTTCGAAATAAACCTTGAGGTTATGGTCTGCACCGAAGTCTAAATCTAAAGGAATAATGGTGCTATCCTTATCGGCACTGTTCTTCGCCTTCATTTCTTTAATTACTTCCGTACCTTCCTTGACGCAGATCTTCTTACCGAGTGCATTGGTGTAGTAGACCTTCAGCGTTACATGATACTGGTTTTCGCCACACACATAAGCCGGATCGGACGGTGTGATGGAGTTGATGACCGGCTGATGCGGAATATCCGTCAGAGGGATAGGATCCAAAAGGCATCCGTGGTCTCCATCGAACGATACATTCAGAGTATGCGTAGTTCCGCCATCCGCAGGCAGGTCTTTCACGACAGCTACGTATGTTAACTCGTCCTCAGAGTCCTCCGTGATATCCCCCGGCTTCGGATCGTCAGCAGCCGTACCATCCACATCGACGTGGAGCTTTCCGTTCTGGTTGGTGTACTTGACGGTTACTTCCAAGTCATACTTGGGCCTGTTGCAATTGGCGTTGATGACGTTTTTAGATATTACAGACAACGCAGGCTGTGCAGGAGATTCTATGGTCCGCTCCTCTGCGCAGTTCTCATGACCTTCGAAATAAACCTTGAGGTTAGGACTGTCACCGAAGTCGATATCCAGCGTAATGTCTTCCGTGTCCTTCGTGTCAGTACCGGTATGCGTAGCGACTTTAATCACATCTGTACCTTTCTTGATGCAGATCTTGTCGCTCAATGCATTGGTGTAGTTGACCTTCAGCGTCACATGATACTGGTCTTCTCCGCACACATAAGCCGGATCGGACTTCGTGATAGTGTTGATGACCGGCTGATGCGGAATATCCGTCAGAGGGATAGGATCCAAAAGGCATCCGTGGTCTCCATCGAACGATACATTCAGAGTATGCGTAGTTCCGCCATCCGCAGGCAGGTCTTTCACGACAGCTACGTATGTTAACTCGTCCTCAGAGTCCTCCGTGATATCCCCCGGCTTCGGATCGTCAGCAGCCGTACCATCCACATCGACGTGGAGCTTTCCGTTCTGGTTGGTGTACTTGACGGTTACTTCCAAGTCATACTTGGGCCTGTTGCAATTGGCGTTGATAACCTTGGCTGTCGCAGACAATGCAGGTTTGACAGGCGATGCAATCGGTACATATACTGGGCAGTCCTCATGACCTTCGAAATAAACCTTGAGATTCGGGCTGTCGCCGAAGTCGATATCCAGCGGATTGAGAGTCGTTTTTTTGGTGCCGGAACCGGTGTTCGCCTTCTTTTCCCCAATCACATCCGTACCTTTTTTGACGAAGATCTTGTCGCCCAGTGCGTTGGTGTAGTTGACAGTCAGCGTCACATGATACTGGTCTTCGTCGCACACATAAGCCGGATCAGACTTCGTGACGGAGTGGATGACCGGCTGATGCGGAGAAGGCACCGTTTTGCTGTCTGAACAATCCAGCGTGGTGTTATCCGTCTTTACCAGCAACGTGTGGTCCTCACCGTCGTAGGGGAGATTGGTCAGTGTGATTGTGGTAGAGGTACTTGGTCCGTAATCGATGTCTTGTGTCGCTTTCAAGATGTCGCCCCAATAAAAGAGCAGCTGGGTGCCTTTTTGATAAGCGAAGGTTGTCGTGACGTCCAAGTCGTAGGTCACCACATTGCAGCCCGGATCGGGTACTGTAGGTTGCGTCACACTAAGCGCAGGTACGCCCGGCGCAATGTAAGTGGCTGGATAGTATGGGTCGGTTTCACCTCCCTTATCCGCTCCCTTGCCGTTGATACGGGTGATCTTCGCCGTCAACTTGTGCGTTGCTCCGTCCGCCACTAACATCGGGTAGTCGGCACTATTCAAGGTGAGAGTGATGCTATTCGGATTGACCGCAGGATCGATCGTTATCGGTGTGGCGAAGAGGTCGCCGTATATGTTATCCGTCAGTTGCAGCGTGATAGGAGTGATCTTGTTATTGAGAGTAGAGTAGCTCACAGTCACTTCCATCTCGAAGTCCGTACTACCGCAAGTAGGATACTGCGTGATGCTAACCTCCGGTGTGTTCACTACGGTAGGCGGTTCGTAGATAGTAACAACATACCGCTTAATAGATTTGGCAGCAGGAGTCACCGCTACGATTGGACTGAACCGAATATCGTCCAACGCAAAGTCATTGCCGCCTGGGTTAGCACTGGCATTGAGGTCGCGCACCATAATCTCTACCTCATCGGCATCCGCCGGAGCGGTGTACACATACGAGTTCTGATGCCAAATATTATCCAAATAATCGTTGAGGTCAATCGGGTTTCCGAGGAGTTCCTCTGCGCTCCAAGAACCGCCTTGTTTATAACGGATAGCAAACTGCAACTTGGCAGCATTGTTCATCTCGCCGTAGTTATTAATGTTGGCTACCCAGAAAGAGAACAGATAGTTCGTTCCCTTCGCCAGTTTCAAATCCGGTTGAGTGGTTGCGTTGGTAACAATATGCCACGCTTTCTTCGAACCGCTGTTGTCGGCATCAAACAAGGCATAATGGGTCTCTTTTTTCGGAGAAATCTTTTTGGTGTAGCGTTTCCAGAACTTATTAGCATCTTTGATAATGGACATACCTCCGGAGATGGCGTTTCCACCATCTTTATGAGCGGGATCATCATAAAAATCGCTACTACTCGTCACGTCTTTTCCCCAGTAGTTGTATTCACTAATATTCGAACCTTTTACGTCTAACTTGTAATAAGGAGTCCCATAGTCGAAAGAAGCATCCGAAAAGTCGCCATTTTTAATCAAGTCGCCGGATTTGGCGGGCAACTTCTCATAATCGTAATAGGTGTATTTAACGGTTTCGTCATAATCATAGGCAGGAACCGTTCGCGTTGTGCTCGTAAGCCCGTCATTCCATTTGAATCCGTCTTCACCGCCTGGAGCAGTGAAAGTTGTAGTCTCCCCGTAGGCTTGTTCGAGAGGCACGATTTCGACATCGCTCGCATCCGGAGCGGTGTAGGGTTTGGAAAGTTTCGAATACCCCGTTCCTACGAATTCCGCCTTGGCAACCAAGCCGGTGGCGCCATCGGCATACAAGCCGGGCAGGTGGAAGACGAACGGCGTTGTTAATGGATTCAAAAGGTCGGTAGCAGGGTAATCTATATGGTGCTCTCCTTTCGCATCCGTCACAGAGATACGGAGTAGCGTAGAGGAGGTGACGGCTTCGTCGTTGAAGGCTACGATACCATCCAACGTGTAGGTGCTGTTATCTACATCGAGATTGGAGATTACTACACCGAAATCGGTAATCTCAAGTGTTGCACTGCAATCCTCTGTCACATCCACCTCTAAGAACCTGCGTCTGCTGGGTTTCTCCGTCCAAAGGAAGTATAACGTGCTTGAACCGGCTGCTCCTATCGTCTCTTTCAGTAAGGAACCGCCTTCATAGCCCCATGCGTTACTGCCGGAATAGAATCCTGTGGACTGACCGTCCAGAGCAGTCCATGCAGAACCGTTCCACTTAAACCATGCGTGTGCTGCAGAGTGATTATAGTCATACATGAGCGGGTCGCCGGCCAATATCGGTTGCAAGGAAAGCGGATCTCCGACAGATGACTTACAAACCTCCATCACTTCTTTCGCCACTCCGTCCACACTCTCTCCTGTAGGGGTTTCAATAGGTGTAAAAGTCAAGCTCCACCAGTTAGCTCCATTCTTTGTGCCGCCGTCGTCGTAATAGAAGTTCTGGATGTAGTTCTTGTCAATCGCATAACTGGCATCTATATCTATTTCGCCGGTATTGAGCTTGACATCGTTTCGATTGTAGTAATCGCAGCGATACAACACAAGTTTGTTCCAACTGCGAGATGTCAAAAACCCATCATTCGGAATCTCCAGATAGCAGTTGTCACCACCGTACCACTGTGCTTCAATCCAGTATTCATCGGTGCTGTTAACCAACCGACCCCATAACTTAATGGTGTTGGTGGAGGTTCCGTCTTTCCACCCGGGGTAACTTGCCGGCTTGGCATTGAAGTACATCTTCTCGCCGACCTCAAAATCGCGTGCACTCATACTAAGCGCCAAACACGCCAAGAGTGCTATCGATAAATATCTTTTCATATTCGTGCCTCCTGATTAGGTTTGAATATAAGTATTATTTTTTATTTAATGACTTTACGTACGCGCGTGTCGCCGTCCTCCAATTGCTCCACAATAATGTAAATACCATTGTGCGGAGTTCCATTTATGCTGCGACCCATATTGTCGTAAATCCTGGTCGACTGAACCTTGTTCTCACCGGTATTCTGCGTACGACTCGGTGTTACCTCATCGAAGGTCTGCGGACAGGTATAAAGCGTCAATCCATCCGTCGTCGTGAGGCGGCAGTAATAAACGGTTGCAGAACCGCTGAAGCCTTTCGGGTCATAGAGACGTTGCTGCGTCTCATCCTTCATCTCCACGCCGTCTGCAAACCACTGATATGCTTTATATTTGTCGCCCTTATTGTTAATGAAGAGCACATCGGTCCACTTGCTGAACATCTGGTTGGAGATGGCGATGGTGAAACTAATCGTCTCGTTCGAACCGCAAGGTACGCCGGTCTCCTGCACTGCAACCGAACCCGTGTGCTCTCCAGCCTCGATGCCTGCGAGAGGAATGACAAAATCGCCGCCCTTAATAGCACATCCTGGAATCGGCTTGCCGTCTATGGTGACGTCGAACAAGTCAGGGTCACCGCCCTTCTTTGTAATAGGCAAACGAACCTCATTGGCTTGGTCGCACGTCATATCCGCCTTTCCAAGCTTAAGACTTGGTCTCTCCTTAACTGTCAGCCAAAGCGAATCAGTGCCGTCCGTAAAGATATTCACTCCTACAGGACCTGTGCGGTCAACGCCATGCCACGGGTAACTATCGCCTTCGCAAATAGTCTCGTGCACCTTCTCGCAACTCTCCATCGTCGGGGCTGTGTACTGAGCGTCCGTCTTGCAATCCGGTGTCAGCGCGAAAGCAGCCGAGATAATCTGCGTTCCTGCGCCGATGTTATATAACGTCAAATCGTACGGGAAGTCCGTAAGAACGAGTTCTCCAGTGGTCTTGGCAGTGCCTGCCGAGTCGTAGGTCAGCACGATTTTCCGGTCTGTCGGAACAGGCGGGAAATGCGGCTGGACATTAATCTTCAATACATATTCCTCTGTACCGCATACCACGGTAGGTGTCACACCTCCAATCGTCACAGTGTCAATCACCGGCGAATAAGGAGCCGCCTCAAGAATCACGAGATCCTTGATTTCGCATCCGTGCGAACCGCCAAATTTCACATTGAATACGTGTCCGCCTAAACCATCCGCATCCACATTCGGAATGACGAGCGTCAGCGGCAACGTATCACTGCTCTCTTCCGTATAGGCTACCGCGTTAGCAGGCTTGCCGTCCACATCGGCGGTCAGTTTGCCGTTTTGGTTGGTGTATTGCAGTACAGCTGTCACTGTTGCGGTCGTCTCGCCGCAACCAACTTTACTCCACTCAAGACTTACAAGACTGATAGACGGAATATTTTTTGCAGTGTACTTGTAAGTAGTCGGCGCATCGGTCTTCACGTTGCCGTCATCGAAATAAACGGTCAACTCGTGCTCTTTCGCATCCAGCGCTTGGTCTTTCAATACACCCTTATATGAAGTCGTCTCGTCGCCAATCTCACTGTGCGGAATATGAGCCAGCAGGTTCGCACCCTCATAGATATACAAATCTCCGCGCGGATGCACGAATTTAACCGTATAATCTACATCAGCTACATCCTTACCGCATTCATCCGGTTGACGTTGCACGAATGTGGCACCATTAATCACGCATTTCAAGAATGTAACAGGGAATTTCTCGAACGCTGCCGCGTTCTTGCTATTCGCCGTAATCGCCTCAAAACGAATGTCGTCCAAGCCGAAGTCATTACCGATATTAATGGAACTGGTGTTCTTGTTTACCACGCGAAGCACTACATTCTCGCTGGAAACGGTCGGCGTCGCAATCGACGAAAGGCCGTGCCAGCGGTTATCCTTGTAATTACCCAAATTGATTTCTCCACCCAAGTCATTCCATGTCGAACCGCCGTTGTAACTAATCTGGAACTGCAAGCGAGCACCGTTGTTCATCTGGTCAAACGAGTTGATATTCGCTACCCAGAATGAGAACAAATAGCTGACGCCTGCATGTACTTTCAGTTTCGGGTTATTCGCTCCACTACGTGCAATCCACGCTGCTTGGTCATCAATCTTATCCGTGATTTTTGAATCGAATAGACCGAAATAACTTCCTTTATGCGCTTTAACGGTGTTGTACGTGTGGTAGAAATCATGAGAGTTTTGTGTCAACGCATAACCTCCGGATGCATCATGGTGAGAGTCGTAGTAATTAATCTGATCCTTACCCCAATAGGTGTATTTACTCTCGAGTTTGTCGTTTGTCTCAAAATCACCATTGGAAATCAAGTTACCTTCCGCCTCAGGAGGATCATTGGTACCCAAGAAATAATAGTCAATCTTTATCTCCTCTGCCGGCGCAGTAAAAGTGTGTACCCGTTCCTCCGGATACTCTCCTGCGATGGTATCATCATCATGGGTATTGGTCCAGCGGAAATACTTTGAGTCCTTATTATCCGGTGTCAACGTTACATCCTCTTCGGTGAAACGTGTCAGACGCAAGTCTTCCGCCGTTCCGGTAGTCGTGTGCGTCGTAGGCGCAGCAGACGGAGGAGTAACCGTCACGGTGCACGTGGCGTCGCAACCCTCGCCGCTCAGGAACTTTGCATACAACTTGTATGTCTTCGCCGTCGATGCGTCAAAACCTTCGAGCTTGAACTCCTGCGGTGTCTGGATGTCCTTGTTCTCAATAGTTACCGTATCTACGTCCGGACACCATATTTGCAACTTACCGGCGTTCTTCTTGTCGTCGAAAGCGACTATACCGTTAATGACTGTAGTACTGTCCGTCACGTTGGCATCCGAAGCCACACCTACGAACGACGTAATTTTACATGCTCCCGGAGCACCTTCTTCGCAGTTCTGGTTGATACGGATACGAAGCAGACGGCACATCGACGGACGACTGCATTGCAGGAAATAATACACATCGGAGTTCACGCCGCCAAGCGTTACTTCGCATGTCTTATCGCCCTCGTTCGTACGCCACTCATCACCTTGAATACGCGTCCACGTGCCGGATTCGTATTTGAACCAGGCATGCGCATAGGTGTTGTCGTAATCGTAGTTCTTGGCCTGCAGGTTATACTTGGTACCTGCCGCACTCGTACAAATCTGCTCGTCGTCGCACGAGAGCGTCCACTTGGACGGATCACCCGACGGAGCCGGAGCTACATATTCCCAATTGGCTTGGTCTTTTTTGTCCCCGTAATAGAAATTCTGGATGTAGTTCTGATCACGCATTCTCTTATTGCTACCATCCATGTAATAGAACCAGATGTCACCTGTCTGGGTGATTTTGGTGTCCCAACTCGGGTTCGCGGAGTTGTGGCGGGTTAAGATAACATGCTCCCAATTACCTTCTGGAGCCTCTACATACCAAACGGTACCCTTGTATTGCTTTACCTGACCACTCCATGCGCCTTTTTCGTCATTAAAGAAATAAGCGTAGTTGTAGTTATTGGTCGTGGAGTACCATCCGCCGGACAAGTCGCCACCGGCGTCTTTCACGCTTTGGGCCTCCATGTTGATATAGAGACGCTCGCCATTATCGAACTTTCGTGCACTCACATTCAGCGCCAAACACGCCGTGAGTGCTATCAATAAATATCGTTTCATACTTCGCCTCCTTATTTCTTGATTTCACTCTGTTTCTGAACGACTTTCACTTCCGCACGACGGTCAAGCGGCAACTCATGGTTGACGTTCTCTTCGTTCGGAACAAGCGATCCGTGACCGATAACAATCACGCGGTTCTTCGCGATGCCTTTGCTGATAAGGAATTGAGCTACAGCCTTCGCACGGTTGTATGCCAGTCGCTCGTTGTGACGAATCTGACCTTCCGCAGAAGCGTGACCGTCAATAGCAATCTTAGCATCCGGTACTCTGTTCAGCACGCCTACGATGGAAGAGAGGTAGTTCTGCGCTTCCGGACTCAGCTTATAGCTGTCGAAGTCGAAGTAAATCTTATTGAATTTCTCCACCTCAGCTGCGGCTTTCGCAATGTGCGAACGAGTCAGCGTGTCTATGTACTCGCTGAATATGGTATCGCGACGCGGCAGCAAGTCCACTACGGTATCTACACGTGTGAAATAGTCGAAATAGGTAATATTCTCATGCTTGTCCGGCTTAATATGATGCCAGTGAATACCAATCTTGATTCCGGCTTCCCAGGGATGCGAAGCCGACGCCAAGTTCGTAGCGTACGCACCGTTATATTCTTCCATGAAGGTGAACTGTGCATTTTTCCATCCAAGGTCGCGCTTGTTCGAACTGTTGGCATCGTTGGCTACGATGTTTCCGTACGCACCTACAAACAAATCAATTTGCGGAGTCAGCGGAATCAATGCACCGAAATCAGCGAAACAAGCTACCTGCGTACGGACGCTCAAATCACCACTCTTCGGCTCATGAGCTTTTACCGCTGCGCCGCAAGGATTGCTCTCGTAGTGGTACGTACCGAACTCATGCATGTTGTCCAAATTCAAGTTCCATGCAGGATAGAAACCGGAGTGCTCAACTTCGCCGTCCAGCACGTTGTATTTCTTCATCACCGAGAATGACGGCGCTACACCTACAGCCGCGAAGATACGCGCTTTCCAATTCTCTTTCTGATATTGGAATTGCAGCGAGATAGGAATACCGATGTTATGAATCGTCTCGCGTTCACGCCAACTGTTTATTTTCGCCTTGTGGTCATAATGTTTCTCCGTGTCGGAATCAATTTGGTCGTTCCATTGGTATGTGCCGCCAAGGTGTGCGAACGAAGTGTAGTTCGTGAACCAAAGACCGGCACCTACACCCCAGTTCTTATGGAAGAAATAAGCGTATTGGAGTTGTGCAATGGCACTCACCGAACCGTTCACACGACTGTCGGCTTGATTCAGGCTATAACCCAAACTACCGTAACCTGCACCTATGTGTGCTTCGATATAATGACCGCGACGGTCCGTCGAATCGGTCGGAGTCACTTCCTCACGCTCCTTCGCGATACTGTCCGGCGAAGAGATGATACGCGTGAGCGTGTCCTTGTAAATCTTGATGGTCGTCACTTCCACGCGAACCAGACTGTCCGGCGTCTTTTTCAACTCCGGTGTGTCCTGAGTCGCAAAAGACTGTTCCTGCACTTCCGTTACCTCCGGTGCTTCTGCAACACGCAGGATACGAACGGTGTCATTTTGTGCAAACAAAGGCAATTGAATAAATACCAATGCCAAAAGGAGGAATTTGTGTTTCATGATCATGTATTTTTTGTGTTAGTGTTTTTCAATCGTTGTGCTTTATTTGTGATCCGCCCGAGAATCGAACTCGGATTTGAGCTTTAGGAGAGCCCCGTTCTATCCATTGAACTAGCAGATCCCTTTCATCTTTCATCCTTCATCCTTCATCCTTTCATTTTTCATTTTTCACCTTTCCGGGAATTCCCCGTATTCCTCAAACGTGTAGTTCAAAAAGTCATTCATCGGCTTGGCCACTGCTGCAATCTCTGCGATTTTATCGAGGAAATCGGGCGAGCAGACATCTTCGTCGCTCAACGGTGTACTTACCGTATAGTCCTTATGTTTCAACCATTCCGCATGCTTGAAATTCGGGTCAAAACCTGCCGGCACTTTCTTCAGCGAACCCCAAAACGAGTCGAAGTCATCGCCAAAATAGCGCCGCCACTCTTTCGCCGCCATAATGGCTTCCACTTCTTCGTAATTCGCCTCTATCTCCTTCCGCAAAGCGCCGAGCAACTCTTTTCCGGGTTCCCATATTCCCGCAGCGAACATACATTGCCCGGGCTGGATGTGTACGTAATAACCGCCACGCATCGACTTCTTGCCCCACGTCTTCGGTTTACCGGGAACACCGGCGGCAGGAAACACACCGAACCACTCTTTATACGGACGTTTGTCGTGACTGAAACGAGTGTCACGGTAGATGCGCCAGATGCAGTCTTTCGGCTGAAGCACCGCCAACGACGGGTCCAACTCCGCCAGACGTTTGATATACTCTGTAGAGAACTCCACGAAACGCGCATGGCACCGTTGGTACCACTCCTTGTTCTCGGCAAACCATTCTCGGTTGTTGTTCCGGGACAACTCATCCAAAAATCGTAGAATCTCCTTCATCCTTCACCCTTCATCCTTTCATCTTTCAACTTTCATCTCGTCGATGCATCGCCGCAACCCGTCCATCCAATGCGGTATCCCCACATTAAACGTCTTTTTGAACTTCGACTTGTCCAGCACGCTATAATGCGGACGCGGTGTTTTATATTGATATTCTTCCGATAAAATCGGACGAACTATGCAATCTGTTATTCCGGCCAACTCGTGAATAGCCAGTGTGAAATCGTACCATGAGCATACACCCTCATTCGTGAAGTGGTAAATACCCGCGTGCCAGATGGGCGATTCAATAACCGTAAATATCGCCTTCGCAAGGTCCGCTGCGTAGGTCGGTGTACCTATCTGGTCAAATACTACGCCAAGCTCTTTCTTCTCCTTGCCCAAGCGAATCATTGTCTTCACGAAGTTGTTTCCAAATGACGAATACAACCAGGCTGTCCGTAATATAACGGCCTCCGGGCAACTCGCCAACAGGCGTTTCTCACCCTCGTATTTCGTCGCGCCGTACACGGTGTGCGGAGCAATCGGATCGGTCTCGCGATAAGGGATATAACTCTCGCCCGAGAAAACATAGTCGGTACTCACATGAATCACACGTACGCCCTGACTGCCCAATACCGACAGTGCCTCCGCGTTAATCTTCATCGCTGTCACCTCGTCCTCTTCTGCCTTATCGACATTCGTATAAGCCGCGCAGTTGACAATCAGTTCTATCGCATGTTCCTCCATAAAAGCAGCAACCGCTGCGCCATCTGTGATATCAAGCGCAAGCGTGTCCTCCGACACCGCTATGTCCGTGAAGAAATAGTGATGCCGCGGAAACTGCGCACTCAATATGCGCATCTCATTGCCCAACTGCCCGTTACTGCCTGTTATAAGAATATTCATAAATCGTCAATCGTTCAATCCTCAGTTATTCGTACCTCGTCAATCAAAATGGCGATACAAATTCGGCCATTATGGGGTGTTTCTTGTCTTTGTCACTAATGATACGCAACTCTTCCGGAATCTGCCAGTCTATCGCCAAATCCTTGTCGTTCAGTAATATGCCGCCTTCTGATTCCGGATGATACAGGTTGTCGCATTTATAGGTGAAAATAGCCTCTTCGCTCAACACCGAGAATCCGTGTGCGAACCCGCGCGGGATAAAAAACTGCCGTTTGTTCTCTTCCGTCAACTCTACACTGAACCATTTCCCGAAAGTAGGACTGCCTGTACGCAAATCTACAGCCACGTCCAAGACGCGACCTACCGTGCAACATACTAATTTGGCTTGACTGTAAGGAGGTTTCTGGAAATGCAATCCGCGCACTACGCCGTAACTGGAACAAGACTGGTTGTCCTGCACAAACACGGCGTCTATACCCGCTTCGCGGTAGCGTTGTTCGTTATACGTCTCTACGAAATAACCACGAGCGTCGGAGAATACCCTCGGCTCAAGAATAAGCAGTCCTTCAATAGGTGTTTTGATGATATTCATGGTGTGCGTAACAAAAAGCGCACAAAGTTACATCTTTTTTTGCATATATGCAAATATTTATGCAATTTTTTTGAAAAAATGTGCACTCAACGCAGATACAGCATAAGGAGCGCATAAGGGCAGGCGCTATGGTGGACAAGAGGCGGACAAGAGGCGGAACGTATCATGGTGCACCATATAATATACGCAGTATATTATCCTGTGATTTTAAATTTCACCTTTTTCTCTCGCTTCTAACCTTTCGCCTCTCGCCCTTCACCTTTCGCCTCTTCATAGGTAAAACCTCGTTGCAACAAAAACCGCATCCTTTTCTCTTCGCTGTCTGCACGCCGTGAAGCGATAAGTGCGCGGAGATTCCGGCTATAGACCGTCTCGTCAATTCCATCTAATGCCTCGCGAATCTCTTTTTCCGGCAAATTTAACGCACGAAGTCCTGCTTGAATCTTCATCCGTCCCCAACTCTGATATGCCACCTTGTCATGTACGTACGCACGGCAGAAACGGGCATCGTTCAGAAAGTCTCGTTCATATAGTTTTTGCTCGATTTCATCGAATAAATCCGAGTCTGCACCCCACTCAAAAAGCTTGCGACGAACATCCGCCGCACAATGCTCACTACGGGCACAATATCCCTCCGCCTTGTCAAGCCATTCGGCCTTCGATAATTCGTGCTTTGCCATAAATATCATTATGTATATGAATCTCCGTATAACCCAGCTCCGCCAATAATGCCGCTAATTCCTGCGGATAAGCCTCGTTAATCTCAAAATACAACTGTTTTCCTACCTGCAGCGAAGCAATCCGTCTGTAGAACTTCAACGGGTCGTCATCGGGCACAAACAATGCAGTCTCAGGCTCAAAATCCAACACGTTTTTCCGCATTCCCGCTTTCTCTTTCTCACAGATATACGGAGGATTACTTACAACTATATCAAAAGTGCCGATTCTTTCGATTTCATCGGAGAAAATATCTGTTACTTCGAATCTTACATCTGCTTCGTTTCGTGTCGCATTTTCTTTGGCAACTGCAATGGCCTCCTCCGATATGTCAATCCCCGTTACATCCCACTCCGGATGTTTCTTCTTTATCGCAATTGCGATACAACCGCTTCCCGTCCCGACATCCAGCACTCGGCAATTGTGAATTGTGAATTGTGAATTGTGAATTGTATCCACCAACTCCGCTGTCTCCGGCCTCGGAATCAAAGTGGCCGGACTCACTTTCAAATCCAGTCCGCACCATAATGTATGCCCGAAAATATACTGAATCGGCTCAAAATGCAGCAAACGCTCAATAATTGTTTGCACATTCGGAATATTTTTTGTACCTTTGCAGCCGCTAAGGATTTGAGAACGAGTCAGACCGGTAGTCTCCTCCGCTATCCACCAAGCCATCTCCTTCGCCTCGTCGGCAGGATAAACCGCTTGTAATTGTAATGCTATTTGCTGAATTTTCTCAATCACGCTGCAAAGATACTAAAAAAAAATGAATTACGCAAATTATATCGCACATTGTATTGAAATTGCCCGTCGCGGAGAATATTTCGTGGCCCCGAATCCCATGGTCGGAGCGGTCTTAGTGCGCAATAACGACGAACAGATACTCGCAGAAGGATGGCATGAGAAATACGGTGAAGGTCATGCCGAAGTCAATTGCTTCCACAACCTCGAAATCACCAATCACCAGTCACCCATCACCAATCTGAAAGACTGCACTCTCTTCGTCTCTCTCGAGCCCTGTTCTCACTACGGCAAGACGCCTCCGTGCGCCAAACTCATCATCGAGAAAGGTGTCGGACGTGTAGTCGTTGGAATGCTCGACCCGAATCCGTTGGTCGCAGGCAAAGGAATACAAATGTTGCGCGACGCTGGAATAGAAGTCATCGTTGGTGTCATGGAGAAAGAGTGCCGCGAACTTAACAAACGCTTCCTTTGTCTCCACGAGAAGCATCGCCCTTATGTCATCCTCAAGTGGGCGCAGACTTCTGACGGTTTCATCGACAAAAAACGCAAAATCTCTCTTCCTTTTAGGGAGGAGCCGGAGGTAGGCTCTTCGCACCTCAATGGTGCTCTCGCCATCTCTACGCCGGCCACCAAAGCGCTCGTTCATCGCATGCGCGCCGAGAACATGGCCATCATGGTTGGCACACGAACAGTCCTCTTGGATAACCCTCGTCTGCTCAATACGCATTGGGAGGGCAGAAACCCTATCCGTGTGACGCTTGATAGATATAATATTCTTCCTCCCGATGCACGTATTTTCTCCGATGAGGCCGAGACAATCGTCTATCGCAACCGCACCGACTGGCCGTTCATACTCAGCAATCTGGCTGCGTGTAACATCCATTCTATATTGGTCGAAGGCGGCGCAACCTTACTCCGTCATATTCTCGAAACAGGACTTTGGGATGAGATACATATTGAGGTGGCGCCGGAACTGGCTATTGGCGATGGAGTCCCTGCGCCGGACATCTCATTGCCCGATTCGTACGAAGTAGTGGACGGTCATCGCCTCTACACAATCCCGCATTTTGCAAACTAAACTTAGCAAAAACGCGATTATTTGCAAAAAAAGCAAAGATTACTTGCGTGTTTGAGAAAAAAAATGTACCTTTGCGCCGCTTTTTGTGCGGCGCGCTTGCGTATATGCTCGTGTACACAAATAAAGAATAGGAAACAAGCGACACTAATTTTTAAAAACAAACAACATATGAAAAAACAATTTTTATTCTTATCAATGCTTCTGATGGGGCTCTTTGCTGCTGGCACTACTGCCCGCGCATCGATGACTCCTGAGGAGTTGGAAACGAAAGGCCACTGGGCTCGCCTGACAGCACGCCCTGCTACTTCCACCAACGGTACAGGTACCGTATCGGTAAACACCAAGTATGTGGCAGAAGATGCTGCGGTATTCGCTCCTGTTAGTTCGAAGGATACCTGTACGGAAACCTTCGCGATGACCAGCGTAAGTACCGAAGCGCAATTCCGAAGTGTCTATGCGAAGCCTGCAAACGGTTCGTATTTTGCAGGATGGTCCTTTACGGATGGCGGAACGGACCTGAATGCGCAGTCTATTGAGGAGTCCGGTGTCTGGTTGGCGCCAGCCATGGAGAAGGGACATGCCAATATTCGCGAGTATAACCTTTATGCTGCATTCAAACTTATCCGCTTTCGACCCACTCCTGTAATTGACGGAAGTGGAGAAAATAATCAGAAGATAACGGTCGTTGCTGAAGCGGATTTGGACAAAGGTGTTGGATTAGATGACGCTACTGCAGTACGCCATTTTAAATTGCCGGTTATCACGAGAAAGGAAGGTACGCTCGGCACGTGGGCGGTCAATGTGACGGAATGGGAGGCTGGAACTAACATTAATATATGGGGCGCCACTGCAGAACTTGAAGTAGGTGTTACATTTACCGCTCCGGATAGCGACCCGCGTGAGTACGCGGCCACGTTGACCATGGAAACTCAAGCTGGCGTGAAGTTGAATATTCCTCTCTATGCCCGTACACCGGATGAGGCCGAGGGACAAGCTATCCGCTATAACAAATCCAAAGAGTATAAGGAGACGGGCGATTTTGCAACTTTGCTCAATAATGCTGTAACCGATGATATAATTAAGCTCATCGGAGATTATAACACAAATACAACTATCAACAAAAATATTACCTTGGATTTTAATGGGTATAGTTGGAAACAGCCGCTTACAATTAGTGGCAATGTGACGATTGCTTATAGTCCATATGGAGGAAAAATCAATAGTGGGAAAAAGTTAACAGTTAACGAAGGTGGAAAATTAATAGCAAATGGAGGTACTCTAGGGGGGGCGTTGGAGATTCAACCGGGTGCAGAAGTGGTTATTAATGGTGCTACAGTAAGCAGGCTTGTTACTAATAATGGCACATTAACCATAACGGATGGTGAATTAACGAGAGGTGTAACTTCGGCAGGAACGCTGAATGTCAATGGAGGAAAAGTACTCAATGAATCCGGAGCAGCTATTACTATTACCGGTGGTACGGCATCTATCAATAAAGGTACTATCACCGGCTCTACTTATGGTGTGGAAGTAACGGGTGGTGCTGCTGCGATTGAGAAATTGGCAGCTGTCAGCGGCGATACCAAGGCCCTTAATGGTGCTGGTGGCACGTTGACGGTCAATAACGGTAAGTTTGATGACCCGAGCGCTTTGGCGGATGGTTCCATTACCTTCAATGCTGGTTTCTTCAAGACCAACACCAATAATGTAAACAAAGTTTACGGTAAGTCAATCTGGAGTAATTTAGGAGGCGCGGAGTTCCGCGAAGGATACACATTGTTTGCGGGTACTCAGGAAGTAGCACAGACATCCGGTGTAAGTGTATGCCGTATTAACCAGACTTCGTATTCCAAATTGGAAGATGCTTTGGCATATGCCAACAATAACCCCTCCAAGCCGGTCGTTATCTTCATGGTAAATGACTACACCCTCCCCGCTGGTTACTACACCATCCCCCAAAACGCTACTCTGGTAGTACCGATGTCGGATGAGCAAGATGCACCGAATCTGACGGTGGAGCACAAGTCAATCTCATCCTCTGAGAACTACAATACACCATACCCGTTCCGTACGCTTACCTTTGCAGATGGCGTGAATATGACCGTTCTGGGTGCGTTAGAGGTGAGTTGCGCAGAGGCTTGTAAGGTGGGCGCTGCTATGCAGTCCATACCGGATGGCCCTTATGGTCACTTGGTATTGCAGGCTGGAAGCCACATTACCCTTAGCGCCGGTTCTGAACTCCGTGCTTGGGGATACATCACCGGCGAGGGCGTGATTGATGCACGCCGTGGTTCGAAGGTGCGTGAAATGTTCCAGATTGCCGACTGGAAAGGTGGTGACATCTCTCATACTATGATAGATGAGAAAGATCCGCAACGCAAGTTGCACCTCTTCCCCGTGTATGAGTATTTCATCCAAAATATTGAATCGCCTATTAAGTACCACCCGGGTTCGGCATTGTTGTGCGCGGTAGCTGTGGAAGTGAGTGGTGTGAGAGCCTATGCAGACGAAATCAAAGTAGTCGGCGTACAAGGCGAAGCTGCTATGTTCCTCATGGACCAAATGGCGGATGCGGAAAATACATGGGTGCGCAAACGTTATGACGCTACCAAAGACCAGCAGGTATATGAGGTCAATAGTGGCGCACAATTAGGCTCTATTGTCATCAACTTGGGTGAAATACCTTATTCTGTCATTCCGGGACAATCAGGAAGACCGGGGGTCATGGATATCGTAATGGACTCGCGTAAGTTTGTCCTGCCGTTGACATCCAACTTTAAGATTCACCTTCTCTCCGGTCAGATGGAGTTCACGCAGAGCACCGCTTGTTTGCCGGGTATGGAGGTGGAGATTGATAAGGAATCGACTATTAGCATTGTGCAAAACGAAAACCCCAGCGTGGTGGACGGAGCGCTTTATCTCTACGATGCCGACCAGTGGGGCGCGTATGTGCGTCGTAGTAATGGTAGTGGTTATACGTATGGTTCCATCGTAAATTATTCTGCGACCGTGGGTGCCAAACCTAATGTCCGCGACATCAGTTCAGCAGCAGCCATTGGCGATGCCAAAATGATTGTACATGGTACTTTCAAAATGGATGAAGACTGTGCGGTTTATACAACGGCAGGCACCAAAGAGAAAAGCCATGACGGTAACACCTATATATATGAAGCCGATTTGACTTCCGGCGGCGCAAGTATTACCTCTTCGAATGAAGATGCTGGTACCTTTATCTTTAAAGCGGATGCAATGCCGTCTAACGATCTGACGGTTACCAAAGATGGAAGCGAATTGACGGGTATTACCTTCAATACCGCAGGAAAACTCAATGAGGACGTGCTGATGAACTATGACCCCAGCAATAACGGATGGAAAGTATCAACTACATTAGGAAGCGAGTCGCATATTTATAACTTCCAACTCTGTACATCCGTACGTCTGAAGAATACCGATGGCACGTTCATAAATACATATACAGACGCTGGCCACTATGCAAAAGAAGGCGATGCATATTGTTTCATTGATGATCAATGGAGAATACTGAAGGTGGATGAGGACGACGACTGCTTCATGGCGGACGTTGCAGACCCATATCACCCGCAATATTATGCGAAACCGCAAGAGTACGTAGCCATCACCGCAACCAAAGACGGTAGTGGTGTCTTCCATGGCAATGCGGACCATACTTTCAGTGACGCTGCCGGTTCGGGACGACTCTTCATCTTGATACATGGCGAATGCCAATGGTGGGAAGTGGTGAACGAGGATAACCTCTACCATTGTATCCATCCGCTGAACGATACCTATTATTATTGGGTAGATGATAACACCAAGCCGGAAGGAGGTTATTGGGCGGAGAAACGCTTTATCATCACGTGGAAAAACTGGGATGGTACGATAATACAGACCGCTGATGGACATGAGCCACCGGTATATGTCGATAGTTATAGCGTCACTTACGGCACCATGGCGGAGTTCTTCGGAACGAACCCGACACGTGAGCCGAGTATCGACTACACCTATGACTTCGTCGGATGGGCGCCGGATTTGGCTCCTGTGACGAAAGATGTCGTATATACCGCAGTTTATGCGCAAAAGGAGCGCAAATATACTGTTATTTTCCAAAACGAGGGAGGTACGGAAATCGAGAGTCAACTCTTGGGCCATAACGAAGTGCCTGTCTGTGAGAATGTGCCGACACGTACCGGTTTCACCCTCCAATGGAGTCCGGCTATCGCAGCCGTCACAGGTGATGCAACCTATACCGCTACATGGCTCGAAGAGCCGCCTACGGAGTATGAGATTCGTTTCGTGGATTATGATGGTACAACTGAACTGCAGAAAGGCAATGTAGCTGTAGGTGTCATTCCGACTCCTCCTGCTGCTCAACCGGCAGGCAAACCCGCAACTTCTGAGTATACATACGTCTTTGACCATTGGTCGCCGAACGTAGTGGCGGTTACACAAGCCATGACCTATGTTGCTGTTTATAGAGAAGAACCGAAAAAATATACGGTTACTTTCTTGAACGAAGACGACTCGTTCATTGAGAGCGGAGAATATGAGTACGGCGAGACTCCTGCTTGTACGAATACGCCGACAAAACCAAGCACCGATGAATGGTCTTACACGCTGACGTGGACTCCGGAGATTCAGACCGTGATGGAAGATGCTACTTACAAGGCTGATTTTGAGACCTTGAAGACCAAGAACCAATATACCGTGGCTATTAAGTGTAGCCCTGCAAGCGCAGCTGTAGTAACCGGTGGAGGTATTTATGAGTATAACCCTGCAAATAACGCGGTAACTATTCGTATCGAAAGTATTGCTGCCGGATATACCTTCCTTGGTTGGACCGATAGTGGCACAGAAGTTGAGCGCACCATGCCTGTGACCGGAAATATCGACCTCACAGCAGTCTTTGCGACCAATAATCCGGACTGGACCATCACATGGAAGAACGAAAGCGGTTCAGAGACCTTGCAAGAAGTAGGCCAAATGAACAATACGCCTACCACTTACACCGGTCCTACTCCGACCAAACCGTCCTCTGGTTCTACTAATTATATCTTCGATGGTTGGACGACTGAGCCGTTTGGCGCAGGAACTTACTACAAGAACGGCCTGACGCCGAAAGCTGAAGGAAATGCAACGTACTACGCACACTTTGATGAGAATGCAACCTCTAATGATTTGCACGTAGAGGGTACCACTGTACTGGATAACCCTGTGGATTATCAAGATCTCTATATTACCTCTAATGGTGTGAACGTTTCAGGTCAGTTAGTCAATGCACACCACTTGACTTTGCATGGCGATGCGTACTATGATTTGACCCTCAACGCGCAACACCATACCTGGTATGCCGTTGCAGTGCCTTGGCAAGTACAAATTGGCGAAGGTATTATAGTTAACGGACACGTGCTGACTCCTGGTACAGAGATAGATGTGCTACAGTACAATGGAGAGAAACGCGCTCAGCGAGGCAAGAATCCGGATAACTGGAATAAATTACAGGCAGGCGATATTATGCACCCGGGTAATCAATATATGATTGCGCTTCTCAATAATGCCGAGACTATCCGCTTCAAAAAGATAGAAGGAACAGGCTTGATATACGCCTCTACTGCTGTAATGCATCATGATGCACAAACGAGTGATGACCACGACCGTGGATGGAATGCCGTGGCTAACCCCGCACTCTACCATGGCTATCTCAATCCGGGCGTAGATCTCGGACAAGTATATCTCCCTGCAGAAGAACGTTACGACCCGTTTGACTTCAGCGCTCAAAAGTTAGTGGTTGGTCAAGGTGCGTATGTTCAAGTTTACATAGATAAGGATATTGATGTTGTATACAATCAGCCTTATGAACCGTTGGCTCCTGCTCCGAGACGCATGCTCACTGCCGACTCGGATATAAACGCCAAGTACGAAGTGCGCCTCTCGCCGATGAATAAGGACTATACCGACCGTGTATTTGTTCGCATGAACAATGACAAGGAGCAAGATATTTATTCTGTAGGTAAAGATCTTGAGAAAATGGGTGTAAGTACGAAAGTTCCGCAAATGTGGGTAAATCGCTATGATGCGCAGTTGTGCTTGAATACGATGACTCCGGTTGAAGGTTCTGCAGACTACCCATTATCCATCTTTGCGCCGAAGGATGGAGACTATACCCTCAGCATCAAGTATGGTGCGGTTCCCGACACGCAGTCCGACTTGTACCTTACGCTGGACGGCAAGGCAATCTGGAATCTCTCGCGCAATGCGTATGTAATAAACCTTGAGCAAGGTACTACCGAGCGCTACGGCTTGCGCCTCAGTGCAAAAGCACCGCAATCCACTCAAGCAATTGACGAGATTCTTGTGGACAGCAAGGACGAGACCGCAGTGAAAGTGCTGCTCAACGGTCAGGTATTCATCATCCGCGGTGGTGCAATTTATACCATCACCGGTAATAAAGTAAAATAATATCCAAACATAGTTATGAAAAAAGTGTATAAGACACCTCTTATGGAGGAACTCCCAATGAGAGCTTGTGGGACCATTATGTTTATGTCAACAACGCCGCCGGAGGGATCAATGCGTCGTAGAGATCCGATACCCTAAGCATGGAGCTACTACTGTTATTCTTATTAGGTGCGATGGGCATCAGCTTTCTGTGCTCCGTCTTGGAGTCAGTGCTGATGACCACCACCTATAGTTACATCAACTTGCGTGAGGAGGAAGGCTATGTACCTGCGACCCTCATGAAGCAGTATAAGGACGACACCAGTCGTCCTTTGGCTGCTATCTTGTCGCTTAACACTATCGCAAACACTATCGGTGCTGCCGGTGTCGGTATGCAGGTGGTGGCACTCGGTTACGGCAGATGGTTCGGTCTCGTCTCAGCCATTACTACGGTGCTCATCCTTTTCTTCGGAGAGATAATCCCGAAAGTGATAGGCACTACATACTGGCGCGGGTTGATGGGCATTACTGCGCGTTTCATCCGCGTGCTGATAATTATTCTGTATCCGTTGGTATGGCTTGTGGTGCTTATCTCCCGCATGGTGCCGGAAAACGAAGATGATCCGTCTGTGAGCCGTGAGGAAGTGCTGGCGATGGTCAATGTGGGGGAAGAAGAAGGCGTAGTGGATGAGGACGAGAACAAGATTTTCACCAACCTTATGCGCCTTGACTCTATCCATGCCTATGATGTGATGACGCCGCGCGTGGTGGCGAAGATTGCGCCGGAGAATATGACGCTACGGGCGTATTACGATAACGACGAGTACGACCATTTCTCGCGTATTCCGCTCTATAAGCCCGAAGCGCCGGAATATATCACCGGCTATATATTGCGCAATGACGCCCTTGAGGACTTGACGGAGGACCATTTCCGCAAGACCTTGGGTAGTATCAAACGTCCGTTACCGGCATTCGATCAGGACCTTACCCTCGGTACTATCTTTGACTCGATGCTCAAGCAGAAGAGTCAAATCGCGCAGATTATTGACGAGTATGGCATGTTTGTCGGCATCCTGACCCTCGAAGATATCATTGAGACCATCTTCGGCCTTGAGATTATTGACGAGAACGATACCGTCATCGATATGCAGCAATATGCACGTGAGCGTTGGCAGCAACGCCAGAAGAAGTACCAGAAACTGGTCGAAAGAGAAAAGACCGCGGCAGAGCCGCTCAATGTGGAAAACCGTGAAACTGAAGAGCGAAATACGGATTCTGAACAAGAAAGCGAAGTTTGAGTACATCATTCTTGACCGCTATACCGCCGGTATTCAACTCTTCGGCACGGAAATAAAGTCTATTCGCGAAGGTAAAGCTTCATTGGTGGATAGTTATTGCGCCGTGGAGCATGGCGAGATGTATGTCAAGCAGATGCACATCGCCGAATATCGCTTCGGTTCGTATGCGAATCATGAGGTGAAACGCGACCGCAAACTGCTTCTGCAGCGCCGCGAGATCCGCAAACTCGAGAAAGCGACCAAAGACACCGGTAAGACCATTATCCCACTCTGCCTGTTCATCAACGAGCGCGGACTGGCGAAAATGGAGATTGCGCTCTGTCAAGGTAAGCACACCTATGATAAACGGCAGTCCCTCCGCGAAGCGGATGACAAACGCGAAATGGCGCAGATGCGCAAAATGCTCAAATGAGTAAATAAGAAAATGAGAAAATTATAAAAATATATGAAAGCATTATTGATGATTTTGGATGGTTGGGGAATTGGTAACAAGTCCAAAGCCGATGTGATTAGCGTGACGCCGACGCCCAATTGGGATGCGCTTCTGGCTAATTATCCGCATTCACAACTCCAGGCCAGCGGAGAGAACGTAGGTCTGCCAGACGGACAAATGGGTAACTCCGAAGTGGGACACCTCAATATCGGTGCCGGTCGTGTGGTATATCAGGACCTCGTGAAAATAAACCGTTCCATCCGCGATAACTCGATCATGCAGAACCCGGAAATCGTGGCTGCTTACAAAGCAGCACAGGCAGCAGGCAAGAAACTGCATATTATGGGTCTCTGCTCCAATGGCGGTGTGCACTCAAGCCTCGACCACCTCTTCAAACTCGTGGAGATTGCAAAGGAGTACGGCGTAGCCGACAAGACCTTCGTGCATTGTTTCATGGATGGCCGTGACACCGACCCGCGTAGCGGAAAAGGGTTCATTGCCGACCTGCAGAGCGTATGCGACGCCAATGGTGCGCACATCGCTTCTATCATCGGTCGTTTCTACGCCATGGATCGCGACAAGCGTTGGGAGCGTATCAAAGTGGCATATGACCAACTCGTCAACGGCATAGGCCGTCAGGAGACGGATATGGTTGCTGCCGTCCAGGGGTGCTACGACCGTCACACCGAGGAGCACAAAGATACCGATGAGTTCATGGAGCCGCTGGTGAACGCTAACTGCGATGGTCGCATCGCCGAAGGAGATGTCGTCATCTTCTTCAACTATCGTAACGACCGCGCGAAAGAAATCACCATCGTTCTTACGCAGCAAGAGATGCCGGAGCAAGGCATGCATATCATTAAGAATCTTCATTACTGCTGTATGACGCCGTACGACAGCTCTTTCACCGGCCTGCATATCCTCTTCCCGAAAGAGAACGTGGAGAATACGCTCGGCGAAGTGGTCAGCAACCTCGGTCTCAAGCAATTGCGTATAGCCGAGACGGAGAAGTTCGCGCATGTGACCTTCTTCTTCAATGGCGGCCGCGAGGCTGAATATCCGGGCGAGGAGCGCATCCTTATCCCTTCGCCGAAGGTGCCGACGTATGACATGAAACCGGAGATGAGTGCGCCGGAAGTGACCGAAGCCCTCATCGCGGCTATCAAGACGCAGAAGTTCGATTATATCACGCTTAACTTCGCGAACGGCGACATGGTGGGGCACACCGGCGTCTATGAGGCTATCGTAAAGGCGGTGAAGACGATCGACGACTGCTCGCATCGCGTCATTGAAGCGGCGCTCGAGAATGGTTATGAGATAATCGTTATTGCCGACCATGGCAACTGCGATAACGCCATCAACGCGGACGGCACGCCTAATACCGCGCACTCGCTCAACCCTGTGCCCTTCATTTATATCAGTAAGGAACACACGCACACGCATGTGGAGGACGGTATACTCGCAGACGTTGCTCCGTCGCTTTGTCACATCATGGGAATTGAGCAACCCAAGGAAATGACAGGACACAACCTGATACACTAAAAAAGAAAGCGGCCCGAAAGGGTCGCTTCTTTTTTCAAGGTTCTTTGTACCTTAACTGAACAACAAGATAACTGATTACTCAGCAGCCGGAGCCTCAACAGCCTCAGCAGCTACGCTGTCAGCCTCAACCACCTCAACTGCCTCAGCAGCCTCAGCTTCCTGGCAGCACTTTTTCTCGCAGCACTTGTTGCCGCAGCTCATAGCAGCGAATGCTACAGCTACGATAAGAAGCATCTTTTTCATACTTTGTACAGAAAATTTTTAGTTAATAAAGCTTTATTTTAGTATTTTTCTTCGCCTTTTTGCGAAAAACGCTGCAAAAGTACTGCTTTTTTTGCACATATCCAAAAAAAATTGTAATTTTGCGCAGTTAATTTTACATTTTATAGAAAAAATGAGCCTTTTTGATAAATCTGATTTCCGTTTTATAGGGTGGAATATTGTGTTGGCGGTCGTAGTGGTGGCTGCTATCCTGATTTCGTTGATGGCGTATCTCAAGAACTATACGCAGCACGGCGTAGAGGTGGAAGTGGAGGATATTCGCGGATTAGTGGTGGCGGAGGCTCAGCCGATGATAGAGGCGCAAGGGCTGAAATTGGTGGTGGTGGATTCCACATATTCGGATATAGTGCCATTGGGAACTGTTGTGGAGCAGAACCCGCGCCCGTTGAGTCACGCCAAGCATGGACGGGCGGTCTATGTGACCATCAATGCTACTACCAAGCGGCAGGTTGTCATGCCCGACTTGCAGGACATGAGTTATCGTCAGGCGGAGACCACACTGCGTGGCTTGGGCTTGGATGTAGATACAATATATGATTATGAACCTTCGGAATTCCGGAATCTCGTGTTGGATGTTAAATCTAATGAAGTGAGTGTACCGCCCGGTGAGAAGATAACGATTGGCTCTAAAGTGCGCTTAGTGGTCGGCTTTGGTCGTGGTTCGGAAGAGATGGAAGTGCCGCATGTATTGGGAATGACAATCCAAGAAGCCCGCAGCACGTTACTCCGCAACCGTCTCACAGTGGGCGCAGTGACCTACGATGTTCCCCTGCAGGACGGTGTTGAGCAGTACGTCTATCGCCAGATGCCTGCTGCCGGAGAGAAACTGATAGAAGGCGAACCGGTAGCGCTGCGTCTCTCGCCCAATATCGAGAAGGCGGCTACCGTCAGTGGCACGACTGAAAACGAAGAGGAGTGGTTCTAAATGACCAATGATCCGTTACAAATATCCAATGTCGTCGAAGACGACCTCCTATGGGAGCGCTGGCGTTGCGAGGTGGACAAAGGTCAAGGCAAAGAGCGCGTTGACAAATACCTCGCAGAGCACATGACCAACACCAGCCGCAACCGTATACAGACGGCTGCGGACGCAGGCAACCTGTGGGTCAATGGTGCGCCTGTCGCTTCCAACTACCGCGTCAAACCAGGTGATGTCATACAGGTCATGCTTGATCATGAGCCGCACGACTACACCATCACGCCGGAGAACATACCCTTGGACATCGTTTATGAGGACGATGACCTCTTGGTGGTCAATAAACCCTCCGGATTAGTCGTTCATCCCGGACACGGCAACTACGAGCACACCCTCCTTCACGCCCTCGCGTGGCATTTCGAGCAATTACAAATTACAAATCACAAATCACAAATTGACATCAACGATCCTTCCATCGGCTTGGTGCATCGCATTGACAAAGACACCTCCGGTCTGCTGCTGATAGCCAAGACTCCGGAAGCGAAGACGAACCTCGGTAAGCAGTTCTTTGATCACACTACCGAACGCACTTATAACGCGCTTGTATGGGGCACGTTCAAAGAGGATAGTGGTACGGTCATAGGAGCACTCGCCCGCGATAATCGTGACCGCACAATCTACCGTGTCTATGACCTCGAGGAGTGTCCTCAGGCCAAGGAGGCTATCACCCATTGGCATGTGTTGGAGCGCTTTCCGTATGTCACGCTCGTTGAGTGCCGCCTCGAAACCGGACGCACTCATCAGATACGCGTACACATGAAGCATATAGGTCACCCGCTCTTTTGCGATGAGAAATACGGAGGACGTGAGATTCTGAAGGGCCTGCGCACGCAGAAATACAAACAGTATATAGAGAATTGTTTCTCGTTGTGCCCGCGACAAGTGTTACACGCGCGTACCTTAGGATTCACGCACCCGCGCACCGGAGAACGAATGTTCTTCGAGAGCCCGTGGCCGGAGGACATGACAAACCTGATAAATAAATGGAGAAACTATGAGCCGAATACTTTGGGTTGATGACGAGATAGACTTGCTGCAACCGTATATCATTTACCTCAAGGGCAAGGGTTACGAAGTGACAATCGCTTCCAATGGTGAAGACGCCTTGGATGTGTTCGATAGGATGGTGCCGGACATCGTCTTTCTTGATGAGAATATGCCGGGAATGACAGGACTTGAGACACTCCAGGAAATCAAGCGCCTGCATCCTGAGGTACCGGTCGTCATGATTACCAAGTCCGAAGAGGAGCATATCATGGAGCAGGCTATCGGCGAGAAGATTGCCGACTATCTCATCAAACCTGTTAATCCCAGCCAGATACTCCTGTGCCTCAAGAAACATATCCACCAACAGGCTATCGTCAGTGAGCAGGTTCAGCAGAACTATCGTCAGGAGTGGAGTGACATCTCCTATATGATTGACACCGCCACTACCATCGAGGAATGGCAGGCCGTCGAGCGTACGCTCACCAAATGGGATCTCGAGTTGGAGAACTCCTCCATGCGCTCTATGATTGACGACCAGCGCACACAGGCTAACGCTGCTTTTGCCAAGTGGATTGCCAGGAACTACGAAAATTGGTTTGACGGAGAACATCCGCTTCTTTCCCCGGATATCATGAAGCACACCGTCTTCCCGCTGCTAGACAAAGGAGAGAAAGTGCTGATGTGCGTTATTGATAATTTCCGCTACGACCAATGGAAGACCATCCAGCCGCTGCTGAGCGAGTTCTACACCATCAGTAACGAAGAGCAATACACATCCATCCTTCCTACGGCTACGCAGTACGCGCGTAATGCCATCTTCTCGGGACTTATGCCGCTTCAGATACAGGAGATGTTCCCTCAATATTGGGTGGAAGAAGGCGATGAAGAGAGTAAAAACCAATACGAACGTGAACTGGTGCAGACGCTCCTCGACCGTTATCGCCGACGCGAGACGCTTAACTATTGGAAAATCAACGAAAGCGATTTCTGCGAGCGTGTCATCGCCCAACTTAAAGGCGTGCAGACGCCGTTGAATATCGTGGTGTTTAACTTCATCGATATGCTTTCGCATTCGCGTACGGAGAGTAAGATGATGCGTGAGTTAGCGAACGACGAAGCGGCTTATAGAAGTTTGACTCTCAGTTGGTTCCGTCATTCACCTACCTACGAATTGCTGCGTCGTGCGGCAGAACTGGGCTTTACGCTCGTCCTCACTACCGATCATGGTACCACGCGTGTCAAGAATGCCGTACAAATTATTGCCGATAAGAATACCAACTCCAATATTCGTTATAAGGTAGGTAAGGCGCTCAACTGCACGTCGAAGAATGTCTTCTCTATCGAGCACCCCAAGCATGTGGGACTCCCAAGTCCTAATGTCAGCAGTTCGTATGCGTTCTGTGCCGGTAGTGATTTCTTCGCTTATCCGAACCAGTTCAACTACTACGCGCAGTACTACCGTAACACCTTCCAGCATGGCGGCATCTCGCTTGAAGAGATGATAATCCCCCTCGTCACGCTTGTACCTAAGAAATGATATCTGAATCCTGATACCTGAATGCTGAAAGCTTTTCTCATAGCCATTACCGTCTTCACGTGGAATACCGAACGAATGGGCGGATTTCAGAAGCCCGAGAAGAACGAGGTGCTGAAGTATCTTGTGAAGCAGGATGCGGACGTCATCTGTCTGCAGGAAGTAGATGTCTATAAGGATGCCCGTTACCTCACCTTGCCCGAGGTGAAGCAGGCGCTGAGTGTCAAATACCCGTATTCGTACCTCGATTTCTCTGTCTATAACAAACGGCACCAGTTCGGCACCATGGTCTGGTCCAAATACCCGCTTGTCAATAAACAGAGTATCCATTATGAGACCCGCGGCAACCTTTCCAACCGTTGTGATATTGTGGTGGAGAAAGACACTATCCGTCTTATCAACAATCACTTGGAGTCTTATAGTTTTACGGCGGGAGACATGGAGAGCATGGATCTTATTCGTGACAAGTGGCGTCGTGCTGTCCCCTTGCGCAACAAACAGGCGCAGGTGGTGCGCAAAGAGATAGAGGCTAGTCCGTATCCCGTGATTGTTGTTGGTGACTTCAACTCCGTCGCGCTCAGTTTCGCGTACCTGTATATCAGCCGTGGACTGCACGATGCATGGAATACCGTTCATCCGTGGTCATGGGGCGCTACGTACGAATACAGAGGAATAGGCTTGCGCATCGACTATATCCTCTGCTCCGACCCGCTTCAACCTGTCTCGTGTGAAGTACCGGATGCCCCGGGTTCCGACCATAAACCCGTCCGCGCTACCTTAAAATGGTAACCGGTTTCTCCCTCATGATTCATAATCATACGAAAAAAGCCACTCTAATGAGTGGCCTTTTGTAGCGGGACCCAGGATTGAAATAATCGTGCCCTTGTGGCTAAGAACTTGGGACCTCATGATTCATAATCATACGAAAAAAGCCACTCTAATGAGTGGCCTTTTGTAGCGGGACCCAGGATTGAACTGGGGACCTCATGATTATGAATCATGCGCTCTAACCAGCTGAGCTATCCCGCCTCGCTTTTTCAAAAGCGGGTGCAAAAGTACTGCTTTTTTTTGACATACGCAAATAATTTTGCACTTTTTTGTGTTTTTCTGTCAATTTTGCGTACCAAGGCTTTTAGCACAGCCCTTTCTCATGCGCTATTTGCAGCAGGTAAGCTTTTGCCGCTTCGTACTCATTAGGTATGATGCCGTCCAGAATGGCATCTTTGATGGACATCTTCAGTTCGCCTACTGTGGAGCATGGTTCTAAGTGTAGCAGCTTCATGATTTCTTCGCCTCGTACCGGTGGTTGGAAATTACGTATCCGGTCGCGTTCTTCGAGTTCCACCATCTTCTGCCGGACGAGCTGATAGTTCCGATGAAATCGGGCTTTTTTCTCTTCGTTACGACTGGTGATGTCAGCGTCGCAGAGCAGCATCAGGTCCTCGATATCATCCCCTGCTTCGAAGAGCAGACGTCGTACAGCGGAATCCGTTACGGTGTCCTCTATCAGGTTGATGGGACGCATATGTAGGTCCACCATCTTTTTCACGTACTCCATCTTCTCATTCAGCGGCATTTTCATCTTCGCGAAAATCTTCGGCACCATCTTCGCCCCGATGTAGTTATGGTTCCGGAATGTCCAGCCCGACTGCGAATCCCATGCTTTGCTTCTCGGCTTGCCGATGTCGTGCAGCAACGCCGCCCAGCGCAGCCAAAGGATTTTCTCCCGTTCATTCGTTAACTCGTTCTTTCGTTCACTCGTTAACTCGGCTACATTATCAAGAACTTGCAATGTGTGGTAGAAAACATCTTTGTGGCCTTTCCCCTCCTTCACTTCAATACCTTTGAGCGCCGCCAGTTCAGGGAATATAAGAGGTAGCAGTCCGGTCTTTTCCAGTAGTAGCCATCCTTCCGAAGGACGACGACTCATCATGATCTTGTTCAGCTCGTCCGCAATACGCTCCTTCGTGATAATATGGATACGCTCTTTATTCCGTACAATGGCGTCGAATGTCTCGTCATTGAGGAAAAAGCCCAACTGCGTAGCAAAACGGATAGCCCGCATCATACGCAGCGGGTCGTCGGAGAATGTGATGTCCGGATTAAGAGGTGTACGGATGATGCAACGCTCTAAATCTCCGATTCCGTCGAATGGGTCAAGCAGTTCACCGTACCGTGCGGCGTTCAGGCATATCGCCATGGCGTTAATGGTGAAATCCCGTCTGTTCTGGTCCTCTTGCAGTGTACCGTCTTCTACAATCGGATTGCGGCTGTCGCGCGTATAACTCTCCCGTCGCGCACCGACGAACTCCAAGTCAAACTCCACGTCTCCTTTCGCCATTAATCTTTCACCTTTCACCTTCCCTTTCACCTGCGCAGTACCGTAGGTTTTGAATACCGATAGATGCGCCCCTTTGCCTAATCTCTTGGTTACCGTTTCCGCTAAGGTGATTCCGGAACCGACGACGACGATGTCGATGTCGGTGCTCTCGCGGTGCAGAAACAGGTCGCGCACCCATCCGCCGATGACATAGCATTCCAGCCCCAGACGGTCGGCTTCTGAACCTACCATCCGAAGTATCGCGTCCTCTATTTTCGGGTTCTTCACAATCATACTTTTGTCATTGTTATCGTTCAAAAAGGCGCAGTAGGCTCATCTTTTTCTTGCCCGCTTCGCCGCTGTACGGATGTTCGCGCAGAGGAAGGTTGAAGAGCGTACTGCCTTTGAGCACCGTCTGCGGGTGGGTGAATTCGCGGAAACCCCACTCGCCGTGATAAGCCCCAATGCCTGAGTGACCGGTTCCGTTAAACGGTACGCCTTTGACCATCATGTGGATACAAACCTCATTGATACATCCGCCACCGAACTGCTGCGTCTGCATCGTGCGGTTCGCCCAGTGCATGTTCTTCGTGAATAGATACATCGCCAGCGGGTGTTCGCGTTCGGCAATCACATCCATGAGTGCGTCCACTTCGGCGTCCTTGAACGGGACAATCGGCAGCAGCGGACAGAATAGTTCGTGCTGCACGATGTGTTCGTGGATGTCCACGGGGTAAATCATCGTCGGCGCATATTTGCGGGTCTCACGGTCGCCTGCGCCGCCGAACACGATTCGTTCGCGGTATTCATCAGCGAGACGTGCGCACTTGTCATACGCCGCGTCGGTAATCAGTTTCGGGTATTCGGGGTTCGTCTCGGCGTGTTCGCCTATCTGCGCGATAAACGCCTTGCGTAGTTCTTCAAGGAAAGTGTCTGCCACCTCTTCGGCAACCGCTATCTGGTTGATATTGATGCAAATCTGACCGGCGTTGGTCAGTTTGAAGAATGCAATCTTACGCGCGGCGTCTTTCAGATCCGCGTCTGCCCGAACGACGCACCAGTTACCCGTCTCGCCGCCTAACTCCAGTGCTACAGGTGTCAGGTTCTTCGCTGCTTCCGCTAACACATGTTTGCCCACAGCCGGTGAACCGGTGTAGAAAATCTTGTCGAACCGCTGCGCAAGACACATATCTGCTACATCGTGACCGCCGTCAATAAGCGTGATATATTCAGGGGGGAACACCTCTGCGAAGAACTGCTTGAGGACCTTCGTGCAGGCGGCGGACTTCGAACTCGACTTGATGACTACGGTGTTACCGCCGCACATCGCTGCAGCTACGACGCCGATGGTCAGTAGGATGGGGAAGTTGAACGGACTGATGACCAGTGATACGCCGTATGGCATCTTATACACCCGCGTGAAGATACTCGGGAAGCACATCAGACCGCTGAAATGCAACTCCGGTCGGGACCATCTCTTCAGACCCGATATCATCTCGTTGATTTCGACGATGATAGGACCTACATCACATAGATACGCCTCCAACTCACTACGTCCCAAATCTTTCGCCAGCGCATCGAGAAACTCTTTCTGGTGGGCAATGACGGCGGCTTTGAGGCGCTTGAGTTGTTTGATGCGCCAACGGATAGGCAAGGTCTCGCCGGTACGGAAGAATTTCCGCTGTGCCGCTACGATCTCACGAATAGCATCCTCGGTAAACAGGTCGGTATGCTGTGTCTTGTGTTCTGTAATCTTCTCCAGAACCGCTTTTATCTCCTCATTACTCAGCGTCACAGGCGCCGAATAATTGATGGAGTCGGCGGCAATCATGGGAATCAGTTCCTCATGGTCGCGGGCTTGCACGGGAGAAGGAATACTGTCCATACCCGTCGCTTTCATTAAGTCACGAACGGCTTGCAGGATGTCCGGAACGCCACAGAACTTGGCTAAAGCATCGTATTTGTCCTTGCATGCTTCGCGTTGAAACTCCAGCACCGGCATCAGCATCAGCGAGATGGCCTGACCGTGTGAGAGGTGATATTTGGCGCCGATACTATGGGCAAAAGCATGCACGTAACCCGCCAGTTGGGTGTTTATCGCGTTGCCGCCGTACATCGCAGCCCTGAACATCGCCAGCCGTGCCTCGTTCACTTGTTCATCCGTTAATTCCTTCTTTTCTCGCTCTTGCTCAAATGCTTTTCGTTCACTCGTTAGCAACGGCAGGTTCTTGAGAATGAGCTTTACTCCTTCCATGGACATTTGCACATCCTCTTTCGAGCATTGCACATCGGCAACGACACCTTCGATGCAATGACTGAGTGCATCGATACCGCATGCGGCAGTAATGTGTTTGGGTGCTTGCCGGGTCAGTTCGCTGTCGTGTACCACATGTGTCACGTTCAGCCCGATAAGAACTGTCGAACCCTTGGCTCCGTGCTCGTTCGTCACTACGGCACCCACCGTCACTTCTGCACCCGTGCCGGCGGTCGAAGGAACCATGATGAGAGGAAGGGTCTTCCCTGGCACAGGTAGGAACTTCAGCAGCAGCGCTTTCACCGGCACATGCGGCATCCGCACACCGGCGGCAATCATCTTGCAACTGTCCATCACCGAACCGCCACCCAAGGCGATGATAGCATCCGCTTGTGTCTCCAATGCTTGCTTGCGGCCTTCCTCGATGATGGCTATGTTAGGTTCAGAGTGGATGTCGCTGAATACGGAGTAACTGATTTTGGCCGCCTCTAACGACTCCGCGATGGCTTTCTCATAGCCGAGGCCGCTCAGTGTCCGGTCGGTCACTAACAATACCTGCTTGAGGCCTACTTTGCGACAGATTTCACCTATCTGTCTGCGCGCACCCTGACCTTCGGTCACTTCGGGTTCTGGCAGCGGAATGGCACGTATCACCTTCCCGGGCAACCGGTGAATATGTTTTCGGAAAAGATAAGTATCCATAACGATGTGTTTTCGGGTTATATCAAAACCTTTGCGACTGCAAAGGTACAACAAAAATTGCATATATGCAAACAAAAATCAAAAATATTTGGTCATATCAGAAATATTTTGTAATTTTGCAGCGCAACTTTTTAATACTATGACTTGGATTATGATTCTTCAGCTCCTCATTGTCTTGGGAGCGTTGTGGGTAGGCTCGCGATACGGCAGTCTGGCGCTTGGTGCTATCTCCGGTATCGGTCTGGCCATCCTTGTGTTCGCGTTTGGAATGAAACCGGGAAATCCTCCGACGGATGTTATCTACATCATCATCGCTGCTGTCACCTGTGCCGGTATCATGCAGGCTTCGGGTGGTATGGACTGGCTCATTCAGTTGGCGGAGAAGATGCTGCGTAAGCATCCAGCCAGTATCACGTTCCTTGCGCCGCTGACGACGTTTTTCCTCACGGTACTCGTCGGAACGGGTCACGTCGTTTATACGCTGATGCCGATTATCTGTGATATATCGCTTAAGCAGGGTATTCGTCCGGAGCGTCCGTGCGGCGTAGCGTCTATCGCTTCGCAGGTAGGTATCACCTGTTCGCCTATCGCGGCGGCGGTGGTGGCGTTCGTGTCCATATCCAATGCCAACGGCTTTGATATCACTATCCCGCAGGTGCTGATGATTACAATTCCGGCGTGTATATGCGGACTGATGGCGGCTGCGGCTGCATCCTACAAACGCGGTCTGGACCTCGATAAAGACCCGGTCTTCCAAGCCAAGATAGCCGACCCAGAGCAACGCGCGTATATATATGGAAATACGGCAACGACGCTTGACCGCGAGATTCCGCAGAGCGCGAAAAACAGCGTGTATATCTTCCTTGGCGCACTGGCGATGGTGGTGATGTTCGCTATCTTCCTGCCGAAGATGACGTATTTGAAAGGGCTGAAGATGAACCAGGTGATACAGATTATCATGATTACCGCTGCGGCGCTGATGATTATCTTCTGTAAGGCAAGCCCGAAGAAAGCGGTGGCGGGTCCGGTATGGCAGTCCGGTATGGTCGCGGTTGTGGCTATCTACGGTATAGCATGGATGGCGGATACCTATTTTGGTCACTATATGCCGCAGATACAGGAGATGCTCAAGGGCATCGTGACGGATTTTCCGTGGGCGATAGCGCTTGTCTTCTTTGCTGTGTCGGTGCTGATTAACTCGCAAGGCGCGGTAGTGGTAGCGATGCTGCCGTTGGCGTACAGCCTCGGTATACCGGGTGTGGTGCTGCTCGGCGTGTTGCCTTCGGTATATGGTTATTTCTTCATCCCGAATTATCCGTCGGATATCGCCACGGTGAATTTCGACCGCTCGGGTACCACCGTCATCGGAAAATATCTGCTCAACCACTCGTTCATGATGCCGGGACTGATTTGCGTAACCGTCTCCACCATCGTGGCGTACCTGCTGACACTCTTGATATTCTGAAAATCATAAAGTCCATCCGAAAGGCAGTCTTCGGACTGCTTTTTTGCGTTTTTTTTGCGAGTATGACGCCGGATGTCATACGATATGGGGTTAGTGTGCTGGTCATCTGCTGGTCAATTCGATAATGATAAAGGAGTCTCTTCGGGGGCTCTTTTTCGTTCTCTAAACTAAAAATCAGAGATTTTTCTTGCACATATGAAAAAAAAGTAGTATCTTTGCAGCGCAAAGGTGTGGGGTTGAAAAACACACTGAAATGAGCAGTCACGAAACCACAAAATTTAGAAATATGAAAAAAATCTTCTCTTTCCTGGCAATGTTACTGATGGTATGTGGTAACGTATTCGCCTCTACCACGATTACCAAGACGGTCACGGACCTGTATGAGTCTTACGCAGACGGACAAGTGATTGCTCCGTTGTTTTCCAATGACGCCATTACCATCACCGTGAATAAGGACGGCAATAACGGTAAGATTTACGGGAAAGGCGGTACACGCGACTGGCGTATGTATGAGAATGACATCCCGGTCATCTCAGTCACAACTTCCAAGGGCTACTACCTGCACTCCGTCACGTTTACTTTCTCCACTACCAACAATGCCGAACTGACCTACGGCGGTAATGCGGTGACGAGTGACAAGTCGGTTGTCCCGGGTGCGCCGCATCAGATGCTGTTCCGCGTGGTCGGACAAGGCAACAAGGGACAGGTGCGCATCACCGGTTTCTCCGTGACTTATTCGGACCTGCCGGCGTATGAGTTGTACGGCTTATTCAGCGAGGACGGAAAGAGATTCACGCTGCATTATAACTTTGCCGCGCTCAAAGAAATGGCGAAAGAAGCCGGCATGAACCCCTTAAGTTATAACGAGTGGAGTAGCAACGCATACATTGATGCACGCTTGGATGTGGATACCATCGAGTAGGCTAACGACATGAAAATGATATTACCCGAGCGGACAGACTTCTGGTTCTATGGCTTCCGGAATGCCGTTGCCATCGTCGGTTTGGATAAACTCAACACCTCCGAAGCCTGGAAGATGAACGACATGTTCTATAATTGCGAGTCGCTCAAAGAGATAGACCTGAGCAAGTTCAACACGGCGCGTTGTCAGGACTTCGCTGCTATGTTCTACGGATGCAAGGACCTTACGGCGCTGGACTTGAGCACCTTTAATACGGAGAATGTGATAGACTTCAGTGAAATGTTTAGCTTGTGCAAAAACATAAAGAGTCTGGACCTGAGAAAATTCAATACGTCTGCGGCGGAAAACATGCACGATATGTTCTATTCTTGCGAATCTTTGGAGTCGCTTAGACTGACCGGTTTCGATACGAAGAAAGTGACCAATATGGCGTACATGTTTTCATATTGCCAGAATCTCCGTTCGCTGGATTTGCGCAGTTTCGATTTCAACAACGTGACGAAAACTACCTGCATGTTCAATGGATGTACCAATCTGGAGGAAATCCTTTGCAAGAAAGCCATTAACAAGATAGACAAAATCACCGAGTCCGAGAGCATGTTCAAGCGTTGTCTGAAATTGGTGGGCGAGAAAGGCACGGCGTATGATGAGAATAATATGGACAAGACCTACGCCCGCCTCGACGGAGGCGAAGCCAACCCGGGTTATTTCTCCGCAGAACCCGTCAATCTCTACGGTCTGTTCAGCGATGGCGAGAGTGTCTTCACGCTCTATTACGACCATTTCATGGAGCGCAACAGCGGTATAGAGGACTGGACAGACGGTGAATTCTTTACCAAGCGTCAGGCCGTCCAGACACTTGTGCTGGATAAGTCCATGCAGAATGCCCGTCCGACGAGCACCGTTTATTGGTTCAAGGACTTCGAGGAAATTTACGAAATCGAGAACTTCGAATACCTCAACACGTCCGAACTGCTGTACGCCGACGGTATGTTCTTGGGGTGCGCCAACTTGGATGTCCTCGACCTCAATAAGTGGGATGTATCCAAGTTGGAGACCACCAATAGTATGTTCGCCAACTGCGCCAATCTGCAGACCATCTACTGCGACAATGACTGGTTTGAGAGAGACTACATCGTCACTTCTGAAAAAATGTTCTCCGGATGTGAGAGCCTGGAAGGCCCTAATGGCACGAAATACGATGCCGAGAATGCGAATGATGCCTCGTATGCCCGTCCGGACGGCGGCGAAGAAACCCCGGGTTATTTCACCGGACCGAATGAACTTTACGGTGTGTTCGATACTGACTACAATATTTTCACGCTCTATTACGACCGCAAGCGTATTAGTCGCGGCGGTGTGCTCGACTGGTCGAATATCGATTATGCGGACTTGCGCGATGCGATGGGATCTATCAAGATTGACGACTCGATGAACGATGCGCCGATAGAGTCCACTGCGTTCTGGTTCTTCAACTTCCCCCATGTGAAGATGATAATGAATATAGAGGCGCTTCATACATCCTCTGTGACTAACATGAGCAATATGTTTGCCGGTTGTGAGTCGCTCAAAGTGCTCGACCTTACCGGTTTCAGTACTTCGGAAGTGACGTCGATGAACAATATGTTCTCGGGCTGCAGCAGCTTGACGGTACTGGACCTGCGCTCGTTCGACATCTCGAGCGTGACGGACATGTCATATATGTTCTCCGGATGTACGGATCTTATTCTTCTCTACAATAATAACGACTGGTCCGGCAGCGAGGCTAACAGTTCCAGTATGTTCGACGATTGCGAGTCGCTGTTGGGCGAGAAGGGCACGACGTACGATGCAAATCATACCGACCTCGCATATGCCCGTCCGGACGATGGCGAAGAGGCACCGGGGTATTTCTCCAACAGCGCACCGACGATGCTATACGGCGCATTCAGCGACGACGGCAAGACGCTCACCGTCTATTATGACAATAAGAAAGACGACAACAACGGTCTGCACCCGAACGAGTGGTACGGGCTGAGCAAGATAAGCAAAGTAGAGAAAGTGGTCTTTGACGAAACGGTAGCCGACGCACGGCCACATAAAACAGACGAGTGGTTTGCTTACTTCAACTCGCTTGAGTCTATCGAAGGCCTCGACTACCTCAACACCGAAGAGGTGACGAATATGGACGGTATGTTCGCCGATTGTTCATCGCTGAAGGAACTGGACCTGAGTCAATTCAACACCGAGAACGTAGAAAGCATGAACAGCATGTTCATCTACTGCAGCAACATCAAAAAACTCGACCTGAGTGCCTTCGTCACCCCGCACGTGAATGACATGGCGGGTATGTTCGCTTTCTGCTCGAGTCTGGAAGAGATTAAATTCGGTTCTACGTTCGACACTTGGGGCGTCAATCACATGGCGGGTATGTTCTATTATTGCATCCAACTCAAGACACTGGACCTCACTTCCTTTAATGTCTCCAATGTGGAAGAGACGGACTTGATGTTCAAGTACTGCACGTCGCTGACCACTATCTACTGCAAGGCTGACGGATGGAGCAATCCGGAGTACTTGGAGAGTTCCAACCAAATGTTCGATTGCGAGAAACTGGTGGGCGGTGCCGGAACGGCGTTCGATGCCGGCAACCCGGATGATTTCACCTACGCTCGCATTGACCGCGGCGAAGAAGAACCGGGTTATTTCACCGGCGTCTTCACCGTGGAGTTTATTGACTATGAGGACCATGTGATTAAGTCCGACGAAGTGATTCAAGGTCAGGCAGCTACCCCGCCGGCGGATGAAGACGTGCCTGCACCGACTGGTTATCACTTCACCGGCGAATGGAATGACGAGTTTGACAAGGTGGAAGGTGACATGAGCGTTCAGGCAGTGTATGTCATCAATACCTATACCGTCACCTTCCTCGATAAAGACGGCGAAACGCTCGATGAGCAGGCGGTTGACTATAATGAAGCAGCTGTTGCTCCCGATGCTCCGGACGTGGAAGGTTATCACTTCACGGGCTGGGACGAGGACTTCGAGCACATCACTTCTGACCTCACCGTACAAGCACAATATGAGATAAACGTCTATACGGTTATCTTCCTCGACAAGGACGGTAACCAGATTGGCGACGCACAGGAGATTGAGCATGGCAGCGCTGCTACGGCTCCGGATGCTCCGGCTGTGACAGGTTATAACTTCATCAGCTGGGATAAAGACTTCCTGGAAATCACCTCTGACCTGACCGTCAAAGCCGTTTACGAGAAGAAAGAATATACGGTTAAGTTCATCGACTGGGACGAGTCGGAAATCTCTTCGCAAGTAGTCAAATACCAGGAAGCTGCAAAGGCTCCGTCCGACCCGACACGCGAAGGCTACACCTTCACGGGCTGGGACAAAGACTTCAGTAGCATCACCGCTGATTTGAACGTCCATGCACAATATACGATTATTACCTATACCGTCATCTTCCTCGACAAGGACGGCAAGCAGATTGGTGATGCACAAACCGTGGAATGGGGTAGCGCTGCTGAGGCTCCGGATGCTCCGGCTGTAGAGGGTTATCACTTCACAGGATGGGACAAGAAGTTTGACAACGTGAAGAGTGACCTGACTGTTAAGGCGCAGTATGCCATCAACGTCTATACCGTGACGTTCGTGGATAAGGACGGTAACCAGATTGGTGATGCACAGGAGATTGAGCACGGTCAGTATGCAACCGCACCGACCGCTCCGACCGTAGAAGGTTACCACTTCGCGGGTTGGGACAAGAAGTTCGACAACGTGACGAGCGATTTGACTGTGAAGGCACAATATGCGATTAACACGTACACGGTCATCTTCGTGGATTATGACTACAAGGAAATCAAGACCGAGACGGTAGAACACGGCAAAGCAGCTACGGCTCCGTCTGACCCGACACGCGAAGGCTACACCTTCAAAGGCTGGGACAAGGACTATAGCAATGTGACGGAAGACCTGACCGTTAGAGCGCAATATGCGATTAACGTCTATACGGTCACCTTCCTCGATAAGGATGGTAATACCCTCAAGACCGAGAAGGTAGAATGGGGTAATGCCGCCACGGCTCCGGAGGCTCCGGTAGTAGAAGGCTGGACCTTCGCAGGTTGGGACAAGGCATTTAATGTCGTTAAGTCCGACCTGACGGTACAAGCCACCTACACGCAGAACCCCGTTTACACGGTAACCTTCAAGGACTGGGACGGTTCGACAATCACTTCCGTGAAGGTAGAAGAAGGCAAGTCCGCTGTCAAGCCGGACGATCCTATTCGCGAAGGCTACACCGTCACAGGATGGGATAAGAAGTTTGACAACGTGACAAGCGACCTGACCGTTACCGCACAATACACGATTAATGTCTATACGGTTACCTTCGTCGATAAGGACGGCAAGCAGATTGGTGACGTACAAGAGGTAGAATACGGCAGTGCAGCAACCGCACCGAACGCTCCGCTCGTAGAAGGTTACCACTTCACGGGCTGGGATAAGAAGTTTGATAACATAACTTCTGACCTGACCGTCAAGGCACTATATGCCATCAATACTTACACCGTGACCTTCGTAGATAAGGATGGCAAGACGCTCAAGACGGAGGAAGTGGAGCATGGCAGCGCTGCCACGGCTCCGACGGCACCGGAAGTAACGGGTTATACCTTCACAGGTTGGGACAAGAAGTTCGATAACATCACCTCTGACCTGACCGTCAAGGCACAATATGCCATCAATACTTATACCGTCACCTTCCTCGACAAGGACGGTAAGCAGATAGGTGACGCGCAAGAGGTAGAGTACGGCAAAGCAGCAACCGCGCCGAATGCTCCGCTGGTAGAAGGTTATCACTTCACCGGCTGGGACAAGACCTTCGATAATGTGACGAGTGATTTGACTGTCAAGGCACTATATGCCATCAATACTTACACCGTGACCTTCGTAGATAAGGATGGTAAGCAGATTGGAGACGCACAGAAGGTAGAGCATGGTAAGAGTGCCGTGGCTCCGGAAGCACCGGAAGTAGAGGGTTATCACTTTACCGGTTGGGATAAGGACTTCAGTAACATCACTTCCGATTTGACCGTTACCGCTCAGTATGCCATCAATGTCTATACCGTCATCTTCCTCGACAAGGACGGCAAGACGCTGAAGACAGAGAAAGTAGAGCATGGTAAGTCCGCTACGGCACCGGAAGCACCGGTAGTAGAAGGCTGGACCTTCGCAGGCTGGGATAAGGCGTTCAATGTGGTTAAGTCCGACCTCACCGTTCGAGCAACCTACACGCAGAACCCTGTTTACACCGTGACCTTCGTGGATTATGACGGTTCGACGATTGCTGAAGTGAAAGTCGAAGAAGGCAAGTCCGCTGTCAAACCCGATGATCCTATTCGTGAGGGTTACATCTTCATCGGTTGGGACAAAGCGTTCGACAACGTGACGAGTGATTTGACTGTAACCGCTCTGTACGAGGAGATTCCGGCTCCTGACTACACGCCGAAGAACCTCTCCGTTGTGGTTGAAGCTCTCGGCGATGATGACCTGCAGATTACTCTCTCGTGGGATGAGGTCGAAGGAGTCGTCAGCTACGAACTGCAACTCATGCTGGGCGGCAAGGAACTCTATGCCGGTAATACCTTTGGCAAGAACGTTATCAGTCTTAAACTCTCAGAGATTCAGCAGATAGCAATCATCGATCCGGGCACATACACCATCAATTGGGCTGTACGCAGTACAGACGTCATGGGTCAAGCTGTTAGCGCTTGGGCGCAAGGAGAGGCCTTTGAGATAACCGTCAAAGAACCCGCACAGGGCATAGAGGATATTAACGGTCAGGATGGTACGCAGGTACGCAAAGTGCTCGTAAACGGACGTTTCTATATCCTCTCCGGAGATAAGGTATATGACTTCAACGGTCGCAAAGTACAATAAAACAGGTGCGATATGAGAAATTGGATTGTTATATTATTTGCGCTGGTGGCGATGAGTGCTACGGCGCAGGTGAGTGCCATTTTAGGCGATTGGAAGACGATAGACGACAAGACGGGCGAGCGCCGTTCGATAGTAACTATTTATAAAGGTTCGGATGGTCTATATTACGGTAAAATCAGTAAGATGCTGATGTACACGGACCTTGACCTGAAGTGCGACCAATGCAAGGGCGAAGACTACAATGCGCCGATAGAAGGTCTGGTCATCATCCGTGGCATGAAAGCGGAGGACGGTCAGTTGGTAGGCGGCAAGGTGCTGGACCCCGAGTCCGGCAAGTTCTACTACGGCAAGATATACCTGAAAGACGGCAAATTGGTGTTGCGCGGCTCGTTGGACAGACGCGGATTCTTGGGTCGTAACCAAACATGGGAGAAGTGATGGTTCTTGTTTTTGCATCCAATAATGTGCATAAATTGGCGGAGGTGCGACAGATTATGCCCCCGCATATCACAGTGCTCAGCCTGCGTGAGATAGGTTTTACGCATGATATAGAAGAGACGGGCCTGACGCTGGAAGAGAACAGCGCGATTAAGGCGCGCACCGTGGCGGCGTTTATCCGCAGCCAGCACTCAGCAGTCACGGGTCAGATAGACGGCGTGTTTGCAGATGACACGGGGCTGGAGATAGATGCGCTGGACGGTCGTCCGGGAGTCTATACCGCGCGATGGTATTTGCAGGATGCCGGAGTCAAGGAGGCAGAGACGGAGCAGGAGAACTACGCGCTCAACCGGGCGAAAGCCTTGCGGGAGTTAGCCGGAAAGAGTGACCGAAACTGTCAGTTCCGGACGGTAATCACATGGATAAAGCTTTCAGCTGTCAATAATCAGCAGTCAGAACTTCAGGTGGAGGGCATTGTACGCGGTCGCATCACCACCGAGGAGTTCGGTCAAGGCGGCTTCGGATATGACCCTATCTTCGTGCCCGAGGGTTACGACAAGACGTTCGGAGAACTGCCGGCAGACGTAAAAAACAATATCAGTCATCGTGCAAGAGCGATGGTTGCACTCGTAAACGTATTGGAAAAAGATGCATAAACTTCGCTATATATCTCTTTTGTGCCTATATGCAGTGGCTGTTCTTCCGCTTTGTGCGGAGGATCTTAACATGGGTGTCACCAAGCAGTGGCATCTCCATCTGTCTTATCGTGACCCGCTGCAGATAGCGGCATCCGACGCTCGCGTCTATGCGATTGCAAACGGTTCTCTTTTCGCCTATGACCGCGATGAGGAACAATTGATATATATGAGTAAAGAGACGGGGCTGACCGGAAGCGGTGCCACGCAGATAGCGTATGACAAGCGCACTAAACAACTTGTCATCGCTTACGAGGACGGGCGTCTCGATCTACTGGATGACCGCGATAACGTGAGACAGATGCCGGATATTCAGATGAAAGGCGGTTCCAGTTCGGTAGGCGTCAATGCCATCACTACCGGACAGAAAGCCACATACCTGTCTATGTCGTTCGGTATCGTAGCCATCAACCCCGCAAAAGCCGAAGTGACGGACACTTATTATATCGGCGAAGAAGCCTCGTCGGTAGACGTGCGGCAAGTAGTGGAACTCAATGACTCGCTATACGCCTTCGCAGACGGATACATGTATCGCGCGTCCCTCAAGGACAACATCGTGGACTATTCCTATTGGCATAAGTCTGCGTTGCCTTCCGGCAAGCTGATGAATGCGCTTGCGCACAAAAACAGCTTGCATGTACAAGTGGACAGCGTCATATATCGCATGAACGGGCAAATATGGGAACCGTTGGTGTCAACGCGTTTCCGCTGGATACATGCTTCGGAGGGACATCTCCTTGCCGCTACGCCGGGCTTCGGCCTGTATGAGGTGGCGGAGGACGGAGCATTGACTCTGCTGACGGATAATTATCTCGCGAGTGATGCGCTCTATTCGCGCGGAGAATGTTGGATGGGGGAGATTAACTGGGGTCTGATTCATCTGCGCAAGCAGGGTGACCTTGTATATCATCCCGAAGGACCGAACAGCAATTTCGGCTACGCGATGACCACGGCGCACGGGCGTCTCTACTCGACTATCGGAGGACGGTGGGCTGTGCAGTATTGGCGGAAGGGAAAAATAAATGTCTATGACGGTTTGGATTGGATAACCATTAATGCGGACGATATCTATGAGGCCGTGAAGAATACGTGTTGGGATCCAGTGAGCATCGCTGTGGACAACCAAGACCCCGGACATTTCTACGTGGCCTCGTATGGTACCGGAATGTATGAGTTTCGTAATTTTGCGCCGTATAAGCGGTACGGTTATCAGGAATCTACCGACACATGGAACTGCACACTCCGCTCCGCCAACGCTAAGGCGAGTCCGGTCAATTACACGCGAGTGGACGGCATGATGGTAGACGATGCGAACAACGTATGGATGCTCAATGCCACCTCTGTCGGTCAGCCTGTGCATATAATGACTCCTAACGGAGACTGGACTGGACTTGACTTGAAGATAAACGGCGAACCGTTGGTGATGTATACGCCGAACGGTATATGGGTGGACAAGCGTAATAAGAACCGTAAGTGGTTCATGGACCAGCGTGACACCCCAGGTGTCATCCTTTTGGATGACAATGGCACCCCTATCGAAGTCAATGACGATAGATGCATAAAGCGAAACTCGTTCGTGGACCAGAACGGCAACACCATCGTCCTCGACCAGATATATTGTTTCGCGCAAGACAATACAAATCGTATCTGGATAGGTACTCCGCACGGACCGATTCTCTTGGGTGCAAACACGGATTTCTTCTCCAGTAACGCCTGCCGGCGAATCATCATCCCGCGTAATGACGGTACAGGTCTGGGGGACTACTTGCTTGGCGACGAACGTATCAATTGTATGGCGGTAGATGGCGGCAATCGGATGTGGATAGGTACTGCTACGTCCGGACTATACCTCATTGAGGATGATACCATAACAGTGGCGCATTTCACGCAGGATAACTCGGTGCTGCCTTCCAATAATATTCAGTCTATCGCCATTGAGCCGACGACGGGCGATGTGTATGTGGGAACTGACAAGGGTATCGCATCTTATCGCAGCGATGCGAGTGAGGCGCGCAAGGACATGAGTGGAGTATATGCCTATCCGAACCCTGTGCGTCCGGAATACGGAGGATATATCTCTATTGTAGGACTGATGGATAACACGGTGGTCAATATCGTAGATGCCGGTGGAAACTTGGTATGTAAGACTCGCAGTCACGGTGGAACGGCCGTCTGGGACGGTCGCAACGCATACGGTAACCGTGCTACGCCGGGTGTCTATACCGCGTTCTGTAATGCGGATGGCGGACATACGGTGGTGAAGATTCTCTTTATGCGATAGATGAAGAAGCAGTGGCTGAGATATCTTGTTTGGGCTTTGTGCGTCACCTTATGGGCTACACTCTGCTTCATCGTTCCTTATTTCCTTGACTCGCCTGCGCAGGGTGTATTCGGAGTGCTGGCGGTGACGGCATATGTCGCCGCCTGCGGTATAGGTTCGTTTTTCCTGCTCTATCTGATAGGATGTAACCGGTACGTATGTGCGGTTCTGCTGCCTTTCTTCGCGCTTGTCGGCGCGGCGCTGTCTTTCTATCTGGTGGGTTATCACACTACGCTGACGCCTATGCTGATAGAGGTGACGCTGCATACGAATGCAGAGGAAGCAATGGGTGTTATCTCGTGGCAGGCCGTGCTATGGGTAGGACTGAACGTAGGGATAGCCGCACTCTTTGTAAGGTGGCGAATGATGCAGATTAGACTGCCGCACGCCTGGGTGCATGGCCTTGCCGCAATGCTGATGGGGATGCTGTATTTCGGATGCAACGACCGCCTGCAGGATAGCCTGTGTCAGCGTTACCCGTATAATGTACCTCATACGATTCGCGAGTATATATCGCTTCGCCAGGCCAATCATGCTGAACGTAGTGTGCCGGCATACACGATAATGGAAGCGCCGGATTCCCTGACAGTGGTACTGGTCATCGGCGAGGCCGTGCGTGCCGACCATTTACAGCTCAATGGTTACGAACGAGAGACGACACCTCGCTTGTCGTCACGGACGAATATCATCAGTTATCCGCATGTATACAGCGAGGCGACGCACACCTTGGCCTCTATTCCTTATATATTAACGCGCGCGGATAGCGCGCACGCGCAGAGGCAGCATACAGAGCACTCGTTCGTCCGAATATTGAACGAGGCAGGTTTTTCTTCCGCATGGATTACCAATCAGGAGCTGGGGCGCACCTTTGCGCCGTTTGTCAGCGAGTGCGACACCCTTATCTGTGCGAACGCCGGCAAGTCCGTATATGTGTTCACGCAGTGGTTAGACGCAGAGATGCTTCCGCATTTAAGGCGCTTACAACAGCAGTCTTCCTTCCCTCGCCGGGTGTATATCCTGCACGCGATAGGCAGCCACTGGTATTTCAACAATCATGTGCCGGAGCAGGAACAGGTATTCCAACCGGTGACGACCAACAAGGTCATCACTGCCAACATGCCGGAACAGGTGATTAACTCGTATGACAATACAGTGCGATACATGGATCTGTTTGTCGATTCCGTCATCAGTCTGCTGGAGAAAGAGCCGGCGATCGTGATATACCAGTCGGACCATGGCGAGGCACTCGGCGAAGAGGGGTACTATCTGCATGCCAATGATGCAGAGCCGGTGCATCATCCTGCCTGTGTAATATGGTATTCCGACAAGTACGCGGCGGCCTATCCGAAAAAAATAAAAGCGCTTGCCGCTAATAAGGACAAGCGCTATAATACGGATTACTTGTATTATTCCATCCTCTCTGCCGCCGGCATTGAAGCGGATGGGGAGAGCAAGGAGACAAATATCTTCCGTTAACCCCTAATCAGTTTCATAAACTCTTCTCGTGTCTTGGCTTGGTTGAAGACACCGGTGAAATCGGAGGTCACAGTCATGGCGTGCTGCTTCTGTACGCCTCTCATCTGCATACACAAGTGCTCTGCCTCAATAACCACCATCACGCCTAAGGGCTCAAGGGTATCCTGGATACAGTCTTTGATTTGCGTCGTCAGGCGCTCCTGTACTTGCAGCCGGCGGGCGAAGACATCCACTACACGGGCAATCTTACTCAGTCCGGTGATGCGTCCGTTCGGGATGTACGCTACATGCACTTTGCCAAAAAATGGCAGCATATGGTGTTCGCACAGCGAATAGAAATCAATATCTTTGACCACCACCATCTGACGGTAGTCTTCCTCAAAGAGCGCGGACTTCAATATGGCTTCGGGGTTCTCTTTATACCCTTTGGTAAGGAATTGCAACGCCTTGCCTACACGGTGCGGGGTCTTCTTCAATCCTTCTCGCTGCGGGTCCTCGCCTATCTGCGTGAGCATGGCATCTACCGCTTTCTCGATAGCTGCCGTCACTTCGGGGTTACTATGAAATTCTTGCAGGTCCATTATTGCAACACATGTATTTTATCGCGTACAATATAAGTATCTCCGAGCATGTCGGGGAAAGCCTCCACGAAGAGTTTCTTGTACTCATTCGCTTCCTCGTAGGTGCGGAAATCGCCCAGGCGCACTTTCCAGAACGGCGTCAGATACTGCACATAGACTGTCTGACTGACTTTCTCTTTGATGCGTGCCTCCAACTCCAGCGCTTCGCCTTTGGCGGACTGTTGTTGGTTCGACGAGTATATCTGTACACGGAAACCATCTATCTCCACCATCTCGCGCTCGCCGTGCATGGCTCGGTCGAGTATCACAGCTACCGCCGAGTCTTGCACCAGTTCTACGCCAGGGATGGAGTCGAAGATGGTCAGTAATATGACAAATATCAGTTTCATGTACAATCGCTGAGCAATTTCCGTGCCATTTAATAGCGGAAGGACGAGCCACCGACGAATTCACGCAGGAACGAAGTAGGCGGAATCTCACGCTCGGGGATGGGAACAAAATATTGCAGGAACTTAAGCAGTCGGTGCGCCTCCGTATATTCATCGCAGAATTTCGGCACCTCTTGCAGAATCGGTTCGGCGTGACGTTTGAGCACGGCGAACTCGAAGATAAGGGCGGAGTTGAACATCACATCCGCTTCCTCTTGGAACGGATACACCCATTTGGTTTCTCCGCGTACAACGGACGGGCAGCGGGCGATAGTCTCTCGTGCCGAATAACCGCGGTACTTATAGTCGCGGACCACGCGACGCAGCAGGCGGATGTCCGTCGTCGGTATCCAGTTGTGGTTGTCAATATTGATAGTCGTCAGTGCGGAGACATAAATCTTAAATGTCAGACTCTTATCCACATCCGGCAGGATGCACGGGTTGAGCGCATGCAAGCCCTCGATGACAAGTACAGAGTCTTTCTGCAGTTTCAGTTTGTTACCCTTGAATACGCGTTCACCTTTGGTGAAGTCGTATGTGGGGAGGTCTATCTCCTTACCGTCGAGTAAGTCATGCATCTGCTGACGGAAGAAAGGCAGGTCTACGGCTTCTACGTGCTCGAAGTCCCATACACCGTTCTCGTCCTTCGGCGTATCTACACGGTTAACGAAATAGTCATCCATGGAGAGCACCTCCGGCCGTACGCCATCCACGAGTAATTGGATTTGCAGACGTTTGGAGAAAGTGGTCTTACCTGACGAAGAAGCACCAGAAATAAAGACTATTCTCGGCCGTTTCTCTGCGATGGCGTCCGCTATTTGTGCGATTTTCTTCTCGTGCAACGCCTCTGCCAACTTGATTAACTCGAACGATTTGTTTTGCTTGCATGCTACGTTGAAATCGCTGACGTTATTGATACGTAGTAGTTTGTTCCATCGGTTGTACTCGCGGAAGATAGAGAACATCTTATCCTGCGTCACCTCATCCTCAAGCACCGTCGGGTTGTTGCGGTTCGGGATGCGCACCAGCAGACCGTCCTGGAAGAGGCGAACGTCAAAGACGTTGATATATCCCGAACTGGGCAGCAGCACATTCGTGTAATAGTCAATATAGTCGCCCATGCGGAAATAGCGGCAGTAGGGGTTTCCGAGCGCCTCGAAGATAGATGACTCGTTATTGTACTTGTCCGCGAACATCTTGATGACCACTTTCGTCTGTTTCTCCTCCTCGATGATGGGACGGTTTTCTGCAATAATCTGCAGCATACGCTCTTTGATGGCTTTTATCATCTCGCGTGTTACTACAGGCGGTTCTTTTTCCTCGGAAGGATCAGTCTCTTTATCGACATGCCACTGCAGCGTGCAGTAGTAGCCTTTGCTAATCGGGTGCTCCACACGCAAGTCCATTTGCGGGTACAGTTCATTGACCGCAGCACCCAGGACCATGCTCAATGTACGTACGTACGCACGCATGCCGGCGGGTGAACTGGCATCAAGGAACTCCACGTCTTTGGGTTTATAAAGCAGGAAATCCAAGTTCTCCACTTTATAGTTCACCAAGGCCGCGATGATGGGGAATTTCAGCTGAACACCCAAGCGATCCTTGAGTTCAATAAGCGAAATACCGCGCGGCACCTCGTGATACATGCGCGTGTTTTTGCAATAAATGGTGATGTTTTTCTCCATATTATTTACGATTAGCGATTAGCGAATCAATTTCCAAAGCTTGTGTGAGAAGGGCCCGCATGTCCGACAGCCGTACTTGGTTCGCGGCATCCGAGATGGCCTCTTCCGGGTGCGGATGCGTCTCTATGAACAGTCCGTCCACGCCTACTGCCAGCGCTGCGCGCATGAGGTACGGCACCATCTCACGACAGCCTCCGGTAATACCGTTGGACGTCGAAGGTTGTTGTACGGCGTGGGTGGCGTCGAAGATAACAGGGCAGCCGAAGCGACGCATCTCCACGAGGGAGGTCATGTCTACAATCAGACGACCGTACCCGAATGACGAGCCGCGCTCCGTGAGCCAAATACGTCCGTCGCGCGCTGCGCCCGCTTGAACCTGTTCTATTTTCTCGATAGCGCCGCTCATGTCCCAAGGCGCCATGAACTGCCCTTTCTTCACGTTTACGATGCGTCCCGTGAGGGCTGCGGCTTGCAGCAAGTCTGTCTGCCTGCTCAGGAAAGCCGGTATCTGCAGCACATCTGCCACCTCGGCGACGGCAGCACACTGTCCGCTCTCATGCACATCCGTCAGGATGGGTAACCCGAACTGCGTCTTCACCTCTTCGAGGATACGAAGTCCCTCCTCCATCCCCACACCGCGTGCGGAGGTGGAAGTACGATTTGCCTTGTCAAAAGAAGACTTGTAATAGAGCGTGATGCCGAGGTCGTAGCACATACGTGCCAAGCAGTCCGCCGTCTCCATGACGGTGTCCCGATTCTCGATGGCGCAGTTTCCGGCTATAAGAAACATATTACTTGCGTTGAGCTAAAGGAGAGTCATCGACGCTACGATATGCACGTGCCCATTGAATCTTCAGTTTACCTTGACCGCCCTTCTCATTACTTGGCAGCCAGCTCTGTGCGATGAAGAACATTGGCTCCTTCGGCATACGATTCGGCAGACGAAGAATCTCAAGGTCATTCACATACCAAATTAACTCATTCTTCGTCCAACGGAAAGAATAGACGTGATACATTGAGCGTAGCACACCTGTTACATCCACCATCTCTGTGCGGTCGCCGTTGACGATACCCATTTGATGTACTTTGCCGTTGTAATGGTAGAGCGCGATGATGGGCGTTTTCTGCTTGCCGGTGGTAATACCGAAGAAATGATGACCTGAACCTTGGCTACGCACTTTGGCTACGAACATGCCACCCTCTTGCGAGAAGCCCTCTTTGGTATTCATAACATCGGACGTGAATTCAAAGACTTGCTCAATAAAGCCTTTCTGCTCATCCCATGCTACGGCTTTCTTGCTCTCCTCACGTGTCTCAAGGTCCATACGTCCGTCCACAAAGAAGGTGTTCTTACCTCCGTTGTATGCCTGCAGTTCAGACGTGCGTGAATGACCGTCTTTCATGGCCGGATTGGCGTAACCGTACCCCGGTTTCCAGTTCTTTGAACTGGACATGTCGTCTTCAAAAGAGGGGCGGAACAGTTCAGCCCAGTCTATACGCTCTTCGCGTTGCTTGAAGAAGAACTTGATGTCATCGGACTCTGCCAATTCATGGAAGCGCTGTTCCACTTTGTATTGCTCGGAGTGCTCCCAACGTTTGGAATCTGCCCAGAAATCATGACGTTTCCGGAAGTCCTCGGTTTTCACCTCTTTCTCCAATTCTGCCAATTGGCGCAGTTCGGAAGAGTTGAGTACCTTCAGGTAATTTTTGTAGTACGAGGAGTGATACAAGAAATTGTAATGGCGTATCCGGCTCGACTTGAGGCACTCCTTAATGCTGTTAATCTTTTGGAACTCATCGCTTTCGCGGAATTTCAGGAAGGCTTGGAAGTCTTCATCTACGAGAGCCTTGCGGTAGCGACGAATAGCGCGGGATGCTTCCAGACGCTGGAAGGCCGTCATCTTACGTCCCTCATCGGTGTCTTTGTACTTGCGCTCGACAAGCTCTTTCTTGCGCTCCTGGAAATCGGAGTTCTCTACACGCTTCTTTAGCTCGTAGTACTCTGCGAGTTCAGGCGATTTTTCAATGGCACGCCAGCGTTTCACGCGTTCTTGCATGTCGTGAATGGTTTTCTCGAACGCTTCGGTCGAGAGCATTTTGCCGGTTAATCTGGCTGTGAATAGATTCATAAAAAACAAGGTTTTTTCTGGAGCTTCGGCTTCGTCGAGTTGTGTAAACGATTTACGCTCGACTTGCACGAACCTTCATTATTATTTAAATATTTTCAATTTGTTCGTATAATTCGTCCAAGGTGTCCACGAAGACGGGGTGGTAACTCTGCTGCGCAGGGATGAACTGCAGTTGCTCCATGAGCTTTATCTGCTGCTTGAGCGGCTCGTAGAATCCATGGTAGTTCAGCACGAAGAGCGGCGTGTGGTGCTCTCCTACGATACCAGAGGATGTAGCATCCATCATCTCATCGAGGGTGCCGTAACTGCCCGGCATGCATACTATCACATCCGTATTCGAGCGGATAATCTGTTTTCGCTCGGACATATTAGCCACTTGGATCAGTTCGTCGCAGTTGTCCGCTTGTCGTCCGGCGGCGATGATGCGCGGCGGAATAACACCGATGACTTTGCCTCCGGCGGCCTTTGCTGCGTCACTCACGCGCGTCATCAGTCCTCCCGTGGCTCCGCCATACACCGTCGTGTGCCCATGTTGCGCCAGCCATGCGCCTAATGCGTCGCCTAACGCCAGAAACTCCGCCGGAATGGCATCTTTTGCCGAACAATAAACCGCTATACGCATAAGTCGTTGGTCGTTAATCGTTGGTCATTAGTCGTTCGCTATGCATCAATATTTGCGTAGGTAGCGTTCTCTTCGATAAACTCGCGACGAGGAGCGACGTCATCGCCCATCAGCATCGCGATGGTGCGGTCTGCCTCCGCTGCGTTCTCAATCGTCACTTTCTTGAGCAGACGACGCGAAGGATCCATGGTCGTTTCCCACAGTTGTTCATCGCTCATCTCACCAAGACCTTTGTAACGCTGTGTTTTGATTTGCTTCTCATCGCCGTTTCCGTACTCTTGGATGAAGGCTTGGCGTTGCGCATCATTCCAGCAGTACTGGCTGTAATTGCCTTTCGAGCACTTATACAGCGGTGCCATGGCGATATAGAGGTGTCCTTGCTCGATGACCTCTTTCATATGGCGGAAGAAAAGGGTCATAATAAGCGTAGCAATATGGGCACCATCGACATCGGCATCGGCCATGATGATTACTTTATGATAGCGAATCTTCGAGAGGTTCAATGCCTTCGGGTCCTCTTCGGTGCCGAAGGTGATTCCGAGGGCGGTGAAGATATTACGAACCTCTTCGGACTCGAACACCTTATGCTCCATCGCTTTCTCTACGTTCAGGATTTTTCCGCGCAGCGGGAGGATGGCTTGGTGAACGCGGTCGCGACCGGTCTTCGCCGTACCGCCTGCGGAGTCACCCTCTACGAGGAACAGTTCACACTCTGCGGCGTCTTTTGATACGCAGTCGGCGAGTTTGCCGGGGAGTCCGCCACCGCTCAGCGGAGACTTGCGGAGCACGGACTGACGGGCATTACGCGCTGCGATGCGTGCCTGCGCCGCAAGGATGACTTTCTCTACGATGCGTTTCGCGTCTTCCGGATGCTCCTCGAGGTAGTTCTGCAACGCCTCTGCTACGGCGCTCGATACCATACCGGCTACTTCCGAGTTACCGAGTTTGGTCTTGGTCTGTCCTTCAAACTGCGGTTCCGCCACCTTGACAGAGATGACGGCCGTCAAACCTTCGCGGAAATCGTTCGGGTCGATGGTCGAGTTGCCGTCTTTGTCTTTGAGTTTGGCTTTCTCGAGCATTTTGCTCTCCTCCGCATATTTTTTCATGACGCGGGTCAGCGCAGCGCGGAAACCGGCTACGTGCGTACCTCCCTCGATGGTGTTGATATTATTGACATACGAGTGTACATTCTCATTGAAATCGGTGTTGTAGATCATCGCTACTTCCACCGGTGTGCCGTATTTGTCGGTATTGAGGTGAATGACCTCAGAGATGAGCGGCGTACGAGTGCCGTCGATATAACGAACGAACTCGGACAGGCCCTTTTCGGAATAGAACTCTTCTTTCTTGCAGTTACCTTCTGCGTCAATGACACGTTTGTCCTTAAGGACAATCTTAATGCCGGCATTGAGGAACGCCAGTTCACGCATACGATTCGCGAGTATCTCCCAATGATAAACGGTCTCGGTAAAAATCGAATCATCCGGCCAGAACTGCACGAACGTACCGGTCTTGCGTTGCTCCCAGTTACCGGTTGCCTCTTCTTCGGAAATCGTGTGTACCGGTGCCAAGGGTTTACCTTTCTCATAATCCTGAGAGTGAATAGCGCCCTGACGGTACACCTCCACGTGCATCTTCTTCGACAGCGCATTCACGCAGCTCACACCTACACCATGGAGACCGCCGGATACCTTATAACTGTCTTTATTAAACTTACCACCGGCGTGGAGCACCGTCATCACGACCTCCAGAGCCGACTTATGCTCCTTCGGATGCATGTCCACAGGAATACCACGACCGTTATCCTGCACCGTGATGGAGTTGTCCTCATTGATGTGCACGGCTATCTCGTTACAGAAGCCAGCCAGCGCCTCATCAATTGAGTTATCGACAACCTCATACACCAAATGGTGCAAACCCTTTTGCGATATATCGCCAATATACATCGCCGGGCGCTTTCGCACCGCCTCTAATCCCTCGAGCACTTGAATACTCGAACCATCATACTTTTCTTCCATTTGTTTTATTAAGTGTTACTATAATCCTTATTTTTCCACGCGTACGGGCGCTTAGCGGGCGCGCGCGTACCAATCAGGCTGCAAAATTACAAAAAATAATTCATATACGCAAATGTTTTTTTATATTTTTTATTAGAAAAATAAAAAAGGCCTCCGAAGAAGCCTTTTTTTATCCACTATATGCAGCGTGACATTAACGAACGCGCTCGCAGTAGGAACCGTCGCGTGTGTCGATGCGGATTACTTCACCTTCGTTGATGAAGAGCGGAACACGAACCTCAGCACCGGTCTCTACAGTTGCCGGTTTGAGCGTGTTGGTAGCGGTGTCGCCCTTCAGACCGGGCTCGGTGTAAGTTACGGTCAGTTCCACTTTCGTCGGCAGTTCGGCGAAGAGAACGGTATCGGTGGAAGCATCGGATACTACCTCCACGTTGAAACCCTCTTTGAGGAAGTCCACTCCCGTGATAAGGTCATGCGCAATAGGCACTTGCTCGAAGGTCTCGTTATTCATGAAGATATAATCTTCACCCTCTTTGTACAGGAACTGATAGGGACGGCGCTCTACGCGAACATCCTCCAGTTTCTCACCGATATTGAAGCGGCGCTCGAGCACGCGACCATCCACTACATCTTTGAATTTAACACGCATGATGGTGTTACCTTTACCCGGCTTAACATGCAGGAACTCAATTACAAAATACAGACGGCCGTCCATGCGGATACATACGCCGTTTTTGATGTCTTGACTATTTATCATAAAATAAAAATTAAAAATTACGAATTAAAAATTCTCTTTTTTCCAAAAATCGCTGCAAAAGTAGTAAAAAATTTGCACATATGCAAGAAAAATTGTAATTTTGTGCGCTAATTTGGAATAATATGGAAGCAATTCGTGCATTTTTCGGAACTTTTGATATCTGGCAGGTATTGTCATCGTTCATTTTCCTTATTGCCATCATTGACCCGTTCGGAAACATCCCCGTCACCATCGCGATGGAGAAAAAAGGCGTGAAGATATATCCGTTCAATGTATGTCTCGCAAGTCTGATTATCCTTCTGGCATTCCTGTTTTTAGGCGAATGGATTCTCAAACTATTCGGCGTGCAAATCGAGTTTTTCGCGATTGCCGGCGGTTTTGTGATATTCCTTATGGCATTAGAGATGATTCTGGATATCACGATTTTCCAGAACGACAAGTTGGAGGGAGAAGCGAGTGCCGGCGGTTCATTAGTGCCATTAGCATTCCCGATGTATGCAGGTCCCGGCGCTTTCACGGCATTGTTAGCCATTACCGCCGAATACACCATTTGCAACTTGTGTATCTCGCTGCTGCTTTGCATGCTCGTGCTTTACCTTGTGCTTATCGGCACGCACTGGCTTACCAAATATCTCGGAGTGACGGCGCTGTATATCATCCGTAAGTTCTTCGGCATCATCGTGCTTGCCATTTCTTGTAAACTGATGTTCGGAAACCTCGCGATTATCTTCTAACAGAAAGACTTAATTACTAAAACATATGAAAAACTTATCAGAAATGCGTCTTGCGTTGGCGTCTGACCACGCAGGTTTCGCGCTCAAGCAGAAAGTGGTTGCATGGTTGGAGGAACAAGGCGCCAAGACCCATGATTTCGGTTGCTATAACACCGACAGTTGTGACTATCCGGACTTCGCTCATCCGTTGGCAGAGGCCGTAGAGAAAGGCGAGTTCGATTTCGGCATCGTCATCTGCTCTACGGGTAACGGAATATGCATCACCGCCAACAAACACCAAGGCATCCGTGCGGCGTTGTGTTGGGACACCCCGTTAGCGGAACTGGCGCGTCAGCATAACAATGCAAACGTATTGGGCATGCCGGCGAACTTCATCTCTGAAGAGAAGGCCATCGCCATCGTCCGCACATTCTTCGCTACCGATTTTGAGGGCGGTCGTCATGAGCGTCGTGTTAACAAAATCGCGATTCACTAATGCACTGAAGTGCTATTGGAACTACGCACTGAGTCTGTTCGGCTTGGTGCGTATTTCGCATGCGCCGATGTTCGTGAGTGTGGAGCCGGCGGCTGTCTGCCAGTTACGCTGCCCGGAGTGCCCGGTGGGGAAAGGCGAAAGGCGAGAGGCGAAAGGCGAGAGGCTCATGCCCCGCGAGGTATGGGAGCGGGTGTTGCGGGAAGCGGCACCGAAGGCGCATACGATGCAGTTTTATTTTCAGGGTGAACCGTTGTTGAACAAGGACCTGCCGCAGATGATTCGCGAGGCGCATGAAGCGGGGTTATATACGATTGTCAGCACCAACGCACAGGCTTTGACAGCAGAGACGGCAGAGGCATTGATAGCCGCAGGATTGAGTAAGATCATCGTCTCGATGGACGGTTTGTCGGAAGAGAGTTACGGTGCTTACCGCGTAGGCGGGAGTGTAGAAAAAGTCAAGGCGGGACTGCGCTATCTGCGTGAAACGAAAGCGCGGTTGCACGGCCGAACGACGATAGAATTACAATGCCTGCGTCTGCGGACGAATGAGCACGAGTGGAAGGCTTTCCGACAGGAATACAAGGCACTCGGAGCAGACAGACTGGTCTTCAAGTCCGCGCAGTTATACGACTACTCGGACGGTCATCCGCTGATGGTTTCCGATGCGCGGTACAGCCGTTATGAGAAAGGTGCGGACGGGAAATATCATCGCAAGCCGCGCCGCAAGGGCTGTCTGCGGGTTTGGAGCGGAGTGGTGGTGACGACGACGGGAGAAGTGCTGCCTTGCTGTTATGACAAAGCGCACAGCCATGCCTACGGAAATATCATGGAGTCGTCTTTGGAAAAGTTATTCCGAAACGAGAAAGCGCTGGCATTCAGGCGTGCGGCGTTGCAAGAGCGTCCTGCTATTTGTCAAGATTGCTGGCGATAGTTTCCATCAGCCAGAGAGGGGTACTGGTGGCACCGCAAATTCCGACTTTAAGGTCGGAAGAGGAAGATTTATGATTTATGATTTCAAATTTCAATTCTTCCACTTCTTCGGGCGAACTGACGAAATAAGTGTTTGGGTTCGCCTCTTTACAATGATTATATAGAACGCGCGCGTTAGAGGACTTGGTTCCTCCGACGAAGAGGACGATGTCCTGTTCGCGCGCAAACTGCTGCAACTGCGCTACGCGGTTGGCTACATTGCGGCAGATGGTATCATGTACCTCCGGTACAATTTGTGATTTGTGATTTGTGATTTGTGATTTGATGGCTTCTACGAGGTCATGGAAGCCTTCTACGGATTTGGTGGTCTGCGAGAAGAGATAGATGGGGCGTGTGAAGTCGAGCCGGTCTATTTGCTCCACGGACTCGATGACGACGGCGGTATTATTGGTCTGTCCTTGCAGTCCGATGACTTCCGCATGGCCGGGTTTGCCGTAAATGACTATCTGCGGCGGCAGGGCTTCATCGTTTTTATGCGCTTCATAGCAGGCGCGTATGCGATCCTGCAGTTTCTTGACTACCGGACACGTGGCGTCAATAATCTCGAGACCTCTCTGTTGCGCTATCCAATAGGTGGAAGGCGGTTCTCCGTGTGCGCGCAGAAGGACGCGGGCATGATGGAGTGTGCGCAGGTCATCGTAGTCTATCGTGCGCAGTCCGAGAGCTTCGAGTCGCGCCACTTCCTGACCGTTATGCACAATATCTCCCAAACAACAAAGAGCGCCGTTTTTCAACTCGCTCTCCGCTGCTTTGATGGCGCGTGTGACGCCAAAACAGAACCCGCTTTGACTATCAATGGTGACGGTCATGAACCTTCTCTAATGTCTTGTCGTACAAGTCACAAACGACCTGCAGTTGTTCGTCCGGCGTCATTTCGCTGTTATCGACGACGATGGCATCTTCGGCCTGGCGTAACGGACTCTCTGCGCGATGTGTGTCGCGGTAGTCGCGGTCATTGACATCCGCCAGCACCTCTTCGTATCGCGGCTGTTCACCTTTGGCTACGAGTTCGTCGAAACGGCGTTGCGCGCGCACTTCGGGACGTGCCGTGAGGAACAGTTTGAGGTCAGCGTTCGGGAAGACCACCGTACCAATATCCCGTCCGTCCATAACGACTCCGTGACTCTCGCCCATCTTCTGCTGCTGAGCCACGAGGAAAGCACGTACTTCCTTGATTTGCGAAATCTCACTGGCGCGGTTGCCGACCTCCAAGGTCCGTATCTGCGATTCTACATCTTCTCCGTTAAGCGTAACATGTTGTGCGCCATCTTCCGTACGCACAAAGCCTATATGTACATGGACAAGTTCCTTGATTATATTCTCGGGACAGGTGATGTTTTGACGCATCATAAAAAGCGCGACGGCGCGGTACATGGCGCCAGTATCCACATATGTGGAGCACGCATGCTTGGCGAGGGCTTTGGCGATAGTCGATTTGCCGCAAGACGAATAGCCGTCAATGGCAACTATTATTGGTCGTTGGTCATTGGTCATTGGTCGTTCTTTATTTCATGAGCGCGTTAATATCCAAGGTCAGTCCTACCTGGTAGGAGAAATTGGCCTTGGTCATCTGACTGATGGCGAAGTCTATATGCGCCTGTTTGATACGCACGCCGGCACCAAGCGCAAAACCTGCCAGCGATTTCTGGTCGGCGAGATTCAGTTCCGCACGGCGACGATGGTTGTAACTGAAGATGATATAAAAGCGTTCGCTCTTTGGCACCACTTCGATGGCGAAGATAGTATGGCGGAACATCATGTCGTACCATTTGATGTTGTGCGAAAGGATATCGCCGGTGGTAGGACTCTTGTCAAGACTTGTCCACTCGTAGTTCAGATACCACGTCTGCATGTTATGTATCTGCATGTGGAAACGCAGCGGCGCATGCTTGACGCGATAGGTGATACCGAGTTGGAGGTTGAGAGGAAGCATCTCCAAAGGCGAACCGTCTTCGCCGGAATAGAACCCCTTAAGCTGCCAACCTATATTCTGGAGCACGAGGCCCATCTGGAAAGTGGAGTCGCGTGTTTGGAAATGCGCACCGATGTCTGCTCCGAGGGCGAAGGACGAGTAAGACTCATATATGGAATAGACAGGTTTGAGCGTGACGCCTACTTTGAACATCGGACCCAACTGACGGGCATACATCACATCGATGAGGATGTCGCGTGCGCCGAAACTGCCCCCGCTGAGGTTGCCGTATTCGTCGGCATAAGGCATACGTCCGTAGTCAAGGTAATGGATTCCGACGGCGAAATAATTGGGTTTGTCGGGTTCCCCTTCTCCGGCGAAGGGTTTCTCTATCGGCGATCGACCGAAATTATGCGCGTAGAGCGCCGAACCGAACATCGTTCCCGGAAGGTAATAGGAGAAGTTGAGTTGCAGTTTCTGGTGCGAATCGGCGTGCAGCAGGGCCGGGTTGCACATCCCTAATGAGGGGTCTCCATCACTGAGCGAGGCCGTAGAACCGCCGAGTGCGTTGAGGCGCGAAGAGACGGGCAGACCCATGAATGAGAACACCGAACGACCGGCGTTCGACACTTGTGCTTGAGCCGGAATCAGGAATCCGACACAAAGAACAAGGAGTATTATGTTTCTGCGTACAGCCACACTCAGACAAATTAAATCGGCTGCAAAGGTAGTGCTTTTTTTGTAAATATGCAAATATTTGCATAAATTTGTATAAAATAGACACAAAAAAAACGGCCTTGCGGTCGTTTTTTCGTGTGGTGCCACCGGGAATCGAACCAGGGAGCAAAATTTGGTCGATTCGGCCGGCTGCCACTTCGGCACTCTTCTTATTCTCAATAAGTTAGATTTTGTAGCATTGGCGCACTTCAGACGGCCGCGTGCCGTCTTTGTGCCGAATTGAGAATAAGAAAGAGCGTTTTCGGCTTCGTTACGTCGAAAAAATTTCGTGCCGATTTTGTGCCGATTTGTTTTCAAAAATCAAGGGCAGGCTTTGTATTTCCTGCCCTCGTGGTGCCACCGGGAATCGAACCAGGGACACAAGGATTTTCAGTCCTTTGCTCTACCAACTGAGCTATGGCACCTTGTCGAGCGACCATCGAGCGGCCGCGAGACATGAACTTCTATCCTTTCGGACGAAAGCGGGTGCAAAAGTACTGCTTTTTTTTGATATGACCAAATTTTTCTGTATTTTTTTTGCAAAAACTTGCATTTTCGGTACATTTTTTGTACTTTTGTCGTCGGAATTGGGTTAAATTAAATTTTGAGAGCCCTGAAATATATTGGCTTGAATTATGAATTTAAAAGTGATTGCATACGCCCGGAACGGGCACACGGACAAGTTCGGAATACCGCGGCAAAGCAGAGAGGAGAGTCCTATTCTGACGCGCATTGTTTTTGAACCCGAATACAGCGTTAAAGAGGCTCTGCGCGGGATAGAAGGGTATAGCCATCTGTGGTTGTTATGGGGCTTTTCTGATCAGCATGAAACCAGCAAAAAACCAGCAGAAGACCAGCACAAAAGTGGGGAAAGTTGGTCGCCGACCGTACGACCTCCGAGGTTGGGCGGAAACACGCGGATGGGAGTGTTCGCGACACGGAGTCCGTTTCGGCCTAATCCGATAGGACTATCCAGCGTCCGCCTACTGGGAGTAGCCTACCCCCGTCCCCTCCCTATAGGGAAGGGAGATAAATTGGAACTGATTGTATCCGGGGCGGATGTGTTAGACGGCACGCCGATTTATGATATCAAGCCGTATTTGAGTTTCTCGGACAGTCATCCGGACGCCAAAAACGGGTTCGCGGAGGAGACCAAAGACTACCGTTTAGAAGTCGATTGGGGAGAATTTACTCTCGATTATCTCTCGAAAACGGACCGAGAACGGACCGAAAACGGACCGAGAACGGACCGTAAATGGTTCGACGAGGTGACATATATTTTAAGTCAAGACCCCCGTCCTGCGTATCAGGACGATCCGAATCGTGAATACAAACTCGATTATGGGGGAATAACTGTTACTTTTATGGTGAAAAATCGTTCAGTTATTGTGAAAAATTTAGAAAAAATATAATTTTCTTATTGTATATTTGCATATGTCTTAAAAAAACAGTATCTTTGCACGCTCTTAAGTTAAAACTTAAAAAATACAAACTTCTAAAAGCAACAAACCATGAGAAAAAATCTTTTAAGTATCCTACTGATAGTTTGTTTCGCGGGTGCGGGTGCAGTGCGCGCTGAGAACATAGGTGTTCCGGCGGAATGCGAGGATGTGATGTTACAGGCTTTTTACTGGAACAGTTGTAACGCACAATCCGGTACCGACAGCAAGTATGGTCGTACGAAATGGGTAGATTTGCTGAAGGACACTGCGGCTATCAATGCCAATTTCGATTTGGTATGGTTTCCGCCGAGTGCCCAGTCAACCGGTGGCGTAGGGTATTATCATACCTGTCTGAGTGACCAAGGCAATACTACAAGTACGGCTTGGGGCACGAAAGCGAAATTGGATCAGTTGATAGCGGCATTGCATGCCGGTAGCACCAAAGTGATTGCGGATATCGTTATTAACCACCGCGGAAACAGTAACAGTTGGGTGACTTTTTATCCGGATAATTTTGGTGATTACGGTTCTTTCCAACTGAAGGAGGAGCATATCTGCTATGGCGATGAGGCGTTTACCGATTCGAAGTCGCCTGCATATGGCAGTTCTAATCGCGGGGCAAATGATACAGGTACGAATGACGGCGGTTGCCGTGACATGGATCATTCGAATGAGTATGTACAAAACTGGGCGAAGGCTTATGTACAATGGATGCTCAATGTGATGCATTATGACGGTTTCCGCTATGATATGACCTTGGGGTACGCCGGCAAGTATCTGAGTATGTATAACGAAGTGGCACAGCCGTATTTCTCCGTTTCGGAATATTGGGAGGGAATTGACAAACAGGTTGCGCACTTGAAGGCGACGAACTACAACACGTTGATTTTTGATTTCCCGTTGAAATATGTTATCGGTAATGCGTTAGGCGTTGACGGCGCCAGCGGAGAGACACGTTACAATCTATTGAAGAATCCGAGTAATTCACTGCGTAACAGAGGTTATAAGCGTTATTCCGTGACGTTCATTGACAACCATGACACGTTCGAGCGTTCGGATAACCAAGGCGGTGAGTTCATTAAATACAATGCAAACCTGCAAAATGCGGACGTGAAGCGTCGCATTATGGAGGCCAATGCGTATATCTTGATGATGCCGGGCGTGCCATGCGTCTTCTATCCGCACTGGAAGAGTTATCAAGAAGAGATAAATGCCTTGATAGCTGTGCGTAAAGAGGCCGGTCTGCACTCGGAATCAGAGATTACAGAGACCAGTTCCTCCACAGCCGGCAACCGCTCCTACGAGGCGACCGTTATCGGTCATCGCGGCACGGTACTTCTGCGCATGGGCGTGAACCGCTCCAAAGAAGCTCCGGACGGCTACGAGCAAGTACTGGACGGCGGCGAGTACGGTAATTATACGATATTCCTGTGTAAGAGTGCGCAAGGGATTGATGATGTCGAGAGTGGGGAACCGCGCGTGGAGAAAGGTCAGAAGTTCATGAAGGACGGCAAGCTCTTCATCCGTCGAGGTGAGAATGTGTACGATATTTTAGGCAATAAGATACTATGAAAAAGATTTTGACATTAGCGGTGGTGCTGCTGTGGACGACGCTGTCGTTCGCGCAGCATTTCGGTATCCTTGTGAACAGCAAGACATATTTTGCTGCGGAATACAAGGGAAAAGACAGTATGACGGGCGAGTATGACGAGTATCTGGCTCATGTGAGTTTCAAGAGCGGCGACATCTTCGTGCTGTACAACGCGGAGACCGGCGACAAGTGGGCAGTAGATCTGGACACGTGGTCAGAGGGCGGTTTCTCTCGCGATGGCAACCATTATTCGACGACCAATACCGGTTGCTACGACTGTTATATCAAGTTGAAATGGGAGGCAGACCAGTTGTATATCGGAAACGGGTCCAACTGCGGTAGCGGCGAGCCTGTGGAAGATATCTACATGGGCGCTGTTCCTCACCAGTGCGAGGGTGTGCTGATGCAGGCATTCTATAACGAGTCGTACGACCCGAAGTCTCCAGGTGTGGACACGTACGGCGACACGAAATGGAAGACGTTGACGGCTCAGGCCAGCGAGATAGGTCAGTTTATCGACTACGTGTGGTTGCCGCCTTCGGCATACGGTGACGGCGCCGGTTACCACCCCAAACAATACAGCAACCAGAACTCGAACTGGGGTACACGTGAGGAGTTGGAGGCGCTGATCAGCGCGCTGCATAACGCGGGTTCGAAAGTGGTGGCGGATATCGTGATCAACCACTGCGCGGGCTGGAGTACATGGTGCGATTTCCCGACGTTTGACTTCGGCGAGTACGGTGTTTTCCATCCGGATGAGACGTATATATGCAAGAATGACGAGGTGAATGCGGACTGGAACAAACCGACAGATGAAAACCCGGGTTCGGGCGCTTGTTGGGGCACCGCAAGCGGAAACTACGATGACGGCGAGAACTGGGACGGTGCGCGTGACTGGAGTCATGACAACGTATATGTGCAGGAGATGTTCATCGCCTATCTGAAGTGGATGCGCAATGTGATGAAATACGACGGTTTCCGTTATGACAAAGGTGACGGATTCAACAACTGGCACCACTGGCACTATAACTCGGAGTCCAAGCCGGAGATAGCATTCATGGAGTGCTACAAAGGAACAGACGATATATGGTCGCGCATCGTGGATTCCAAGTACGATTTGATGGGACTGGATTTTGACCTCAAATGGCATGTTTTCAATTCGATAGCGGGTTGGGATTACAGTCGCGGTCGCGGAGACTGCATCATGAGTCGCGGCAACGGCCGTCATTCGGTGACGTTTATCGAGAGTCATGACTGGTTCCTTCGTCCGGACAATGAGAATGAGTTCGGCGGTCGTGGTAACTCAATGAAACCGGAGTTGAAGGCTCGTCTGATGCAGGCGAATGCGTTGCTGCTCTCGATGCCCGGTGTGCCGTGCGTATTCTATCCGCACTGGCAGAAATACAAAGAGGACCTGAAGCCGATGATTATTGCCCGCAAGTGGGCAGGCGTTCACAGCGAGAGCGAAGTGAAAGACGAGTATGCGTCCGCCACCGGTTATCAGGCCACGATAGTCGGCAAGAAAGGCTGGCTGATTTTATGCCTCGGCGACAAAGCGAACAAGCAAGGCTTTGACGGCTTTACGCTTGCGGCAAGCAACTATAGCACGATGGACGGCCATAACGAGAGTTTCGAGATGTGGGTGAACAGTTCCGACCCCAAGCCTCTGCCGACAGATGTGGAAGATGTGGAGGAGCAGAAAGTGAAGAGCGAGAAGATTCTCAAGGACGGTCTGCTGCTGATTCGCGTCGGCGGGAAGACCTATGATGTAACGGGAAGACTCATTAACCAATAAACAGATATGATGAAAAAGATTTTTGCATTTGTATGCATGGCTTTGTGTGCGACGCTGTTGCACGCAGAGTGTCAGGACGGCCCATACGGCCTGCAAATCAATGGGACTAAAGTAGTGGAGGCACCTAAGTTCGGCGATACGGACGCCCAAGGACGTGTTCAGTACAAGGCTTCATGCGTGGAGTTGAAGAGCGGCGATGTTATCAAACTCATCAACCAGAGCTGTGGTGACACATGGATGGTGGATATCGATCCGTACGGGGCTCATGAGAGTTTCGAAGGCGGTGCTGCTGCCGGCAAACTGACGTGTAAGGCTGACGGTCAGTATGATTTTTATATCAAACTGAGTATGGAAGCCGGTGACCTTGTGTATATCGGTGAAGCTCAAGGTTGCGGTGACGATCCCGGATGTCAGGACGGTCCTTACGGTCTAAAGATTAACAACCAGAAAGTTGTGGATGCGCCGATATACGGAGACAAGGATGCGCAGGGACGTACCCAGTACATGGCTTCGTGCGTGGAACTGGCGCAGGGAGATGTCATCCAATTAGTGAATCTGAGTTGCGATGCGACGTGGATGGTAGACCTTGACCCCTACGGTCATTACGAGAACTTCTCCGGCGGCAAAGAGGAGAATCACCTCATCTGTAACGTAGCCGGCAAGTATGACTTCTATATCAAACTGAGCATGGAAGCCGGAGACCTCGTGTACGTGGAGAGCAGCCAGACCTGCGGCACTCCCGGTCCGACGCCGACACCCGGATATACGACTTCTGCGCCGGCCAACTGCCCGGATGTGTTGTTACAAGCGTTCTATTGGAACAGCTATACGGACAAGGGTTACGGTCGTACGAAATGGATTGATCATCTGAACGGAAACAGCGGTTCGACAGCCGAAGAGATGGGCCAGTGGTTTGACTTGATTTGGTTGCCGCCGATGTCGAAAGCCACCGGTGGTACGGGTTATATCCCGTCTAACTATAGCGAGTTGAACAGCGACTGGGGTACCAAGAAGAAACTGGAAGAGATGATAGATATCTTCCATAAGAACGGTGCGCGCGTGGTAGCCGACATCGTCATCAACCACGGCGTGGCATGGAGCGGTTGGTGCGACTTCGCACAACTGAACTTCGGCAGTTACGGTTCGTTCAAACCAGACGCTTCGTGGATTTGCCAGACGGATGAGATGAACTACACTTCCTCTGCGGGTGCCTGCAAAGGCCAGGCAACGGGTGCTGTAGATGACGGTTACGGCGACGAGGCCAACTACGAGGCCGGTCGCGACTGGGACCACACGCAGTCCAAGGTGCGCGACATGTTCAAGGCGTACCTCAAATGGTTGCGCAATGATATCAAGATAGACGGTTTCCGCTATGACTACTGCAAAGGATTCCATAACAGCCATATCAACGATTACAACACAGCGGCACAGGCGTATTTCTCGGTAATGGAGTATTGGGACGGCAATCCGAGTATACTGCAGTCACGTTTGAATGATGCGAACTGGAACACGCTGACCTTCGACTTCGCGACCAAGTACACGGCGTTCAACGACGGTATAGCATCCGATAACTACGCAGCCTTGAAGGGTGCAGGTCTGCCGGGTGCAGGCAAGGCACGCTATGCAGTCACTTTCCTGGATAGCCACGACTCGTTCCAACGTGACGGCAATGAGTTCTGCGGCGAGGGTAACTCGATGACGGTATGCAAGGATAAGATTCTGCAATGCTATGCATATCTGCTTTCGATGCCGGGTGTGCCTTTGGTATTCTGGCCGCACTGGGTAACCTTCAAAGAGCCAATTAAGGCGATGATTAACGCGCGTTACAAAGCCGGTGTTCATAGCGAGAGCAGCGTCAGCGACGAAGCAGGTAGCGGTTATTATAAGGCTACTATCACCGGTACAAACGGTCAGATCCGCGTGCTCATCGGTCCGAACTCAGGTTATGCAACTACGCCGGACGGATTCACGAAAGCATCGGTTGGTACGAACTACGGTGTGTACTATAAGATGACTACTCCGCGCGGAGACAAGAACACCGAGCGTCATGATCCGACACAATCCATTGAGACGGTTAACGCCAACGGCGAGCGTATTCAGGCGATTGGTGAGAAGTTCATCAAAGATGGCAAACTGTATATCCGTTGCGGCGAATATGTATTCGACGTAATGGGCGGAAGAGTGAAGTAAGGTGAAAGGTGAAAGGATGAAGGAGAAAGGGAGCGTTTCACTTGTACTAAGTACATTTTATCATTATAAATAATTAACTTTTAAATTTCAATGTTATGAAGAAAATCTTTACTTTATTTGCTGCCATGGTATGTGCAGCAGGTATGTTTGCCGCTTCATACGGTATTGCCGTAAACGGCAAGACGTATTATGCGGGAACGGAGAACCCCACTCCGGGTGATCCGAGTTTCCAAGAGTTTATGGTGCTTGGTCTGAGCTTGAGCGCCGGTGACCAGCTTCAGTTGTGGGACCCCAGCGGTAACGACGGTCAGGGTGCAGGTTGGGCAGTTAACCTCGACGGCGCATCCACGAGCAAAATCAGCAGAGACGGAGACCATTATGTATGCAATGAGACCGCTTGCTTTGATTTCTACATCAAACTGAAATACGAGAACGACCAGTTGTATGTAGGTGAGGGCCAGTGCGGTTCCCCGGAAGGCACTGAGATCAGCGGTGGCGGTGACCCTGTGACTCCTCCGGTAAATCCTGGTGTAGAGGGTAACCCGCGTTATTACTACAAAGGTTACATCGACGGTCAGGACGTAGAGCCGAGTGAGGAGACTATCTTCGACCACGGATTGGCTGAGTTGGAAGTAAGTTCGGATGCGTACCTTTTCGTACTCTATCAGGTGGACGGTTATCCCGGCGTACAATACATGACGGCAAGTTATGTTGACGGCCCGACGCACGCTACATTGCTGTCCAATGGCGGCGAGAAATTCCATGTTGGCGCAGGCAGTTACACGCTCTATCTGTATGACAACGAGGACGGCACACTTGAGATTTCCACCCAGGCTATCCCGGGTAAGAAACTCGCAGACCCGCAGCCGGTTCAGGGCATCGAGGATGTAACAGACGGTGTGAAGGCTCACAAGGTATTCATCGAAGGTCAACTTCGAATCGTTCGCGGCGACAAAGTATTTGACGTTACCGGTCGTCAGTTATAATTATTTAATAAGGAAAACATTATGCGCAAGCTATTGATATGCTTGGTAAGTCTCTGCGCGCTCGGTGTGAGTGCGCAGGTGACTACCACGCCATCCGTCATCGAAAAAGGCTACACAGGCCAAGTAACCATCACCTACGATCCCACCAAAGGCAACGGCGCATTGGCATCGGCCACCGCCATCTATGCCCATACGGGACTTATCACCTCGGCATCCAGCAGCGACAGCGACTGGAAGAACGTGATAGGTTCTTGGGGTTCTACTTCCCAACCGGCGTTGACGAAGAACAGTGCCGGCACGTGGGACTTGGTCATCCCCAATATTTACACTTTCTACGGGGTGCCCGAGACTACGGATATCAAGAAACTTGCGTTTGTATTCCATAACGGCAAAGGTAACTCCTCGACGGCGGGCAAGACCTCGTCCGGTGGAGATATCTTTGTGGAACTGGGTAAAGAGTCGGTCGCTGACATCTGGGATGCAGTCGAAGGTGTCACGGCTGTCTCTAAACCCCGTCCGTCGGGTGTGACGAATGGTATCTATTACGATGCCAACGACCCGACCAAAGTCACGCTTTGTACCTTCGCTGCCAGCCGGACGGAATCGGCGAAACGTGTCTTCCTGTTGGGAGATGTGACAGGCTGGGTGCTAAGCGCAGACTATCAGATGTACAAAGACGGTGACTATTTCTGGATTACACTCACGGGTCTGACGCCGGGTAAGGAATACCGCTTCCAGTATGCAGTAGAGCGTGCCGACGGCGTGAAGAAGCAGATTTGCGACGTGTATTCGGAGAAAGTGCTGCACCCCGATGACCAGTACGAGCCGAAGAAAGTGGACCCGTCGCTCATCGGTTATCCTTCAGGTGCCGACGGCGGATATGTGACGGTGATAAAAACTAACCAAGCGCAATTCGACTGGTCGGACGCTACGTTGAACTTCAAGCGCCCGGATAAGAACAACCTCATCATCTATGAGGCATGGGTATATGACTACACCACCTCTCGTACATTCAAAGCCCTCAAGAACCGTCTGGATTATATCCAGAACCTCGGCGTCAACGCCATTGAGCTGATGCCGGTGTCGGAGTTCGAGGGTAACTACAGTTGGGGTTATAACCCGACTCTCTATTTCGCGTTAGACAAGGCGTACGGCACGCCCGAAGACTTCAAGACATTTGTGGACGAGTGCCATAAACGCGGTATTGCGGTCATCATGGATATGGTGTTCAACCATACGACGGGTCTCAACCCGATGGCTAAACTCTATCCGTATGGTACTGACCTGCAGTACAACGCGTGGTTTAACACCTCTTCCGAGGTCAAGCACGACGATAACAACTACGGCGAGGACTGGAACCATGACTTCGCTCCGGCGCATGAGATGTTCACGCGCGCGCTACAATATTGGTTAAAGGAATATAAGGTGGACGGCTACCGTCTCGACCTTAGCCACGGCGTCTGCGGACGAAATGTCTATGACGCGGTTACCAACCTGAAAGACTACTATGACAATGGCATCAAGGCGGTGACCCCCGACGCATATATGATTCTCGAGCATTGGGGTTCGAGGATGAACACCGACCGGCCGCAACTCATCAACTACGGCATGCTGTGCTGGAATAACACCAGTAACGCCTATTGCCAGACGGCTATGGGATGGCTCAAAGAGGGCGACGGCTTTTCCGACGCCAACAAAGAGGGCTATGTCAGCTATTGCGAGTCGCACGACGAAGAGCGCATGCAGTACAAATGCAAGGCGTACGGAAATGGCGACTTGAAGACCAACGAGGCGGCTCGTCTCGGACGAGTAGCGGAGAACGTGGCATTCAACGTGCTGCTGAGAGGTCCGCACATGGTATGGCAGTTTGAGGAGATTGGATATGACATCTCCATTGACCAGAACGGACGTACAGGTACTAAACCCAACCCCTCGTCCAAGAACTATTACAAGCAGGCAGAGCGCATTGACGCCTTCACCAAGTGTGCGCAAGTCATCACACTGCGTACTCAACTCATGCCGGACGCATTCACCGGCACACCGACCGTCAGCATCGGTTCCGGCAAAGCCCTCCGTACAATCCAATGGGGCAGTAACGTTTACGTAGCGGCGAATTTCAGCGTCTCCGACAACCAGACAGTCACCCTGCCTTCCGGTAGCTGGTTTGACTATCTGAACGGCGGCTCGCAGGCAGGCAGTTCCTATTCGCTCGCGCCCGGAGAACTCAAAGTCTTCACCGGCAAAGCGCTGCAGGCTCCTACCTTCGACGACATCGAGAAACGAAATCAGACTCCGATTGAGAGTCCAACGACAAACGACGAACGACTAACGACAAATAAAATCCTCCGTGACGGACAAGTGCTCATCGTTCGGGGAGATAAAGTTTATACCATCACCGGTCAATTGGTTAAATAAATCATAAATCAAATCCCCGTGTACATAGCCATCGCAGGAAATATCGGTGCCGGAAAGACCACGCTCACAAAGATGCTGGCGAAATACTACGGTTGGGAGCCGCGTTTCGAGAGCGTCAGTTTCAACCCGTACTTGGAGGATTACTACGCCGACATCAACCGATGGGCGTTCTGCCTGGAGACCTACTTCCTCAAAGAGCGTTTCAAAGACATGATCGCCGTGCAGAAGGCATCCCACACCATTGTGCAGGACCGTTCGATTTTCGAGGGCGTATATGTCTTCGTGCGCAATAACTACGAGCGCGGAGACCTCAGCGAAAGGGACTTCGGGACCTTCATGGAACTGTTTGACCTGATGAAGTCGCAGATGAAGATGCCGGATATGATGATTTACCTCCGCAAGTCCGTGCCGGCGCTTATCGCGCAGATACAGAAACGCGGACGTGACTACGAGCAGACCATGCAGATTGACTATCTGAAGGACCTGAACGAGAAATATGAAGATTTTATCTTCAACAAGTACGAAGGACGGGTGTTGGTGATTGATTCAGACAACATGGACTTCGAGAACAACCCCGCCGACTTCCGCACCGTGGTCAATAAGGTCGATGCCGAGCTTTTCGGATTGTTTAGTGAAAATAACTGGAATAAATAAAAAAGAAATACTATGCATATAGCAGTAGCCGGAAACATCGGGTGCGGTAAAACCACCCTGACAAACATGTTAGCCAAGCATTATGGCTGGGAACCGCGTTTTGAGAGCGTGGAGTATAACCCGTACCTGTCCGATTTCTACGCCGACATGGGACGTTGGTCGTTCAACCTGCAGGTCTATTTCCTCAACAAGCGCTTCAAGGACGTGGTCGAGATTGGCAAACAGGACAAATACATCATCCAGGACCGTACTATATACGAGGACGCACGTATTTTCGCGCCTAACCTCCATGAGCAGGGCTTTATGTCTGACCGCGACTTTGACAACTATCGCGATCTGTTCGACCTGATGATGTCGCTCGTCAAGATGCCCGACCTCCTTATCTATGTCCGTGCTTCGCTGCCTACCCTCGTCGCACAGATTCAGAAACGCGGACGCGGTTACGAGCAGTCTATCAAACTCGACTACCTGCAGGGACTCAACGACAAGTACGAGAACTGGATTAAGGACTATAAAGGCAAACTGCTCATCGTCGAGGGGGACAAGATTAAGTTCGGCGACAAACCCGAAGACTTCCGTTGGGTCACCGACCGGATAGATGCCGAACTCTTCGGACTCTTCCCCTTTGAGACCAAAGAGCAAACCGGCAAGGAAATCAAGTAATCCTATGCACTACGAATTTGAGGCAAGCCGGATATCCGGCAACGGGAACGCGCTTTTCCCCGACAAACTGATTATCGACGATGACAAAGTGACCTACTACAAGGGCAAACTCATCGGCTATGACCAGTCCGTCATCATGCGCGAACGTATCGGTAGTGTCAGCATCAGCCAGCACCTGCTTTTCGGCGATGTGGTCATCGAGAGCAAAGGCAGCCAGACTATCCACGCCGAAGGATTCACACGCAGCGACGCCAAGCAAATCCTGCGGCTGTTATCCAACTGATTAACGTAACAGAAGCGGCCTTTTGAGCCGCTTCTTTCGTTGAATATTCTATTTGGTGGCAGGGAGTAAACTGTCACATTCAGTCTTTTTAGAAATTTTGACAAGAAAATATAATTTTCTTTAATATTTATTTGATATATCAGAAAAAAAGTATTATCTTTGCAGCCGAAATGGAACAAAAAGGACTACAAGTGAGTGGTCTGACCATTTCCCAATATAAAATATAGCGTTTGCTATTTGTTTTAAGCATTGCTCTGAAACCTGAGAAACTTCTACAGCGTGCCAACCAAAACGAATAAGCAAACGTCTGCGTCGTACGTGGGCGTTTCTTGTTTGTTGGCACAGGTAATCTCAGGACCTCAGAGCATGGACAAGAAGCGTCCATGTTTTTTTGTATGCAAACGTGTATTTAAAATCACGGGATAATATACATAGTATATTATAAGGTGCAGCATGATAGCATATTACCCCTATACGCCCCTGAAACGCGCCCTATTCTGCCCTCAAAAGGACTAACAAGGACCAAGAATATATCAAAAAAAAGCTGTACCTTTGCGGCAAAATAAAAAGAATAATACTAAGTATATTTATTAATCCTTTAAATCATTTATTATTATGGGACTTTTAAATTCTATCAAAGACCACTTTACGAACGCAGAGTTCAGTGTGGCACCGAACAAAAAAGTGAAAACCATTTGCGCTGATTTCAAGAAGACTTTCGGCGTAACCTTGGCCATCTACAAGGGTAATCAATTGGCAGATCCGGAGATGACTCTGACAGCCTTAAACAAGAAGACAACCAAAGATGTCACAACCAAAAGTTATGACGAATTGAAGATCAAGGCTTCGATGAAAGTGGGCGAGGCAGAGAAACTGTTCGATCAGATGTTCGGTTTGACCGTTCAAGTCAAAGATCCGTCAGGGAAAGTTTGCGTGGACAACAAACTGACCATCGGTCAGGCAGCACGCGGCGAAAGCAAGTAATAACATTAAAGGTTGAGCGTTTAAATTTAATGTATTATGGCAAGTAAAGTAAGAGTTTATGCCAAGTCCCATAAATGGGCGGCATTAGGAATCGTGGATGCTTACATTAAGATGTACCCGCAGGCAACCTTGGAAGACATCAACAAAGCCTTCCCTCTGAGTACATTAAAAGGAGAAGAGACGAATGAGCCTCTGCTCGTCACCATGGCAGAAAAAGAGCGACTGGTGAAAGAATCCAAAACGACGTTCGATGACGAATATCTTGTAGAGTGGAAAAAAACGCATTATTATCTCACCCTGCCCGATGGAACCGATATCATATTTACCGTATCAATGTGGCCCAAAGAAATGTTTGAGAATATTGTTGCTCAGGCCAAATTGTACGATGTTGAAATCGCTAAATACGAAGCAGCCGAGAAGGGCGTCGGCAAGCGCGGAGAATATCGTTTGGAGTACCTGAACGGCTATGTACCGCCTGTAGCAAAGAAATCAAGAACATGGTTATGGATTCTGTTAGCTGCACTCGTAATCATCGCAATTCTAATTATTCTGCTATTGATGAAAGGATGTCAGAAACCAGTAGTAGAGACTCAGATTGTAGAAGTAGAGAAAGTAGTTGTCGTACACGACACGCTTTATATAAAGGAGATAGAGGAGATCGAGAAGAATTTCAATGCAGCTGAGTTCGTTCAAGGCAAAGCAGATTTGAGCGAAAGCGCCAAGTTCGTTCTTCATGATCTGGCAAAGATAATGCAGAAAAATCCTGAGGTGCGTCTTAAATTAGAAGGTCACACTTCTGCAGAAGGCGATGCTGATTTTAATCAAAAACTGAGTGAAGCTCGTGCACAAGCAGCTGTGGATTTCCTGGTCGAACACGAAGGTATTGATGTATCCCGTTTAGAAGCAGAAGGCAAGGGCAGCAGCGAGTTGAAGAATGCGGATGACCCGTACGCACCGGAGAACCGCCGCACGGAGTTTATCGTATTAGAATAAAGGATAGGCCTGCAGTCCTTAAGTTGCGGGCAATAAATGATCATTTATTTAACTTAAAATTTTAATTATTATGGCAGACATTGCATTAAAAGGCAACATGAAGGTTAAGACCCTCAAAGCTGATTTCAAGAAAGCGTTTGGCGCAACATTGCGCGTGTACAAGAGTGCAACTTGCAAGGGTGCATTCGCAGATGACGATGCTACATTGGCATCGATCCGCGCAGAGGGTAAAGCCGGTGGCGAACTGAAAATCGTAGGTAACATGCAGGTAGGTAACTTCGAGAAGAAGATTGCTGAGATGTACGGTATCGGCGTTCAGGTAGCTAATGCTAAGGACACGGAATTGGCAGACAACAGCATTACTATTGCTGCAGCAGGCCGTTAATTGTGCCAAAACAAGACAGAGGAGTGTGAAAGCTCCTCTGCTTACTATATGAGTAGGAAGTGAGTAGGGAAAGGGTAGGGCAACCACTAAGGAACAATCAACCTATATTCAACCAATCACTAACGTTGGGCTTTTGAACAGTGCGTTCGAATACAGAAAAAATGCATGATACAATTGAGACAGTTGAGACAGTCATAGTGAAGAGTCTCAAGAATCTCAACTATCTCATGCAAAAAAAATGACATGACACAGATGGCATAGTTGACACAGTTCGAAAAGAGTGTCAAACAAAAATTTAACATGGCAGAAGTGGCAGAAATGGCAGAAGTTCTGCCAAAATTGCCAAAACTGCCAGTACAAATTTTTAATCTGTAGGCGCGGGTTTGATCGCTCCTCTGCTTACGAAAGCGCATCCTGCTACTTACGAGAGACATACGGGACAGATACGAGACGATAATAAAAATAATATTCAACCAATATGGAGATGAAACAAATGAAAAAATCTGAATCAAAGACTCTTCCTGATTTATCAGAAGATGTTCGCATCTTCCTTAAAAGTCGTAAAAGTTTACGTAGTTATGAATTACAAGAAGAAATTCTTCATAAGTTCGTAAAGAAGTATCCGAGTCATGATATATATGAGGAGGTCGAAATAAAAGCCAAATTACTTAACATGTTTTATTCAACAGGCATTCAGGCTATTGATGCTATGGTCAAGAATATTATGAGTATCAAGGATATTGACAAAATTTTGAATAAGCCGATGTATTGCAAAGGTCTTGTAGATGCTATCGCTGATTTAAGGCTCAAAGATGATAAAAAACGTAACAATTATTCCTTCGCAACGAAATATTGTGCTCTCCATCAACCCGATAAATACCCTATATATGATAGTATTGTGGCTGCTATATTCACAAAGTTAATGACGACAGACCAACTCCCCCCGTATAAACTTAAAAGGAAGAAATCAGATATCAGTTCTGATACATATATGACACAAGGAGAGTTTGAAGAAAATTTGCGTAATTATGATTTCTTTGTTAAAGTATACGATACTTTCATGAAAGATTATGGATTAAAGAAAAGCAAATTAAGTTATCGAAAGGTTGATTGGTATTTGTGGGGCTCACATAAAGATGGTGGAATAGAAACGGAAATAGAAAGGTTAACAAAATTGAATTCAAAGAAGTTCAAGCCGTTCACGCCCCAAATGGTAGAAAAGAAAAAAATAGTCTAATAATTTATTAACTTCTAAATTTAATCATTATGGCAACAGTAACACGCAGAGTAACGACTGTACGTAAGAGTGGTAACACGACCACCAAGACTACACGTACTATTTCCGGTGGCAAGACCACTAAGATTACTCGCACCGTAACACGCAAAAAGTAATCCGTATTCACCTCACTCGCCTTGGTTGGCGGGTGAGGTACTAACAAAACAACAAAGAATGAAAATTCAACAGTTAAAACAAGAACTGTCGCGCGTATTTGACGACAATCTGCATACCAAACAATGGCATAACTATGTCGATTATATCATTATTGGATTGATTGTCCTTTCCACGGTGGAGGTATTCCTCTCCACTTACGATGGCATTGTCGAGAAGTACGGGCTTTGGCTCAAAGTGGTGGATTATTTCACGACTTTCTTCTTTACGATAGAAGTCACATTGCGTATATGGTGCGCCGACCTGATTGATGACAAGTACAAAGGATTTTGGGGCAGGGTGCGTTACTGTTTCTCATTCTATGGGCTGATAGATATTCTGTCCACCTATCCGTTCTACCTGCATTTCTTCATGCCAGTTCCGTACGTGGCACTTAAAGCACTTCGAATCGCGCGTCTGCTACGTGTGTTCCGCTATTTGAAAGCGTTTAATGTTCTCTCTCGTGCGATGCGTGCAAAGAAAGATGAGATGTGGGTTTCGGTGCAGTTCTTGACGATTATCACACTTATTCTTTCATTCGTTCTTTTCTTTGTGGAACACGAGGCGCAGCCGGAAGTGTATAATAATGGTTGGACATCTGTCCTCTGGGCATTTGCACAATATATCGGCGATCCCGGAAATTTTGCGGACACACCGCCTATTTCCGTTACGGGACGCATCATCGCCTGTATCATCGGTGTGCTTGGTATTGCTATTTTTGCTGTGCCTGCCGGATTGATTGGTTCGGCGTTCTCCGAAGTAATGGAGAAAGACGAGCACGCAGAAAAAGACCGTGCCAACATTGCAAAACTGCAAGCCGCTTTCCGTTGGACGCAAGATAGATACACAAAGTTCCTCACCGTGCCGCGCTATGTGTCCGTGCCGGATATCCAAGCGAAATACCGATTGGCAGTACCACAGATTTGCAATGCTGTGAATGCTTCGCATAATTTCCGTGTGCGCAATCTGGCAAGTACACAGCCGATAGATAGTAAGCCGATTGACAAACTGGTTGTTGAGACCTTCCCGCTGAATACACTATATGGCTGTTGTATTGATCGAGGCTCCAAAGTGACTATTGTCGGCACTTCCAATGTATCGGAAGCCGCTACCGGTACATTTGCCTACTATCTTGCCAAAATAGGCGGTTTTAACTATGTAAGCAAAGAGATTGAATTGGATATGCTCAACCCTGTGACCTATTATAATATCACAGATGAGCAAGCGGATGCCAACCTCCCGTTATTCCTTGATGACATTAATCGTCTTGCTAATTCCGATGACCATTGGGTAATTTGCATTTTGGCATCAAGCGGCAGTGGAGAGCCCACATATCCGACTCAATTCCACTACATCATCGGCAAAGCCAAAGGCGACGAGACTTATGATGATCCGCGTATCACGATTAAGAACATTCCGGCTTTTGATGCTTTGTATAAAGATCTGACAGCAGCTATGGAACAGCAGTTTGCGCTTACTTCCGATTGTCAAAAATACCATACAGCTACTTCTCCCAAGAATATCGCGCGTCATATAACGTGCCCAAACGCATTTACCATCCGCATTGCATGGAGTGTGCTTTGTTGGGACTACCGCTATTTGCAAATTGCCCAAACGATGGCAAATACCATCCGTCAGCATTTGACTGCTAATGAACAAGAACCGGACTTGTCTTCTCTCGTGACACGTATTCCAGGGCAGGATTGCGGATATAATATATAGATTTTAATTATTATGGGATTTTTAGATAATATAAAAATAGGGGTTGCCGATGCATCTCAAAAAGCAAGTAGCACAATAAAAAACTTTAAGGTAGAAGATATAATATCCAACCTTAGAGCTTACGAGAAGTATTTCTCTGAAAGCGAACTGTTTTCGAAAATTAAGAAGGTTGGTAAATCTATTGGTGCGACTATCCTCTATCCTGTACTTTTGCTATTTAATCTTCTGAAATCGGAAGAGGTGAATCTTAAAGAAAAAGCCATGATTATTGGCACATTAGGCTATTTTATTCTGCCAGTTGATTTGCTTCCCGATGCATTAGCCGGTGTCGGTTATACAGACGATGCAGCTGCGCTTATGGCTGTTCTAACGGCTCTTGCTTCTTGTATCAATAGCAGCATACAACAAACCTCAAAAACACAGTTAAAAGATTTGTTAGGGGATTATGATGAACGAGCTGTTGATGCAGTATCCAAAATTATCACCACAGCGAACGAATCCATAAATAAATGAATATGGCTAACAAGAAGAATTCAAAAAGTCTAAATATATTCCTCGAGAAGTATAGTGGAACTAAGAACGGCAATAAAAAAGCACTATGGAGTCTTGCCGCACTATTCGCCATTTTGGGATTAGCCTGGGGAGGTGAAGAGTTCTATAATTATATTGTTTATAAGAGCCTACCTAAGAATATTTCTGTTGCCCCGAGCCCATTATTCGAAGTGGAAGATTGTATTTCTGCGGATATAAGTGGCGTTTTTAAAGAGCATAGTATGCCTAAAAATGGCAAATTGGTTATTACTCCATACATAGAAAGTGCAGGATCACAATACTATAGTACACCTGTCGTCTATTTAGGCGAATATAGTGAAGGAGAAGGGACTGTCATTAAGAATGAGCAGCAAACACCGATTTCATTTCACCTACAAATGCTAAATCCCGCTTCTCATGAGAAGGCATACCTATATCTGCATTTCGAGGAATATGAGGGTAATAGATTAGTCGCTACGCACGATAAAAAAATGGAGCGAATATGGAATATATCGTCCCTAAAAAAAGAAACCGAAGCAGACAAAAAAATTCCGCGTACTATCAATGACATCGGTTGGATATTTATATTCTTGGCGATAGCAGGAGTTGTTGTTGGTATATGGTTTGGAGGCGGTTCTATTGCATTCATCCTCGCAACGGGAGCTTTTATAATAGGTCTTTTACTCACTGTTCCGACTTCTGTTATTATATCGCGTATAGATGCGCGATATGAAACTCGGCATAGCCAATACGAAAAAGTGCAGCGGCTAAATGGCGTCCAGCCTAAAGAAAAAAGTGAAGAGAAAGTAGAACTCGAAGAATTTGATGAGGATGAAAATATTGAAGAACCAATATTAACCATCCCACAAGGAAAGAAATAACAATACATGACAATGAAAAAGAATCTTTTACTAATCGTGTTTTGCGCACTTGCGCTCGTCAGTTGCGGAAATAAAAATGCAAACGAAAAAGCAGCACGAGATGTCGCTTTTCAAGAGCAATGTAATCGAACAATAGAAACATGCCAGAAACTTGGAGATGCAGTTAGTAACTTATCGCCAAGTTCATCTGCTGAAGATATTTATGAGGTACAGAAACTGACAGACGAATTGGCGTTTAACTATGATGCATCTTCGCTTGAGCCCGCACAATTAGCACGAGCCAAAGAAGTTGATAAAATGATAGCAGATGCTAAAGTCTCTATCGCGCAAAAGATAGATTTAACGGTTAAACAGGGTTACTGGTATATGGTCAATCAGCCCGAACAACTTCTGACTGAGCGTGTGGAATATCCAATGTATCTGGAACGCGGAGAAAAACTATTCGTAGAGATAAAGACCGAGAAGCCTACTGACGTCCGCATTTACAATGTGAACAGCCACCAGTTATTACGTTCCTACACAGGCAAAGCGTATGTAAAAGATTCGCTCGATATTTCTTTTACCTCCGTCTATGTAGTGGAAATTAACCCACGTATTCGTCAGTATGCTTCGATAGAATTAACATATCACCCTAACAATATAGAACGCGTGCGTGCGCCCAAGCAGGTTGTTAGCAAACAAGTAGAAGGAGAAAAAGGAGATTTTCGAGTTCAGACTGTTAAAGGTATTAAAATGAAGAACCTCTTTGAAGAACCGCGTAAGTTCACGCTGCGCGGACAACTCAAGGCCGCTTTCTCCGGTTCTTATCGTGCAATCGTAGCAGTGCAAGTTCCGACAGGAGCGACAGACATTCTTTATAGCCTTCGTATCTCGACCAATGAGCCTGACCGCGCTTCTGATGGTAAATTCCATGACAACATGGAGACGTCCTATAAACGCATTAAGATGCTTGGCTTACCGGTATATGAATCTCATTCCGGTCGTGGAATAATCGCCACACTGCTTGGTGAAAACCAACCATTACGTGAAGAGGATGCATATATTAACATGTATGTATTCTATAATGCTGCTCAAGCAAAGAAGTTCCAAGACGGTGCAGATCCGGCAAAGTTAGCGTATAATGTGGATTATTCTACCATGGGCACGCAGTCATGCAACGGCCGTATTCCTTCAAAGGGCTATAAAACCATCTATCTCGGCTTCCTGAATGAGCGAATGCGTTACAACAACTATGTTTGGTTAGAAGCAGTCAGCGCAGTTCAAAACACCGAATATTTCAAAACAGAATACATCGTCAAGTAATATGAAAGGTCTCAGTTTTTCATTAAAACGCGCCGTGGGGATAAGCGGTTTGAAAACCAAAGTCGCCCACAAAACAGGTATTCCGACCACCAAACAGGGCGTAGAACGCAAAGTGGGCCAAGCGGTGCTTTCTGCAATAACGGGTAAGAAACGCAAATAATGCCTATCTTGAATTATTCCACGAGCGACTCAATGAGTTGCTCGTTTTTATTGAACTAAAAAGGACCAACATGGACTTTGCACGTATCCGCGAAAAGCAGTACTTTTGTAGCGTAAACTCTAAATAATTTGTATATGTCAAAAAAATGTATTACCTTTGCAGCGCCATTGGGAATGAACAAAAACGCACCGGAAATATTAGCCTTGCGGCAGGATATCGAATACGAAGTCAAGCGGCGCATCAAAACGCCCTATGACTTTGAGTTCCTGTCCGGCGTGATTTGGGAGCGGTTGCACGATAATATCTCTCCCACCACGCTCAAACGGCTCTGGGGATATATCGACGGCGCCGACACCACACGCCGCACCACGCTCTGCCTCCTCTCACGTTTTCTCGGTTATGCCGACTGGGAAGCGTACCTGGCGGCACTGGCGCAGCGGAATGATGTGGAGAGTGAGACTTTCCTCGGCGAAGGCGTGCGCAGCGCGGAACTGAAAGCCGGGCAGCAGGTGGAAGTGACGTGGCTGCCCAACAGGCGGTGTGTCTTCCGCTATGAAGGCGCCAACCGCTATGTGGTCACAGAGGCGCAGAATGCCAAACTGCATGTCGGGGACCGCTTCGAGACCGCCTGCCTGCTTATCGGAAAACCGATGTATCTGGATAATCTCATCCGCGGCAATGAACCGCCGACCTCCTACGTCGCAGGTTCGCGCAACGGACTGCACACCGTGAGGAAGATGAAAGATGAAAAATGAAAGATGAAGGAGGAGGTAAAGGATATCAGTTCTTCGTCGGCGTTCGTGGACGCTGCGACGTATAATGCCGAGTGGACGGATGTGACGCAACTGCAGCGCCGCTCGCATAACGTCATCTGGCTGGCGTCCCGCTACGGAAGGCGCTTTCTGCTCAAAGGTCTCACGCCCGAAGCGGCGCAACTGAGTGATTTCCGCCTGGCGCAGGAGAAGGAGTTCCGCCTCGGCATCTCTCTCTCCCATCCGCACATCGCCGCCACATACGCGCTCGAGGAAGTGCCGGAGATAGGACGCTGCATCGTGCAGGAGTATATAGACGGTGTGACTTTGGCGGAATGGCTGGCTACCAAACCGACCGTACAAGCCCGTGAACGTGTGCTGGACCAGTTGCTGGGCGCACTCGATTACCTGCATCAGCGCCAGTTGGTGCACCATGACCTCAAAAGCGGTAACATCCTTGTCACCCGCAACGGGGCAAACCTCAAACTGATTGATTTCGGACTATCGGACACGGACGACTCGCTGTCCGGTCGGAAAAACGACCAACAGGAAGACATCATCGCCACCAGACAGATTATCCGTCTCCTTTTACCGCACCGTTATATCCTCTCGTCCGGTAACCTGCAGCGTTCTATCCGGCGTCAACGCCGATGGCGCAGGGCGGTGCCTGTGATAATAGCGGTCGTCCTTTTTGCCGGTGCGGCAGGTATGTTCTTTGCTGACAGGCATGAGAAGGTGCTTGAACAGCAACGTTATGAGGCGATGCAGGTACTTGTTGATGATTATATGCGGCAGGAACGCGAGGAGTTATTGCCTATCGTCACCCGATGCAAGACATACGACGTATATGAACAGAACGACATCGTGTCATATCAGGCCTGCATGGAAGAGTACGGCGCCCGTCAACGCCGCTACGCGGCGATTCGTGACTCGCTGACGAATACGTATGATGAGCATGACCCGCAGCGAGAAATGTTCTGGCAATTATGGGTGCGAAAGGAAGCCGAACTGCAGAGTGAACTACTTCAGTTACTTAGCGAAAAATAACTTTGATATTTTGACCGACGGAACATGATACAGCATTTCTTGGACTATATAGCCATTGAGCGGAAGTATTCGCCCCGCACGGTAGAGGCCTATCGCGATGACTTGCGGGACTTCTGTGCGTTCCTCGGATGGAGTCCGGAGGAATATAAGCCTTCGGAAGTGGGCGAGGATGATGTGAAGGGATGGATGTTGTATATGATTGAGGAGCAGAAGCAGTCGCCGCGGTCGGTGAAGCGTAAGTTGTCAGCGTTGCGCTCGTTCTATAAGTTCCTGCTGCGTCAAGGCAAGGTGAAACGTGACATCACTGCGCGTGTCATCCCGCCGAAAGCGGACAAACCGCTGCCGGTATTCTTCCGGCCGGAAGAGATGGAAGCGGCAAAGCGGCGAAATGATGAAATGATTGCGACAGCGTCGCTTAATGATGGTGCTACGCTCAATGACGATTCATTCGAAGCGGTTCGCGATGCGTTGATTATAGAGATGCTCTACCAGACCGGAATGCGTCAGGCGGAGATGTTAGGACTTCAGGATGCGGACGTGGACTTGTCGCAAGGGCAGGTGCGCATCTTCGGTAAACGGCGGAAAGAGCGCGTGGTACCTATCGGGGAAAATCTGATTAGGCAGATTAAAGAGTATCTGGAAGCGCGTGAGGAAAATAACGGACAATTCTTTCCGGGCCTGACAAAAAGCACCTTATATAGAATCGTGCGCACGCGCATGGGGGAGGTCTCAACGCTGAAAAAGCACTCGCCGCACGTATTACGGCATACGTTTGCGACGGCGATGTTGGACAACGGAGCGGACATCCGCACCATACAGGAGTTGTTAGGTCACGCATCCTTGAGCACGACGCAGGTTTATACGCATACGACCTTCGAGCAGATTAAGCGCGTATATATGGCTACGCACCCGAGAGCAACGCAAACTCCAGATGGCAAAAATAAGAAAAAAGACTAAAAAATGCATTTTTTTGCAAAAAAGTTTTGCTAATTCAAAAAAAAGCAGTACCTTTGCACACGATTTCGACCGCTAGGGTCAAATGAGAGCATGGTAATTGCCTCTATAGCTCAGTTGGTAGAGCACTAGATTTGTAATCCAGCGGTCGTTGGTTCGAGTCCGACTAGAGGCTCAAAGCGAATTAAAAAATCGCGCAGTGAACATTGATAAGGGGGTGTGTTCCAGAGTGGCCAAATGGGGCAGACTGTAAATCTGCTGTCTTTCGACTTCGGTGGTTCGAATCCATCCGCACCCACACAATCCCCACGCGGGGCAATGCGAAAGTAGCTCAGTCGATAGAGCACTAGCCTTCCAAGCTGGGGGTCGCGGGTTTGAGTCCCGTCTTTCGCTCTCCCTGCTGCTTTAGCTCAGTGGTAGAGCGCATCCTTGGTAAGGATGAGGTCCCGAGTTCAACTCTCGGAAGCAGCTCTCTCGCGCTGAAAGGCGAAAAACACAAGGCTGGTCAGTGGTCAAACGTTGATCGGCCTTTTTTAAGGAAAAAAGAAATCAACAAACAATTTTATTGTTTAATAACGTTATTAAAAAATTAAAGAATTACTATGGCAAAAGAAAAATTTGACCGTTCGAAACCGCACGTTAACATCGGTACAATCGGTCACGTTGACCACGGAAAAACGACTCTGACCGCTGCTATTACCCAGGTATTGGCAAAGAAAGGTCTGTCTGAGATCCGTTCGTTCGACTCTATCGACAATGCTCCGGAAGAGAAGGAGCGTGGTATCACCATTAACACCGCTCACGTAGAGTATCAGACGGCTAACCGTCACTACGCTCACGTTGACTGTCCGGGTCACGCCGACTATGTAAAGAACATGGTTACCGGTGCTGCTCAGATGGATGGTGCTATCATCGTTGTTGCTGCTACTGATGGTCCGATGCCTCAGACCCGTGAGCACATCCTGTTGGCTCGCCAAGTAAACGTACCGCGCCTCGTTGTATTCATGAACAAGTGCGATATGGTTGACGATCCTGAGATGCTCGACCTCGTTGAGATGGAGATGCGTGAACTGCTGAGCTTCTATGAGTTCGACGGTGACAACACTCCGGTTATCCGCGGTTCTGCTCTTGGTGCACTGAACGGTGTTCCTGAGTGGGAAGAGAAGGTAATGGAGTTGATGGACGCTTGCGACAACTGGATTCCGCTGCCGACGCGTGACAAAGACAAACCGTTCCTGATGCCTGTTGAGGACGTATTCTCGATTACCGGTCGTGGTACTGTAGCTACCGGTCGTATCGAGACCGGTATCATCAAGGTAGGTGACGAGGTTCAGCTCATTGGTCTCGGTTCTGAGGGCAAGAAGAGCGTTGTTACCGGCGTTGAGATGTTCCGTAAGCTCCTCGATCAGGGTGAGGCAGGTGATAACGTAGGTCTGCTCCTCCGTGGTATTGACAAAGATGAGGTTAAGCGTGGTATGGTATTGACTCACCCGGGTTGCGTTAAACCGTACAGTGAGTTCAAGGCTTCCGTTTATATCTTGAAGAAAGAGGAAGGTGGCCGTCACACTCCGT
>Ga0265299_10000114_pt1 | contig 110391 bp, 94 predicted proteins | sample AusTroGonzalo_MG_4_FD_193485 | JGI IMG/M metagenome (GOLD analysis project Ga0265299, IMG submission 193485) | Bovine rumen microbial communities from tropical cattle in Woodstock, Queensland, Australia - Gonzalo_02 | ecosystem: Host-associated > Mammals > Digestive system > Stomach > Rumen ... | reverse complement strand
AGAACAAGCTGGAGTATGTATGGGCTACCTCATGGGGCGTATCAACACGTCTGATGGGTGCTCTCATCATGGCTCACTCTGATGACAACGGTCTTGTCCTGCCTCCTAAGCTTGCCCCCATACAGGTCGTAATCGTACCTATCTATAAGAATGCCGATGACCTGGCACAGATAAGCGCCAAGGTTGATACTCTGGTTGAGGCCCTGCGTAAGAAGGGCATCAGCGTCAAGTATGACGATGCCGATAACAAGCGCCCCGGATTCAAGTTTGCCGATTATGAGGTAAAGGGTGTTCCCGTTCGCGTTGCCCTGGGCATGCGTGACCTTGAGGCCGGCACATGCGAGATTATGCGCCGTGACACTCTTGAGAAGGAGACCGTTCCGTTTGAGGGTCTTGAGAACCTGATTCCTTCTATGCTCGATGAGATGCAGACCGCAATCTTTGAGAAGGCCAAGGCATGGCGTGACGCCCGCATGGTTGAGGTCAACTCATATGACGAATTCAAGGAGAAGATTGAGCAGGGTTACTTTGTACTGGCTCATTGGGACGGCACTGCCGATACCGAGGCCAAGATCAAGGAGGAGACCAAGGCTACCATCCGCTGTCTGCCTTTTGGCATGAAGGAGGAGCCGGGCACCGACGTTTACAGCGGCAAGCCTGCTGCACGCCGTGTACTCTTTGCACGTTCATATTGATACGTTAAACATAAAATGAAAAGGGTGATTCTGTCAAGAGTCACCCTTTCTTATTTATATGTTTCTGATTGATCAGAAGTCTCTCTCAAATACCAGACCTACGCCCTGTGTGGTAAGGGTGGTCTTGGAGAAGTACTTGTCATTGCTCTTGTTGTATCCCTTTACACTGATACCCTGTCGGGGCATGAGCAGGTACTTGACCTCAAAGTCACCAATAAAGTTTGATGTGTTGTTGATGGTGTTCTCCCTGTAACCGAAGTTTCCGTTTACCAACAGACGGTTGTTGAGCAGATGGGCTTCAAGGATACCTTCCAGTTCCTTGTTGCTCAGGTCTGTGGCATCATTGCTTAGATAACTGCTGGCGCTCAGATTGCTTGATATGGAGACCTTTTCATTGTCAAGCACCTGTGACAGAAGGTTGTTTATCTGACCGCTCACGGTTGAGTTTACGATTGATTCCATAGCGGTGGGAGTGAGGCCTTCATTCTGGGCGGTGTTGACATCATAGGTGTAGAAACGTCCTATTGTAAGCAGGTACATGAATTGCAGGTTACGCTGTTCTTCAGTAGATGTGGCGCTGGCCAGGATATCCCTCTCCTCGGATGTTCCGGTAGGCATGTCAATGTCAAACGTAAGCTTGGGATCATTGACGTTGCCTGTAACGCCAAGCAGGCAGCGTACGCGTACCTTGTTGTTGGTGGATACGCTGGGGTCAAGGTCATAGACGGATACCGAATTGACGTTGTGATAGGTCTGCAGGTTGAGCTCAGTATCCATGGGATCACCGTTGAAACGGACATAACTTCCGTCTGCCAGGGTAAAGTTCTTGCGTATGACATCCTCCAGTGAGAATGAACACTGGCCGTAACTGAGGTTGTATATGCCGTTCACCTCAGGGCCTCCGGTGGGATTGTATTTGAATGATACCATGCCGTTTCCGCGCAGGAATCCTGAGAGTGATGTCATGGACATCTCAATCAGTGCATCCTCACTGCATTCTATGTCAAAATCAAGGCTGAACCGCTTGCTCTTTTTGGTCTTGTCCGGTATTATATCCCTGACGCTCTCCTCATTGACCTTAACGGTGTTGCGGTCAACTATGGTCAGGAAGTTGTAGTCAGCCACGCTTCCTGATGCAGGCTGATAGCCTAACCTGGTGCCGGGAGCGGTGCGGACTTTGGCCGATATGGCCAGGCCGTCGGGCTTGCTGTATTTGAGGCTCATGGAGCCCTCGGCATAGACCGATGCGTATATGCTGCCTTTATCTGTTTTGGGTTGATTATATACCAGCATATTGGCCACATCGGCTGTCATGTCAACTCTCCAGTTGGAGAATTTGTCATGATCCAGTATGCAGGTAAGAATACCGTCATGCCCTTTTTCATCGTAGAATTCAACGTCCCGGAATATCATCTTGCCGGGCTCAAACCACAGCGTGTCATTCTTGACAATGAAGGTAGCGTTGGCTGCATCCTGAACAAAGTAGGTGTCCTCAATGACAGATTCACCCTCCATATCCATGTGCGGCAGGTTACCAAACAGACGCAAATGACCGGTGGTGCGGCCACGCAGCTCCTTGAACGTTGATTTGGTCCAGGTGTTGAGAAAATAAAGGTCAGTATGGTTGGCGTCAATGTTCACGTCAATGAACTTGGATTCCGGTATGTAGATGCCGTGAAGCCCGGTTGTGGCAATATCCTTGTCAACCATCCTGCCGTCCAGCTCTACGCGGCGGGCGTTCCTGTTCCAACGGCAATCGGCCGTAAGACGTCCGTGGTAGGAGCCCATAAAGCCAAAGTCATCAATAAGGAATGAACCGTAGAATATGGGGCTGCCCAATGCCTCGGCTACGGATAACTGTCCGGATGCCGTTCCCTCAAAGCGTGTGGAGTTGTTGATTCCGAACGCCGACAGGGTGCGGCCCAGGTTTATATTGTTCATGGAAAGCATGATTACATCGCTGGAATCGGCCGAAACAATACCGTCGGCATAGAGATACTGGTTACGGTTGGAGGCGCGGAAATCAGATATGCTTATCTTGTGCATATCAGTGCTTACACGTGCTATGGAGAGATCCCAAACGGTGCCGTTGACCGTTATGCAGGTGGTATCCAGGAATGACACAGACTTGAGGCCGCGGCGGCTGTCATACTGGAAGAACTGTGACAGGGTCTTGGCTGTTCCTGACATGCTGCCGTCGGTGTTGCTCCATGCATAATTTACACGCAGAATATCTGTGAATGCCAACAGTGAAACGTCAATTGTGGTGCAGTCCATTCCGGGTTGACCGTAGAATCCGGTAACTTGTGCATGGCATGTTCCGTCTGACGAGTCTATGTTTACAAGTCCGTCTGTAAGATGCTTGCCGTTTACGGTAAGGTCCGGAATGTTAAGGCGGCCCGTGCAGAAACGCTCATCATCAATGAATGTCATCTGGAGCATGGCCGGCTTGCTTATTGATACGGGCTTGTGGAATACTTTCTGCATGAAATCGGTGTTGTCCAGGCTTGCTTCGACGGCAAAACTGTTGGCGCTTGACGTGTAGCCCGCTGTTCCCAGTTTTGTCCCCACCATCTTACCCACGGTGGGGCAGACATCAGCGCAGGCCTTGGCAAGCGATGCCGTAACTCCGGACAGTTTGTAATCACCAACCACCGTCATGCTTGCAAAGTCGCTATATACGCTCAAGATCCTGAACAGTTCGTTGTATTCAGTGATGGAAACGGTCAGATTGTTCATAAACCAGTCACCTTCACGGTCTGCATAGGTCAGGCTGTCAACCGATATCTTGCCAAACATATGGTCAATGTCACTGCCTATCAGGTTGGCGGTCATGGCGGCAGAGAGTGACATGCTGTCCTTGCCTGCCAGGTTGTAGGCGGCCAGGTTAAGTGAATCGGCATTCAGGGTGAGGCTGCAGAAACGTGTCTGACCGGTGCCAATACCTGCATTCAGGTTCAGCGATCCGTTGCTGTCGGCAAACTTGAGGCCGGTAATTATGAGCCCGGGCTCAAATGATCCTTCAACGGTTATGTCATGGTAATTGTATCTCTTGTAAACCAGGCTGTTTACGCGACTTGCAAACTTGCCGGCATATCCGTCGGGCTCTTTTGTGATATCAACCTGGGCACTCATGGCGCATTTGCCCAAATCGGCATTGTCCAGAATGGGGCTCAGGTCAATGACCGATGCATCCACACCTGCGTGGAACAAACCGTTCTGACCGTTTATGCTGCCCGTTACGGTACCGGCCTGACATGCCAGTTCAAAACCGGCTTCAACGTCATCATAACTGTTGTCAAGGTTGACCTTGAATGTGCCGTCACCCAACAACGTGCATTTGGAGGGTATTGCAAAACCAAATCCGGCCAGCTGGCTTTCAAGCCACTGCGGCAGATCGGCCTTGAATGAACCATGTGCCTCGGCATAGTGTGTTCCGGTGACTTTTAAGGTGCTGTCCATAAGAACAGTTCCGCTCATGGCCACATCCAGAAGTGAGTTGGGAGCATGCAGGTAGAGCGCATTCATGGTAAGGTTGCCTTGGCGGCTGTTACCGTTCATGCTGGCGTTGACGGGATCGGTCATTCCGGCCAGTTTCGGCATGAATGCCATGAAATCACTGCCTGTTACAGTAGCCTTGATGTCCATCTCAATATCGGGCAGGCCTTTTGTCTGTGTCTTTAAACCCCATTGTGCAATCAGTCTGTTTGCTTCAAGATGACTTGACGGTGTGGCCACGGTAAGGCCGGACAACTGTGTAAGGTCTTTTCCAATGGTAACGGCTCCTTTTGTCTTGGTTAGACGGAATCCTGATTTCTCGGCAAATGCCAGTTTACGTATAATCACTGATACTGAGTCAGATCCAACCTCCTTGAGTGACAGGTTGGCTGTCAGACCGGTAATGCCTATGTGACTGGAATTGAAAAGGCTGTCGGTCTCAGGGCAGTCACATATGTCATAGCTGACTGATGCGTTCCTGATAAGCACGGAGTTGGCACGCAGTTTCATGGGCTTGTCGCTGCTGCCGGCCAGTGCTGCAAGGAAGGCATAGTTAGGCTCTGCTCCCAGACTGTCGGCCTTTAGCCTGATGCTGGGACTGTTCACCCTGACATTGGTTATGCAGAGCTTACGGCGCAGAAGCTGAATGGGCTTGAGGTACATGGACACCCTTGCGGCGTGGGCCAGGGTATCCTGATGGCGGTCATAGACGGTGAGGTCCTCAATGGTTATTCCGAACGGGTAGGTAAGCTGCACACGGCCGGCGCTGACATCCGTTCCCAGAGTGGACTGAGCTATGCGGACTACATGCAATGCAGCATTCTGCTGAATCTTCTTGTTATTCAGTAGAATATGGCCGCTCAGGAAAAAGACTGTCAGGGCAACCAGCAGTATGTGTAATACCTTTCCGGTTTTCATCCAACGCAAAAATATAATACTATTGGATTATATAAAAGACATAATGTACAAAGTTTTCCACAGTTAAATGCACATTTTGAGCCTTTTATGGCGTTTTTCCGGCCAAATCATTCGGTGAAATGGCTATTTATTGCAATTGTTGAAAACTGCAGTTTCTTTTTTGTTTTATTAAGTTCCTGATTAGCTCTTTTATTAGTAATTTTGCGCCCGAATTTTTGAATATATTTTAATTATATACTAACTAACAACAAAATGGCAGAAATCATTCGTTTACGAAAAGGTCTGGACATCAAGTTGCTGGGCGCTCCCGCCAAGGAGTTGACAGAGGTTGGTATGGCATCAGAGTACGCTCTGTGTCCTGCCGATTTCACCGGAGTCACTCCCAAGCCGGTCGTCAAGGAACAGCAGACCGTCAAGGCCGGTGAGGCTCTGTTCATTGACAAGAACCACCCTGAGGTGAAATTCGTTTCTCCTGTAAGCGGTGAGGTTACAGCAGTGAACCGCGGAGCACGCCGCAAGGTCTTGAGCATTGTGGTCAAGCCCGATGCCAAGCAGACTTATGTGGAGTTCTCAACCAAGAGCGTTCAGTCGCTTTCAGGTGAGGAGGTTAAGGCTGCGCTATTGGAGTCAGGTCTTTTCTCATTCTTCCGTCAGCGTCCCTATGACGTGATTGCAAACCCCGCTGATGCACCTAGAGGCATATTTGTATCGGCTTTTGATTCAAAACCTCTGGCTCCGGACTTTGAGTTCGTGCTCAAAGGCAATGAGGTGGATTTCCGCACCGGTCTGAGCGCCATAGCCAAGATTGCTCCTACAACACTGAGCATCAGCGCCAGCCAGACTGCTGAGACCCTTACCGAAGCCAAGAACGTTGACCTGTACGCATTCAAGGGTGCTCATCCCGCAGGTAACGTAGGTGTTCAGATCAACCATATCAAGCCCGTCAACAAGGGTGAGATTGTATGGACCATTGATCCCGAGGCTGTGATTTTCATCGGCCGTCTGTTCAACAAGGGTGTTGTGGATATGACACGCACAATTGCTGTGGCAGGTGAGGAGATTGTCAATCCCCAGTACCTTAAGGTCATTGCCGGTGCCAAGATTGATTCAATCGTTGACGGTCGTCTGAACAGGACAGAGCATATCCGCATCATCAACGGTAACGTATTGACCGGTGTAAAGGCATCAAAGGATGATTTCCTGGGCGCTTTTGCAAACATGATCACTGTTATCCCTGAGGGTGACGATGTAAACGAGTTCATGGGTTGGATTGCTCCCCGTTTGGGCCAGTTCAGCGTAAGCCGCACATTCTTCTCATGGCTTGCATGCAAGAAGAACTTCAGCATTGATGCACGTATCAAGGGCGGTGAGCGTCACATGATCATGTCAAATGAGTATGATAAGGTGTTCCCCATGGATATCTTCCCTGAGTACCTTATCAAGGCTATCATCACAGGCAATATCGACAAGATGGAGGCATACGGCATTTATGAGGTTGCCCCTGAGGATTTTGCCCTCTGCGAGTTTGTAGATTCTTCAAAGCTTGAGCTCCAGCGTATTGTACGCGAGGGCCTTGATAACCTTCGTGCCGAGATGGCCTAAATCCGTTATAGACTATGAGTTTAAGAAATTATCTTGACAGTATTAAGCCGAAGTTTGAGGAGGGTGGCAAACTGCATGCTTTCCGTTCGGTGTTTGAAGGATTTGAGTCATTCCTTTATGTTCCCAATACCACAGCTAAGAACGGCGTGAACATTCACGATTCGTTTGATAGCAAGCGTATGATGATCATGGTTGTCATCGCCTTGTGCCCCGCGCTGCTGTTTGGTATGTACAATGTAGGCTATCAGCACTTTGCACTGGCCGGTCTGCTTGAGCAGGCTACATTCTGGAACAAGTTCTGGTTCGGCTTCCTGGCCGTTCTGCCCAGACTGATAGTATCATACGTGGTAGGTCTTGCCATTGAGTTCGTTGTAGCCCAGTGGAAGCATGAGGAGATTCAGGAGGGTTACCTGGTATCAGGTTTCATCATTCCTCTGATTGTTCCCGCCACCACGCCGCTGTGGATTCTTGCCGTTGCTGTTGCCTTCTCGGTAATCTTTGCCAAGGAGATATTCGGCGGTACAGGTATGAACTTCCTCAATGTAGCTCTTATTACACGTGCATTCATCTTCTTTGCATATCCTTCAGTAATAACAGGTGAGACCGTTTGGGTGGTTGACCACGCAATCTGCGGCCTGGGTGCCGATATTGACGGTATGACCGCTGCTACCGCTCTGGGTACAGCCGCCACAACCGCTGCCGCTCCCGCATTCAGCATGGATATGGTCTGGGGCTTCATTCCCGGTTCAGTAGGTGAGACCAGCGTCATCGCCATCGCTCTTGGCGCTCTGCTTCTGCTCTACACCGGAATTGCAAGCTGGAAGACAATGCTTTCAGTATTTGCCGGCGGTATCCTGATGGCTTTGGTTTACAACCAGTGGGGTCCCGACAACGCAATGGCCCAGATGCCTTGGTATGAGCATATCTGCCTGGGCGGTTTCTGCTTTGGTGCCGTATTCATGGCAACTGATCCTGTAACATCAGCCCGTACAGAGGTAGGTAAGTGGATATATGGTCTGCTCATCGGTATGATGGCCATCACAATCCGTGTCATGAACCCCGGTTATCCTGAGGGTATGATGCTGGCTATCCTGCTCATGAACTGCTTTGCTCCGCTTATTGACTACTGCGTAGTACAGCGTAATGTGAACAAACGTCTCAACAGAATAAACAAATAAGGATTATGGCTACGAAAAAATTCAGATGTAAGGTTTGTGGCTATGTCCACGAAGGAAACAGCGCTCCTGAGAAGTGCCCCATGTGTCAGGCACCTCAGAGTGAGTTTGAGGAGATCGTTGAGGAGGGCGCAGCCGCTCCCAAGAAGGGTCTCAATACCAACAGCAATGTTTATACCATCGTATATGCTGCCGTAATGGTTATCATTGTGGCTTTCCTCCTGGTGTTCGTATCACAGTCACTCAAGGAGCGTCAGACCGCCAATGTAATCAACGATACCAAGCAACAGATCCTTGCAGCTCTTGAGCTGCGTGACCTGCCCGATGTTGCCGCCAAGTACGATGAGGTTATCAAGGCTGATAATCTCATGAAGGCCGATGGCAGCCTGGTTGCATACAACGGTGATTTCAATACAAGCTACAAGTCAGAGTTTGACAATGGCAACCTCCACGTATTTGAGGCTGTTGTTGACGGCAAGACCAAGTACATCATCCCGATGAACGGTCTTGGCTTGTGGGGTACAATCTGGGGTTACATCGCTCTTAACGATGACCGCTCAACTGTTTACGGCGTCTATTTCTCACACTCATCCGAGACTCCGGGTCTGGGTGGCGAGATTGCCGGACTCAAGTTCCAGAGCCGTTTCCCCGGTAAGCAGGTTGTGAATGGTAACGAGGTTGCCCTGCAGGTTCTCAAGTTCGGTAAAGCTGACAACAGCTCCAAGTTTGAGATTGACGGTGTGACAGGTGCCACCATCACATCGACCGGTGTGAACGCCATGATTAATAAGGTGCTCTCAGCATACATTCCTTTCCTTACCAAGAAGGAGAGCGTTGAATGCCCCGATGAGCAGAATGTTGAATCTATTGACTGATAAGGAATATGGCAAACAAGAATAGTGAGGCTCTCAAGCAGCCTATGTGGTTGAACAACCCTGTTTTGGTCCAGATTCTGGGTATCTGCTCTGCGCTGGCCGTAACAGCCCAGCTCAAGCCTGCCATCGTTATGGGACTCTCAGTTACCATCATCGTGGCTATGGCAAACGTGATCATTTCATTGCTCCGCAATACTATCCCTAACCGTATCCGCATCATCATACAGCTTGTTGTTGTTGCTGCTCTGGTTACCATAGTAAGTGAGATCCTTAAGGCTTTTGCATATGACGTAAGCGTTCAGCTCTCCGTTTATATCGGCCTTATCATTACCAACTGTATCCTTATGGGACGCCTTGAGGCTTTTGCCATGCAGAACGGTCCTTGGGCTTCATTCCTGGACGGTATCGGTAACGGTCTGGGTTATGCAGCCATTCTGGTTATAGTTGCTTTCGTTCGTGAGTTGTTCGGTAGCGGCACTCTGTTCGGATTCCAGATCATACCGCAGTGCTGCTATGAGGCCGGTTATCTTAACAACGGTCTTATGATCATGCCTCCTATGGCTCTTATCCTGGTAGGCTGCGTCATCTGGTATCATCGTGCCAAGAACAAGGATTTACAGGAAAACTAATCTCAAAGCGTAAGAAACTATGGAACATTTCTTCAGTTTATTTGTAAGGTCAATATTCGTTGACAACATGGTGTTCGCCTTCTTCCTGGGTATGTGCTCATTCCTGGCCGTATCCAAGAACGTTAAGACGGCTTTGGGACTTGGTGTAGCTGTAATCTTTGTACAGTTCATCACACTTCCTGTGAACTATCTCCTGCAGACAAAGGTTCTTGATCCCATGGGTCTTGAATTCCTGAGTTTCATCCTTTTCATCGCAGTTATTGCCGGTATCGTTCAGCTGGTTGAGATGATTGTTGAGAAGTTCTCACCTTCACTCTACAACTCACTGGGTATCTTCCTCCCGCTTATTGCTGTGAACTGCGCCATCATGGGCGGCTCTCTGTTCATGCAGCAGCGCATAGGCATGGATCCCGATAACACCCAGGCCATCACATGCTTTGGTGATTCAATCGCCTTTGCACTTGGCTCAGGCATAGGTTGGGCTCTGGCAATCGTTTGTCTTGCCGCTATCCGCGAGAAGATGGAGTATTGCGACATACCCAAGCCTCTGAAGGGTGTAGGTATTACATTCATCACCGTAGGCCTGATGGCTATGGCTTTCATGTGTTTCTCAGGTCTGTCAATTTAATAAAGGTAAGATTATGAATCTGTATATATCAAGTATTATAGTTTTCCTGGCCGTTATCCTGCTGCTGGTAGTCATACTGCTGGTGGCCAAGAGCTACCTTGTGGCCTCAGGCAAGGTCAAGGTAACCATTAACGGTGACAAGGAACTTGAGGTGAATTCTGGTGCAAGCCTTTTGAGCACCCTGGCTGAGAACGGCGTTTATCTGCCCTCTGCCTGCGGTGGTAAGGGTTCTTGCGGACAGTGCAAATGCCAGGTCGTTGAGGGCGGCGGTGAGATACTTGACTCTGAGAAGGGTCACTTTACCCGCAAGCAGATCAAGGACAACTGGCGTTTGGGTTGCCAGTGCAAGGTTAAGGGTGACCTCTCAATCAAGGTTTCTGACAGCGTGCTGGGTGTAAAAGAGTGGGAGTGCGAGGTTATCTCCAACAAGAATGTTGCTACATTCATCAAGGAGTTCATTGTACAGCTTCCCGCTGGCGAGCATATGGACTTCCTGCCAGGTAGCTACGCTCAGATCAAGATCCCCGCATACTCTATGGATTATAACAAGGATATTGACAAGGATCTTATCGGTCCTGAGTATCTGCCCGCATGGGAAAAATTCGGTCTCTTTGGCCTTAAGTCAGTAGTTACCGAGCCTACCATCCGTGCTTACTCAATGGCTAACTATCCTGCCGAGGGCGACCGCATCATGCTGACCGTCCGTATCGCTACACCTCCTTTCAAACCCAAACCAGAGGTTGGCTTCCAGGATGTTCCCACCGGTGTGGCTTCATCATATATCTTCAGCCTTAAGCCCGGTGACAAGGTAATCATGTCAGGTCCTTATGGTGAGTTCCATCCTATCTTTGACTCAAAGAAGGAGATGATTTGGGTTGGTGGCGGTGCCGGTATGGCTCCTCTGCGTGCTCAGATCATGCACATGACCAAGACCCTCAAGACCACTGACCGTGAGATGCATTACTTCTACGGTGCACGTGCTCTTAATGAGGTGTTCTACCTGCAGGATTTCCTCCAGATTGAGAAGGAGTTCCCCAACTTCCATTTCCATCTTGCCTTGGACCGTCCTGATCCTGCAGCCGATGCAGCCGGTGTCAAGTACACTCCGGGCTTTGTACACAATGTTATGTATGAGACATACCTCAAGGACCATGAGGCTCCCGAGGATATCGAGTACTACATGTGCGGTCCTGGCCCCATGTCAAAGGCCGTTACCGGTATGCTGGACAGCCTGGGTGTTGATCCTGCATCAATCATGTACGATAACTTTGGTGGATAAAAATAGTACAATTGGGGTCTGTCCCCAATTGTATCATTTTTGCGATATTTGGAGCGGACCGGTTTTCGGCCCGCTTCTTTTTTGCAACAGTTTTGCAGCACATTTTGCTTGGTGTGAGGTCTGTGGAGAGCATACATTTGCAGCAAAAACCAATAGATATGAAAAAGTTTGCATTTGCGTTTGTGGTGCTTTTGCTGATGGGCGCGGGAGTTTCATCGGCTAAGAAGAATAAAGCAGTTTCACCGGGAACTACTTTGAGATAACGCTGGCCGATATTGAAAACTTTTCAGTAGAAATAGTGTCGGAGCGTGTGGAATAGAGTGAACTTAAGTCATAAAAATCAGTGAATTATGAGAAAGAATGTATCCTTCCTGTCAGTATTACTGCTGCTGTCACAAGCGGCAGTTAATACCATTATTGCTCAGGAAAGAATTGTTCCAGTTGATACTATCCGCGGTGAAATAGGTGAAATCTTAACAGATCCATTTTATGAGGGGTTGGGCTTACCTATTATTCCAATTCTGAATGATGCAACAATGGTGTCGATGGATCCGGATTTATGGTACTTTGGTTATTTACAGAAAAATGCGCCCAAAGGTTATGTATGCGGTTATGTGGTTCATGACGAATATGATAATGATATCTACAGCCTGTTTCTTGTAAAAAACAAGAATAAGTATGAACTTGTAAGGAAAACAATTGATAATTCTGAGTGGAGGGCTATTAAAAAGAAACTGGCCCGCCAACTTAAAAAGGTAACGGATATGCATTTGGACGAAGCTGAAAAGAAGAGGGATGATGATATCAAGCCGGCAAATAATGACATAATCCGTTTGACAGGTTATTATGAAGGTAATATTATTTATGTAATGAATCCCGGTCAGATAGCAACCTTTAAGCCCGGATATTCCACCTATTTGCCAGACCGGATCTGGAATGATGAATTGCGCAAATTCGCAAAATAATCTTTAACTGAAGACGCATTTTCAATACAATTACGTTTAGATAACAGACAACCAAATTAATAGTTTTATGAGAAAGAACATCCTGTATTTGTTGTTTGCAGCCGTTTCCATGATGGTCAGTTTTTCTGCGAGTGCACAACGGGCTGTCAGTGCGGAGAGAGACAGTTCTGATTTGCAGGCCAGACTGGATGCGACATTTGAAATGGCCAGCCAATTGAGCCAGATGACCAGTGAACAGTTGGATTCCATGGCCCGAAAAATGGTTGAAGATATGCATAAGCCTATAGAATCTGTTCCAAAAGCGGGCGGCAGGATTAATGGGCATGTTCTGGATATTGACGGCAACCCAATTAAACGTGACGTGAAGATATGTGAGCGTGATATTGTGGACCGTGCCGTTACTATTGTCAAAGCTGAGTTTAAAGGCGGTTTCTTTAATCTGTTTGATATTAAAAATCCGGATAATTATCTGACTGTTGAGGCCCAAGGGTATGAGACTCAAAGATTTCCGATTGACCGCGGTACATATGAGGTGAGACTGAAACCGTTATCCAATAATAATAAATGATGGAACTATGAACAAAAGATTATTTAAACTGGCTGTATCCGGCCTGATGCTGACACTGGCATTGCCTGTTATGTCACAGGGAACGAATGAGTATCTGGAACCTTGTGATATTATTATCCCCAAATACGAGGCGGTATATGTGGGAAATATACTGGAAGATCGTGAAGGTTTTGAGAACCAGATGAAGTCTATGATGAACAATCCCAGAACGTATGACACCAAGTGCTGGAGTATAAGGGAGGAGCCTTCATTTGAGGAAAGTTATGAAATACAGTGCATTTACAACCGCCAGTCGGAGAATTACCGGGTTGAACTTAAGGTGGAGAATCAGCAGAATCCCCATGTCCTGGAGATAGATGAGGAGTTGGCATATAGGATGCAGACGCTGATTGATGCGGCAGTGTATTCCGCCAGCAATCTTCCGGATAAGAATTGGATGCAGCAGAAACTTGACAGCTTTAAGTCTGGTGATGGCGTAATTGCATCGGTTGTAGGTCTTGACGGCACATTCTATAAATTCTTTAACAGACAACACGGCGCTAAATGCTGGTCACCTAGAGGTGGCAATAATGCCGCGCTCGTGGCAATCGTAAAAGCATTGTATGATGCCATCGGCTGTAATGACATTGAAAGGATCAGCTCCAAGCTTGAAGACATAAAGAACCTTACAAGAAATTACGCATCACAGCTCCAGGATCCGTATCGCGAGTATTATCTATTGCGTATTGACAAGAAACCAGCCAACTGGGTGTTTGATTTTTAATGAACACAAATGGACCGGATCCCTGTGTGCTTTTAAAGAATGCGGACTGATATTTTCGGTCCGCTTTCTTTTTTGTAAGTTTGCACAGTCCTAATCTAAAACAAAATCGATGATGAAGAGAGTAATGCTTATGGTGGCCGCAGTGATAATGTGCGGCGTGGTGAATCTGAAAGCTCAACCCAACTATACCGATATTGGTTTTAATGATATTGCCGATGTCTTTGCCCAACTTAAGGACAATGAGACGGTGGTGTTCCTGCTCCGTCACGGCGAGCGCGGCCGTGATTATTCCAAGGCCGGACTGCTTACTGAGAACGGCAAGGCCCAGGCCCGTATGGTGGGCGGTAAGATAAAGAACGGTGAGCAGGCATTCTATGCGCATTCTGATTATGGCCGCACCATACAGACCTGTGAGAATATATCCATAGGCCGCGGTGATGAGTTCATACATGAGGAGTGGGGCATACTAAACGGTGACTGGTACCGTAGGGATATTCCCGCCATCAAGCGTAACGGCTGGGATAACTGGGAGTCTCTGTCACAGTGGGCTTATGAAGGCGGTAAGGAAGAGGGCTTCTATAATCTGGAGTATCGCAGCAAGGAGTGGCTGGACTCACTCCAGTCATACCTTCCCAGAATGAAGCGCATCAACGTGCTTGTATCACATGATTACATGGTCACTCCCATGGCCGTGTATGCATCCCAGGGGCAGGTTGACCTTCATTACTGGGTAAACCGCAAGTGGATAAACTACCTGGCCGGAATAGCAATCATCATAGGCCCGGATGGTCAGATGCGTTTCAAGACTGTCCGCGGATTGGACAGCGGAGTCTTGGCCAGATGAACACAAATGACACAGGGATACGGTCCATTTGTGTCATTTTTGTTTTTCAGCGGACGCATTTTGAACTTTTTGCGGTTTAGATATCAGAAAGGCCTGAAAATGTGATGAGGAAAACCTTCCTGACAGAGCAGGAAATTGCTATAGGGTGTGCCCGGAAAGACCGTGACGCGCAAGGGGAGTTGTATGCCCGATACGCAACCGGACTCTATGCACTCTGTCTGAGGTACATTGAGGATAGGGAGGAGGCCCGTGACCTTATGCATGACGCTATGATCAAGGCCATGGATAACTTCAAGTCTTTCAGGTATGCTGGTGAAGGTTCCATAAATGCCTGGATAAGCCGGATTGCAGTCAATATGGCTATTGACAGGCTTAAGGAAAACAGCAAGTTCAGGCAGATTCCGCTTGAGCTTGTCAGTGAAGGTGAGATTGAGAATGCCTTGGAGCCCGATGCTGAATCTGTAAGGGAGATTCCTGATAGTGTATTGGATGAAATAATAGCTGAACTGCCTCCTGTTAAACGAACGGTGTTCAATATGTACTGCATAGACGGATTCAGCCATAAGGAGATAGCAGGGAAACTGGGTATAACAGAGAGAGGATCCACATCCATTATGGCAAAGGCTCGTGCCAGCGTTAAAAAGGCTATTCTGAGTTATTTAAACAAAACAGGACAATGAAGGATTGGGAAGACATAATCAAAGAACGTCAGTTGGGCCGCAAGGCAGAACTGCCGGAGTCTGACTGGAATGATTTCCTCTCCAGAAAGGCTGAGCATGAGCGTGCTGCAAAACGTAGCCGTATGCTCATTCTCACAGGTATATCCGTTCCTGCTGCAGCTGCAATCCTGCTTTTGCTGCTCCTCATGCCATTCAAAACGGTTGCTCCGGATAATCAGTTGGCACAGAATGAACCGTCTGAGCCGCAGGTGCTTGCTGACAGCATCACCGCTCCGATTGAAAACGTAATGTTTCCCGCCCAATTAGCCGTAGTAGCCAAGGTCCAGATGGTGAACGATACCACTAAGTTCAATATGGCGACATACAAACTGCCGGAGGGGGCATCAGTTGAGGATCTTATCCGTAAGCTTCCCGGTTTAAAGATAGACAGTGACGGAAACATAACTGTAAACGGAAAGAGTTTGTCAAGAATCCTGGTAAACGATAAGGAGTTAGGAGTTACATCGACATTCAAGACTCCGTTGATAGTTTTTGACGGTAATGTGGTAGAAGTGGATAAAGACAGACTGGCTGCATTTGATTTCAGCAAATCATATAATGACAGGGACAGCCTTTCCAGCTTGCTGGGAGTAAGGAGAGGAAAAATAAACGTTATAAGGGCTGTACAAGGCGTGGAAGCATTTAAAGAATGGGGACCGAAAGGACTGAACGGCGTTCTTGAGGTGTTTAGCGGAAAGTATTACCGCAAATCTCTTAGAGCAGGCAAACTCGATGGCGGTCCATACGAAATTGTTCCCAGATCAAAGAATGCACGATAGGGCCTGGCCCTTTTACAAGCCAGGTTTGGTTGTTAAACATTTATGATTTATTTGCAATCCATAAATAGCTCTCACGGTGCTGTGAGGGCTATTTCTTGTGATAATGAGACAGATAGGTTCTCTGTTATTAATGCTTAAATATACTTTGTTATTATATTTTATATTATATTTGCACCCGAAATGCGTTTGAGCACTTTAGCCCTTTTTCTCCGTATCATCTTGTCATATCAGATGTGACAGGTTGAAGCGAAGCTTTTGTTTTGCAATTGTGTATGTCATTTTTGCAACCTTTTTCCAACGGGTTGTAACCAGGAAGTCATAGTACGTTTTTGATTTGCCTCCTACCTTACGGGAGCAGGTCCTTTTCCTAAATAACTGAATGATTGCTGTGATAGGCTTGGGCTGCACATGCGTGCCCACAGCTTTGATGTTTGCTCCCCATGGAACTGAGGCGTTCGGCCCGGTTTCATCCCCCAGTAACATGTTCTGCAAAACCGCGGACCGGTGCTGCTTTGTGGCATCGGTTATGGGTATTTTGTGCTTATCACTAAGGTAGTTATGCCTATTAAAACCGATTGTTGATCAGTCTATGTCCAATACAAAGAGAATAGCAAAAAACACTCTGGTCCTGTACGTTCGTATGGTGATGGTGTTGCTTATAACACTATACACATCACGTATACTCCTCAAGGCGTTGGGCGTTGATGATTATGGCCTTTACAGTGTTGTAGGTGGAGTAGTGGGCTTGCTTTCGTTCTTTAACGGAACAATGTCAAAAGCAACCCAGCGCTTCATAAATGTTTCAATGGTAAAAGGCGACTATTGTCTGCACACCATTTTCTCCAACAGCGTAACAATTCACATCCTGATAGCCATTGCATTCCTAATTCTGGGAGAAACTTTGGGTTTATGGTATCTGAACACAAGAGTTGAAATTCCGTTGGAACGCATGTTTGCGGCAAATATCGTATATCAGGCATCGGTCGTATCATTTGCCATTTCCATTGTAACCATTCCATATAATGCCGCTGTTATCGCCTATGAGAGAATGACCTTCATGGCAGTAGTCAGCATTATCGATGCCGTACTGAAACTTGGTATTGCATTTGTTCTTTTAGCCCATTCCAACGACAGACTTATACTTTACGGCGTTTTGCTTCTGGTAATAACCGTTGTTAACTTGATCCTATATTCGATTTATTGCAAGAAGGAATTTCCAATACTGGAGTTTAAGTTGTCTTATGACAAGGAAACCTTCAATCAGTTATTTGGATACATAGGATGGACTTTTATCGGCCAGATAGCAGTTGTTGGTTGTAATCAGGGTAACATATTGTTGGTAAATAAGTTTCATGCTCTTGCTGCAAATGCTGCCATGACATTCGGTAGTCAGGTTAGTAACGCTCTTAATAATCTGACCAGCAATTTCCAGACCGCCTTCAACCCACAAATTACCAAATCATATGCAGAAGGTGATAATAAATATCTCTGCTCATTAGTATTTGCCACTAGTAAATTGTCTTTTTGCATATTGTTTGCAGTCGCTCTTCCTATAGCATTCAATATAGATTGGGTTTTGGAATTCTGGCTTGACTCAGTACCACCACTTACCAATACATTTGCCGTTTTATTCGTGGCCAACGGTATTATTAACGCAATCAGTAGCCCATTCCATTTTACAGCATTGTCATCTGGCGATGTCAGGAACTTTCAAATAGTAACAGCAGTAGTTTTCCTACTGGATCTTCCTGTAACATATTATCTGTTTGCTCGAGGTCTGCCGGCAACCACCGTAATGGAGGTCAAATTAGTCGTTATAACGGTGATGTTTTTTGTTAGGGTCTTTTATGCCTCAAAGGTGGTAAACACGATTAAACTAGGTCAAGTTAGTCTAAGAATCTTGTTACCCATGGCATTTATAGGCTTGGTTACAATTGCAATCGCATATTTGCTGGACGCTTACGCAGGAACATCTTGCCAAAGACTTCTGTCTACGGTTGCCATAGAGACAATAGCATTATTGTTGCTTTGGTTCATTCTTCTTGATAAGAGTGAACGGATGACTGTTCTTACTGTCATTAAAAACAGACATAAATGCGTTTCAAGATAATATATCTGCTTTTTTTTGTCTATTGTATTGTATATCCTTACAAAGTCCTGGCAGGCCCCATTTCTTTCAGACATGTGATTAGCTTGCTGATGTTGGGAGTTTGCATCTATGAAGGATTCCGATCAGACAAATATCTGTATCTATATTATACGTTTGTTCTTTTCTTTGGCATTTCTTCAATAGCAACTGGATATATAGGTGATTTTGTCCGCGGATTCTTTGGAACATATATTTCCATGATTGCTGCTTATGCGGCTACATATTTGCTGATAAAGAAATACGATGGAACAGGTTTTTTGGTTTGGACAGTCGTAAGTATAGGGCTTCTAAATGCTGTAGTTACAATTGGTCAGTTCTTTGATAGTGCAATAATAGATAGCCTGTGTTCATTCTTGAGAATTGAGATTAACGAGAAATATGCCGGTTTTGTTGATTATTCCGAGTCGGGAGGTTTTGCATTGCCAGGACTACTCAGCAGCCTGAATAATGGATATTTTCTATCAGCAACAGCCTTATTGGTACTGTATAACAAGAAATGCAATTTCTACATCAATTTTATACTATGGTTCGTAATTATGGCTGCATCATTTGTGGCTCAAGAAAGAGCTGGCTTTATGCTTGCCATAGCTTTCTCTGCATTTATTGTCGGTGAATACTTTTTTACTAAGAAGAAAGCGACAGGTTACATAGTCCTTATAATTCTTCTGATTGTAAGTGCTTCTGTGATATACTCCTACATGGACGAAATCCTGTCGAGTGAGTTAAGGTATACAAAGGGTTTTGAAGGGGATAACCGTAGTGAGTTTAGGGCCGTTACATGGAATTATTTGTTCAATAGTCCGATGGGAGGATTTTTTGATTTCGATGCAAGCGGTCACATGCATCCTCATAATTTCTTTTTGAATGCATTCTTGTTCGGCGGTTTTTTTGGAGGTCTCTGTCTGATCGTATTACTGTTTCTTCAGGTTATCAGAATAATGCCTTATTTGTTCCGTAATCCGGGAACAGATATGGCTCAATGGGCTTTTATTTGGGGACTGATGTACATTGATTATTCTATCAATGCCATGGTACATAATCCATCAATTGCACAGGGTGTAATTCCGTTTTTTATTTGGTGGGGAGCATTTGTCTCCAGTGCGGAGTTAAGTGAAGAGAATCAGTTGATTGAATTGGACAATTACGAGTTCGTAGAGTGAAACTTTTGTTTCAAGAATGAAAGAAGAAGGAAAGACATGGCTTAATGAAATATCCTTAATGCGCCCCGTATTGCTGGTATTGTTGGTCGCTTACCATGCTTTCGCCCCGTACGTCGGTTCATGGGATAAACCGGATGGTATTGAAGATATTGAGTTATATCGTTGGATTGGTCTTCTTTCAAGAGCATTCAGACTGGAGGGCTTTGTCTTTATTTCTGGCTATATTTTTACATTTCAGGTTGTAGAGCGACATAAGTTTGACAGTCTTATGCAATTATTGAAATCAAAAACGGAAAGGTTGTTGATTCCATGTTTCTTCTTTAGCATTATATATTTGTTGGCTTTCAAAGATTTTGATTCTGTTTCAGTTTTTGCTCAGAAGGTGATACGGGGAGCTGGACATCTTTGGTATTTGTTTTGCTTATTCTGGTGTTTTGTGATACACTATTTGATTCTAAAGAATGATAATCCCAAAGTTGTAGTACCAGTCTTGATAATCGCATTGATCTTTTCAATTGCTCCTTTACCTCTTAACTTGAATAAGCCACTCTATTATATGCTGTTCTTTTATGGAGGTGGACTCTTTTGGAAGAACTCTCAGAAAATTGTTGCTTATGCGACTCATAAAAGCATCATTTGCTCATGGATAGTATTTTTTGTCGTTTTCGTGCTGGCCGATGCTGTTATTATTCATATCTCAGGCCATTATAACCAATTAGATAACTTCTTATTGAGGGCTTGTTCATTAGAAGCAAGAACCGTGTTAAAAGCCATTATTGGTTGGTTTGGAATATGGACTCTTTATTTGAGCGCATCACGTTTTTGTCAGAAGCATGAGACAAGTGATTGGATAATCAAATTGGGGGCTTGCGGTTATGGAGTATATGTGTTTCATCAATTCATTTTAGTGTTTTTATATCGATATACAGGATTACCTGCAATTTTTGGAACGTTATGGCTGCCATGGATAGCTTTTATGATAACGACGTCTATTTCATTGGCGATGACTATGATGTTGCGTAAAACTCAGTTGGGACGAAAATATCTATGAAAATATTGTGTCTTATAGAATCTCTAGTCTCTGGCGGCGCAGAGCGCCAAATCGCTGGTTTAGCATCCCTTTTAAAAGGAAGAGGGCACGAAGTCGCTGTTTGGACCTATTATCCACAGGATTTTTACCGTAAGCAACTGGATGAAGCCGGTGTCGGTTACAGATGTGTTGCTAAAGCGCGGAACAAGCTGGTCAGAATACCGGTTTTATTGAGAGAGGCACGCCAATGGAAACCTGATGCAGTGATAGCATACTTGCCTTCCGTAACAAAAATGGCTTGTTTGATGAAGATGTTTGGCTTGAAATCAAAGCTGATAGTTTCAGAGCGGAACTCTTCACAAAGGTATGGCTTAACGGAGAGAATACGTTTCTTCTTGTATAGGTTGGAAGCTGATTGGGTAGTGCCTAATTCGCATATGCAGGAGCGTTTTATTAAAGAGCATTGTCCGGGCCTGACAAATAGAGTACGAACTATCACAAATTTAATTGATACAGATTTCTTTTCACCTGCAACCAAGCCAAAGGACGAAAAACTGTTACGAATGGTGTGCGCTGCCCGTGTGATACCACAAAAGAATGTCTTCCGTTTCATTGATTCTGTCGCAGACTTGAGGAATAGGGGCGTACAGTTGAAAATAGACTGGTTCGGATGTGCTGATGGCATCTATGCAGAACAATGCCTTGAGAAGATTATGGAAAACAATCTAACTGATATGATAGAATTCCGAGGGGTAACCAACGATATCCGTGATGAGTATAGGAAAGCTGATGTATTCTGTCTTCCTTCATTGAGGGAAGGCTTTCCGAATGTGATTTGTGAAGCAATGAGTTGTGGTTTGCCGGTGTTGTGTAGCCGTGTTTGTGACAATGCGGATATTGTTATGGATGGAGTATCCGGTCTGATGTTTGATCCGAATGACAAGTCTGATATAACAGACAAAATAACAACCTTTATTCAAATGTCATGTAAGGATCGTAAGCTGATGGGAGATGCTGGCAGGCAGAGGGCCTTGGAGTTATTCTCAAGAGAGCATTTTATCAATGCATATGAGGATCTGTTGAAATGAACAATACTATGAAAAAGGGTAAGCTGATCTTTATAGGGCCGATAGATATGGGAAATATTCCCCAATCTGGTGATACAATGAAGAATCAGTTGTTTATAGACCGTTTTCTTGAGGTTTTTGATACGGTTTACATTGTTGACACCATGAATTGGAGAAAGAATCCATTGGTGGTTGTGAGGATGTTATGCCTGCTTATTTTCCATTGTGATTCAAAGGTGATTATTTCGGCAAATACAAGCAGCGCACACTCTGTTATAAAGCTATTAAAGAGAATGCCTTTTACTCCCAAAGATGTATTTTATTGGGTAGTAGGAGGAGCATTTCACAAAAAGATAGAAAATGGATTTTATTCAGCTGAAACATATAAGTGGCTGAAGGGAATTTTTGTACAGGGACATCCGATGGTGGATTCTTTACGTAAGCAAGGGTTGAATAATGCAGTATATGTGGCTAATTCCAAATTGATTAGCCATTATGGTAAGGCGGAAAAGAAAAAAGACGGAAAGACTCATTTTGTTTTCTTGTCACGCATAGAAGAGTACAAAGGATGTACTGATATAATAAGAGCTGTGGACAAATTAATATATAGAGGATATCAGAACCGGTTTGATGTGACTTTTTATGGTCGCGAATCAGAAAATCATCAATATGCATTACAGTTCAGCAAGATGATAGATGAGAGACCTGATATCAGATACAAGGGGGTGCTGAATTTAAGAGATACAAACAATTATGATGAGTTATCTGATTATGACGTAATGCTATTTCCTACGTATTGGCAGGGAGAAGGTTTTCCCGGCATTGTTATAGATGCATTTGTGGCATCACTTCCGGTGATAGCATCTGATTGGAACTTTAACAAGTATGTTGTTACAGAAGGTGAGACGGGATGGATAATACCTGTTCACGATAATGAGGCGTTGGTAAATAAAATGGAGTATGTGATAACTCATCCGGAAGAAGTCATAAGAATGTCCCGTAATTGCAGAAATGCAGCAGGACAGTATGATAGCAGAGTTGTTCTTTCCAAAGAAAACTTGGTAAAGATAGGTCTTCTGGATAATGCTTAGAAAGTTATGTTTCATCCGACACTAAGTAGATCAGGTCGTTTTTTCTTTGCCCCACTTATCAAGGCATGCGAATTCATGGGCAACCATTTCCCTGTAACATTGGTCAAGTGGCGATACCGTATTGTTTTCAGAAAAGCTGTTAACTTAAAGAACCCTAAAGACTTGAATGAGAAGATCCTTTGGGCAAAACTGTTTTCTGATACCTCCAGGTGGACGGAACTGGCTGATAAGTATAGAGTCAGGGAATATGTGAAAGACCTTGGTTTAGAAAACTATCTTGTAAAGCTATATGCAGTCTGGTATGACGTGAAAGATGTGAATTTGGATCTTCTTCCGGATTCTTTCATTATTAAGGCAAACAACGGTGACGGGAAGGGAACCAATAAGATTATCAGGAAATCAGAACTGACAGAAAAGAAAAAGGCTGAGGTTCTAAAGATGATTGACGTCTGGTTGCACAGAAAGAATATCGGAGCATTGCACGCAGAGCCCCAATACAAAGGAATTATGCCCTGTGTTATAGCAGAAGAGGTATTACCGATGGATCCTGGAGCTCGTTCGTTGACAGATTATAAGATATGGTGCTTTTATGGTAAAGCTTATTATATAAGGGTCTATAGCGATAGAAATGATAAGGGTAATAGCGCTAATGTGATGACGTATGACCTGGATTGGAACGCTCATCCTGAATTCTCTGCAATCAATTCGGATTATGTACAGGGTGAGGTCGTTCCACGTCCTGACAATCTGGATGAGATGATTTCTGTTGCAGAAAGACTGTCTCAGGGCTTTCCTGAGCTTCGCGTTGATTTGTATAACGTACAAGGCAGAATATACTTTGGTGAGTTGACATTTACATCTCAAGGCGGTTTTATGAATAGCATCACTCCTGAATTTAATCTGATACTTGGCAGTAAGTTTGATATAAAAGATTTTCCTTCAAAAAGGTGATGGGGGGTCAGGGCTTGGTTTCGGTTATTATGCCTACCTATAGGTGCGGTCACTTTATTGGCAAAAGCATCAAAAGCGTACAGGCACAGACTTATCAGGAATGGGAACTGATTGTCGTGGATGATTGCTCAGGAGACGGTACTGTAGAGATAGTCCATGAACTTGGAAAAAATGATGAAAGGATAAGATTCTTTCAAAACGACTCAAACAAAGGTGCCGCGTTTACACGTAATATGGCATTAAGAAACGCAAAAGGCAAATGGATAGCTTTCCTTGACAGTGATGATCTGTGGGAACCGACTAAACTGGAGAGGCAGATACAGTTTATGGAAGAGAATGGCTATGCATTTTCATATCATGAGTATAAAGAAATTGATAATCAGGATAAGGAGCTTGGCGTATATGTAAGCGGCAAGAAACATGTTGGAATGTTTGATATGTACGCTTGTTGCTGGCCAGGTTGCCTGTCTGTGATGTATGATGCCGAACGGATTGGGCTTGTACAGATTAAAGACATAAAAAAGAATAATGATACAGCCATTTGGTTGAAGGTGGTTCGTAAGTCTGATTGTCATTTGTTGAAAGAATGTCTTGGAAAGTATAGAAGAAGAAAAAATTCAATCACTCCAAACACTATATGGAGGCGCATCTGCGCACATTATCCATTGTTCCGCAAAGCAGAAGGGATGGATCCTGTTGCAGCCTTTTTCTTGGTGATAATGAATGTATTTGGAAATGCTTATAAGAAGATAAAATATGTAAGTCATTATGATGTGATATAACCAACATATGAATTTCAGATCAATATCCTTTTCCCCACCTGACATTTCAGAGGCTGAAATTGCCCAAGTCTCTGCGGTCCTTAAGTCAGGTTGGATTACAACTGGTCCTCGAACAAAAGAGTTTGAGAAAGAGATTGCTGCTTATGTGGGCACAAGAAAGGTTGTTTGCTTAAACAGTGCTACAGCAGCGATGGAGATGACTTTGCGCCTTCTCGGTATAGGGTGTGAAGACGAAGTCATTGTGCCGGCCTATACTTATACGGCTACGGCGTCAACTACCCAGCATGTGGGATGTAAACTGGTAATGGTGGATTCACAGCCGGATAATCTTGAAATGGATTATGATAAACTGGCTGATGCCATTACCGAGCATACCAAGGTAATCTGCCCTGTCGATTTGGGCGGTGTGGTTTGCGACTACGACAAACTGTTTGCTGTTGTGGAAGCAAAAAAGCACCTGTTCAGACCTGCCAATGAGTTGCAGAGACGGATAGGCCGTATAATAATATCGGCCGATGATGCACATGCATTCGGATCCAAGTGGCATGGAAAGTTGACCGGCAGAATTGCCGACTTCACATCGTTCAGCTTCCATGCCGTAAAGAATCTAACCACAGCCGAAGGAGGTGCCCTGACATGGAATCTTCCGTTCGGTGAGGAACCCGTTACGGATGATAACGGTACAAACGTTCCCCGTAAGGACAATGAAACATGGGACGAATACCTGTATCGAGTCTCGCATGTTTATTCCCAGCACGGTCAGAGCAAGGACGCGTTGGCCAAGTGCCAGTTGGGCTCATGGGAGTACGATGTGATAGGCCTATGGTATAAGTGCAATATGACGGATATCATGGCAGGTATAGGCTTAGCTCAGCTTAAACGCTATCCGGAACTGCTCAAGCGCCGTCACCATATGATTGATGTTTACAACAGTGCTCTTAAGGGATTGCCGGTGGCAGTGCTGGATCATTATGGCAAAGACCATACTTCAAACGGACATCTGTACATTACCCGCCTGCTGGGACGCTCGGACCGGGAACGTCGTGAGGTCATTGTTAAGATGGCTGAACGCGGAATAGCCTGTAATGTCCATTTCAAGCCTCTTCCAATGATGACCGCCTACAAGGCGTTGGGTTTTGATATTAAGGATTATCCTAACGCATACAAGTATTATGAAAATGAGATAACGCTTCCGCTTCATACAAGGTTGTCTGATGAGGATGTGGAATACGTTATTTCCAATTATGTCGATATAATCAATAGTCTATGAAACGAGTATTTGATATTTGGGCCAGCGGACTGGGTCTCCTTGTTTTAAGCCCGTTATTTCTTGTGCTGGCAATATGGATCAAATTAGATTCTGAAGGACCGGTGTTTTACCGTCAGGTGAGAGTGGGGAGGAACAATAAGGACTTCAGAATTTTTAAGTTCCGGTCAATGAGAGTGAATGCCGATAAGGGCAGTCTGGTTACCATCGGTAAGGATCCCCGAATAACCCGTTCGGGCCGTTTTATCCGTAAGATGAAACTTGATGAACTGCCTCAGTTGATAAATGTGCTGCTGGGTGATATGTCGCTGGTAGGCCCGCGTCCAGAGGTTCGTCATTATGTGGATTATTGGACTCCTAAGCAAATGTCGGTTCTGGCTGTACGTCCAGGCATTACAGATCCCGCATCAATCAAGTTCAGGAATGAGAATGAATTGATGGGTAAGGCCGATGATCCGGAAAGGTTCTACATAGATACTATTATGCAGGAAAAACTGGATTTATACATGAAATACGTAAGCCATCATTCTCTGTTTGGAGATATAGGCTTGATATTCAAGACAATTGCGGCTGTTATTATGATAAAATAATAAAATGGATTAGTTTTCTTGCGGCATGCCGTAGCCGTAATCATTGCTATATCCGTAACTGTTTCCGTATCCATAGCGGAATTTGCCGGATGCCAGATCTAAACCATTCAGAACAATATAAGCATTTTTCATAGGCTTGAATTTTGAACCAACGGTCTCATTGATTTCATTAAATAGCCTCATATCCGTAAACTCAGCGCGTATAATATACATAGTGGCATCCACATAAGAATTAATTAACATGGAATCTGATACCAACAGATAGGGCGCGCTGTCAATAATCACATAATCATATCTTTCGCGGAGCTTCTCTATAAGTTCCTTCTGCTTGTCGAATGACAGAATTTCTGTGGGGTTGGGCGGAACGGGTCCGCTCATAAGAACATCAAGAGTGTCACAAACTCCACTGTTCTCAATGGCAAAGCCCAGTTTGACGCATTTGCCGGTAAGAAATCCTACTACGTTGTTTTTTGGTTTGGGCCTGATTCCGGGGAATATCTTGTGGAGTGCAGGCTTTCTTAAGTCCATGCCTACCAGTATGACTTTGCGGCCGGTTTGTGCAAAGGATAGGGCCAGATTGCTGGCTACGTAGCTTTTGCCCTCGCCAAATACGGAACTGGTTACCTGGATTACTTTTGCTCCTTCCAGATGCTGTATGTTGGATCTGAGCATGCGGAATGACTCTGATGAACTGTCATGTCCGTTTTGGGGAATAAGGGCATATTTCTTGTTCTCGTTTTTTGGTAGGGTGGCTATTATCGGTGCGTTAATACGCTCTTCAATATCATGCTTGGTTATGACTTTGTTGTTCAGGGCAGACTTGAACAATACATAAACCGGCGGAATGCAACATCCCAGTATGAGGGCGAATAATATGATCATACTTTTGTTGGGGTACAAAGGCCTGTTAGAACCGAATGCGCTTTCAATGACACGCAGGTCATCTGTGCTGCTATACATAATCATCTGAGCCTCTTCACGCTTTTGCTGCAGTAATTGGAACAGTGGTTCTATTACTTCCATACGGCGTGACAGTTGCTGCAGTTCAAACTGCTGCTGCGGTATCTCTGCCATTTTTCGCTGGCTGTTTCCAAGTGCTCTCTGGAGCTCCTTCTCGCGGATTTTATATACCTTGAGCAGGTTACTTACGGATAGCTCAATGGCATTCTTGCTGTCGTCAAGCTGGTGCTGCATGCTTAATACGCGGGGATTTGACTCACTGGAGTTGGCAATCATTCTGTTACGTTCTGTAACCAGGCTGTTGTAGTTGTTGATGATTGTAATAAGCCCGGCATCGCTTACTCCTACATTGGCGGGTATTACTTTATATTCACCGGGAGCAGCCTCTGCCAGATATCCGGAGATCATATCAAGAATACGCAGCTGCAATTGAACCTCGGTCAGCTGTTTCTGGTAATCCATATCGCCTCTGACTGCTAACTCGGTCTGTGATTCCAGATTTATTGCTATGCGGCTGGATTGATAGTTCTTGTAATCGGTCTCGGCAGCACCCAGCTCTGATGATATAACAGAAAGGCGCTGGTCAATGAAGTCAATAGTGTTCTGGGTAGCTATGTTCTTGTAATCACGATTGTCTTCATTGACAACCCTTACAAGTGTATTAAGAATGTCCTCTGCGCGGCGGGGAATATTATCTCTGTAATTGATGACAATTACGTCACTTTGAGTCTTGTTCTTGCCCTGTGCTGCAGCATCAAGGTTCTTTGCTATGTATTTGGCTGTGCTTAAGGGTGATCTCCATGTGCACATGTATTTGCCGCAATCATTAAGGGTGCCTTTGTTTCCGGTTAGTCTAAGAATAAGTGAGAAGGATCCCAACGGTATGGAATCTCCATAATTGAATGATTCCTTTCTTTTTTCAAAAACCTGTCCGTTAACAATGAACTTGTTAATCTTGAACTGCTGTCCATCTATGTCCTTGAATTCAAGAGAGACCGTGCTTGGTTGCATATTTTCCGGGTACAGAGGGTTGCCTGCAATAATCAGTTCAAAAGGACTGTCATCATAATACTCGGCTTTTTTTATATTGAACAGACTGCATGTACTGGTTTGTTTATTAAAGAAAGGGTTGATAAACTGATAGTAACGGGTATTGATTCCAAGTTCTGTTACAACCTTACTTATTGTTGTGGGGCTTTTCAAAACAAACAGTTCGCTGAAAATATCGCGTTCGTTTTTCTTGGCTGACTGATTGGTGTATTCCGGAAGCAGATACAGTTCATTATTCTTTTCATACTCTCTGTTAAGCATTACCCATGTTGTCCTTTCGTACATGGGGGTTAACATACGCAGATAGATGAAAGCTGCACAGACGGTTATAAGGACAGAGATTAGAATCCAATATCTGAGTCTCCATAAAAAATCTATTATTTCAGCTAAACTTATGTCCTGTTTCTGTGGGGCTGTACGGTTCTGGTTTCGGGTGTTGGTGTTCATAACGGCAATGCTTTGTTATCTGCTCATGAAACCTATCAAAGCAATGATAGTAGTGATAGAGGAGAGGACTACGCTCCAGATGCCGGTTGCGGTGGTGGCGGAGGCCACGCGGGTAGCGCTGGGCAGGACGTAGATTACGTCATTCTGTTGCAGATAAAAATAGGGTGATTCAAGTATCTCTTTGTCTCTAAGGTCTATGCGGTGGTGTGTCAGGACTCCGTCAACTTCACGGAGCAGGAGCACTTGATCGCGCTTGGCGGTAAGACTCAGGTCGCCTGCGTAACCCAGGGCTTGGAGAATGTTTATCTTCTCGGAGTCAATGGTGTAGGTGCCTGGCTTTTGGACCTCGCCCAGTATGGTTATCTTGTAATTGCGGAACGATACATATACTACGGGCTCCTTTATGTCTTTGCCAATTTCTTGTGTCAGATAGTTGACCAGGTCATTGCGGGTCATGCCCTCTACGTGGATCTTGCCCAGGATGGGGAAGTCTATATTGCCGTCTGCATCAACAAGGTATCCTATAGTGGAATTTTCCGGGTTGCCACCAGTAACAACGCTTCCATTCGTGCTCATTTCATTGATGGTCAAATTGTAAGGAGCGCAGACGGTTTTGTCCGGGCCGCTAACAACAATAGTCAGGCGGTCATCCTTCTTGATTACGGCCTGGTACTCGGTATTAAGAGGCTTTAACTGGGTGTCATCCAGGTTCTGGAAGTAGATGATTTTTTTTGAGGTGGTGCAGCTGGTTACTGCTACATATAAAAAGGTTATATAATATAATAAGCGTAGCGTGGATGCACTTAGAGAGGGGGACGAGGCGTCCTTTTTCTTGTACATAGTTTAAGTCTTTTTGGATAAGGTTAACTATTGGCGGTGTAAAGTTGAGGATTTTTTTTGTGATTTGCATAAAAGTTGGATAAAAAATTGATGTAGCATTTTGTCAGGGTTTTGATGCGGGTCTGCAAAAAAGATTGCATTGTGAAAAGAAAACGGTTTGTTTCTTTGCAAAGTGAAAGCAAATAGTGGTTTTATGTGTGCATATTATTTGTATATTGTTCAAAAGTTTATCACTTTTTTCATTGAAATAATTTGTTTTACCAAAAATATGGGAGTACCTTTGCGCCACGAATCAAAAACATTAACAATTTTATATCGTCATGAAGCATAATTTTTGCGCAGGTCCTGCTGTTCTTCCGCAGGAAGTGATTGAGAAGTCAGCTCAGGCTGTTTATGATTTTGCCGGCACCGGCATTTCAATTCTCTCTATCAGTCACCGTTCAAAGGAGTTCCAGCCCATTGTTGATGAGGCTGAGGCTTTGATCAAGGAGATTCTGGATGTTCCCGAGGGCTATTCAGTACTTTTCCTGGCCGGTGGTGCCAGCATGGAGTTCTGCCGCATACCTTATAACTTCCTTAACAAGAAGGCCGCTTATCTGAACACCGGTGTTTGGGCCAAGAAGGCTATGAAGGAGGCTAAGGCATTCGGTGAGGTTGTAGAGGTAGCTTCATCGGCCGATGCAAACTACACCTTCATCCCCAAGGATTACGTAATTCCTGCCGATGCAGATTACTTCCACTTTACAACAAACAACACCATCTACGGTACTGAGATTCGCAAGGATCTGGACAGCCCCGTTCCATTGATCTCTGATATGTCATCAGATATATTCTCACGTCCTATCGATGTAAGCAAGTACAACTGCATCTACGGTGGTGCCCAGAAGAACCTGGCTCCCTCAGGTATGGCTTTCGTTATCGTTAAGAACGATGCTCTGGGTCACGTGGACCGTTATATCCCCACCATGCTGAACTATCAGACACACATTGACAACGGTTCAATGTTCAACACTCCTCCTACATTCACTATCTACTCAGCTATGGAGTCACTCCGCTGGCTCAAGGCTCAGGGTGGTGTAAAGGAGATGGCTAAGCGTGCCGAGGCCCGTGCTGCCAAGCTCTATGGTGAGATTGACCGCAACCGTCTGTTTGTTGGTACCGCTAAGGATGAGGACCGTTCTTACATGAACATCTGCTGGGTTATGGCTCCCGAGTACAAGGAACTTGAGGATGAGTTCATGAACTTTGCCAAGGGCAAGGGTATGGTTGGCATCAAGGGTCACCGTTCAGTTGGCGGTTTCCGTGCTTCTTGCTACAATGCTCTGCCTATGGAGAGCGTGGATGCTTTGATTGCTTGCATGAAGGAGTTTGAGGCAAACCATTAATTGAAAATTGAGAATTGAGAATTGAAAATTGAGAATTTTTGGAGCAGTGAGAGCCATCAAGTTTACTTGTTTGGCCGAGTCGCGACAAAAATCAAAAACGAAGTTTTTAATTAAAAGTTTCAGACATGAAAGTTTTAGTTGCTACATCTAAACCTTTTGCTAAGGTTGCTGTTGATGGAATCCGTAAGGTAATTGAGGGTGCAGGTTATGAGCTTGTACTTCTTGAGAAATACACTGAGAAGTCAGCTCTTCTTAGTGCTGTTGCCGATGTTGACGCTATCATCATACGTAGTGATATCATAGACGCTGAGGTGTTTGACGCCGCAAAGCAGCTCAAGATTGTGGTTCGCGCCGGTGCAGGTTATGACAATGTTGACCTGGCATCTGCAACCGCACACGGAGTATGCGTAATGAATACTCCCGGTCAGAACGCCAACGCTGTTGCCGAGCTTGTAGCCGGTCTGATGGTTTACGCCGTACGTAACTTCTACAACGGTACATCAGGTATTGAGCTGCTGGGTAAGAAGCTGGGTATCCACGCTTTCGGTAACGTAGGCCGTAACGTAGCACGTATTGCCAAGGGCTTTGGCATGGAGGTTTACGCTTTCGATGCATACTGCCCCAAGGAGGTTATCGAGGCTGCCGGCGTACATGCAGTTGACAGCGTAGAGGAGATGTACAAAACCTGCCAGTTCATCTCACTGCACTTGCCTGCAACCGATGAGACCAAGAACTCTATCGGCAAGAAGCTTGTCAGCCTGATGCCCAAGGGTGCCGTTCTGGTTAACTCAGCCCGTAAGGAGATCATCAATGAGGAGGAACTGATCCAGCTCATGCAGGAGCGTGAGGATATCAAGTTCGTATCGGATATAGCACCTGCCGCAGCTGCCAAGTTTGAGGAGCTGTTTGCAGGCCGTTACTTTGCTACTCCCAAGAAGATGGGTGCCCAGACTGCCGAGGCTAACATCAACGCCGGTATTGCTGCCGCCAACCAGATTGTGGGATTCTTCAAGGATGGTTGCACCAAGTTCATGGTTAACAGATAATGGCAATAATAAAACCATTTCAGGGCATTCGTCCGCCCAAGGAACTCGTAGAGAAGGTTCAGAGCCGTCCCTACGACGTTCTTAATTCAGAGGAGGCCCGTGCAGAGGCAGCCGGTAACGAGATGTCTCTGTACCACATCATCAAGCCTGAGATTGACTTTGATCCCATTGCTGATGAGTCCGATCCCCGCGTCTATGCCAAGGCTGCCGAGAACTTCAAGAAGTTTCAGGAAAAGGGCTGGCTCAAGCGTGACAGCAAGGAGCAGTACTACATCTACGCTCAGACAATGAACGGCAAGACCCAGTACGGTCTTGTGGTTTGCGCCTACGTTGAGGATTACCTTAAGGGTAACATCAAGAAGCATGAGCTTACCCGTCCCGATAAGGAGGAGGACCGCATGAAACATGTCCGCGTAAACAACGCCAACATTGAGCCGGTGTTCTTTGCCTATCCCGATGATGCCGTTCTGGATCAGCTTGTAGCCAAGTACGTAAAGGGTGCTCCCGAGTATGACTACGTAGCTCAGGGTGACGGTTTCCGTCATCAGCTCTGGATAATTGATAAGGATGAGGATATCAAGACTGTAACCGAAAGGTTTGCAGGCATTCCTTCACTCTACATAGCCGATGGTCACCACCGCTCGGCTGCAGCTGCTCTGGTGGGTGCCGAGAAGGCCCGTCAGAACCCCAATCACCGTGGTGATGAGGAGTACAACTACTTTATGGCAGTTTGCTTCCCCGCTTCACAGCTCACCATCATTGACTACAACCGTGTGGTCAAGGATCTGAACGGTATGACATCGGATGAGTTCCTCAAGGCGCTGGAGAAAAACTTCACCGTTGAGAAGAAAGGCAAGGATATATTCAAGCCGTCAGAACTCCATACATTCTCTCTCTATCTGGATAGCGAATGGTATAAGCTGACCGCAAAAGCGGGCACGTTCGACGATAGCGATCCTATCGGTGTACTTGACGTTACAATATCTTCAAACCTCATTTTGGACCAGCTGCTGGGCATTAAAGACCTGCGTCGCGACAAGAGAATTGATTTTGTAGGCGGCATTCGCGGTCTTGGTGAGCTTAAGCGCCGTGTTGACAGCGGTGAGATGAAGATGGCTCTGGCTCTCTATCCGGTTTCAATGAAACAGCTTATGGATATAGCCGATACGGGCAACATCATGCCGCCCAAGACCACCTGGTTTGAGCCTAAGCTCCGCTCAGGATTGGTTATCCACTCATTGGATTAAATTGAGAGTTGAAAATTGAGAATTGAGAATTGTTACGCAGCACCTGCGTGACAATTCTTTTTTTTTACGCAGGTGCATTGGATTTAATTCTCAATTCTCACTTAGATTTCAATTTCTCTCTTCTTTTCTGTAATTTTGAAAAAAAATTCAATGGAACAGGCTGTTGATTCATACTTGACGGTAAAGGGTGATGCGCAGGCGCAGTTTGTGGAGCAGCGCAGCCGCTTTATTTCGTTCATATGGCACGTAACTACGGCCGATGAGGTCAAGGAGCGTATCACAGCCCTTCAGAAGGAGTATTATGATGCCCGTCACGTATGCTATGCCTATATGCTTGGAGCGGAGAGACAGGATTGGCGCGCCAATGACAACGGCGAGCCCTCAGGAACAGCCGGCAAGCCCATCCTGGGCCAGATAAACAGCGCCGGACTGAGTGATGTGCTGATAGCCGTTGTGCGTTACTTTGGCGGCGTAAAGCTGGGTACATCGGGCCTGACTGAGGCTTACCGATTGGGTGCACAGCAGGTGATAGAGAAGGCAGAGATTGTTACGGCGTATGTGGAGCGTGATGTTACGGTGCTGTTTACATACAATATGATGAATGTTGTCATGAAAGCGGCCAAGGATCTGGATGTGCCTATGGGTGCTCAGGATTGGGGTGCGTTCAATCACGATAAGTCACAGCGTACTTTTGACTGCAAGATGGTGTTCAGGGCACGGCTGTCGGTGGCAGATGAGCTTGCTTCAAAGCTGGATGGGATAGGGCGGACTCAACCGAAGCCGGAGATTATAATTGAGAATTGAGAGTTGAGAATTGAGAATTAATACGCTGGAACTGCGTTAATTAGAAAACTTACTATATGAGAATTAGAGAATGTTTATTTGGACTGAGCATGGCTGTATTGGCTATGGGATTTCAGTCATGTGCAAACGGTGCAAGACGGGAAAACAGGAGCGGCCATGACCTGTGGCTGGGTGATATCACTTCAACCCCGCAGGCTGTAAACAAGAGCCTGCTGAGTGAGTATGACAATAAGCTTGGTGATGAGGGATTCCGCATCAGCAGGAATGATAGAGGCGAGTCCGTAATCTATGCCAATACTGAGGCCGGCCTCATGTACGGAACATATCATCTTAAGCGTCTCATGGACTGCAATGTCAAAATGACAAGTGATATATTGGAGGTTCCTGCGTACAAGTACCGCATACTGAACCATTGGGATAACCCCAACGGTACTGTTGAGCGCGGATATGCCGGCAAGTCACTCTGGAAATGGGATGAGCTGCCCGGCCAGATACGACCCGAGTATGAGGAGTACGCCCGCGCCAATGCATCGATAGGAATTAACGGAACCGTGCTCAATAACGTGAATGCCGATGCACGTATGCTCTCACGTGAGTATCTGGAGAAGGTTAAGGTGCTGGCCGATATATTTCGCCCGTACAACATTAAGGTTTATCTGTCACTCAACTTTGCTGCTCCCAAGCATCTGGCCGGCCTCCAGACCAGTGATCCTCTGGACAAGGATGTGATCAAATGGTGGAATGAGAAGGTGGCCGAGATATACAGCATCATACCGGACTTTGGAGGCTTCCTGGTAAAGGCCAATTCTGAGGGACAATCGGGTCCACAGGACTACGGACGCACACATGCAGACGGTGCAAATATGATTGCCGATGCTGTGAAGCCCTATGGCGGAATAGTTATGTGGAGAGCATTCGTATATGCCGCCGAGTCTCCTGACCGTGCCAAGCAGGCCGTTGAGGAGTTCATGCCGCTTGACGGACAGTTCCATGACAATGTGATAATCCAGATAAAGAACGGACCGGTTGATTTCCAGCCCCGTGAGCCGTTCAGCCCGCTGTTTGGACAGCTGGAGCACACCAATGTGATGGCTGAGATGCAGATTACGCAGGAGTATCTGGGACACAGCAACCATATGGTTTATCTGCATCCCATGTGGAAAGAGTGCCTGGATGCCGACACATACCAGAAGGGTGAGGGCAGTACCGTAGCTGCAGAGACTCTGGGTAAAGTGCATGGCAATACCCAGTGGAGCGCCATTGCCGGTGTTACCAACATAGGTGACAGCGTTAACTGGTGCGGACACCATATGGCTCAGGCTAACTGGTATGCATTTGGCCGTATGGCATGGGATCCGGACCTGAGCTCGGAGCAGATTGTAAAGGAGTGGCTGGCCCAGACTTTTACACCCCAAAAGAAGTTTGTGGAGCCCGTAGCCACGATGATGCTTGCTTCACGTGAGGCGTGCGTCAAGTATGAGATGCCTATGGGCCTGCATCATACATTCAAGGGTCCTGACCACTACGGCCCGGGACCATGGGACCGTTCATCACGCCCTGATTGGGAGCCTGCATACTATCACAAGGCTGCTGCCGACGGCGTGGGTTTTGACCGTACATCCAAGACCGGTTCAAATGCCGTATCACAGTATCATGAGCCTCTACGCTCGCTTTATGACAATGCCGAGACTTGTCCCGATAACCTGATCCTGTGGTTCCACCATCTGCCCTGGGATTATAAGATGAAGAGCGGACGCACGCTCTGGGATGAGCTGTGCTACACCTTTGAGGATGGTATCCGTGAGGCTCGCAGTTTTATCCGTACATGGGAGAGTGTGGAGAAATATGTTGATGCGTACCGTTACGGACAGGTTCATGACAAGCTGGTACGTCAGGCCAAGGATGCCATATGGTGGAGAGATGCCACGATGCTCTATTTCCAGCAGTATTCAAACATGGATATCCCATCCGATTGCACACAGCCCCAGCACACTCTTGATGAGCTGCGCCGTTTCCGCCTGGGCATAACCAACTACGAGACCCCGGCACTTGACAAGTTGCCGGAATACACACTGGAGTGAAAGGAATGAGACTCTTCTCGAGTCCCGCCTCGGCTCAAAAAATATGGCGTCCAAATGGGCGCCATATTTTTTGAGCCGAAGGCGGGACTCGAACCCGCGACCTACGCATTACGAATGCGTTGCTCTACCAACTGAGCTATTTCGGCCTTGAGATTTCCTTGAAATCGGATGCGAATTTAGTCATTTTCTTTAAAACAAAATCCCGCCATTTGCGTCTTTTTGACGGAGCTGGCGTTATTTGTCGCATTATTTGGCCATATCGTCATTTTTGAATAAATTTGCGTACTACGGACAGGTATATAATCCGTAAAAACCAATTGACGGAACTGTAATGAAATACGCTTTGGTAACCGGCGGTTCAAGAGGCTTGGGCCGGGCCGTATGCCTTAAACTGGCAGAGCAGGGCTATCCCGTACTGATTAACTACAAATCCAATCAGGAGGCTGCCCTTGAGACCAAAAGACTTATTGAGGAGGCAGGCGGACAAGCCTGTCTCATGCCGTTTGATGTCTCTAATCAGGAGGAGGTTGAGTCGGCTGTTGACAAGTGGCAGGATGAGCATAAGGATGATTACATTGCGGTGCTGGTAAACAACGCCGGAATACGCCGTGACAACCTTATGGTCTTTATGCAGAATGATGACTGGAACAGTGTGCTCAATACCAACCTTAACAGTTTCTTTTTTCTGACACGCCGTCTGCTCAAGGACATGCTCTCCAAGCGCTGGGGCAGGATAGTTAATATGGCATCGCTGTCGGGCATAAAAGGCCTGGCAGGACAGACCAACTACTCGGCTGCCAAGGCTGCGCTGATAGGTGCCACCAAGGCGTTGGCACAGGAGGTGGCTGCCCGTAAGGTTACTGTCAATGCCGTGGCTCCGGGATTCATTGCTACCGATATGACCAAGGACCTGCCGGAGGATGAGCTCAAGAAGATGATACCCGTGGGCCGGTTCGGCCGCCCGGAGGAGGTTGCCGCCACAGTAGGCTTCCTGGTATCGGAAGGGGCTGCATACATAACCGGTGAGGTCATCTCTGTGAACGGCGGTCTATATACTTGATTTGAAATACTTGATTTGCAATGGGTAGAGTTGTTATAACAGGCCTTGGAATATGGAGTTGTCTGGGCCAAAATCTGGATGATGTACGTGATTCACTTTTTGCCGGAAAGTCCGGAATAGGCATAGAGCCTATCCGCAAGGAGTACGGTTACCGATCGGCACTGACGGGCATAGTACCCAAGCCGGCGCTCAAGGGTGTGCTTGACCGTCGTACACGTGCCGGCATGAGTGAGGAGGCAGAGTTTGCCTACATGGCATCAAGCGAGGCTTTCCGTACGGCCGGCATTGATGATGATTACCTGCTTGCCAATGAGGTGGGCGTGATATTCGGCAATGATTCCAGCGCACAGCCTGTCATTGAGACGGCACGTATAATGAATGAGTACCGTGACTCTGCCATGTGCGGGTCGGGACTGATATTCCAGTCCATGAACTCAACGGTTAACATGAACATAAGCACCATATTCCACCTGCGTGGCATAAACTTTACCGTTAGTGCTGCCTGCGCCAGCGGATCACATGCCATAGGCCTGGGATTCATGATGATACAGCAGGGACTGCAGGATATGGTTCTGTGCGGTGGTGCTCAGGAGACCAACCATATGTCAATGGCTTCATTTGACGCGCTGTCGGCATTCTCCATACGTCATGACGAGCCTCAGCGCGCATCACGTCCGTTTGACCGTGACCGTGACGGCCTGGTACCCAGCGGCGGTGCTGCTGCCGTAGTGCTTGAGGATTATGACCACGCCGTAAAACGCGGCGCCAAGATATATGCCGAGGTGCTGGGATACGGATTCTCATCAAACGGGACGGGTGGTATATCACAACCCAACTCCGATGCTTCATACCTGGCTATGACCCGTGCCCTTGACCACTCAGGCGTTCTGCCTGATGATATTGACTATATCAACGCACATGCCACATCAACCCCGCAGGGTGATATGTATGAGGCCATGGCGCTGGCACGTCTGTTTGAGGGACGCAAGGCATGGATAAGCTCAACCAAGTCCATGACAGGACATGAGTGCTGGATGGCCGGCGCAAGTGAGATTGTCTATTCCACACTTATGCTCAACAACGGCTTTGTTGCTCCCAATATCAACTTTGAGAACCCTGATGAGCAGTCTGCCAAGCTTAATATAGCAGCTGAGACCAAGCAGACAGAGCTCAAGACCATACTCTCCAACTCATTCGGGTTTGGAGGAACAAACAGTGCACTTGTAATAAGGAAAATCTGATATGAATCTGTCACCAGCCTTAAAGGAGGCATATACCAAAGAGCATCTCAGCGCCCGTGACGCACAGCGTCTGGCAGAGTTCATAGCATGGGGGCCTGTAGTGTTCCAGGCATCACGCCTGATGATAAAGTTCGGGATATTGGACCTTTTACGTGACAATATAGACGGTCTTACCCAGCAGGAGATAGCTGATAAGACAAAGTTATCACTCTATGCCGTCAAGGTACTTACAGAGGCTTCACTCTCCATAGGCACGGTACTGCTGGATCCTGATACAGACCGTTTCAGCCTGTCCAAGACCGGCTGGTTCCTGCTTACCGATCCCGCCACCCGCGTAAACATAGACTTTAACCACGACGTCAACTATGAAGGCTGGTTCCATCTTGAGGAGTCACTCCTGGAGGGGCGTCCCGCTGGCCTGGAGCATTTTGGCAGTTGGCCTACGGTATATGAGGGGCTCTCACAGCTGCCTCCTCAGGTACAGAAGAGCTGGTTCGGATTTGACCATTTCTACTCAGACCACTCATTTGATGAGGCCCTTAAGATTGTCTTTGACGGTGGCCGCACCAAGTCTCTGGTCGATGTAGGCGGCAATACGGGCCGATGGGCAATGCGTTGCGTTGATTATGATGACAATGTCAAGGTGACCATCATGGATCTGCCGCAGCAGCTTGAGATGATGCGCGCCCAGACAGCAGGAAAGAAGGGTGCAGACCGCATTGACGGATTTGGCATCAACCTGCTGGACCGTTCGCAGGAATTCCCCCAGGGCCGTCATTTCGATGCAATATGGATGAGCCAGTTCCTGGACTGTTTCTCCGAGGATGAGATACTGAGCATCTTGACGCGTGCCACAGCCGCAATGGATGAGGGCACACATCTCTATATCATGGAGACATTCTGGGACCGCCAGCGTTTTGAGCCGGCATCGCTCTGTTTGACCATGACAAGCCTTTACTTTACCGCCATTGCCAACGGCAACAGCAAGATGTACCACTCTGAGGCTATGGAGCGTCTGGTAAAGCAGGCAGGAATGAGGGTAAGCCATATCTACGATGGCCTGGGACAGGGACACAGCATCATGGAGTGTGTGCTTGACAAATGATTGATAAAACAGATAAAACGACAATACAAATGGAAAGAAGTGAAATTGAAGCCAAGGTCAGGAACTTTATGATAGAGGACCTTGAGATTGATGAGGAGAAGATCAACCCCGATGCACATCTCATGAAGGATCTGGGTATCGACAGCCTTGACTTCATTGATATCGTGGTCATTGTTGAGAAGACCTTCGGAGTTAAGATCAAGAGCGAGGAGATGGCCGGTGTGGACACCTTCAGCAAGTTCTGTGACTATATAGAGAGCAAACTTGGCTAAGAATCCCAGCAGCGGCAAGCCTGTGGAGTGGAAGGGCAGGACCGATGGTCTGCCGTGGATGATACGCTCCCTGGTTGTGGTGATGAAGGTCGTGGACCGCAGGGCCATCTATTTTGTGATGGCTTTCATTGTCCCGTTCTACATGCTGTTCAACCACAAGGGCTACAAGTCCATCTACAGCTTTTTCCGCAAGAGATTCGGCTTTGGACCGGTCAAGTCTTTCCTTAAGGTCTATGCCAACCATTTCCGTTTCGGTCAGATAATAATAGACCGATACGCAGCCTATGCCGGCAAGAGGTTCAAGTTTGATATTGACGGCAATGATGAGTTCCTTAACCTGATGGATGATCCCAAGGGTATTGTGCAGCTCAGCTCACATGTAGGCAACTATGAGATGGTGGGATATAGCCTGACATCGGAGAAGAAACGTATCAACGGCATATTCTACGGAGGTGAGACTGACGTGATGATGGATTTCAGGCGTAAGATCCTGGCCAGGCACAACGTTGATCTGATTGAGGTGGACAGCAGTATGTCACACATTTTCAAGATGAACGTAGCGCTTGACCGTGGCGAGATAGTCAGTATGACTGGTGACCGCCTGTTTGGATCAGGCAAGACACTGACCTGCCGCTTCATGGGGGCCGATGCCCGTTTCCCGATGGGGCCTTTCGCCTTGGCCGTGCAGAAGGAGGTTCCTGTGATAGCAGTATTCTCTATGCGTGGCAAGTGGGGCGTATATGAGGTGTCGGTACGCAGGCTGGAGCGCAATGAGGAGCTGCCGGTGCGTGCCCAGATGGCTGATCTGGCCCAGAAGTTCGCAACGATGCTGGAGGAGACGGTACGCAACTATCCCACGCAGTGGTTCAATTTTTATGATTTCTGGATGAGTGCCGATGGAAAGGCTTGAGAGTATAGACATATTGAAATTGTTGCCGCAGCGTCCGCCGTTCGTGATGGTGGATCGCCTTACGCATTGTGATCCGGTGGTGACCACGACAGAGCTTGAGGTCAGGGCAGACAACATTTTCAACGACGCAGGTTATCTGTCTGCAGCCGGTGTGTGTGAGAACATAGCACAGACCTGTGCAGCCCGGATGGGTTACATGAGCTATGCATCGGGCCAGCCGGTAAGGCTTGGTTTCATTGGCGCGGTGAACAACTTCAGCGTAATGCGTGCACCTGCTACGGGTGAGACGCTTATAACCACCATTGAGGTGAAACAGGAGGTGTTCAACATAACCCTGGTACATGCCACGGTAAGGTGTGCCGATGAGATTGTGGCAGAGTCAGATCTGAAAATAGCATTGGGCGATGAGGCCTGAAACATAAAAACGGTTGCAATGAAAGAACTGAAAGAGACAATACCCTTCAAGGTCAGGTTCAGTGAGGTTGACTCAATGAACATTGTATGGCACGGTTCATATCCGCTCTACTTTGAGGATGCCCGTGAAGCCTTTGGACGTAAGTTCGGACTGGGGTATTACGATATATTCAACAATGGGTTCTATGCGCCGCTGGTTGATCTCTCGTTCAAGTACAAGAAGCCCATAACATACGGCATGACACCAGAGATAACCATCATATACCGCCCCACGGATGCAGCCAAGATAGTTTTTGATTATGAGATAACCGACCCGGGCAGCGGTGAGGTGCTTGCCACAGGCCACTCCGTGCAGGTATTCATGGACCGTGACTACCAGCTGGTGTGGGCCAACCCTGAGTTTTATGAGAAGTGGAAAAAGAGATGGGCAGATTGATAAGATGCATAGCTGATAATGTGGTATCGCCGCTGGGAGTGACATCGGCAGCGAACTATGAGGCCGTCAAGGCAGGACGCAGCGGTCTGGCCCGATATGAGGGTATGGGTAACATAACCACTCCGTTCGTGCTTTCACGCATTGACCGCGATGTCGTTGACGGGCTCTGCTCAAATCTGGGCATAGAGATAAAGGCATACACCTTCTTTGAGAAGATGGTGCTGGCCAGTGCAGCGCAGGCTGTAAGGGATGCCGGCATTGATGCCCGTTCAGAGCGTGTGCTGTTCATATTCTCCACCACCAAGGGTAACGTATCACTGTTGGGCGATGCCCAGGGCTTTCCATCCGATAGGGTGTTGCTGGGTGTGGCAGCACACCAGGTGACAGCATGGATGGGCAATCCCAATCCCCCGATAGTTATCTGCAACGCCTGTATATCAGGTGTGGTAGCGCAGATTGAGGCCATGCGTGCCCTGCGCTCAGGAAAGTATGACTACGCAGTGGTGACCGGGGCTGATGAGCAGTCACCATTCATAATATCGGGTTTCCTCTCATTCAAGGCTATGTCCGATGCCCCGTGCCGTCCCTTTGACAAGGACCGTAAGGGCTTGAACCTGGGCGAGTGCGCCGCAACGGTGGTCTTGGCGGTCACAGATGCTGTCAGTGAGGGATGGGAGCTCAAAACGGGTGCCATCAGGAATGATGCCAACCATATTTCCGGTCCTTCACGTACGGGCGAGGGCAGTTACCTGGCTCTGCGTGAGGTGTTGAAGGAGTGCAGCATGGATGACCTTGCGTTTGTAAACGTACACGGTACAGCCACTGCCTATAATGATGAGATGGAGTCAATAGCCATCTACCGTGCCGGACTGATTGATGTTCCGGTAACCGGTCTGAAAGGCTGTTATGGACATACTATGGGTGCCGCAGGTGTTGTGGAGAGCATTCTCTCCATGTATGCGGTCCAGGATGGAACGGTGCTTGCAACACGCGGTTACAGCGAGTGCGGTGTATCGTATCCTGTTAATGTGAGTGCAGAATGCCGCAAGACAACGGGTAGCAGTTTCATCAAGCTGCTGTCCGGCTTTGGAGGATGCAATGCGGCTTTGTTATATGAAAAGCATTGAGGCTATGGGAATGAATGTATCAGGACTTGACAACGTGGTTATCAGCAGCAGCAAGGTGCTGGTGAACGGACGTGCCCTTGAACATGAGTCTCAGGGTAACGCAATGCTTACAGAGATCTACCGCAGTCATGTTGCAGACTGGCCCAAGTTCTTTAAGATGGACACCCTGAGCAAGGTGGGCTTTCTGGCAACTGAACTGCTCCTGAAAGAGCGTGATGAGGCCAGAATGGGGAGCGAAGAGTTTGCATCGGATCGTGCAATTGTATTATTCGGCACTACCGCGTCGCTCTGCGCAGACCGCAATTATCAGGCCACAATACAGTCTGCAAGCGATTATTACCCCAGTCCGGCTCTGTTTGTATATACTTTGCCCAATATTGTGACGGGTGAGATAGCAATACGGTGTCATTACCGTGGAGAGACCCAGTTTCTGGTGGTGGAGAACTTTGATTCACACCAGATGGCGTTCCATGTACAGTGCGCCCTGCAGGACAGCGTGACCAAGAGTGTTCTGGTAGGATGGGTGGACAGCACCGGTAATGATGACTTTGAGTGTTTTATGACTCTGGTAGATAGGAATGAGGCCGCATGTGCCGACACTCTGGCAGAGCAGATGGAAGGAATAATGAACAATCTAAAATAAAAAAGGCTATGGAAGAGATGATTCTTAAGTTGAAACAGGAGATAATAGAGGTTCTTAACCTTGAAGATATCAAACCCGAGGATATTGACAACGATGCTCCTCTGTTTGGTGAGGGCTTGGGACTGGATTCAATTGATGCCCTTGAGCTGATAGTTCTCATGGAGAAGAACTACGGCATCAAGCTGCAGGATCCGGCCAAGGGTAAGGAGATATTCAAGTCAATCAACGTAATGGCTGACTATATCCAGAAAAACCGTACCAGATAATGGCGCAGGAGAGGTCAGTTCTGATAACCGGATGCGGCATAATAAGTGCCATAGGGTTGGATTGCAGTCAGGTTCTTGAATCTCTGCTGGCCAACCGTACAGGCATAGCTCCGCTCAAGTATCTCCGTACGGAGCATACTGAGTTTCCCGTGGGTGAGGTCAAGCTCACAGATGAGGAGATGGAGCGTATTATGGGCATAGAGCCGGGAACACCTGTCACAAGAACTGCACTTATGGGCATGATTGCCCTCAAGGAGGCTTTGGCTGATGCCAAACTGGATAAGAATGTGCTCCGGCAGGTAGGTTTTGTAAGCGGAACCACCGTTGGCGGCATGGACAAGAGTGAGCGATACTATCTGGATTTCATAGAGAACGATACCCGTAACGAGTATATCGGTACGCATGATTGCGGCTCCTGTTCAGAGATGATTGCTGACAGCGCAGGCCGTTTCAAGTCAGTGACAACAATATCTACGGCATGTTCATCGGCTGCCAATGCCATTGAGCTGGGTGCTGATATGATCCGTGCCGGTGAGGCTGATATTGTGGTTGCAGGAGGCAGTGAGTGTATCACCAAGTTCCACCTGAACGGTTTCAACTCACTCATGATACTGGATCATAACCAATGCCGTCCGTTTGATGCGGAGAGGGCCGGGCTCAACCTGGGCGAGGGTGCCGCTTTCGTGGTGCTTGAGTCACGTGAGTCTGCCTTAAGGAGATGTGTGGCTCCGGTTGCACTGCTCTCAGGATACGGCAATGCGTGTGATGCGTTCCATCAGACAGCATCATCACCGGATGGTGAGGGTGCGTATCTGGCCATGAGCAAGGCTCTGGCCGATGCCGGATTACAGCCCAGTGACATTGACTATATCAATGCGCATGGAACAGGTACGCCTAACAATGACCTGAGCGAGAGCCAGGCCATGAAACGTATCTTTGGAAGTATCGTTCCGCCTGTCTCATCGACCAAGTCACTGACGGGTCATACCACCAGTGCATCGGGAGCGATAGAGACTGTGATCTGTATCCTTGCGTTGAAGAACGGTTTTGTGCCGGTCAACTACGGATGGGAGCATCCTATGGAGGATGGTATCGTTCCAAATATGGATTTACATCCGAACGGGGCTCTCAAAAACGTATTGTGTAACTCATTCGGATTTGGCGGAAACGACTCATCGCTTGTATTAACCTTGGCGGATAGTGTGAAATGAGTAGCAGCAGTGAAAGCATAAAGATATTGTCTGCCAAGCAGATATCAATCCAGAAACCCCTCTCTGAGGAGTGGATGGATGCCCCGGAACGTTATACTGATGATTTTGTGCGTGCCGTTGACCCGGATTTCAAGCAGTTCATATCGGCAGGTGATGCCCGACGCATGGGCAGACTGCTCAAAAGGGCTCTTGCCACATCACTCTCTGCATTGCAGGAGGGTGGCGTTATGAATCCGGATGCCATAATAACCGGTACCGGGTTCGGCAGTGTTGAGAACACCGAACTATTCCTGGATGCCATGGTACGTGAGGGTGAGCACATGCTCAAACCCACACAGTTCATGCAGTCCACTCATAACACTGCATCTTCATTAATCGGAATACACACCCATTGCCACGGCTATAACTCAACATATTCACAAAAAGGATTGTCATTTGACAGTGCGCTGTATGATGCATGGCTTCAGTTCCGTCTGGGAAAGATAGGGACGGCCCTGGTTGGCAGTCACGATGAGATGTCACCAGTGTTTGCAGGCTTTATGCGTAAGGCTGGACACGTACGTGAGGGTGAGATATGCAGCGAGGCTGCCGTGTCGGTATTGCTCGCGTCCGGGGCCGATGCTCCGGCACTCTGCACCCTTGAAGGGGTAAAACTGCTCAACCGTCCGGATGAGACGGAGCTTAAGGCTGCCATTGCAGATATGCTTGGCGGGTCCATGCCTGATGCTGTGATGACCGGAATGAGCGGCAACGCTGATAACGACAGCCGTTACAGCATACTGGGCGATATCCTGCCCGGTGTTGCGCTGCTGCGTTACAAGCATCTGTTCGGGGTGAATTTCTCATCATCGGCCATAGGATTTTATGCTGCGGCATACTGTCTGGCTAAAGGTGTTATTCCTGCAGTCCTTGCCGTTGACGGCAAGGCTAGGGAGTGTTCAAAAGGTATCCTCTTGGTAAATGCCGTAGAGGGTCGTCATTATTCAATTATTTATTTGAAACCTGTATGTGGAAAAGTCTGATTCCTCTGTCACTATTGCAAAGCACACTTCTGGCTGCCGGCCAGATGATGGTAAAATTCGCCCTTAAGAAAATGGGTTCCTTCCAGGGGCTGGGGCATTTCTTTACTACGCAGTGGACAAACTGGTGGTGGTATGGTTGTGGCATGACATTTACATGTGCCACGCTTTTGTGGATGATTATTCTTAAGCGTTTCCCGTTCAGTGTGGCTTATCCTTTAAGCTGCCTAAGCTTTCTAATAGGTATGTTCGGTGCCTGGGCGTTCATGGGTGAGAGTATCCCCCCGATACGTTGGGTGGGAATAGCCCTGATTCTGCTTGGTGCCACATTCATAGCAAGATGAAATTATGAAACGGAGCGTTGCGGTTACAGTGTTGAGCCTGTTGGCAGTTGCAGGACTGGCGTTTACCGGTACACGCAGTGCCGATGACGATCCCATCGTGGAGCGTATTGCGGCGGAGTGTGCTGCAATCCGGACCATGAAATGTGATTTTATTCAGACACGTAACGTTCCGCTTATGGATGAGCCGCAGATATCACAGGGTCGTATGCTGTACAGACAGCCATCGGCATTGAAATGGATCTACGGAGAGCCTCTCAACTTCTCTTTTACTATAGAGAATGACAATATCACGATTGACAGTACGGACGGACATACCGAGATAGGTGGTGACTCAGGCCGTATGTTCAAGGGACTGGCCGGAATGGTGCTGGGATGCATGTCGGGCAAGAACCTCACAGACAAGCGTATGTTCCAGACTACGGTCACGGAGCAGGGTGGTGATTGGGTTGCCGTGCTGGTGCCGCAGCGTCGTGACATGAAACGCCTCTTCTCTGAGATTGTGATGGTATTTGATCCCTCTACGGCGCTTCTCAAACGTATGACCATGAATGATCAGAACGGTGGAAGCACAGAGATAGAGATAAGTAATGTATCAATAAACGGAGACTATGAGGCTGATTGGTGATTTTTACAGTGTGACGTCAAGCCTACCGCCGGCGGAAGGATCGGTTTACGGGTTCGGTATAAAGCTGAATGCAGACCATTTCATCTACAAGGCGCATTTCCCAGGGCATCCTGTCACTCCTGGCGTCTGTCTGATACAGATGGTGTCTGAGCTTGCATCGGAAGCAGAGGGGATGAGGCTTGGCATAGCCAGTGTCAAGAACGTCAAGTTCACGGACATGGTATCACCGATTGATGACAGCGAGCTCATGATGATATTCACCAGCCGTACATATGCCGATGACGGAACCATAAAGGTGCAGGCGCAGCTGGTAGCGGCGGCTGATCCGGCCAGGGTGTTCTCCAAGTTTTCAGTGACATTAAGAAAGAGTTGACGTACAATGATTTATGCCTAACCGTTACTGCATCATAATTCCAACATACAATAATAAGGACACTGTGGCGGACGTGATAGGACGTGCCAGGAAACAATGTCCTGATGTGATTGTGGTGGATGACGGATGTAATGACGGAACAGCAGCGGTGCTTGCCACAACAGGCGTAAGGGTGCTCACGCATAGCCGTAACAAAGGCAAGGGTGCGGCTTTGAAGACAGGTCTAAGGGCTGCTGCGGAGAGCGGTTTCAGCCATGCTGTCACCATTGATTCAGACGGGCAGCACTTTCCGGAGGATATTCCGGCATTGCTGGAGGCATCAGATAGCAATCCCGATGATATTATTGTTGGATGCCGCAATCTCACAAGTGAGAACATGCCGCGCGGCAATACCTTTGCCAACCGTTTCTCTAATTTCTGGCTCAGGTTACAGACGGCCCAGAGTCTGGACGATACACAGTCCGGATTCAGGATTTACCCGTTGCATTCACTCCACGGGATAGGTCTCATAACATCACGTTACGAGGCTGAGCTGGAGCTACTGGTCTATGCGGCGTGGCACGGCGTGCAGCTAAGGGGTGTTCCCGTAAGGGTTCTATACCAGCCTGAGGGCAAGCGTGTTTCACATTTCAGACCCTTCTGGGATTTCATGCGCATAACGCTGCTCAATACGGTTCTCTGTTTCGGTGCCCTGTTTGTGGGGATCCCTTTGGCTATCGGCAGAACAATCAAAAGGTGGTTAAGATGACAAAGTGGTTCCTTAAGCTCTATGACTGGCTGTCACGGCACCGTAAAATGACCGTGGTTACAGTCCTGACGGTAACGCTGCTCTCTGTCATCTCCATGCTGCGCCTGCATTATGAGGAGGATATAGCAGGCTTCCTGCCCATAGACCGCTCTGACAGCCGTCAGACGGGGCTTATAGAGCAGCTCTCGCAGCAGAACAGCATAGCCGTAATATTCCGTGGCGCACAGGGTACGCCTGATGACGATATCATCAGTGCGATGGATCTCTTTGAGGAACTTTGGTATGAGTATGATACCCTTGAGTGGGTTCCTGATATGAGTGCCGTGGCCGATGAGTCCATGGCGCTGGACATGATAAGATTCGTTGAGGAGCATTGGGCCAGTTTCCTTACGCCTGCTGATTACCGTCGCATGGATTCGCTGCTTTCACAAAGCGGATATGTGGAGCGCAGCCTTGAGGCCGATAAACGCTCGCTGCAGATGGTTAGCGGCAGCTTTACCGCCAGCACCATACCGTATGACCCGTTGGGGCTGTTCAGCGAGATACTGATGGGGCTTGCCGATGCCGGTTCCAATACTGGCTACCGCATGGTTGATGGTCATATCATGCACCGTACAGAGCCTGCCGGACTGCTGTTCTTTGAATCACCGTTCGGAAACAGTGAATCAGGCCGTAATGCAGGTCTTGCTGCTCTCACCGCCGTTGTAGGTGACAGGGTGGCTGATGAGTGCGGCATTCAGGTATCAGCCGTAGGAGCACCTGTGATAGCCGTCACCAACGCAGACAGGATAAAACGGGACAGCATACTGGCTGTGGCTCTTGCCGTGATAGGCATACTGGCAGTACTGCTGATATCGTTCCGCCGTCTTGATTATATCCTGTGGATAGCAGGCACGCTGCTGTTCGGTGCCGTATTCTCACTTGGCATAACAGGGCTGTTCAAGAGTTCCATATCGGTCATAGTGGTAGGGCTGGGATCGGTCATTGTGGGCATTGCTGCCAACTATCCGCTGCATTTCCTGCACTCGCTTAACGATACGGCCGATAACCGCCGCTCACTACAGGAGATGGTTAAACCCCTGCTGGTGGGTAACATAACCACTGTGAGTGCATTCCTTTGTCTTATATTCCTGAAGGCGCAGGCTATGCATGACCTTGCACTGTTCGGGTCATTCATGCTGATAGGTACCATACTCTTCTCACTGGTGTTCCTTCCTCAGTTTGCACGTCCCGGCAAGGGCAGGGCGGTTGCCACTAATGCTGAGAGTGAGGATGCACGGCCTGTCAGGAGCCGTTGGGCCGGGATAATATCACCTGTGGTAATACTTGTGACGGTGGTCATGCTTATCTGGGGTGGCAGCCCCAGGTTTGATACGGACCTCAATCACATAAACTACATGACGCCTCAGCAGCGATCAGATATGGAGTTTCTGGCGGGCAGCGTGGGGGATATGGGCATGAACCGTCTGTCTGTGCTGGCCGATATGCTCCAGCCTGAGTCAGAGAAAGAGGCTGCTGCAGAGCGTTGGACAGCTTTCTGGAACGGACATAAGGGCGTGCTGGATGAGCTGGAGAGCAAGTCACGCGGTGCAGGATTCACTGATGGTGCCTTTGATCCCTTCATGACTGCGGTACGTTCTGTGCCGGAGATAGTGAGCAGTGAGGATGTAACCCCAGAGAGCATGAGCAGTGTCATGTCTGCACTCATAGAGTCGCTGTCAGAGGATTTCAATACCATACTCTTCCTGTGCGGATTCATTGTGTTCGTGTTCCTGTGGGTATCGTTCAGGAAGCTGGAGCTGGCTCTGCTCTCATTCCTGCCGCTCACTGTGGGCTGGATATGGATACTGTGCATCATGAACATGCTGGGCATCAGTTTCAACATAGTGAGCATCATACTGGCCACATTCATATTCGGTCAGGGTGATGACTATACCATATTCATCACAGAGGGTCTGCTCTATGAGTATAACACCGGCAAACGCACCTTGCGTGACCGACGTAAGAGCGTGCTGATATCGGCCGTGATAATGTTCATCGGAATAGGAACGCTCATCACCGCCGGACATCCTGCCATGCGCTCATTGGCAGAGATTACCATCCTTGGTATGGCTGTGGTGGTGATTATGGCCAATTTCCTGCCTGAGTGGCTTTTCCGATGGCTCACAGAGAAGAACGGTAAGCGCCGTGAGGAGCCCGTAACCCTGTGGCGCCTGGCCAAGACGGTTTATTCATTTGCGTTCCTTATTATTTCCGTGATATTGGTTACTCCAGTGGCTTTCGTGCTGTTCTTGGGGCGTAAACGTGACTGGAAGGACCGCTGGTTGCATGGAGTACTCTGCCGATTCTCAAATTTTGTGATACGCCGTGTTCCGGGCGTGGGATTCAGCCTTGACAACAGCGTGGGCGAGACCTTTGAGAAACCGGCTGTCATAATAAGCAACCATCAGTCACATCTGGACCTTATGTGTCTGCTTATGCTTACCCCCAAGATGGTGGTTATAACCAATGACTGGGTATGGCATAATCCGATATACGGCGCACTTATACGCAGGGCGGAGTTTGTTCCGGCAGCCGAGGGTGTGGAAAACTATATGCCGCAGCTGCGCAGTCTTGTGGAACGCGGTTATTCCGTCATGGTGTTCCCGGAGGGTACACGTTCTGAGGATTGCAGGATCCTGCGTTTCCATAAGGGAGCCTTTTATCTGGCTCAGGAGCTTGGACTTGACATCGTCCCGGTATGTCTTAACGGCGTTGGACATGCGCTGCCCAAAAAGGAGCTGATGCTGCGTAAGGGGCATATATCAGTGACCATTGGCAAGCGTGTAGCTGCCGGTGACCTTTCATGGGGGGCCGATTCACGCGCACGTACACAGGCTTTCCACAAGTATTATCTGGACTGGTATCAGGAACTTGAATCAAAAAGCAGGAGCTGATGGGTAAGAGGTGTGTCATAATAGGTGCAGGCCTGGGAGGCCTTTCGTGCGGAGTAGTGCTAGCGCGCCACGGTTATGACGTTACTCTGCTGGAACAGGAGCGTCAGGCCGGCGGATGCCTTCAGACATTCGTAAGGAACGGCGTCAGTTTTGAGACCGGTATGCATTACATAGGCAGTGCCGGCAAGGGCGAGATACTGGATACCCTGTTGCGTTATCTGGGTATCAGGGATGGCCTGAAGCTTCACAGCCTTGATGCAGAGGGCTATGACAGGGTGAATTTCAAGGGGCAGGATTTCAGGTTCTGCAAGGGGCAGGAGGCCTTTGTGGATGAGCTGGCTGGGTATTTCCCGCATCAGAAGGATAATCTGGTACGTTATATAAGCACGGTCTATAAGGCATCGGCCTCATCATCGGTGGAGAGTTTCAATCCGGAGCGTACTATAGAGAGTACGGAGTCCGTATGGCATACACGCAGCGTTGACAGCGTGATAGATGAGCTGATTGATGATGCGGAGCTGAGGCAGATTCTGGCCGGAAACCAGCCGCTTTACGCAGGCCGTAAGGGACATACACCATTCTCGCTGCACGCATTCATAACATCGTTCTACAACCGCAGTGCCTGGAGGATAGCCGGAGGCAGTGACCGCATAGCCTTGGGGTTGGCTGATGTTATAAGGAATGCGGGAGGCCGGATACTTACAGGATGCAAGGTCACGGGCATTGTGTGTGATGAGTCACATGCGGTGGGCGTTAGGGCTATGGATGCCGGTGGTGAGACGGTTGTTCCGGCAGATATGGTGATATCGGCCATACATCCGGCGATCACTGTTGGGATGGTTGAATCGGCCCTTTTCAGACCCGCTTTCCGAAAAAGAATCTTAGAAATTCCTAACACGATTGGTGTTTTTGAGTTATATTTACAATTCAAAGAGGACAAGGTCCCTTACATGAATTCGAACCGCTTTATATATCGCGGCGCAACAGTTTGGAATTCAGAATGTTATTGTGAGCAGGACTGGCCACGCAGCTTTCTGTATATGCATCAATGCCCTGACGGCGGCACATATGCAAAGGCAGGTGTGATACTGGCTTATATGCGTTATGATGAAGTTGCAGAGTGGGCAGGGACTGTTACAGGACGCAGGGGTGATGACTATGCCCGGTTCAAACAGCGTAAGGCGGAGGCCTTGCTGAGAGCTGCAGCAGATCATATTCCTGAGCTAAGGGATGGTGTGGAGAGATATTGGACATCGACCCCGCTCACGTACCGCGATTATACCGGTGCTATAGGAGGCGGTCTATATGGTATTGCAAAGGATGTTGAACTTGGTCAGTCTGGCAGGGTGTCATACCGCACACGCGTGCCGAACCTCTATCTTGCCGGACAGTCTGTCAATTCACACGGCATTCTGGGTGTTCTGGTGGGCAGCATGGTGGTGTGTGATAATATTTTAGCTGGCGGAATCCTTTATAATGACATAAGGAGAACCGTATTGTAAACGAGTGATGGAGATTCTGATCATAGGTGCCGGTCTGGGCGGATTATTCTGCGGAGCACTCCTTGCCAAGGAGGGCCATAAGGTTACTGTACTTGAGAAAAACTCACATATAGGCGGCGGTCTGCAGACATTTGTCCGTAAGGGTGAGTTGTATGAAACCGGAATGCATGTTGCAGGAGGTTTCCATAACGGCGGGTCGCTTGACAGGATATGCCGCTATCTGGGTATCCGTGACAGGCTTGATGTTGAGGCTACCGATATGATGTCAACCGTGACATACCTGTCAGAGGGCGTGACCTACAGCCTGCCTACAGGCCGAAAGTCATTTACTGATTATCTCATATCATGTTTCCCGGCAGAGAAAGAGAACATAGAGCGTTATGTCGATGCCCTGTTCCGTTTGTCGGAAGAGGAGCGTCTCTTCTATATGAAAAGCGGCCAGAACGGTTTCTATGAGCACTCTGAGGAGTTCATGATGCCTGCAGACAGGCTTATCGCATCTTATCTGCATGATCCGCAGCTGAGAGCTCTTGTAGCATCGGTCAACCCGTTGTACGCAGGTGTAGCTGGCCACTCTCCGGCATATCTGCACGCCATGATATCAGTGCTGTTCATTGAGAGCCCGTGCCGATTCAGCAAGGGTAGCAGTCAGCTGGCCGATGCTCTGGCCGATGTCATCGAATCAGGCGGAGGCCGCGTGCTTGCACATACAGAGGTGAGACGTATGGTGATACGTGACCGTAAGGTCCAGTGCGTTGCCGATGCCGCTGGCAATGAATACAGTGCCGATGTGTATATATCGGACATACACCCGTGTACGATGCTTGACACCATTGAGGGCAAGGCGTTCACTCCCGGTTACCGTGAGAGGCTTCGTGGCATACCCTGCACGGTATCGGCATTCAAGGTCTTTGCCAAGCTCAAAGCAGGCACGGTTCCTTATGTGGGCCATCCCGTCAATGTTATAGACAGCATGGACAATGCCTGGAATGTGATCCGTTTTGGATCTGACGGCCGTCCGCACGGGATAAGCTGTTTCCTTGCTCCAGATGCCGATGGTCGGTGGGCTACCCATCTGAGCGTGATGTCGCTTATGGAGTGGGCAGATGTGAGTGAATGGGCTGATACCCGTTCAGGACACCGTACACCGGAGTATGAAGAGTGGAAGAGGGTGCGTATGGAGCATGTGCTTGACATGGTTGAGAAGGTGTTCCCCGGCATCCGTGACAATATAGAGGATTGTTTTGCCGCATCGCCGCTCACATTCCGTGACTGGCTGGGTACCAAGGAGGGTTCAATATACGGTTATTTCAAGGATAGTGAGAACCTGATATTCTCACAGCTTCCTATACGCACCAAGGTGGAGAACCTGCTCCTCACGGGACAGAACGTGAACATGCATGGGATAGGCGGTGTGCCTATGACTGCCATTGAGACGGTAGAGACGCTGACGGGTAAGGATACTATTGTGGGAAAGATTAAATAAGGAATTGATATAAAAGGGACTATGAAACCATTCAAGTTGAAACTTATTTATCCCAAATGGCAGAAGTTGAGAGGGCAGACAACATTCAACCTGCCTCCTCACGGTCCGGTGGCTTTTGCTGCTACGCTCCCGGAATGGGTTGACGTGTCATTCACCGATGAGAACGTTGAGGCGATAGACTTTGATGAGGAGTGCGATGGTGTTGCACTCTCCATGATGCTCAGCACCCAGGTCAAGCGAGGTTGGGAGATAGCTGATGAGTACCACAAGCGTGGCAAGCTTGTCATGGCGGGTGGTATATCGACCATGCTTCATGCCGAGGAGATGGTAAATCATGTTGATTGTGTCTTCCTGGGTGAGGCCGAGGGCCGCATGGATGAGGTTATGACCGATTGGGTGAACGGTAAGATGCGCAAGTTCTACAACTACATGGGCAATCTGCCTCCAATAGAGTCTGTCGGACCGTGCCGCCGTGATCTCTACAAGCGTGAGCTCTACAACCACAAGGGCGTGCAGATGGTTGATCTGTTCCATGCCAGCCGCGGATGCCGTTTCAGTTGCTATCCCTGTGCCGTATCATATCTGGGCGGTCGTAAGTTCCGTCCGCGTCCCATTGACAAGGTTGTTGAGGATATGGCTGGCATTGAGAACAACCGTCTCTTTATAGTGGATAACTCACTTGCACAGAACAAGGAGTGGGAGAAAGAGCTCTTTACCGCCATTGCCCCGCTCAAGAAGAAATGGATAAGTCACACCATAGAGGATGACCCCGAGGTCCTGGACCTTGCAGCCAAGGCTGGTGCCTGGTATGTGTATCAGGCGGTCTATGACACATCGGACTATATAAAGGAGCGTGTAAAGCGTTACCACGATTACGGAATAGGCGTGGAGGGTACAATACTTCTGGGACTGGACAACCAGACAGAGGATGACATAAAGCGTCTGATAGATTTCCTGGGTGAGATTGATCTGGATCTGGCAGAGTTTACCGTTATGACTCCGTTCCCGCACACCAAGGGTTACGATGACCTGCTGCGTCAGGGTCGTATCTTTGACTTTGACTGGAACCATTACAATGCCGGACAGGTGGTGTTCCAGCCCAAGCATATGAGCCCGGAGCGTCTGCAGGAGCTTTATGACTATGCCTGGAAGAGCTTTTATGCAAGTGAGAGCCAGGAGCAGAAGATGTTCCGACTGTTCTGCAACGTGGCTCTGCGTGAGATGGAGGAGGGTACATACCGTCCGCGTGACCGCCGTCTTGCCAACAAGTCATTCGGCCATGATGTGGTACGTAACATTAAACATGCAGTTGTATGAAAGTATCGCCGGTATATTACGATGAGATATTCAACTTCAAGGGCGAATGGGATATGCCGTCCGCCTGCGGCCTTAAGATTCGTACCTTGAACGGTAAGCCGTGCGTCATAGTTACTGAGCTGTATCAGGATAATCCAGGTACGTCAGTGACATATGCAGGCCGTAAGCTGGCCGAACAGATATGTCAGGCCAAGGGGCTGGATATAAACGATATAGTTTATTTGGAGTGTAATCCTGATACAAACTCCAAACTCTCATTCTATGATGAGGAGTTCTTTGCTGTTGATTTTGATGCTGATCTGCAACACCGTTACAGGCAGCTGGAAAAGTGTGAAGTCATAAAAATATCAGATAAGTGATGCGTACCGGTTTATTGTTGCTGATCCCTCTTACCATAATAGTATCTTCCAATAATATGAAACCTTGGGCAAAACAAGACAGACGTGCAAAGGATGTAATAATAACACCGTTCCTGGCCGATGACAGGGCAGGCTCCCCCTCAGTGATATTATGTCCGGGGGGCAGCTACAGCTGGCTGGACGTCAAGGGTGAAGGTATAGGAGTGGCCGAGTGGCTGCAGAGCAGGGGCGTATCGGCCTTTGTACTGCAATACAGGACGGCGGGCATTGGGGCTTATGTTACCCGATACCGTTACGTGGCTCGCGGCAACAGACATCCGGACATGATATGTGACGTTCAGAGGGCCATACGCTATGTCCGTGAGAATGCCGACAGTTTTGGCATTGACCCCGCCAGACTGGGCGTACTGGGTTTCTCGGCAGGTGGTCACCTGGCCATGTGCTCGGCATGCTATTATGGTACAGACTTTACCGATATACCGCAGGGACCATCGGAGGTGTCACTCCGACCGGCTTTTGTGGGAGCTATCTATCCTGTGGTTACCATGAGCGGAGAGTATGCGCACAAGCGCTCACGCCGCGGATTGCTGGGCGAGTGGGGAAAACACCGTCAGGAGTTGAGGGACAGCATGTCGGTGGAGAAACATATACCCAAGGATTGTCCGCCTGTATTCATTGTCAACTGTAAGGATGATCCGGTTGTTGACTGGCATAACTCCGTACTGCTGGACGAGGCGCTGACCAAGGCAGGTGTTGAGCATACGTACATTCAGTATCAGGAGGGCGGTCACGGATTTGGAATGAGTGAGATAAAGGGTAGTGAGGAGTGCAGAGAGTGGAAATACCGTTTTATTGAGTGGATTGAAAACATTAAGTTCTGAGTTATGGAGAAGGATATAGAATTTGAGAGTCCGGAACGTATCAAGGAGTTTCAGGAGGACCTGCTTAAGAAGCATCTGTCATATCTTAAGTCAAACTCGCCCTATTACAGGCGTCTGTTTGACAGTTACGGCATAAGAATTGAAAAGATAAGGCATCTTGAGGATCTGGTAAGGATTCCGTTCACCGAGAAGAAGGATCTGCAGCTCTATAATGATGATTTCTGCTGCGTACCCAAGAAAAAGATAATTGACTACATAACTACATCCGGTACACTGGGTGACCCTGTGCTGTTTGGATGCACGGAGAAGGACCTGCAGCGCCTGGCATTCAATGAGAAGAAGTCATTTGAGTGCGCAGGCCTGACCGCAGACAGCGTGGTCCAGCTCATGACCACGCTTGATAAGCGTTTCATGGCGGGTATGGCCTATTTCCTTGGGCTCAGGGAGATGGGAGCCGGCGTTATACGCGTGGGCAACGGCATACCGGAACTGCAGTGGGACACTATACGCCGTTTCAGTCCCGATGCCATCATGTGCGTACCATCGTTCATACTCAAGCTTATTGATTATGCCGAGGCGCATGATATTGACTACCGCAAAAGCAGCATACGTCGCATAATAGGTATAGGCGAGGGACTGCGTGACCAGAACTTTGAACTGAACCTGCTGGGCCGCCAGATACATGAACGCTGGCCTGAGGTAAATCTCTTTGCCACCTACTCATCGACCGAGATGGGTGCTACGTTCAGCGAGTGCGAGTACGGCATGGGCGGTCATGTGCATCCGGAACTCATAATTGTTGAGATAATAGGTGATGACTGTATGCCTGTGCCCGACGGTCAGCCGGGTGAGGTGGTTGTCACCACGCTTGGCGTTGAGGGAATGCCTCTACTGCGTTTCCGTACCGGCGATATTGCCTGCAAGCATGTTGAGCAGTGTCGTTGCGGCCGTTGGTCATACCGTCTGTCACCGTTGCTGGGCCGCAAGAACAACATGATCAAACTCAAGGGTACAACACTTTATCCCCCTGCTATTAATGATGTACTTGATAATACAGACTACGTTGAAAACTACGTGGTGATAGTACGTAACAGTGATGCCGGTACCGATGATGTCCTGGTTAAGGTGGGACTCCGTCATGATCCGGGCTTTGATGCAGTTAAGGAGCTTAAGGACCGTTTCCGTTCACGCATACGTGTGGCTCCTGAGATTGAGATATGTGAGGTTGATGAGATTAATGCCATCAACTATCCTCCAACAGGCCGCAAGCCGGTCAAGTTTATTGACCAAAGGAAATGAACGTTATGCAAAGAGAGACCCGTTTTGACGATATCCGTCCGTACTGGGATGAGGAGATTCCGGCCGCTATGCAGCGAATAGTATCGGATCCCATGTTCCCGCAGGTGGCTGGCTATGTCTATCCCGGCCGCAGTGTGACCGATGTCAGGGATATTCTGCTGGGCTGCAGTAACATCCATCAGTTCCAGACCACCGTTATGAAACAGGTGAACGAGCAGGTTATATCACGTACCACGGATGGTCTTACCTACGGCGGCGTGGAGCGCCTTGACCCCTCCAAATGCTATCTGTTTGTAAGTAACCACAGGGATATAGTGCTTGACTCCTGTCTGCTCATGTATATCCTTTACAACAACCATCACAGGATAGGTGAGATAACATTCGGCTCCAACCTTATGAGGGGGCAGATGGTCATTGACATAGGCAAGAGCAACAAGATGTTCCGTGTGGAGCGCGGCGGCAACCCGCGCCAGATGTATGAGAACTCTCTGCATCTGTCTGATTATATCAGGTATGCCGTCACTGACAAACATGAGTCTGTATGGATTGCCCAGCGTAACGGGCGCACCAAGGACGGTATAGACCATACAGACCAGGGGCTTATCAAGATGTTCATGATGAGCGGGGGCAAAGATCGAATCAAATCACTTGCAGAACTTAATATCGTGCCCGTATCGGTATCATACGAGTGGGAGTCGTGTGATATACTCAAGGCACTTGAGCTCTACGCCTCGCGTGACGGCAAGCCCTACGTAAAGAAACCAGGTGAGGACCTTAACAGCATACTGACAGGCATAACACAGCCTAAGGGCCGTGTGCATATTGAGATATGTGAGCCCATTACGGCAGCCGATCTGGGCACCATTCCGGCCGACTGCGTGGAGGCTCAGTTCCGTCATGCTGTGGCCGGGCTGCTTGACAAGCGCATCTGCGGCGGTTACAGGCTTTATCCCAACGCCTACATTGCTCATGACCTGCGTGAGGGGAGTAACCGTTTTGCTGAAATGTATTCCAGTGAGCAGCTCAAGGCATTCAGGTGCCGGCTGGCCGAACTGGAAAAGTATGGATCGGATCCGGTGCTGCGTGATATTTTCCTTGGCATATATGCCAATCCCATTGATAACAGACAATAACCTATAGAGATTATGAAGACCAAATCCTTTGTTCTGACAACTGTAACAGCTTTGTCCCTGCTTTTGGCAGGTTGTAAGCAGAGCCCCTCACTTAAGGTGTGCATATTCCCGGGTGACTACCCTGATCCTACCATCCTGCGTGACGGTAATGATTACTACATGACCCATTCCAACTTTACCTACTATCCCGGACTGCTCATATGGCACTCAACCGATCTCCTGCATTGGGAGCCCATTGCGCGCGCGGTGCAGGGTCAGGACTACTCAATATATGCTCCGGACCTTTGCAAGGTAAACGGCAAGTACTATATCTATTATCCCACCAGCAGCGGTGAGAACTTTGTTGTAACGGCCGATAAGATGGAAGGCCCCTGGAGCGAGCCCGTCAAACTGATGGTGAGCGGCATAGACCCCGGTCACGCAATGGATGCTGACGGCAACCGTTACCTCTACACCAATGACGGTCACGTGGCTCCTCTGTCGGCCGACGGACTCTCCATAACAGGCCCCAACCGCAAGGTGTATGATCCCTGGCAGTACCCGGAGGAGTGGGAGACCGAGGGTATGTGGCTTGAGTCACCCAAGATTCTCCAGCGCGGTGAGTACTACTATCTGGTAAGCGCCGAGGGTGGAACAGCCGGTCCTCCCACCAGCCACATGTGTGTTGTGGCACGCAGCAAGTCTGTAACCGGACCGTGGGAGAACAGTCCATACAACCCGCTTGTACACACATACTCGGCCGATGAAGAGTGGTGGTCAAAAGGTCACGGCACCCTGATTGATGATCCTGATGGCAACTGGTACATAGTATATCATGCCTACCGCAACGGATTCCACACCCTGGGCCGCAGCACTATCATAGAGAGCGTAAAATGGACCAAGGACGGCTGTCCTGTGCTGGTACAGAAGGACGGAGCCAAGTGGAAGAACCACGGCCTGCAGGACTATGACTACCTACGTCACTACGAGAACCCGCTCATGTGGGCCAAGTGGGAGCCGGGCTTTGACGGAGGCACCCTGATGACCACCACCGCCGTTGATGAGAAGTATGAGATAACCGCTCACTTCAAGATTGGCGCTGAGGGCCGTGCCGGTCTCTACCTCTTCTATAATGAGGACGCTAACATCGGCGCCGTAGAGAGCACAGGCCCTGATTTCTACGTCAGGATCCTGAATGACCGCAACAAGGCCACCGTTTGGATAAGCAGTAACGGTACAGACTGGAGAGTATATTATAAGGAGGCCGCAGTAAGTTCATATCACCACAATTACTATAAAGGCTTCTTTGCACTGCGTCCGGCCTACTTCCTGGATGGTGATGCGGAGCTTGTATCATTTGATTACAAGCCGATTCAATAAAAAATTAAAGATTTAGTTTGCAATTTAAAAACTTAGTTATATATTTGCGGTGTTAATTAATAGCGAATATATGGCTGAATCAAAAAAACGCATCCAGGAGCTTACCAAAGCCGAGCTTGAGATAATGCAGGTTATCTGGGGAGTAGGGAGTGAATTCGTAGTTCGCGACATTCATGAACTGCTCCCGGATCCTAAACCTGCGTACAGTACGGTATCAACGATAGTCCGTATTCTTGATACAAAAGGTTTCCTCACTCACAAGACCTACGGTCACAGCAATGTATATTCTGCTGCAGTGAGCAAGGAGGAATACACTGACTCTTTCATGCATGGTGTGCTGAACTCTTTCTTTGGAGGTTCAATAAGCACGCTTGTCAACTACTTCTCTTCCCGTAAATCGATATCCGTAAAGGAGACCGATGAGATACTCAGAATTCTTGATGAAGATAAAAAATGATAACTATGAGTTCTTTCCTTGTTTATTTCAGTGAAGCTTTTCTTTGCAGCGGACTGTTCCTGTTGCTCTACTCTTTGTTTATTGTACGCAAGGCCGGCTACGGATTCTGCCGCAAGTATCTGATTGTTACTACAATACTTGCCATGACCATTCCCATGCTGGACGTTCCGTTGTATCCTGCAGCCAAGCCTGAAAGTACGGCGGCTGTCAGTGTTGAATCCAAGGCGGTTGCAGCAGTTGAAACTGCAGCCAAGCCGGCTGACCAGCCAGCAACCCAGCCGGCGGTCCAGCCTGAATCGGCATCGGCTGCGCAGGCACAGGCCACGACAGAGATCACGTCTGTCAGTGAGACTCAGGCTGAACCTTCAGTTGAACCTGCGGCAGCCGTCAGTATCCAGCCTGTATCGGGCAGGATCCGTGAGAATGCTCTCCTTGTTATATATCTGATAGGTGTTGGAATCTCTCTGCTGTCCATAGCCGGCGGCGCAGTTTCAGTTGCCAGAATCAGACGCTCATCGCATGTCACTCCTGCCCAGTCATATGACCTGGCTGAGAGTGACAACGTTGAGACACCATTCTCATTCATGCACACCGTTTATCTGGGATACGGATATAGTGAAAAGGAACGTCATCATATCCTGAGTCATGAGGCCAGTCATGTTCATCATCTGCATTCACTGGAGAAACTGTTCATGTCTGTACTGCGTTCCATATTCTGGTTCAATCCGCTTGTCTGGCTGGCAGAGAAATTCCTGGAGGATGTTCAGGAGTGGCAGGCCGATAAGGACGCCCTCTCAGACGGCTACAGGATAGATGAATACAGACAGACCATTGTCAACCAGCTGTTCGGATATAATCCGGAGATGGTATCGGGACTTAAAGGTTCATTCACAAAGAGAAGGCTGTTAAAGATGAAGCAGACCGAGTATAAAGGTGGTATCGGACTACAGACAGGTATTACCATGCTCGTTGCGGCACTGCTGTTCCTGGCTTTCGGTTGTGGACGCACCAAGCCAGCCGATGAAACGTTTGACTATGAGGAGAAGTGGAATTCGCAGGATTATATCTTTACATCGGATGCTTTCCTGGGCGATTTTTCCGGTACCAATACGCGTACAGAGATGTATGTGTATGAACGTGATGATAGGGGGCGTGTAACAAATGGCATTGAGATATATGAGAACAAGGATTATACAATAGCTCCTGTTACAATTGCCGTAAATGGTGTAAAGAGGGCAAAATCACTCAGAGACCGCAAACTGAGATGGATAGACAAGAGCACCGTGATAATCATTGGCGGAAAGAAATCCACATGGGCTGATTTTCGTGCCCTAAAGGAGGGTGAATATGAAAAGATCTACTATTATCATCCCAAGGGACAAAGGTCAGCAGAATACTCATTCGTATATGTTTCAACCACAAGATACAATGCTGCATACAATTATCCTGTAACTGTTGATAAACCCGGTTTGGATGTTGCTGATATCATACTGCCTCATGGTATGGGGTCCTATCCGGATATGTTTATTTATCAGACTGATTCATATAATGTTGCAACTCCTGACGCAAGATTTGTTGTTGACGGCAAGTTTATCAGTTACAATGAATTCCATAAGCTTTGGATGGATCAGGATGACAGACTGAGTAATATTACCGTTTACAGAAATGACGCTGCCCGAAAGAGATTCGGTAATGAATACTGGGAGGTTGTTGAGTGCAGTAGCCGTAAGGGTGTTTATATCAGTTATAGCAAAGGACAAGGCGGCAAGTTGATTCCCCAGTTGGACGGTAACGGCGTGGAAGCAAGCTATGAACAGATCATTTCAGCAATTGCCGATGCAAAGGCATACAACAAGACAATAGGTCAGCCCACAATTGTGAGATTGAGAGTAGATGAAGATGCTACAGACAGCCAGTATAAGGATCTTATAAAGTCATGTATAGATATTGATGATCCTGATGTTTATCTTGATTTGGTCAGATACAGGACTGTCACCTGCGAGGATGAAAAAGGAAACAGTATTATCAGGAGGATACAGGAAACCAAAGCCGATTTAAGAAACCACGAGTATGTGGATCTGGGCTTGTCAGTCAAATGGGCAACCTGTAATGTGGATGCCTTGAATCCTGAGGATTTTGGCGGGTATTACGCGTGGGGAGAAACCAACACCAAGGGTAATTATGTTTGGGTTACCTATCAACACAGTATCGGCTTACCACCATCTTTCAACAAGTATAATACAAACCGCAGCATGGGTAAGGTTGATAACATTACTACCCTTAAGCCGGAAGATGATGTGGCGTTCCAAACATGGGGCAGCACCTGGCGTATTCCTACCAAGGATGAACTTGAGGAATTGGTTGACAACTGCACCTGGACCTGGACCACGCTTAACGGTGTAAACGGTTATCGGGTAACAAGCAACAAACCCGGGTTTACGGACCGTTCAATATTCCTGCCTGCCGCCGGAAGGAAACTGGCAGAGACATCAGATGGCGTGGGTTCCAGAGTGAATATTGCATCAAGTACACTGTTTGAGGAGCCTGACGGATCATACATTCTAAGCTTTGACAGGAACGGACAGATAATAAAGGGTGGCGCCTACCGCGAGTACGGAGTTCCAGTCCGTCCCGTCTGTGAGTGACGCATATTGTGTACTTAACCCATTGGATAGACTACTATCTTGCGGAAATACTAAAATTGTTGAAAACTTGTAGATAAGGTGAGTGAGGTTTGCAGGAAAAGCCGTAACTTTGCAGCATGTTTAGAAAAAGAGGAAATATAAGTTGCTCGCCAAAGCATAAGCAGACCGGTGGGGATAATGTTTCCAAGAGAAATATTTTTTAGAAGGAGGAATTGTTGTTTACAGTTTCTCCTTTTTTTTACTCTGTAGTTGGAGAGAGTTTAACACAATAATAAAGAGAATGACAGTATCATTGATTTTGGCCGACGGCACCTGTTTTAAGGGTGAATCATTCGGCTATGAACATCCCGTAAGCGGCGAACTTGTGTTCAACACCGCTATGGCAGGTTATCCTGAGATTCTGACTGAGCCCGCATCTCGCGGACAGCTCATTGTAATGACCTATCCGGTCATTGGTAACTATGGTATCCAGCCCATGACCAATGATGAGAACGGACTTCCTACCAACGCCGAGAGCGGCCAGGCACAGGCGCGTGCCCTGATAGTAAGTGAGGTGAGCAATTTTTACAGCCACTGGAACGCCAAGGAGTCACTCTCAGAGTGGATGAAGCGTGAGAAGGTGGTAGGTGTTATGGGTGTTGATACCCGTGAGCTCACCAAGCACATCCGCAACCACGGCAGCATGACCGCCAAGATCCTGTTTGACGGAAAGGCCAAACCCGAGGAGTATGCTTACACCAACCTGCTCCCCGAGGTATCAGTAAAGGAGCCTGTAACCTACAATGAGGGCGGCAAGAAGACTGTGGTACTGGTGGACTGCGGTGTAAAGGCCGGTGTGGTTCGCTGCCTCATCAACGAGGACCTCAAGGTGGTACGTGTTCCCTGGAACTATGACTACTCAAAGATAAAGATGGACGGTCTGGTAATATCCGACGGTCCCGGCAATCCCAGTTACTGCAGCGAGGTGGTAACCGGATTGCAGAAGTTCATGGCTAAGAACGATACTCCTATCCTGGGTATCGGTATGGGATGCCTGCTGCTTGGCCTGGCTGGCGGTATGGATACATACAAGCTTAAGTTCGGTCACCACACCCAGAACCAGCCGGTAATCCTGGCAGGTACTGAGCGCTGCTACATAACCACCCAGAACCACAACTACGCTATCCGCGAGGATTCCGTGGTAGGTCAGTGGAAGGTATATCTCAAGAACCTGAACGACGGTTCTGTTGAGGGCATCTATAACACCCGCAAGCCTTGGGTTGGCGTGATGTTCCACTCAGAGAGCGATCAGGTCAATACCGATGCGATGTTTATTTACGATGATTTTGTTTCAAAACTCTAACACCCTGATATTATGGCATTGAAGAAGTATAAGAAAGTGCTGCTCCTGGGATCAGGTGCGCTCAAGATAGGTGAGGCCGGCGAGTTCGATTACTCAGGTTCACAGGCCCTCAAGGCACTTAAGGAGGAAGGCATTGAGACCATCCTTATCAACCCCAATATTGCAACTGTACAGACCAGTGAGGGTGTTGCTGACAGAGTTTATTTCTACCCTGTAACTCCGTTCTTTGTTGAGAAGGTTATTGCCAAGGAGCGTCCCGATGCAATCCTGCTGGCATTCGGCGGTCAGACCGCATTGAACTGCGGTGTGGCTCTGGAGCAGAGTGGTGTTCTGGCCAAGTATAAGGTAAAGGTGCTGGGTACTCAGGTCAAGGCTATCATGGACACTGAGGACCGCGACCTCTTTATCAAGCGTCTGGATGAGATAGGCGTACAGACCATCAAGAGCCACGCTGTTGAGACCATGGACGATGCACGCGCCGCTGCACGTGAGCTGGGTTACCCGGTTATCATCCGTTCAGCATATGCTCTGGGCGGTCTGGGTTCAGGTTTCTGCGACAATGAGGAGGAACTGAACAAGCTGGCCGAGAAGTCTTTCTCATTCTCACCGCAGATTCTGGTTGAGAAGAGCCTTAAGGGCTGGAAGGAGATTGAGTTTGAGTGCGTGAACGATAAGAGCGGCAACTCAATCATTGTCTGCTCAATGGAGAACTTTGACCCGCTGGGCATACATACCGGTGAGAGTATCGTAGTTGCTCCTACACAGACCCTGACACACCACGAGGTGCAGAAACTGGAGGAACTGACCATCCGCATAGCCCGTCACGTGGGTATAGTAGGTGAGTGCAACATCCAGTTTGCATTTGATCCCCTGAGTGAGGATTACCGCGTTATTGAGGTGAACGCCCGCTTGAGCCGCTCATCGGCCCTGGCATCAAAGGCTACAGGTTATCCTCTGGCTTTTGTGGCCTGCAAGCTGGGTCTGGGCTACAACCTGTATGAGCTTAAGAACTCCATCACCAAGGATACAACCGATTTCTTTGAGCCCTCTGTTGACTACGTTGTCTGCAAGATACCGCGTTGGGATCTGAGCAAGTTCCACGGTGTGGACCGCGAGATAGGTTCATCAATGAAGTCTGTAGGTGAGGTTATGTCCATAGGCCGCAGCTTTGAGGAGGTTATCCAGAAGGGTATCCGTATGATAGGCCAGGGCATGCACGGATTCGTTGAGAACAAGAGCATAAAGTTTGCCGATCTGGACAAGGCACTCAAGGAGCCTACCGATAAGCGTCTGTTCGCTATCAGCCAGGCTTTCAGCGAGGGTTACACGATTGACCGCATATATGAGCTTACCAAGATTGACAAGTGGTTCCTGAACCGCCTCAAGGGTATTGTTGACCTGTCCAAGCAGTTGCATAAGTGCAAGGGCCTGGATGGTCTGAGCGAGGATCTGCTGCGCAAGGCCAAGAAGATTGGTTATTCAGACTTCCAGATATCACGTGCCATAGGTCTTGAAAAGAGCATGGGCTCACAGGCCGGTCTGTTGGCTGTACGTAACAAGCGTAAGAGCCTGGGCATAGTACCTTACGTCAAGCAGATTGATACCCTTGGCGGTGAGTATCAGGCCAAGGAGAACTACCTGTATATGACATATAACGGCTGTGCACATGACATACCTTTCTTTGATGACAAGAAGTCAATCATAGTCATCGGCTCAGGTGCTTACCGTATTGGTTCATCAGTTGAGTTTGACTGGTGCGGCGTTCAGGCTCTGAACACCGTCCGCAAGGAGGGCTACCGCAATATTGTGATCAACTGCAACCCCGAGACCGTAAGTACTGACTACGATGTAACAGACCGTCTGTTCTTTGACGAGCTCACATTTGAGCGCGTTATGGATATCATTGAACTGGAGAATCCCCACGGCGTGATTGTATCAACCGGCGGACAGATTCCCAATAACCTGGCAATGAAGCTTGACGCTATGAACGTGCCTATCCTGGGTACCAGCGCCAAGGACATTGATAACGCCGAGGACCGTGAGAAGTTCTCAGCCATGCTTGACCGCATAGGTGTTGACCAGCCTGAGTGGAGTGAACTTACATCCATGAAGGAGATTGGCAAGTTCATTGAGAAGGTTGGATTCCCTGTGCTGGTTCGTCCCTCATACGTGCTTTCAGGTGCTGCAATGAATGTGTGCAGCAACCAGGAGGAGCTGGAGAGATTCCTGCAGCTGGCTGCCGAGGTATCTAAGGAGCACCCGGTTGTTGTAAGCCGCTTTATCGAGAACGCCAAGGAGGTTGAGATGGATGCCGTTGCCAAGGACGGTGAGATCATTGCTTACGCTATCAGCGAGCACATTGAGTTTGCCGGCGTACACTCAGGTGACGCTACCATCCAGTTCCCGCCCCAGAAACTCTATGTTGAGACAGTCAAGCGTATCAAGCGCATCAGCCGTCAGATTGCCAAGGAGCTGCACATTAGCGGACCTTTCAACATCCAGTATCTGGCTCGTGAGAACGACATCAAGGTAATTGAGTGTAACCTGCGTGCTTCACGTTCATTCCCGTTCGTAAGCAAGGTGCTCAAGATCAACCTTATTGAGATAGCAACCAAGATCATGTTGGGCATTCCTGTGGAGGCACCTGACAGAAGCCTGTTTGATATCGATTACGTAGGTATCAAGGCTTCACAGTTCTCGTTCAACCGTCTGCAGAAGGCCGATCCCGTGCTGGGCGTTGATATGGCATCAACCGGTGAGGTTGGCTGCCTTGGTGATGACCAGCGTTACGCCATCCTGGAGTCAATGCTCTCAGTAGGCTACCGCATCCCCAAGAAGAACATACTGCTCTCAACAGGTACGGCAAAGCAGAAGGCTGCCATGCTGGATGCTGCCAAGATGCTTGTATCAAAGGGCTTCAACCTCTTTGCTACCGGCGGTACTTCAAAGTACCTTGAGGAGAACGGTATCAAGAATACGCGCGTATATTGGCCCAGCGAGGAGGGACAGCAGCCTCAGGCTCTTGACATGCTGCATAAGAAGGAGATTGACATGGTGGTTAACATCCCCAAGGATCTTACCCAGCATGAGCTCACCAACGGTTACAAGATACGTCGTGCGGCCATTGACCTGAACATCCCGCTGATTACCAACGCACGATTGGCCAGCTCGTTCATCAATGCCTTCTGCACGGTAGATATCGACGACATACCTATCAAGAGTTGGGATAGTTTCAAGTAACTATCCCAACTCTTGAGGTATGGACCTTGTCTATGCCCCCTAAATCCCCGTAGGGGACTTGGTCGCTCCGCTCCGAATCTTTAACTGGGACAGCTTCAAGTAAATTGTTACAATCCTTTATATGATAATGGCTTGCGGTTATCGCAAGCCATTATCTTTATTGTTCAGGTTTGATTCTTAATGCGTATGAGGAGGTTCCATATCCGAACCAGTACCCGAGTCCGCCGGATATGTTGCTTTTGAGATTGTTGTAGTATGGCAGCAGGGCCACGTGGCTGAACATGACGTTTTCATCTAATTTGCGCCAGAATTCATATGCATCGCTCTCTATGGATGCCAGTTTGAACCGTACGCTGTCATTTATGGAATAATAATAGTCATTCTCATATATGGGGTGGTTCCTGCCGCGGTTTACGGCAATCATGTCGTTCTTGTTGAGCTGACAGTCAAACGTGCCCAGATATGAGGGGGTATATGTGGAGTCTTTCCCGACCGCCATGCCAAAGAAACGGTAATACCTCACCTCAGGGGCCGGATCTATATGTACCTTTACAAGATACATGGTGTCTATAGTCTGATGGCGCTCTATCTTTATGGAATCGACATGGCCAGGAGCGGGTATCGAGGTCTGGGCATCCGCATGCATTCCTTTCCAATCTACATCAAGTCTGTAAGTGCCTCCAACCTCTCCTTTGAGCTTATCGGTAGTGTAACATACCCTGAGCAGGTAATCATCGTTTAAAGTGGGTGAAAGCTTATATGTCTGCCCGTTATGTGTAACCGTAACCGTGGCATCAAGGGCTACATGGTCGATAAGGTCAACCAGGCTCTTGTCTTCAAGCGTGGTCTCCAGAGATGATGTGACGAATACCACAGGAGCCTTGTCATTCTCAATCCATCCCTCTACGACAAGCATGTCGGGACTCTCCGGGAGTTCCGGACTGCATGCGGCTACGGTCAGCAAAGCTATCAGTGTGTAAATATATCTTTTCATATCAGAATCGGCATGAATAGCTTATTGATGGAATTACGGGTATCACCAGTTTGGCAAGCTTGTATCGGATGACCTGTCTCTCAATATCGGCGTTAATATAGCCCATAGTGTAGTTCTTGTGGGCTGTCGCGTTGAATACGGAGAAGTTGAGGCTGTGGTCCAGCCGTCCCTTGCGCGGAAGGTTATATGTTACTGACAGGTCCAGACGCATATAAGGCGGGAACCTGGCTGAGTTATAACTGTCATAGTTTATGAAAAGCATGTTTGACATCAGATAGAGACTCTTGGCTGGGGTGAACGGACATCCTGATGCCAGATTGAAACTGCCTCCCAGGTCAAAACGGCCTATCTTATATGACATGACGGCATTCAACTCGTGAAGGCGCTCATGTGACGAGTGGAACAGTTTGGGGAACATGACTCCGTCGCCTTCACGGATGGACTGGCCGTATGAGTAACTTATCCATCCGGTCAGGTCGCCGGCTTGCCTGCTAAGCATGACATTAAAACCGTAGTTATAGCCTGAACATATGAGAAGGTTGTCTTCGAGCCGGTAGGGGCGTGTAAAGATATCAAATATGAATCCCGTGTATTCAAGCTGGTTCTGAAGACGTTTTCCATAAGCCTGAACGGATAGGGCGTATTTTGATTGCAGGAACTCCAGGTCATATGATATGGTGGCGTATGCAGACTGTTGAGGCTTGAAATAGCGTCCGGCTGCAACCCAGAACTCCACCGGAAGTCCAGCACTGCTCATACCTGTCTGCGAGATATACTGATGTTTGATTCCGGTTTCAAACGTGATCATGCCGTGACGGAACATGTCGTACTCTGCCGAAAGTACAGGATCGGCGTTGAAACAGTGATATTGTCCTTTCTCGCTGTAACCTGACATAAGCAGATGAGGCGTTACTCCTAATCCGTGTCCGGCATGGAATGTGCGTCCTAAGTATATATTGCCGAGAAATGCTTCCTGGGTTGGTTGTGATGCAGTACCGGAGATGTTAACCTGTAGCTGGGGATCCTGCGGCAGTATATTGAACAGGCTGGCGTCAGCTTCGAGTTTTATTGCATAGGGCAGCTGGAGGCTGGTCTTTATGCCGACATGGGTTATATGAGCCGGCATCTTTCCCGTAAAAATGCCATTGTTCATGCCGCTAACCATATAATATCGGGTCATGAACAGTGATGTGGATGATTTTATTCTGGTACCACTGTGTCGCCAACGGAGCGATGCAATGGTGTTGCCCCATGTGCAGTCCATCGTGATTTTGGAACGTCCGTATTCGGCATTTCCGTTGTCATGAATCATGAGCAGGTTCAGGTCAATGGTGTTGAGCCTGTCAATACGGTGTATCAGGGTGAGATTGGCATCGGTAAATCCGAATCTGAAGGGACTCCCGTCAAATTCAAGCAATGATCCGTATATGGTATTGATGAATGAGCGGCGTAGTGACAGGGTGAGCGCTGTGTTTGATGAAAACGGTGCCTGAATGGTTGCCTGTCCCGATATCAGTCCAAGTGTAGCTGTACCGGACAGCTGTCGTGGAATGGTGTCGGCATGGTCCATGGAGAGCTGGGCTCCGATAAACGGAAATCTGGTGGACGTGCTGAATTCAGTCACCGGAAGGTGGTCCTGGTTGAACATTGAGAACAGTCCGGTAAAGTTGACGGCACCATAGACCGGCACGTCCGATACCATCAGCAGGTTGTGTGATGTCTCTCCTCCCTGTACATGAAGTCCTCCGGCCTGATCAGTGTTGGTACTCACTCCGGGAAGGGACTGAAGATAGCGCATAGGATCAGTGTATCCGAACATCTTGGGGTATGTCTTCATGAGTTTGGGATCTATGCGGATCCCACTGGCCATGGTGCCTGATATGGCCGATACGTTCCGGTGCTCGGTAAGCGTGACCTCATCAAGCCAATAGTGTATGGAATCCACATCTTCGGCATGTGAGATACCGGGGATTGTCAAGGCTATGGCAAAAGAGAGTATATGCGACAGACAGTCCTTCATCAACCGCAAATATACGGTTTATTACTCAATTGTTGTACTTCAAGACTACGCCTGATTGAGCCGGAACGGTAATACGGACGGGGGAGTCTGGTCTGATATTGATACGGAACGTCTGTCCTGAGAGCAGATCCTGGACCATAACTCCTTCTTCCTCTGTGATTTCCATGTAATCAAAGGCATGGCCGGGTATGTTGACGGCTGTATAGAGCGGCTGGTCTGTGAAGTTTGTTACAACCAGTATAATATCCTTACCGTCGGAACGCAGGAAAGCGTACTGGCGGTGCGGGTTGAAATCCGATGACTGCGGGTTTACGTACATCAGGTCAAAGAACTTGCCGTTACTGATGCAATGCTCCCTGTTGCAGATATTGAGCAGAGTTGAGTAGAAGGCCTTGAGCTCACGCTCATCCTGCGTCAGGCGGGCATCGTCCCAGCGGCCGTCATTATAGAGGCGCGTAAGGGCATCAGGAGCCCAGTAGTCAAAGATGGTGGTACGGCCGTCAAGTCCGCTGAATCCCTCCTGGTCCATACCCGGTTCACCTACCTCCTGGCCGGCATAAACCATTACGGGGCAGGTGTCCATCAGGGCCGATACTATCATGGCAGGCCGTCCTTTTTGTGCGTTTTCAGCGAAGAATCGGGACGCAATGCGCTGCTCGTCATGGTTTTCCATAAAGTGGAGCATGTTTGCTCCGTTGTAGCCGTTCTGCTGCCAGCATCGGGTTATGGCGGTGGCCGATTCGCGGCCCTCGGTTATGGCACGCAGAGTGTCATAAAGGCCTACCTTATCATATATGTAGTCAAAGTGGCCCGTGTTGATGTAATCCCAGTATGAGCCGGGATTGTAGATCTCAGCTATGAACTCTGTTTTTCTGTGTTTTTTCTTTACTCTTGAAACGGCCCAGTCCCAGAACTCTACGGGTACCATCTCGGCCATGTCACAACGGAAAGCGTCAACGCCCTTGCCGGCCCAGAAAAGCAGTATGTCAAGCATCTTTTTCCAGGTGTCAGGTACGGGGTCAAAACAGTGTCTGCCGCCGGCCATGTAATCAACTCCGTAATTAAGTTTTACGGTTTCATACCAATCTGATAATGTGGGTGTTGCGCTGAACTTGTCATTGCCTGTGGCACGGGCAGGGAACTCCTTGTAACCGTCCCAACGGGGCTCACCTGCAAGCTGCTGTCCGGGCAGGTAATAGAAGTTGTTCTGCGGGCTGAATGAGAGTTCCTTGTCATCTGTCTCACCCAGGTCTTTTACACCGGCAGGTTTGGCTACGGAACGGTACTCGCGGGCTACGTGGTTGGGCACAAAATCCATGATGAATTTCATGCCTGCGGAGTGGACACGTTCCACCAAAGCCTGGAACTCAGCCATGCGATCCGGAACTGAAACAGCCAGGTCCGGGTCAATGTCATAGTAGTCACGTATGGCATAGGGTGAGCCTGCGCGGCCTTTCACTGTACCTGGGTGTGACTGCGGAATGCCAAAGCTGTGGTAACCGGTGCATGATGCGTGGGCTATCAGACCTGTGAACCAGATATGAGTAACTCCCATCGCCTTGATTTGCTCAAGTACGATGGGAGTAAAGTATTCAAGTTTGCCGGAGCCGTTGGTACGGATGTCACCGCCGGGGATATTCTGTCCGCCGCTGTTGCAGCAGACTCGTGTGAATATCTGGTAGATGACCTTCTTTTCCATACGGATTAGCCTCTTATTCTTTTGATGAGTCCGGTCAGTACGGCACCGGGTCCGCACTCTGTGAACTCCTGGGCGCCATCGGCAATCATGTTGAGTACGCTCTGTGTCCAACGAACCGGTGAATTGAGCTGGGTTACTAGATTTGCCTTGATTTCATCGGGGTTTACGTGCGGTTTGGCATCGACATTCTGGTAGATGGGGCAAACCGGTGTGTTGAACTGGGTCTCACTGATGGCAAGTGCCAGCTCATCCTTGGCAGGAGTCATAAGAGGTGAGTGGAAAGCGCCGCCTACGGTAAGGGGCAGGGCACGCTTGGCGCCGGCCTCGGTCATGAGGGGGCATGCGGCTGCAATAGCTTCCTTGGAACCTGAGATAACCACCTGGCCGGGGCTGTTGTAGTTGGCGGGAACAACCACCATGCCCTTCTGGTTCAGGCCGGCGCAGATCTCCTCAATCTTGGCATCGGGCAGTCCGATGATGGCAGCCATGGTGCCGGGCACCTTCTCGCAGCACTTCTGCATGGCGTTTGCACGCTTTGAAACCAGTCTGAGGCCGCTCTCAAATGAGAGTGCACCGCAGGCTACAAGAGCAGAGAACTCACCCAGGGAGTGACCTGCCACCATGTCGGGCTTGAAATCGGCACCGTGTGACTTGGCAACGGCAACTGAGTGGATGAACACAGCTGGCTGGGTTATATCTGTGCGGCGCAGATCCTCATCAGAGCCGCTGAACATAATGTCTGAAATCTTGAAGCCAAGAATGGAATCGGCCTCTGCAAACAAATCTTTTGCCCAGTCAAACTGGTCATACAGGTCTTTACCCATGCCCGAGAACTGGGCACCCTGTCCGGGAAATACATATGCTTTCATATTCAAATAATTAGTAAAATTACTACCTTTGCGGGTCCTTCAAAAGAAGGGTAATGCGCACTTTTGAGCGACTTGTGCAAAAGTAGTCATCATTTTGGATGTCCTCCGGTGAGCGACATGTTTTTTTTGATGTCTCTACACAATTATTGTTTTTTGTGCGCGTTATAAAATAAAATATGCGTTAATGCTTAAATATAATATCCAAAACCTAACCCAGAATAATCTCACAGAGCATAAGGATGCTATGGGATGGTTTCAGCACATGTTGAAAAGGCTGTTTGACATTGTGCTCTCATTTTCAGGTTTGGTTATTCTTTCACCCGTTCTCCTGATGTTCAGCGTGATTCTGATGTTTGGCCGCGGACCGGTCATTTTCAGGCAGGAGAGGGTTGGCTACAAGGGCAAGCCGTTCACCATCTATAAGTTCAGGACAATGCGAATCGATGCCGAATCAGACGGCATACCGCGTCTTGAGGCTGAACGCAACAGATATCTTACTCCGTTCGGACGTATTCTGCGCAAGTATCATCTTGATGAACTCCCTCAGCTTTGGAATGTGCTCAAGGGAGATATGTCATTTGTAGGCCCGCGTCCGGAACGTCAGTATTTCATTGACCAGATCAACCGTGAGACCGATGACTACAGGTACATCTACCTGATGAGGCCGGGTCTGACATCCTATGCAACCATCCACAACGGTTATACCGATACGATGGATAAGATGCTGCGCAGGCTGGAATTAGATCTGGATTATCTTGACAAACGCTCCGTAGGATTGGATGTGTGGATTATTATGAGTACTTTTGCGTATTGCATAAGATTGTTTTTCTGCTCAAGAAAACATCAGTCCAAATGAACAATAGTCTTCTCATAATAGCCGTTTCATCGCTGTCATCATTGTTTGCAGTCAGGTGGATTTATTTCTGGGTGTTGAAGGTTGCCAAGAACAAAGGTGTCGTTGACAATCCCGGAACCCGTAAACTTCATAAGGAGCCTATTCCCGTCATGGGCGGTATGGCCGTCTTCTTTGGAATTCTGGCAGGTGTGCTCATGGGTACGGCCGTAGGTTGTGTGGAGCGCAGCATCATATCATCACAGCTGCTGCCCGTGATATGTGCCATGGCCGTGCTCCATTATATAGGATCACTTGATGACCTGGCCGATCTCAACCCCTTTGGCCGTCTGTTCATGGAGATAGGTGCTGTTGCGGTACTGATTGTGGCTACAGGATGCACTATTGACAATTTTGGCGGACTGTGGTCGATAGGTTATCTTCCATATTGGGTATCATTTGTTCTTACGGTATTTGCCGGTGTGGGTATAATAAATGCCATAAACATGGTGGACGGTGTGAACGGACTGGCCAGTACATTGTGCATAATGACATGCCTGTTCTTTGGAGTGACGTTCTTCAGGGCCGATTGTCTGTCGGATGCCGTCATTGCTTTCTGTGCCGCATCGGCTATCCTGCCGTTTGTCATTCACAATCTGTTCGGGCGCAGTTCAAGAATGTTCCTGGGTGATGCCGGCACAATGCCGCTTGGACTCCTGATTGCATATTTCGTTACCCGCGCCATAGGCAGCGGCTGCGTGGTTGAGCAGTTGTCAAGTGAGGGTAAGAGTATGATAAGTTTCTCGCTGGCAGTATTGAGTCTGCCGGTGTTTGACGCGTTGCGTGTAATGACCATGCGTGCCATAGGCGGACGCAGCCCGTTCCGTCCTGACAAGACGCACTTGCATCATCTGTTCATATCCATGCAGTTCGGTCACCTGAGCACCACGTTGTGTGAGATAGTGCTGAACCTGCTGGTGTTTGCAGCCTGGTCAGTCAGCACAAGTCTGGGCGCAAGTGTGGATGTACAGCTGTACGTTGTAATAGGTGCGGCCGCCATTTTTATCTGGGGTACAAGCATATTGCTTCAGGCTGACTGGTTTGCCCGTTCACGTTTTGTCAGGTGGCTGCAGGAACGTCATGAGAAGTCAAGTGAGTCAAGAGAGAGGTTTTACAGCAAACTGGCCGGAATGCTGGATGCTCCCGAGAAGCGTATCAAACCCGGACCTGAAAGTGAGAGTTAAGTACGGCCGTATGTTTATTTGATAAATTCCATATTCATCAATCAATATGAGAAGCAGATTAAAAGTTTACCTGTTGTTCTTTTTTTCTTTATGCTCTTCTAACCTGATTGCACAGAAAATGACTGACAATCAGGTTGTTCAGTATGTAATGGAACAGCGTGAAAAAGGTAAGGACCAGCAGACTATCGCCAATGATCTGGCCAAGAAGGGTGTTACTGCCGATCAGATGGTACGCATCAGAAACAAGTATCAGGCACAGAACTCGCTGCTTGGTGCCAGTGATGTAACAGGCAAGTCATCGGTAAACAACACCAAGAACAGGGTGAGGACGCAGAAAGAGATAAGTGATGACAAGGCCAACAAGAAACGTAACTACATGGTACGTTCCACCCGTGAGGACAGCGAGTGGGCCAACATGGATGAAAAGGCCCGCGGTCTTTCCATCAATGGCGAGATTGATTTCTTTGACATTGATTCCATACTCTATTTCCGTAACCTGTTAAAGGAGAAGAAGGTGTTCGGACGTGATATTTTCAACAATACCGAGCTCTCATTTGAGCCCAGTCTGAACGTTGCCACTCCCAGTGAGTATGTGCTGGGTGCCGGTGATATGGTCTATATCGACGTATGGGGCGCATCACAGCAGACTATCGAGGGCACGATTACTCCTGACGGCACGGTTATAGTAGATGGCGTAGGTCCCATACATCTGGGCGGAATGAAGATAAGTGATGCAAATGATTTTATAAGTGCCAAACTAGCTTCATACTTTGCAGACTGCAGCGTTTCACTTTCACTGGGTGAGACACGTTCAATCGTGGTTCAGGTACTGGGCGAGGTCGTGGTTCCCGGTACATATACCATCAGCAGCATGGCAACGGCGTTCAATGCGCTATATGCAGCCGGTGGTATAGGTGAGATAGGTACACTGCGTGATATAAAGGTGTTCCGTAACGGAAGTGAGATAGCGGTGATTGACGTATATGATTTCCTCATTAACGGAAACAATGCAGCCAACGTTACGCTCCAGGACAACGATGTCATCCTGGTGGGTGCCTATGACGGTCTGGTAAGCATGCAGGGCAGGATCAAGCGCCCCATGTATTTTGAGATGAAGCAGTCCGAGACTCTGGATCAGCTTGTCAAGTATGCCGGAGGCTTTACGGGCGATGCCTACACCAAGACACTGCGTGTTATCCGCAAGGCCGGTGACCAGTACTCGGTACATACCGTAAGGGACAATGAGATGTCATCATTCAACCTCAAGGACTGTGACTCAGTCTATGTAGATTCTATAGTAGCCCGTTACAGCAACCTTATTGAGGTGCGCGGTGCCGTTTTCCATGCAGGTGAGTATGAACTGGGTGAGTCAATAAGCACCGTTAAGGATCTGGTTGACATAGCCGGCGGACTCAAGGAAGATGCTTTTGTGGAGCGTGCCGTTATACACAGGGAAAAGGAGGACCTTACGCTTGAGATAGTTCCTGTGGACCTTAAGGGTGTTCTGGACGGTTCCACTCCTGATGTTGCTCTGCAGAACAGGGATGTCCTGTTCGTTCCCAGCATGAGGGAGATGGAGGGAACGCTCACATATAAGATAAACGGTGAGGTAAGATACCCCGGCACATACTTCTTTGCCGATAAGACCACCATCAAGGATCTGATACTACAGGCCGGAGGCTTGACTCGTGCAGCATCAGTAGCCAAGATTGACGTGTTCCGCCGCATATATGACCCGTCGGCCGAGGAACTGACCGATGTAAGGTCAGAGGTTTACTCTTTCAATCTTGAGAACGGCTTTATCCTGGATGAGGATACCACATTCTATCTGCGTCCCGATGATGAGGTGCAGGTAAGAAAGAGCCCTGTGTTCAACAAGATGGAGAACGTTAGCGTTACAGGTTTTGTGAACTTTGAGGGCGAGTATGCCATAACCAACTCTGATTTCCGTCTGAGTGACCTTATACGTAATGCCGGCGGTCTGTCAAACTCAGCATATGCCAAGGGCGCACGTCTTATCCGTAAGATGAACGAGGAGGAGATAGAGCGTAGGGAAAAATCACTCAAGAAATCACAGGTTGAACTCTATGAGCAGCAGCTCGCATCACAGGAACTAAACTCCATGACACGTCAGATTGCCGATACGCTGCTGGCCATGAAACTGGACCTTGGCGATGATTATGACGTGGCCATCGACCTGCAGAAGGCAATTGACAACCCCAAGTCTGAGTATGACATAGTGCTTAGGGATGATGACCATCTGATTGTACCGGAGATCAATACAACTGTCAAGATAACCGGTGATGTGATGTATCCTACATCTGTAAGCTACAGCAAGGGCAAGAACATGAGTTATTATATAAAGAACGCCGGCGGATTCGGAAGTCAGGCCAGCAAGCATAAGACTTATGTCATCTATATGAACGGTTCTGTAACCAAGGTGGGACGCAGGGCGTGGAGCCGCAGGATAGAACCCGGTTGTGAGATTGTAATCCCGTCCAAGCCCAAGAGGCGCGGCATGACTGCAACGGAGACATTGTCTATTGCAACCTCTGTGGCCAGTCTGGCTACCATGACAATCACACTTATGAATATGATCAAGTAATCATGACAGATATGAAAGAGAGTGCTGATCAGGAAAAAAAGACCCGTGAGGTTGACGTTGTGGCTTTAGCCGTAAGCGTCCTCAAGGAATGGAAGACTCTGTTCTGGTTTTGTTTCGTGTTCGGAGTACTGGGTATTGTCGTTGCGCTGAGCGTCAAGAAAACATATACTGCAAATGTAATTCTGGCACCCGAGACCTCATCGGGAACATCAAAACTGGGAAACCTGACAAGTCTGGCCTCAACTTTCGGAGCCAATCTGGGTAGTCTGGGCAGTCTGGGAGGGTCAGATGATGCCATTACGCCGCTTATCTATCCCAATCTGTTCGCATCAATGGATTTCCTTATCCCGTTAAGGGAGATAGGCGTCATGGAGCGTGACTGTGATACCGTAATGACGTATCAGAGGCATGTGTTTGATGATGATGCCGGCAAGGAGCCTCTCATTGCCAGAATAAAGAAGGCAATCCTGGGTAAGAAAAAGCAGTCCGATGAGGCAAAAAAGCTCCCGTACAATCTTACTGTTGAGGAGGAAAAAATGTACAAGTACCTGGCCAAGAACGTGGGCTGCATCACAGATAAGAAGACAGACATAGTGACCATATGCGTCAAGGATCATGATCCGCTGGTGGCTGCCATTGTGGCTGATACCATACAGAACAGGCTTCAGGAGTACATCATAGCGTACCGTACCAAGAAAGCCAGAACGGATCTTGAGTACTATCAGACTCTGCTCAAGAGCGCACGCGTGGAGTATGAGCAGGCCAGAAACGATTATGCCGCATTCTCTGAATCACATCAGGGTGTAGTGCTGACCAGCTATAAACTGACGGAGAGTTTCCTGCAGGATGACATGGATCAGAAGTACTCCATCATGACTCAGGTACAGATGCAGGTTCAGGCATCACTTGCCAAACTGCAGGAGTCAACGCCGGCCTTTGCCGTAATTCAGAGTTCATATGCTCCTATCAAGGCTTCAAGCATGTCCAGGGCACAGATGGTTGTATTGTCCGGCTTCCTGGGATTTGTGGCAGGTTCAATGTGGATTCTTTTTGGACGCAGTCTGCTGGCCCGGAAACGTAAGAAACAGTAATGGAACCGTCATTCGCATATAGCATACCTTATGTTATATTCGCGTTTGCCTTGGGAGTGCTGGCTCTTTGCTGGCATTACGGTAATGAAAAGGCAAAGAAGTGGAGTATAGCACTCTCTTTCATCATGTTCATGCTGTTCATAGGACTGCGTGGGCTTATAATGAGTGACTGGGAGTTCTACTACTACTTTTTCCGTGACCACTGCACGTGGAATGAGATATTCAATCTGAACGGCGCCGCCAACTATGAGAAGATCTCAAAGTTCTTTGGCCTTTACAATCTGTTATTCAAGAGTATTTTTGACAACTGGTATTTCTTTACGTTCTGTCATCTGGGCATAGAACTGGCGCTTCTGTACCGTTTCTACACCCGTAACAGGATGTTCAACATACCTCTGGCTCTGATGCTCTTTTATTGCATTGAGGGAAATGTAATACTGTGCAACCTGCTTCGTAACGGACTGGGCCTTATGCTCTGTCTGAACGCTCTGGAGTATATTGACAAGAGACAGTTCGGCAAATACATGCTTTGGGTAGGCGGCGGCATCTGTTTCCACTACTCACTGATACTCTTTGTCCCGCTCTATTTTGTCCTTAACTGGCGGTTCAACAAGTACTGGTTTGCGGGTTTTATCCTGGTTGCCAATATCATATACCTGCTGCGCATTCCGGTGGTTATGGGCACCCTGGGACTGTTTCTAAGGGGTAATGACGTGTTCAGTCTCATGTTTGAGGAATACACCGAGATGTTTGACACGGCGGCATCGGGCATAACGTTCGGCTTCATAGAGAAACTGATAACATCCGTGCTTGTGTTCCTCTATTACGATGACCTGATGGAACGCCGTCCGGATGCCAGGGTCTATCTGAACGGACTGATGTTCTATCTGTTCATTTTCCTCTCTTTCTCAGAGTTTGCCGAGTTGGCCAAACGTATCAGTACCCTGTTCTTCTTTGGCTATTGGGTAATCTGGTATGACCTGATAAAGTGCTTCTATTACGGAAACAACCGTAAGCTTTTCTGTCTGTTTGTAGGCGCTTTCTGCCTGTGCCGTCTGGCTAATGGCTGCAAGTTTGCCGATTATGAATATGATAATGCCCTGTTCGGTCCCAAATCAGATGTGGAGCGGCAGGCTGTACGTGACAAGATAGACCAGTGAAACAGCGTAAGAACATACTTGTAATAACCGCCATATTCCCTTATCCGTTGAACTCGGGAGGTGCGCAGGCGCAGTTCGGCATCCTGAATGAACTACGCAAGGAGCATAACCTGACTATAATGTTCAATCAGGACAGGGTTAACACGCTTGACATGATGAACAGGCTGAAAGAGCTGTGGCCCGATGTAAGGTTCATACCTTACATGTTCCGCACCCAGATGCTCAACCTCAGGTTCCTGTTCAATATTGTCATACGCGGATTCCAGACATATTTTACTCCCAACAGCCGGAGGTTCCTTATAGACCGTGCCATACGTTCGGTCAGCATTTACCAGTCACGCCGTCTGGAAAGATTCATCAACCGTGTCATTGACAAGTATGACATAGACATAGTTCAGACAGAGTTCTATCCCACTATAGGCCTGGTTTCATGTCTGCCTCAAAAGGTGCTTAAGGTGTTCGTTCAGCATGAGATTCATTTCATAAAGAATGAGAGGCTCTTTAGCAGTATGCATCTGAACAACCGCGAGATAAGGCGCAATGAGGCCAGCCGTGCATTTGAGATTGCCAGCATGAATGCGTATGACGTGGTTGTCACCCTGACAGAGAAAGACAGGCAGTTGCTTGAGGAGAACGGTGTTACCACCCGGATATATGTATCGCCCGCAGCCGTTCTGTCGGCCGATAACCCTTATCTTGAGTATGACGGCCGTCTTACATTTTTGGGTGCCAACTCACATGTTCCCAATCAGGAGGGTGTAAAATGGCTTCTGGATGAGGTGGTGCCGTTGCTCAAGTCTGATTCCGTGCCCCGACTGGATCTGATAGGCAAGGGGTGGAATAATGTCAGGCGTGACGGAAAGATTGAAATACGCACAACAGGTTATGTTGATGATCTGGCACAGGCACTTCGCGGATCGGTCATGCTGGTTCCAATCCTGTCCGGCAGCGGTATGAGAATGAAAATCCTGGAGGCTGCAGCAAACAGTGTCCCGTTCATTACTACTTCTGTAGGTGTGGAGGGACTTGATTTCAGGGACGGCGAGTCTTGCATAATTGCCGATACTCCCTTGGCGTTTGCACAGGCAATAGACCGGCTTACCGGTGACAGGGCGCTCTGCCGCCGTCTGGGTGAAAAGGCCCATGACGTATATATGGCCAATTATACCGCAAAGAAGCTTGCTCAGGTGAGAAATGAGTTGTATCTTAGGTGACTTTTTTGAGGGTTAATTTGCTGCCGGTAATGATAAGTGTCTGTATAACAACGTTCAATGGTCAAGCCTATATTGCAGAACAGCTTGAAAGCATTCTTGCACAGTTAGGTCCTGACGATGAGATAGTGCTGTCGGATGACGGTTCATCGGATTCAACGTTGGATATAGTTTCACGTCTCAATGACGGCAGGATAAGAGTCTTTCATCATGATGCGTCAACTGTCAGGACGGGTTTCATTCTGGACAGACCTACCCATAATTTTGAGAACGCCTTGCGTCAGGCAAAAGGTGATGTGATATTTCTCAGTGACCAGGATGACGTTTGGCTGCCCGGTAAGGTGGAGACCATGTGCAGTGCCCTTAATGAGGCTGATATGGCTGTGCATGACTGCTGTGTTGTTGACAGTAATCTCAATGAACTGCTCCCGTCATATTTCCAGTGGATAGGAATCCATCAGGGGGTATGGTCAAACTTTATCAGGGCCTCATATCTGGGATGTTGCATGGCGCTGCGCAGGAACGTGCTTGAGGCTGCGCTCCCGTTTCCTGAGACCAAGGTGGGGCATGACCTGTGGCTTGGCATTGTGGCCGACAGGAAATTCAGGACCGTCCTTGTACGTAAGCCTCTGATCCTGTATCGCAAGCATGACGCCAGCAAGACCACCAGCGGCCGTAAGAGCAGTAACAGTCTGTGGTATAAATTGTCTTACAGGCTGACAGTACTTAAACATATCTTGCTGTTATACCTTAAATGAAGATATTCCTTTGTGACAACAGGCTTGGCGGACTCCTGGGGTTCAGGATAGATATAATACGCCATTTCATCAACCGGGGGCATGATGTTACTCTGGTTGCTCCCCGTGCAGTGTCTGACTGGGACAAGGTGGGCATGCATGATGTAAAGGGATACTCGCTCCGTGAAGTTGACATGGATGCCACAGGAATGAACCTGCTGCGAGAGTTCAAACTGTTTCGGCAGTACTACCGCCTCTTCCGCAGGGAGCGTCCGGATATTGTATTCAATTATACCATCAAGCCCAATGTGTATAGTAGCATTGCCGCACGTCTTTGCGGCTGCAGGGTGGTATGCATGGTGGCAGGACTGGGCTATATCTTTGATGAGCGTGGCCTTAAGCGTAAACTGCTTCTGTCACTGTGCAAGGCAGGATTAAGAAGGGCGGAGCGTGTGCTTGTGCTTAACCGGATGAATTATGACAAGCTCATGAGCGGAAATATGGTCAATCCATCCCGACTGACGCTTCTTGAAGGAGGCGAGGGAGTTGACCTGGAGTATTACAGCCCGCGTGGGGCCGGCTTTAAGGATGGCGTAACTTTCCTTATGGTTTCAAGGCTGTTGTGTGAGAAAGGATATGAGACCTTTGTCCAGGCTGCGGAGATAGTGAAACACTCTACGTCGGCCGCACGTTTTGAGATACTGGGCCCGTTGGCTTATGACAGTCCCATGGGTGTGAGCCGTGAGGTATTTGAAAGTGACCTTAAGCGGGACGTGTTCAGTTATCTTGGAGTAAGCAATGATGTTCCCGCCGTGGTGGGACGCAAAGATGTGGTTGTGGTGGTGCCCAGCTGGTATAAGGAGGGTATGAACCGCTCCCTTATGGAGGCTTGCGCCATGGGTAAACCTATCATAACGACCGATAACCCAGGATGCCGTGAGATGGTTGATGGCGGCCGTAACGGATATGTGGTCCCCGTCAAGGACGCCCAGGCATTGGCGGATGCAATGAAGAGTTTTATGTGCCTCAGTGAGGATAAGAAACTCTCCATGGCACAGTGCAGCCGTGAGCTGGCTGTGAGCCGCTTTGGCGTTGACAAGGTTATTGATGTGTATGACTCAATCCTTGAAGGGCGGATTTAACATCGGGCCTTTTGAGGTATATGTATATAATGTGATTTTTTTGTTAACACTAAATATCAAACCAATTAAGAACAAAATGAAGAAAGTATTTTTTACAGTAGCTCTGGCCCTCGTTGCAGCAGGTATCAGCGCACAGGAGCCTGATTTTCGTATGCCTATGGGCGGCGGCTTTGGCGGTTTTGGCGGTTTTGGCGGCTTTGGCGGTGGCCAGCAGACCAATGTTAATTTTGACGAGTACGTAGCTGCTCCCGATGGCTTTGACAAGGAGCGTGACGGAATCAAGAAAGGTAAGGTTCAGCTCATTGAGTACAAGTCAGAGTCAGTAGGTACTACCCGTAAGGCTAATGTCTATCTGCCCGCAAGCTATGATGGCAAGAAGAAGTTCAGTGTTCTCTATCTGCTCCACGGTATCGGTGGTGACGAGTGGGAATGGATGAACGACGGTGGTGTACCCAACATCATCATGGATAACCTCTATGCTGACGGCAAGGTTGCTGATATGATCGTTGTTATGCCTAACGGCCGTGCTGCCCAGAATGACTCACGTGAGGGTGGTATGGGTTCAGCCGCTGCTTTCGGTGAGTTTGACAAGGACCTCATCGGTAGCCTTATCCCTTACATTGAGAAGAACTTCAGCGTTTATACTGACAAGGATCACCGTGCTATCGCCGGCCTTTCAATGGGTGGCGGTCAGTCTCTGAACTTTGGTCTTGGCAACATGGACAAGTTCGCTTATGTAGGTGGTTTCTCATCAGCTCCCAACACCATGCGTGCTGCTCAGCTCATTCCTGATGTTGAGAAGGTTAAGAAGGAGAACAAGCTCCTCTGGATGGTATGCGGCGGTGCCGATGGTCTGATTGGCAACAGCACACAGCTCAAGGCTTTCTGCGACGAGAACGGAATTCCCTGCACCCTTATCAACTATCCTGAGGAGGGTCACAACTTCACTGTTTGGAAGTACGGTCTCTACAACTTCGCTCAGCTGATCTTCAAATAAACCTGTAGCATCTGTAAAGATTACTAATAGAGCCCCGGACGAATGTTTCCGGGGCTTTGTTGTTCTATAATTAAACAGGCTAAGCTTTGATATATGCCCTTAAAACTGTAATTTTGGCACTCTAAACAGGATTCATGAGACTTATGTTCGATGAAACAAGACAGATAACGGTAACATCACCTTTACTCCCTGATCTGGATGAGTTCAACGTGCTGCTTAAGCAGATATGGGAAAAAAGGTGGATAACCAACAACGGCAGCCTGCATAAGGAGTTGGAGAAAGAACTGACCGATTATCTCAAGGTTCCGTATATAAGCCTTTTTACAAACGGTACGTTGCCGTTGCTCACGGCGCTTCAGGCCCTTAAGATTACAGGTGAGGTAATAACTACTCCCTACAGTTTTGTGGCTACCACACATTCCATATGGTGGAACGGAGCCAAACCGGTATTTGTTGATGTAGATCCTGCCACCGGTAACATTGATCCCAATTGCATAGAACAGGCCATAACTCCCAATACCACGGCCATTATGCCGGTTCATGTTTACGGTAATCCGTGTGATGTCAAAGCCATACAGCAGGTAGCCGACAGGCATAACCTCAAGGTTATATATGATGCCGCTCACGCCTTTGGCGTTGAGGTGGACGGTCAGTCCATCCTTAACCATGGTGACATGAGCACTCTCAGCTTTCATGCTACCAAGGTCTATAATACCGTTGAGGGCGGTGCCATGGTAATGCGTGACGCGGAGACCAAGAAACAGATAGATTTCCTTAAGAATTTTGGTTTTGCCGATGAGACCGAGGTTGTAGGTCCGGGCATAAACTCCAAGATGGATGAGGTACGTGCAGCATACGGCCTTGTCAACCTGAGGCAGGTGGACAAGGCCATCGAGTCCCGTCGCAAGGTGGCCCTGACATACCGCAGCGCGCTTAAGGATGTTGAAGGAATAACCTTTTTCAATGATATGCCCGGTGTCAGGCACAACTACGGCTATTTTCCCATATTCGTTGATGAAAAAAAGTACGGCATGAGCCGTGACGCTCTCTATGAACTGCTCAAGAAGCACAACATATACGGCCGCCGCTATTTCTATCCTCTTATCAGTGAGTTCGGGATATACCGCACGTTGCCCGGCGCACAGCCTGCTTTGCTTCCCAATGCATGCCGTATGGCCAGAGAGGTTATATGCCTGCCTATACACAACAGCCTTACCGAGGAGGATATGGCAAGAGTTCTTGATGTAGTAATTAACCGCAGGTGACAGAATCCAGTTTAAAGGTAAACAGAGCCAAGAACGTAAGGAACGGTATCCTGGCAGGTGCAGTCAATAATGTGCTGTGCTTTGTGTTGCCGTTCGTTTCAAGAACCATCATCATATATGTGTTCGGTTCGGCATATCTGGGTCTTAACGGGCTGTTCAACTCGCTCATCAATGTCCTGAATATATCAGAGCTGGGCTTTGGAGCAGCATTGTCATACCTTCTGTATAAGCCTATAGCCGAGAACGATAAGGATAAGGTGTGTGCCATCCTGGCTTTTGGCCGTAAGGCTTTTCATATAATTGGCATGGTGGTTCTGGGATTGGGACTCAGTCTGATACCTTTCCTGGATAATCTGATATCCAGTGACCGTCCGCCTGAAATAAACATTGTCATTCTGTTCCTGCTTTATCTTGTCAATTCAGTGGTAAGCTATTTTACATTCTCTTACAAGCGCATACTGTTTTCAGCTTCACAGAGATATGACATAGAGACCACCATTGCCTCGGGAACACTGATATTCCAGTATATCTTTCAGATAGTGCTGCTGCTTACCACGCACAACTACTATCTCTTTGTGGCAATGACCATAGTGGCCAGCATAGCCAACAACATACTCTGCCAGACCGTGACCAGGCGTCTCTATCCTGAGTATGAGCGTCGCGGAAAGATATCGTCGCAGGATAAGGGGGTTGTGCTTAAGACTCTCAAGGGCGTGTTCCTTTCAAAGTTGGGATCGGTAATATTCCTGGCAGCCGGCAACATAATCATATCCTGCATATTCGGGCTGAATACGCTTGGCATATATACCAACTACTACTATGTCATAACCATGCTGTTGTCCTTCTTTGCCATTATGCACAACTCGCTGCGTCCTACGCTGGGAAACTGCATACTGACAGATTCAAAGGATACCATATATGAGAGGCTGATAAACCTTACCCATATGTACACGTGGCTGTCAACGGTAGCTGCTTGCGGCATGTTGTGCCTGTATCAGGAGTTCGTCTATCTGTGGGCAGGTCAGGATTTTCTGCTGCCACAGGTGTTTGTGTTCCTCTTTACAGGACTGTTCTACGTGGATCGTCTGTGCTGCATACCCAGCATCTTTGTTGAGGCATCGGGCCTGTGGTATGAGAGCCGTCTGATATATCTGCTGGCAGCATCAATAGTGATTGTGGGCGGTTTTGTACTCTCCAAGCTTCTGGGCCTGTCAGGTGTTCCGTTGGCGTATATGGCGTCATCGGCTTTTGCATGTGTCGTAGGATACGTGATAGTGCTGTTCAAGTATTTCTTTGAGGATAAGAAACGTGAGTACAGCTATTTTCTGTTCCTGTTCAGGAATGTGGCGTTACAGGTTATGTCCATGGCGCTTATCTTATGGGCAAGTTCTTATTTCAAGGCCGATACCATACCGCTGTTCCTTGTAAAAGGCTTACTGGTAACGGTTATGTCGGTGCTTTGCTACATGGTATTGGGCCGTATTGACATACAGTCATACAGGTATGCATGGCAGTTGTGCCGTTCACTTATAAAGAGATAAGATGCAGTACGCTCCGGTGATAATTCCTACGCTAAACAGGGATGCCCATCTCAAGAGATGCCTGGATTCACTTGCTGCCAACTCTGTGGCTGCACAGACCGACCTGTATATATCCGTAGATTATCCTCCGGCTCCAAAATACATCCCCGGATATGAGCGCGTCAAAGCTCTGCTCCGGGATTATGACTTCAGCCGCTTTAAGAGTCACCATATCCTCTATCAGTCAGAAAACCTGGGCCCCTCAGGTAATTCAAGACTGTTGGAGCGGGTTGTTTCAGAGTTCTCGGATACAGTTATCTATACGGAGGATGACAATGAGTTCTCGCCTAATTTCCTGGAATACCTTAACAAGGGTTTTGAGGAGTTCAGTGATGATGAGAGGGTGGTGTTTCTGTGCGGATCGCCCAATACGGAGTGGTACTATGCAGATGACGCAAATGTAACCATGACCAAGCTTCTGGCGGCATATGGCATGGGCTACCGGCTCTCCCGCAGAGCGCGTTTCAATGAGCAGGCCAATGAGTATCTGCTTGACCGCCGTAACTGGACAATACGGAATTTTGCCCGTCTGTACCGCCGTAACGGCATAATGTTCTGGATGTACATATCCGGTATCCTGTGTTCAGAAAAGAACATATACTGGGAGGACAGCCGGCATATCCATTTCTGTGATACCCCCACATCCATATACATGCATTACTCCGATTACGGATGCATATGTCCGCGCATTCCCAAGTCACGTACGTTGGGTAATGACGGCAGCGGGGTGAACATGCCGGCCATGACCTGTAACAGGGAGGTGGAGCTTGACAAGGTCCGGACGTTTGAATATGTCTATCCCAAGGATTTCAGCTTTAACCCGGACAATTACCGTTTGGGCGATGAGTATATGCGATCAGAGCTGAAAAAGTCAACGTGCGTATGGCTCAAGATATTTACGGCATGGATAATGGCTGTTATGATAAGCCTGTTCAAGAGCCGTTCACTGCCGCTCTTTATACGCCGCAGTGCATTGCGCATTAAAAGATTGTTTAGCTGAATTACATTCTGAGCATCTTGAGGAAGTCACGTTCCGTGCGGAGCGTTGACTCTTGCTTGCCTTTGACGGTCTGCGTCTCAGGGAACAGCAGCATGGTGGAGAAATCAGACTCAGACATGTGTATGCGCTCGTAAAGGTGGCGGAACGAACGTCCTGCGTGGCTCTCCTGGTCACGCGGGCTTACAATCATAAGCAGATGGTCATCATGAAGCTCCGTCATTACCCAGTGCATATCGGCTGTCTCACTGACCTCGTTATATGACACGCGGCCGCTGGCAAAGTTGAATCCTGAACCGCGTACGGCCGATATGGGCTGATCCTTGCCGTAGAACTCAATGGCACATCCGATGGCCATGCTTATGCGGTAGATGCTCTCCATGCATTTTTCAAAGGCGTCATCCTGCAGCACAGGTCCGGGAACCAGCACCACTATACGGCGGATGGTGTTGATGGGCGTGACAAAACGCTGCAGTACAATCTGGCCGTGGAACCCGTCATTAAGAGGGCTGATTATGTTCTCCAGATAGGGCAGGTTGATGCTATGACGCAGCGGCAGACCCATTATTATGCCTGTGGCCTCAAACTCGTTTGAGGCGTGCATGATGCTGTCAATGATGTTGTTACCCAGACGGTTGTGCGTCAGGAACGGGATATCGGCCGATGCGGCTATCTGCTGTGCCTCCTCAAGACGTCCTTTGCCGTCCTGCATATACTTGGGTGCATGATCGCCGTTTATTGTTATGTAGAGGCCCACCATATCGCGGTCACTCCGGTTATAGAGAGTTATGGCAGTGTCCATCAGTGCCTGCAGGGTGTTGGAACCGGTCAGCATGACCAGCGTGCGGCGGTCAGGTGCCAGTGTGTCGGCCTGCTCGTTCTGATGCAGTGATGCCGCGCCGCTTTCAGTTATCAGATTACTCAGTATGCAGCTGAACAGTACTATCAGAACCGTTGTGCTCAAAGTAGTATTGTCCATCAGTCCGCCTGCAAAAGCGCCCATTGCAATAGCCAAGGCTCCGGCGGCATGTGACTCGCTCAGTCCGAATATGATACGGCGGTCGTCACGTGTAAACCTGTTGGACTTCTGTACCAGCAGTGCTGCCAGCCATTTGCCAAGCGTGCCAACGCCAAACAGAACGGCAAATGCTGTAAGGAAAAGCCATCCTCCGGTTATGCCGTTCAGGTCAATCATCAGTCCGGTTCCTATCAGGAACATGGGGATGAACAGTGTGTTGCCTACAAAATCCATCCTGTTCATCAGAGGCGATGATTTGGGAATATAACGGTTGAGTACTATTCCGGCCAGGAAAGCACCCACAATGGAGTCAAGCCCTATGACCTGTGCCAGGCCGCAGCTCAGTGCCAGCAGTATCATCACAAACAGAAAGTGTGAGAAGCTGTTGGTGACCGTATGGAAGAATGTCCGTGCCAAACGCGGATAGAGATATATCACTGCCGTGACATATAATGCAATCTTTATAATGAACCAAAACGGCTTGAACTCATTGCCGCCGGCCGTTGACATCATTACAGCATAGACTACCAGTGCCAGAAGAATGGCAATCAGAGCACCTGCCACTGATATGGTTACGCTCTGACGGCGTCCCAGTCCGTATCGGCTTATTATGGGGTATGATATGAGCGTATGTGATCCCATTATGCATGCCAGTATGGCCGATGTGCTTGCTGACAGTCTGAGCAGATACAGGCATGATGCATAGCAGAGAGCCCAGGGTATGGCAAAGGTTACGGTTCCGAATATTATGCCCCATACCCGGTTGCGTTTCATCTCTTCCAGATCAATTTCAAGACCGGCAAAGAACATGATGAAAAGCAGGCCGATACGGCTGAAAAATCTTATTTCAGGGGTTATTTCAAGGATATCGGCCAGACCCGGGCCAAGCAGCGTTCCGGTAACTATAAGACCGGCTATCTGCGGGAATCTGAGCCGCTTGCACAGTATAGGCACAAACAGAACCAGCATCAGGATTGCAAAGCATATCCAGATGGTGTCAGTGAGCGGAAACAGCTGTTGAAAACCCATTTTCTCTTTTTGTGTTACGAAGATAGGAATAAATCCGCTATTTTGTAATTTCGCAGGACATAAAGAATACCCGTATGATAGATTACCAAAAGGAGCTCAACCCCAGTCAGTGTGACGCTGTTCTCTATACTGACGGTGACTGCATGGTCATTGCAGGGGCCGGTTCCGGAAAAACACGTGTGCTCACATACCGCATTGCACATCTGCTTGAGGAGGGTGTGGAGCCCTGGTCCATACTGGCGCTTACCTTTACCAACAAGGCTGCCGGTGAGATGAAACAGCGAATAGCCGCCAGAGTGGGTGAAAACCGTGCCCGTTATCTCTGGATGGGTACTTTCCATAGCATATTCAGCCGTATCCTGCGCAGTGAGGCAGACCGGATAGGTTACAGTTCTAACTTTACAATCTACGATCAGACTGACAGCCAGAATCTTATCAAGTCCATTATAAGGGACATGCAGCTTGATGACAAGACATACAAGGCCAATGTGGTGCAGAACCGCATATCAAACGCCAAGAACCGTCTTATCACGGCATCCTCATATCTGCAGAATGCCGATATCTACAAGCATGACCAGTTCAAGCGCATACCCATGGTGGGTAAGATATACGAGCGCTATGAGCAGCGCTGCCGTCAGGCCGATGCCATGGACTTTGATGACCTGCTGCTTAACACCTTCATACTGTTCCGTGACCATCCTGAGGTTCAGGAGCATTACGGCCGTGAGTTCAGGCATATCCTTGTTGATGAGTATCAGGATACCAACTATGCCCAGCACTGTATTGTGTGGCAGTTGACACGCTTTGGAGCCAAGGTATGTGTGGTGGGTGATGATGCCCAGAGTATCTACTCGTTCCGCGGAGCAAACCTGGACAATATGCTCAAGTTCAGCAAGCTTTACCCGGACTCCAAAATGTTTAAGCTGGAGCAGAACTACCGCTCCACACAGACCATAGTTGAGGCTGCGGGTACGCTCATTGACAAGAACCACGCACAGATAAAGAAAAAGGTATTCTCGGAGAATGAGCAGGGTGATAAGATAAAGGTGCTATGCGCCCATTCGGACCTTGAGGAGAGTGAGATGACGGTGAATCGCCTGCTTGACCTGCACACCTTCAAGGATGTGCCCTGGCGTGAGATGGCCATATTGTACCGTACCAACTCACAGTCACGTCCGCTTGAGGAGGCGCTGCGCAAGCGCGGTCTGCCGTACAAGATATACGGAGGCCTGTCATTCTACCAGCGCAAGGAGGTAAAGGATGCCATTGCCTATATGCGCATGAGCGTCAATCCCAATGACGAGGAGGCATTTAAGCGCATAATAAACTATCCGGCGCGCGGGATAGGCCAGACAACCGTAGGCAAGATAATATCCTGCGCTATGGAAAGCGGTGTGAGCCTGTGGACCGTGATATGTGAGCCTGCCCGTTATGAGCTGGACGTAAACAGCGGTACGGCATCCAAGCTGGCTGCGTTCCGTACCCTTTTGGAGAGTTTCATGGCCGATGCCTCCACCGCAAACGCCTATAAGCTGGCCACCAGGATAACTGAGGAGACGGGCATGATGCGTGAGCTCAAGTCCGATACCACCATTGAGGGTGAGGGCCGCCTGCAGAACGTGGAGGAGCTGTTGAACAACATAGCCCAGTTCTGCAAGGACCGCGAGGAGGAGGGTAATGACAAGTGCCGCATGGCCGATTACCTGAGTGAGGTATCACTCCTTACCGATCAGGACAACGAGACGGATGAGGATCTTGAAAAAGTCACGCTCATGACGGTTCATGCCGCCAAGGGCCTGGAGTTTGACGCTGTGTTCATAGTGGGCCTTGAGGAGAACCTCTTTCCCAGTGATATGAGCGGTGATGACGAGCGTCAGGTGGAGGAGGAGCGCCGTCTTATGTATGTGGCCATGACCCGTGCCCGCAAGTATCTTACCCTTCTGTTCGCCACAACGCGGTTTAAATATGGAAATGTGGATTTCTGCACTCCCAGCCGCTTTCTCAAGGAGATTGACTCCAAATACCTGAATATGCCAAGTGAGGGTATCAAAGCGTCCTGGGGCAGCCGTCCACAGGCATCTCTGTATGATGAAGAGTGTTCAAAACCTGTCTTCCGCCGTCGCGAACAACCCGCTGCAACAGTTTTCCAGCCCAAGAAAAAACTGGAGCCGGTTCAGCCCGTACGTAATCCCTGGCAACGCGGCAATTTTCAGGTTGTAACGGAGTCCATGCTTAGGAACAGCGCTCCTGCAAGCGACGGTGCGCTGCATGAGGGCAGTGTGATAGAGCATGAGCGTTTTGGTATAGGCAGCGTGCTGTCAGTAGAGGGTAGCGGTGACAACGCCAAGGCCCGCATAAAGTTTCTCAATGTGGGTGAGAAGACTCTGCTCCTTAAATTTGCCCGCTACAAAGTGCTCAAATAAGGGCCTTGTGTTATCAGAAATCCCGTACAAGTTCCAACCTGTCATATTTTTGGGCATAACTGCCCAGAATACCCAGGCCACCCTTTACGTTATGTATGATGGTTACGGGTTCTGACAGTAAGAAAGTCTCTTCATAATCAGATGTGCTCTTCCAGTACATGTAATACGGTTTGGAAAGAACATACAGTTGGGTAATAAAGCGGTACACCTTCAAGTCTCCGTAAATGTATTTGCCGGAACCGGATTCTCCGGATTTATATAATGTCTGAGCGGTATCAGGAGCCGTCATGAGTACCTCAAAAGATATTTTCTGTCCGTCTTTGATGAACTCATCGCTGAACGTGTACATGGCCGGCACCACTTGAATCTCTTCCTCGTCATCAGACGTCTCTTCCAATACGGCAGTGGCAGCATCGGACTGTCCCAGTAGAACTTTTGTTGTTGACGGAACACGGAACGGAAGGCTTTGTGACATATATTCAGGTGTGGGGTCTTCCTGGGTATGACGCTCATATATAAGAATAGGGCTGATAAGGAGCATATAGTAGTCATCGGCATGGCGGCGTCCCTTTATCTCAATGTTAACCACCCAGGTTGAGTCTATGTCTCTGTCATCATAAGTGAACAGACTTTCAAAGAAAGACTGGTTTGCCCTGTTGCTGTGCACATATTTGATTACGTTGTCCGTAAAAGTCAAGTTCTGGCTTACGGGTACCGTATCGGTTGCTCTCAGACTGCCGTAATCGGGGTGTGAAGCGCTTATGGTGATGACATCACCTTCATGTACCGTTCTGTTATCGGTATATCCTCCCAGCAGGTCAGTGTACTTGGCCTGTCTTGTCTCACCGTTTATGTCAATCCTTACATCAACCCCGCTGTCCAGTTCCACGTCTTGTGAGTAATCCTCCAGGAATGAACGGCTGCGGCTCATTTTGATTACGGGTTGGGTTCCTGCTTCTACTATGCAGTTTGCTACAAGCAGGTTTTTATCGCCGGGGCCGTTGTATTCAATGTCCTTGGTGCAGGCCGATGCCAATACTGCCGTGATGGCAAGTGCGGGGAATATGTTGTATGTATATCTCATTGTTCTCAGAATGATAATGTATAACTGATGGAAGGCAGGATGGGGAACAGCGTGAGTTGCTTGAGAGTACGATCCTCATGATACCGGGTATGCCCGTCGGGGCCTGTCAGGTAATAACTGTGTGTGTATATGTAAACCAGGAACGGGTTACGGTTGTTGTATGCGTTGTATATGCTCAGGTTGAACGTACGCTTTAACCTGTCATTTAAGTTTCGGTGCCAGTTGAATGACAGGTCCAGACGATGCGTGGGGTTGAGTCTTAAGTTGTTGCGGTTCTCATAGTAGCCTAAGGCCTGCACGTCAGTACTGCCCTGGATCTCAAGCGGCTGTGAGTCATAATACTGCGTATAGAGCGTTCCGCAGTTACCGCTCTCCAACAACCATGTGGCTGACATGTCAAACCTGTCATTGAACTTGTAGTTGCATGTTATGTCAACCTTGTGGCGGCGGTCATACTTGGCATCATACGTGCGTCCGGCGTTGAGTACCATGCCCGGGCGGTCAAACCTGCGCTGTGTGCGGCTCCAGGTATATGATATCCAGCCGTTCAGCTTACCCGCTGAACGCTGTGCCATGAACTCAATGCCGTAGCTCCATCCGTCACCCATAACCACCTTGTCCTGCCAGTCAGTGCTGCCGGACATGTAGGTTGAGCCCTCCTTGTACTCCAGCAGGTTGGTCATGCTTTTGTAATATCCCTCAAGCGTGAAATCGGCAATACCCTCTACGCTGTAAGCCGCTCCCACGGCCCACTGGTGTGAATGCTCGGGTGTTATCTTGTCAGTTACCGGGACCCAAAGGTCAGTGGGCAGGTTGATGGTGTTGTTTGAGAGCAAGTGGACGTACTGTGTCATATAAGCGTAACCGCATTTGAACGACAGATCATCCGTTACCAGAAAACGTGCGCTAAGACGGGGCTCGATTGAGTTGTAGAAACGTCCGTTAACGTCAAAGGCCGCATAACCGGCTCCCAGATTGGCTTTGATGACATGGGTAATCTCTATGTCGTCCTCAACATACAGCTGCGCCTCATGTGCTATGACATCCTTTGATCCCAGGTCATATGTCTTGGTGGAGTCGCTCTTAGCGTCCTTGTTCCCGATGTAGATCTCAGAGACATCGGGCCTGAACTTGTGGTGCGTATAGCTGCCGCCTATCCTTATGTCCTGACGTGATGACGGGCTCCAGTGAAAGTCAGTGCGGAGTGAATAATCATATATGCCTGATTTCATCCTGATTCCGGTGGTGTTCTGCTTCTTGTTGGCTTTGTCAGTCTCTCTTATGTTTATTCCCATCTTGTGGCGGTACTGCGTGTAGTTGGTGCTCATGTCCATGAACAGCCTGGGGGTGATGACGTGGTTCCAGCGTGCGGCTGCCACGGTGTTTCCCCATCGCCAGTCCAGCTTGGTCTTGTTGACTGTCTCTCCGCCGGATCCCCTATAGTTAAAGAAGATATCATCATCGCCGCTGTACCAGCTCAGGTAGAGACGGTCATTGTCACTGAACTTATGGTTCACCTTGAGGTTCAGGTCATAGAAATAGTATCCCATGCTCATATCCTCGGTGTTGGTGTAATCCAACTTTTGGTTGAGCCACAGCGCTGCATTGAGCAGAAGGTCGGAGTAGGTGCGGCGCGCCGAGAAGTTGAATGATGTCTTACCTTTTATAATAGGGCCCTCAATGTTGAATTTTGATGATATAAGGCCTATGGATACGTTACCGTGGTATTTCTCCATGTCACCGTCCTTCATGCGGATATCCACCACCGATGACAGGCGACCGTAGTAGTGGGCCGGGAAACTGCCCTTGTACAGCGTCACGTTCTTTATGGCATCAGGGTTAAAGACAGAGAACATGCCGAACATGTGATTGACGTTATATACAGGAACGCCGTCCAGCAGCAGAAGGTTCTCGTCCGGGTTGCCGCCGCGTACGTAGAGTCCGGCCGTGGCTTCGGCTCCGGCCATAACACCCGGCAGCAGTTGCAGGGCTTTGAGAACGTCGGTCTCGCCGAACATGGCCGGAACTGCCTTAATCTGCTCAATGGGAATATCCACGGCGCTCATCTGTGATCCTTTTACGCCCAGTATCTCGCGGTTTCCCACTATGGTGACCTCGGCCAAAGCCTCAATCTCCGGTATGCCAATGTTGATTACGGTATCGTGACTGAGATAGAATGAAAGCTTTACGGGCTTGTAGCCTACATAGCCGGTGCTAAGCTCAACCTGTCCGGCGGGTAGGGTAAGGGAGTAGAATCCGTACTCGTTGGTTACGGCTCCCTTGCCGCTGGCGTTGTCCAGTATGGTGGCGCCAATTAGCGTCTCCTGGCTGTTACGGTCCGATATGTATCCGCTTACGGTGTGTTTGGTCTGGGCTTGGATGCAGAGGGTGGAAAGGAGGGACAGTATAAGTGTTGCGGTTCTTTTCATCTGTTCATATACAAAAAAAGCAGCTATGTTTTTGTGACAAGCTGCTTAGTAATAATCTTTAAAATGGAGCGGCAAACGAGACTCGAACTCGCGACCCCGACCTTGGCAAGGTCGTGCTCTACCAACTGAGCTATTGCCGCATTTTCTGCGAAAATGCGCGATTGGCTTTCGCGCCTCGGCAAAGATAAGTGAACTTCTCTTTGCTCTCGGCTTGTCGCCAATTGCCGCAGACAAAAATGGTGAAGAGAATGAGACTCGAACTCACACGACATAATTGTCACTACCCCCTCAAAGTAGCGCGTCTACCAATTCCGCCATCTCTCCAAAGAAGTGCCCAGAACAGGACTCGAACCTGCACACCTCGCGGCACACGCACCTGAAACGTGCGCGTCTACCAATTCCGCCACCTGGGCATTTCCAAAATAAATCAAAGATCTACTTTTGAGCGGCAAACGAGACTCGAACTCGCGACCCCGACCTTGGCAAGGTCGTGCTCTACCAACTGAGCTATTGCCGCAGGTGCTTTCCGTTGAAAGCGGTGCAAAGGTAGTGGTTTTGGGGAGACTTTCAAAGATAATTCCAATTTTTTTTAGTCTCTCAGCCACTTTTTCTGTGAGGAGTTATTTTTGCATCAGGCGGTCAATGTGCTTTTGGGCAGTTGCACAGACCTCTTGTGCGTTCATTGAGAGGCACTTGCGCTCCTTGACCACGATATTTCCGTTTACAATGACCGTATCCACATCGGATGCATGTGTGCTGTAAACAAGTTCTGAAACCAGATTGGTATGCGGATAAAGATGCGGTGTTTCTATGTCAACAAGCAGGGTGTCGGCCAATGCGCCCGCTGCAAGAACACCAAGCTCACCCTCACGGCCAATGGCTTTTGCACCGTTTACGGTTGCCATTTGGAGTGCGGTGTATGCCGGTATGGCGCAGGGATCCATGGTTGATACCTTCTGGAGCAGTGATGCGGTACGCATCTCCTCCCACATGTCAAGGTCATTGTTTGATGATGCACCGTCAGTTCCTATAGCCACGTTCACTCCTGCATCAATCATCTTTTTGACAGGTGCTATGCCTGATGCCAGTTTCATGTTGCTTTGAGGGTTGTGGGCCACGGAAACTCCGTTTTTGGCAAGAATCTCAATGTCTTTGTCAGACATGACAACACAATGGGCGGCCAATGTCTTTGTTGTAAACAGTCCCTCCTTCTCAAGCAGCTGTGTGGGGCTCATTCCGTGCTGCTCCATGCAGTTTGCCTGCTCGGTTTGTGTCTCGGACAGGTGTATGTGGCTGCCTATGCCAAGTTCCTTGGACAGGCTGATGGAACGTTGCATGTGTTCACCTGACAGGGTGTATATGGCATGCGGGCCCATCCACATTGTAACCAGCGGACTGTCCGAGAACCTTTTCTTTACCTGACGCCAGTCATTTTCAAAGTGTTCCATTCTGAAATCCATGGGACAGGGGCTTACCAGTGCGCGTATGCCTGCTTTTTCAGCTGCTTCAGCCACAGCCTCCTCATAGGGGTACATATCAACAAAGGTGGTAGTACCTCCCAAGAGCATCTCCAGTATTCCCAGACGGGCTCCGTCATAAACCTCCTGATATGCCATCTTGCCCTCGATAGGCCAAATGTGCTGTTCCAGCCATTCCATCAGTGGGACATCGTCGGATATACCCCTAAGCAGAGCCATGGCTACATGGGTGTGGGTGTTTATGAGGCCGGGCATTACAATCTTGCCCGTGGCATCTATACGGGTTACATCCTGACCGTGACAGTTCAGGAAATCCTGTACTGTGCGGGTATCATCGCTTACGAATGATATGCGTTCACCTTCAACACCTATTGCTCCCTTGAAATATGAATTTTCCTCGGTAGAGGATGTCATGGGCAGGATAATGCCGTTCTCAATCAGAATGTTCATTTGTTGCTGTGTTTACGGCGCAAAAGTAGCAAATCCCTGCGTAAGTAGCCAGCGGGAAGTTCTAAATACTCCGGTTTTTTGTTGAAATTAGTTCAAATGGGGGTTGAATAATAGTCAGGCGTGTGGATTTTTAGTCAATTGAGGCAAGTCCACCCAATTTCAAACATTGCCACGTCAAAAACAATCTTATATTTGGTCAGACGAAAGAGAGACGGCGTTATGAAAAGAACAGTCATTACATCCATCCTGGTTGCTGCAATTGCAACAATCTGTTGGTCCTGCTCCAGGGATGACAGATTCCTGCCTATTTATCGCGGCCAGGAGACACACGCTGTCTTTAATGTATCCGTTGTCAAGAATTCCAAGTCATCTGTGGAGGCCCCGGTTACCTATATTAAAGAATCGGCATACGGCTATATTGATTCCGACCAACCCATAGGGATATTGGGACTGTCAAACACATGTGGTGTTGTAATTGACGATATGCCTGTATATGAGAGGGATGGCATAAGGACTGCGGATCTTATTCTGTCCGACCATACTGAACCGTATATAGGAATTACAGCCATTTATCCGTATGTAAAGGATGTGAGTTATTACAAGGAAGGATCATACGTGATCTCATTCACGCCCAATGATATTGCAAAAGGGCCGATGGTTACGGATGCTGTGAAATTAATCTGTGATGATGAATCCGAGGCGGTCAATCTGGAGTTTCATCATATTGCCAACAGCATCGGCTTTAAGGTCTGTGACATTACCGCTGAGGAGAGCCTTAATGGTCTCATCCATATCCGTAAGGTCGTTCTTCAGGGAATGTCAATTGAAGGTTTGTTTGTAACTGATGGAGTAAACAGCAAATGGATGACTCAGGGAAAGCGTAAGGCTCTTGTTTTCTTTGAAGGCGATTCACGCGTAGGGTGTTCTGTCCAAGACGCAATGTACATTGCAGACAGTTCAATCTCTGACAAAAAGGAAGACTGCAAGCGCTTCTACGTTGTACCTGAGGAGCTTGAGATGGGAAAGCACTTTGTAGAGGTGGTTATTGACGTTGATGATTTTGATTATGACGGAGTTCATTATCCGGCGTTGAAAGGCAAACTGCTGCGTATTCCGCTGTGGAATGTAATCCCGGAGAATACTTTTGAGATGGGATTGCAGTACACTTTTACCGTCGGAATAGATTTGAACTCACTCTTTGACAAAATAGAGTTTTCGGCATCGGTGGATGACTGGACAAATCATTGTAACTGCCGGATTATGGACTATGATAATGAATAACGGCCTATACCGATTGAGAGTTGTATTGTTTTTAAAGGACTAAAAACACAGTGATATGAGCGGAATTATTGATTACATGAAAGAACTCCGATTTATGTATTGGAAGCGCAGACTTCAAGGAAACTGGTACTTCTCGGATGCGGCATACTACCGTGATGCCAGAAGGATTCTTAAAGATACTACTGTAAACAGACGTAAATGGAATCTTATTCTCAGTCCCAGTTCATATGTCATGTACGGTGATGCACCGCTTACTGTTGCCAGTCTGGTGACAAAGGAGGGTCATTATTCGCTTGCACATGACGGAAAGCTTACCTTTTATGAAGAGGGAGCAGGAGGAGAGACCATTACAAAGACTGCCCGTATATGCAAGCTGAATGACAAGGAGTTGGTCTATTGCTATGACAAGGATCAATTCCAGAATCTCAACTACATAAATGAGCAGAAAAAAATGGCTACGGCCGATAGGGTTTACTATTCCTTCTTTAGGTTATAGTATTATTGGTTTAATTGAGAAAAGTGAAAGCGCCCGGGACGTGAGTCCCAGGCGCTTTCTTGTTGTTCCCGGTAAGTAAGAACTTACTTGATGTTCTTGCGCTCAATTGACCAGCCGGCCATCTTGCTTACGCCCGGCTCGGCACCGGTAAACATTGTGCTGGCCTCCTTGTCGCCCTTGAGCCACCATTTGAGCCATGCGCCTGCTACCTTTGCGTAGTCACCGCCGTTAGGCTGCATGTATGTACCGCCGTGGCCTATGCCGTCAAGGCTTACAAGGCATGCGGGCATTGAGCCTGACATACGCTTGAAGTCATCATTACCGTTGTCCCATGCGATATCGGTTGAACCGCCCAGGATCCAGATAACAGACTTCTGCTTCATCTTGGCAAGGCTGGCCTTGTCCTCACTCTCCTCTGAGCCAAAGAAACCGCTGTTCATAACCATGATGGTCTTGATACGAGCGTCATCCAGCATGTGGAGAGCCTGCAGACCGCCGCATGACATACCTGCTGCGCCAATGTTGTCAATATCCAGTTTCTGGTAGTAGGGGCTGTTCTTGTCGGCATTCTGAGCTATTGCCCACTCAAGAGCCTGCTTCAGGCCTTCGGGGTCACCCATGGACATTCCGCCGCCCATACCGGCACCACCGGGCATTCCGCCACCCATCTGGGGCATTCCGCCTCCCATGCGAGGCATTCCGCCACCTTGTCCAGCCTGGCCGCCCATCTGGGGCATTCCGCCACCCATCTGGGGCATTCCGCCACCCATACCACCGGGCATTCCACCGCCCATCTGAGGCATACCGCCTCCCATACCGCCCATGCGGGGTACATCACCGGTCTGACCGGGACGCGGAGCCTCCTGCTGCTGGTAGTTGCTGGGACCGATAGCTACAATCAGGAAACCCTGTGATGCTACCTCATTCAGGAAATTAACGTGTCCGCTGGGAGAGTTTGCGCAACCTCCGTTACCCCAAACCAGGACGGGAAGCAGATTCTTCTTGTCAAACTTGCTAAGGTCCTGAGGACGGAAAATAGTGTGGGTTGTAAGGGTGGATTCCTCCATCATGATAGCCTTGTAGGGGCCTGAACCACCTTCTTCAACAATTCTTGAATTCTGTGCCAGAGCAGGCACTGCAACCATTGCCATTACGGCTGAGGCTGCCAAAATAAGATTCCTTCTCATAAAAACGTTTATTTGTATTATTGGTTTTGTGCACCAAATATAGCGAATTATTTCACAATAATGACCATGCGTAAGCCGCATATGCCAGAAACATTGTTATTCCGGCGGCCCGTCCCAGACGTCCGTTGCTCTTCCATGGGCTGATGAACAGCAGCAGGGCGGCAGCAAACAGTATCATTACTATGAAATCGGCCCTGTACTGCGCAAAATCAAATGCTATCGGTCTGATTGATGCCGATACGCCCAGCACGCAGAGCACGTTGAAAATGTTTGATCCTATGATATTGCCAATGGATATGTCCATCTCTTTCTTGAGTGCGGCGGCCACCGATGCAGCCAGCTCAGGCAGGCTGGTACCTAGTGCAACTATTGTAAGGCCAATAACCTTGTCGCTCACTCCCAGTGCCTTGGCCATGGATGTGGCACCGTCCACCAGAATGTCGGCACCCACAGAGAGCATTACGCATGAGAGTGCTATTAGAAGCAGCGCAAGGAGGGGTCTCATGGGGGCTTTTTCATTGGCAGCATCCTCTGTGTCCTGCTTTTGGGTACGTCCTTTCTTGATGGAGATTACGGTAAAGAGCAGCAGGCATATAAACAGGCAGATGCCCTCACTCCTTGATATTCCGCTACGTATGGAGAATACAAGCAGCAACAGTGATGCCAATATCATTATAATGCCGTTGGCGGTAACCTTGCGGTTCTCGGTATCAATGGGGTAGATCATGGCAGTCAAGCCCAATATGAGGCCTATGTTGGCTATGTTTGAGCCTACCACATTTCCTATGGCTATGCCAGAACTTCCTTTTATAGCCGATATCATGCTTACCAGCAGTTCCGGGGCCGATGTCCCGAAAGCCACTATTGTCATTCCTATCACAAGCGGCGATATGCGGAAACGGCGTGCCAGTGCCACGCCACCTTCAACCAGCCAGTCGCCGCCAAAGAAAAGCAGAAAAAATCCACCTATTATCTGTGCTGCTATTATAAGTGCCTCTGTTGCATTCATCGGGCGCAAAGTTAACGTTTTTTTATGCTTTGTATCTCAAAAAAGGAACAAACGGAGGCATTTTGGTTATAGGTTTTTGCTACCTATTTACTAAATTTGCAGGTCAAAATTCAAGATTATGGCAGTTAAAGTAGGGCGTATTGCCCAAATAATAGGTCCGGTGGTGGATGTGGCTTTTGATGATAACAGCCAGGAGCTGCCTTCTATCCACGATGCACTGGAGATTACGCGCGATGACGGCCGCCGTCTGATAATTGAGGTTCAGCAGCACATAGGCGAGAACATGGTACGTTGTGTGGCTATGGACCTTACAACAGGTCTGCGCCGCGGAATGGAGGCCCGTCATACCGGCGGTCCTATCACCATGCCTGTAGGCAAGCAGATCAAGGGCCGCATGATGAACGTTACAGGTGCACCCATTGATGACCTCAAGCCTCTGGATATGGAGGGTGCTTTCCCCATACACCGTGAGCCGCCCAAGTTTGAGGAACTCTCAACCGTTGAGGAGGTGCTGTTTACCGGAATCAAGGTCATAGACCTGCTGGAGCCCTACTGCAAAGGTGGTAAGATTGGCCTGTTTGGCGGTGCCGGCGTGGGCAAGACGGTGCTCATCATGGAGCTCATCAACAATATTGCAAAGAAGAACAACGGATTCTCAGTATTTGCCGGAGTGGGAGAGCGTACCCGTGAGGGTAATGACCTGCTGCGTGAGATGATTGAGTCCGGTGTTATAAAATACGGTGATGCCTTCAAGGAGAGCATGGCCAAGGGAGAGTGGGATCTTAGCAAGGTTGACTATGACGAGGTTGCCAAGTCACAGGCCACGCTTGTGTATGGTCAGATGAATGAGCCTCCAGGGGCACGTTCATCGGTAGCACTGTCCGGTCTTACCGTTGCCGAGTCCTTCCGTGACGGTGCGGGCAGTGACGGCGCCTACAGCGATATCCTGTTCTTTATTGACAACATCTTCCGTTTTACCCAGGCAGGATCAGAGGTATCGGCCCTCCTGGGACGTATGCCTAGCGCCGTAGGTTATCAGCCTACACTGGCCAGTGAGATGGGTAAGATGCAGGAGCGCATCACATCAACCATTCACGGATCAATCACATCGGTACAGGCCGTATATGTGCCGGCCGATGACCTTACTGACCCTGCACCGGCCACCACGTTCTCACACCTGGATGCAACCACCGTGCTGAGCCGTAAGATTGCCGAGTTGGGTATCTATCCGGCCGTTGACCCGCTGGATTCAACATCACGTATCCTTGACCCCAACATTGTGGGCAAGGCTCATTATGATACCGCACAGCGTGTAAAGCAGATTCTGCAGCGCTACAATGAGCTACAGGATATCATCTCCATCCTTGGTATGGATGAACTGTCCGATGAGGATAAGCTGACCGTGGCACGTGCACGCCGCGTACAGCGTTTCCTGTCACAGCCGTTCACGGTTGCCGAGCAGTTTACCGGCGTCAAGGGTACTATGGTAAGCATAGAGGATACCATCAAGGGATTCAACATGATCCTGGACGGTGAGGTTGATGACCTTCCGGAGCAGGTGTTCCTTAATGTGGGTACTATTGAGGAGGCCATTGAGAAGGGTAAGAAGTTACTGGGTGACGTGGCTAAGTAATTGAGAATTGAGAATTGAGAATTGGGAATTGAATGCTGAAGATACGGATCATAACACCAAGTGAGCTCCTCTTTGAGGGAGAGGTTGAGAGCGTGACTCTGCCGGGTAGTGCCGGCAGTTTCTCGGTGCTTGACATGCATGCTCCCATAATCTCTTCACTTGAGAGAGGAAAGGTGGTTATAGGGGGAGCGAATGATACTGCAGAGTATTCGCTAAACAGTGGATTCGTAGAAGTCAAAGACAACGTCATAATAGTGTGCATAGAATGAAAAAACTGGCTTTCATATATATGACAGTACTTTCTGTGTTGACCATTGCAACTGTTTTGGTAATGCGTCTGGCCTTACCTCAGTTCTATCCGTCCGGTCTGTTCCTGATACCAGCGTTCTATACGGTAATGCTTGGCGTAATGCTTTTGATGCGCCGTGCCAATGACAGGAAAGGACGTGACCGCAGCTATTTCATCATGTCTTACAGGATAGTAAAGATGTCGCTTTTTATCCTTATGATTGTCTGCTTTATGAATATTAAAGAGACGGGATTGGTTGCCTTTGCGGTAATATTCATGATATATTATCTGTGCCTCACACCAGTGGAGACGTTTTATTTGGTTAAAGAGGAGAAACAGAGTTGAAGAGGATTCTTTACATATTGCCGTTGCTGCTCCTGGCAGTCCTCCCTGTAAGGGCTCAGGAGAGTGCTGAACCTGTAGAGGATGAGGCTGTTGACGTCAAGGGGATTATATTCGGTCACCTTAAGGACTCATATCACTGGCATGTAATTACGATAGGAGAGAAAGAGGTCTCCATATATCTGCCTGTGATACTCCACAGCAAGGTTTCGGGCTGGCATTTCTTCTCGTCACGCAAGCTTGAGGAGACAGGTTCCTATGATGGATTCCATATCGCTGATACAGGTGCGTTTGCCGGAAGACTCGTTGAGGCCATGCCAGACGGCACTGAACTCAAACCGCTTGACCTCTCGCTCACTAAAGTGGCGTTCGGCATAATCATCAACTCACTTCTGTTATGTCTGATAGTGATGTGCACCGCCGGATGGTACAAGCGTCATTCATCAACAGATCCCGCCCCGGGAGGCTTTACCGGCCTGATGGAGTATGTAATATTCATGATTGTGGATGATGTCATCAAACCGTCCGTGGGCAAGGAGTACAAGCGTTATGCTCCGCTGCTGCTCACCATATTCTTCTTTATACTGCTGAGCAACCTCATGGGTCTTATTCCCATATTCCCGGCCGGAGCCAACGTGACCGGAAACATTGCCGTGACACTCTCACTGGCACTGGTTACTTTCTTTACCGTGAATGTGTTTGGCAACCGCGAATACTGGAAGGAGATACTCTGGCCCGATGTACCGATATTCCTCAAGGTGCCGCCCATACTGCCGCTGATAGAGTTTATCGGCATATTCACCAAGCCTTTCGCTCTGACGGTACGTCTCTTTGCCAATATCACCGCAGGTCATGCCATCATACTGGCACTTACGTGCATGATATTCATTACAGCTAAGATGGGGCCTGCAATAGGTGCTCCCATGACAGCGCTGTCATTGTTCTTCATGGTGTTCATGAATATGCTTGAGTTGCTGGTGGCATATATCCAGGCATATGTATTCACCATCCTGTCGGCCATGTTCATCGGACTGGCTCACCCGGAACATGAACATAAGAAAGATGATAAGAGTGTAGAATTAAAAAATTAAATATCAACAATTTAAATTGAAAGAATTATGATGTTAGCAACGTTATTGCAGGCTGCCGCAGGTGCAGCATTAGGCAAAGCCGGTATTGCACTCGGTGCAGCTATTGCAGTGGTAGGTGCCGCTATTGGTCTGGGCAAGATAGGTCAGTCCACAATGGAGTCAATTGCCCGTCAGCCTCAGGCTGCCGGTGATATCCGTGGCGCCATGATCGTTATCGGCGCATTCATGGAGGGTGTTGCCCTTTTTGCCATAATCGTTTGTCTGATGGCTCTTAACGCTGATTAATGGATCTGCTGATTCCCGAAGTCGGAACAATCATCTGGATGCTCATTGCAGCCGGAATTGTCTTCTTCATAGTGGTGAAGTGGGGATTCCCCATCATAACCGATATGGTTGACAAGCGCAATGAGTATATCGATAAGTCGCTAGAGGCGGCCAAGAAGGCTAATGCCCGTCTTGACGGTATCCAGAAGGAGTGTGACGACCTACTTAAACAGACACGTGCCGAGCAGGCGCGTATCCTTAAGGAGGCATCCGACCGGCGTGATGAAATCATTGCAGATGCAGAGACGCGTGCCAAGGAGAGTGGTGAGAAAATCATTGCCGATGCACGTGAACAGATCCGTCAGGAGAAGGAGGAGGCTCTGCGCGGCCTGCGCCGTCAGGTGGCGGAACTGTCAGTCCAGGTGGCCGAGAAAGTGGTCCGTAAGCAGCTTGACTCCAGTGAGGAGCAGTTGTCTATGATTGACCGCATGATTGATGATGTAAAGACCGGTAAGTAAAGGTATGAACACAGGAACCGTTTCCGTACGTTACGCAAAGGCTCTGCTTCAGTATGCAGTGGAGCAGGCCGATGATAAGCAGGTGTATGCCGAGATGCAGACGCTGGCCGCACGGTTGCGTTCCGTTCAAGCCATTCATGACCGTATTGTTGACCCCACTGTGCCCGACAGCGCCAAATGCAGTCTGCTTGAGACTGCGGTGACTGACGGCAAGAGCAAGCTGAGCGGTTCAACCGCCGCCTTCTTCAAGCTCGTTGTAGGGGCCGGACGCGGTGACTGCCTGCTCTTTATGTCTATGAGCTATATGGACTTGTACCGCAGGCGCAATGGCATAGTGCCGGTAGAACTTGTTACAGCCACTCAGGTAGGCGATGAACGCCGTGAGAGGCTCAAACAACTGGTAGAGAATGTTGAGCACGGCAAGGTGGAGTGGACTCACACCGTTGACCCCGCAATTGAGGGCGGATTCGTGCTTATGGTTGACGGATTCCGTATGGACGCAAGCGTGGCTTGGCAGTTGCAGCGTATCCGCAAGGAACTTATTGAAAAGAATAACCGTATCATATAATGGCAAACGGAATAAAGGCAAGTGAGGTATCGGAGGTACTTCTGGAACAACTTAAGGGCATAGACACATCAGCCCGCTTCCAAGAGGTAGGCACCGTCCTGCAGGTAAGTGACGGTGTAGTCCGCATATACGGACTCAAGAACGCCGAGGCCGATGAGCTGATAGAGTTTGACAATGGCATACGTGCCATAGTGATGAATCTGGAGGAGGATAATGTGGGTGCCATCCTGCTTGGTCCTACTGATCAGATCAAGGAGGACATGATTGTACACCGTACCGGCCGTATCGCATCCATCAATGTGAGCGAGAATATGGTGGGTCGTGTGGTCAATCCGCTTGGTCAGCCTCTGGACGGACTGCAGGAGATAGAAGGACCGTTCTTTGAGATGCCTCTGGAGCGCAAGGCGCCCGGCGTGGTGTTCCGTGAGCCCGTGCATCAGCCCTTGCAGACCGGCTTGCGTGCCATCGATGCCATGATTCCCATTGGCCGTGGTCAGCGTGAGCTTATAATAGGTGACCGTCAGACGGGTAAGACAGCCATTGCCATAGATACAATCATCAACCAGCGTAAGAACTATGAGGCAGGTGATCCTGTCTATTGCATCTATGTTGCAGTAGGTCAGAAAGGATCAACCGTTGCTACAATCGTTAATACCCTGCGTCAGCACGGTGCTCTGGACTACACCATCGTGGTTGCTGCCACTGCTGCCGATCCTGCCGCACTGCAGTACTACGCTCCTTTGGCAGGTGCTGCCATAGGTGAGTATTTCCGTGATACCGGCCGTCATGCCCTGGTGGTATATGATGACCTCTCAAAGCAGGCTGTGGCCTATCGTGAGGTATCACTTATACTGCGCCGTCCTTCGGGCCGTGAGGCTTATCCCGGTGATATATTCTACCTGCACTCACGTCTGTTGGAGCGTGCCGCCAAGATTATCAGCCAGCAGGAAGTGGCCGAGAAGATGAATGACCTTCCGCCGTCGCTGGTGGGTCATGTCAAGGGAGGCGGCTCACTGACCGCTCTGCCTATCATCGAGACACAGGCAGGTGACGTATCGGCTTACATTCCTACTAACGTGATATCTATCACCGACGGTCAGATATATCTGGAGTCAAGCCTCTTTAACCAGGGCTTCCGTCCTGCCATCAACGTAGGTATATCAGTATCACGTGTGGGCGGTAACGCACAGATCAAGTCTATGAAGAAGGTGGCCGGTACGCTTAAGATAGACCAGGCACAGTACCGCGAGCTGGAGGCGTTCTCTAAGTTCAGCAGCGATATGGATCAGGTTACCGCCATGGTGCTTGACAAGGGCCGCAAGAACAACCGTCTGCTTATACAGCCGCAGTATTCACCTATGCCTGTGGGCGAGCAGATTGCCATTCTGTACTGCGGTATCCACGGACTGCTCAAGAACGTACCGCTGGAGCGCGTAGGCGAGTTCCAGGAGCGCTTTATTGAGATTGTACGCGCCAAGTATAAGGAGAACATCCTGGATGTTCTTACCAAGGGTGTGATGAATGATGAGGTTGGCGCTCTCATAGAGGAGGTTGCCGGCAAGACAATAGCAGAACTTGGTATCTGATAGGGAGTTATGTCACTCAAGGAGATTAAGATCCGCATAGCATCGGTCACGAACACACGCAAGACCACATCGGCCATGAAGATGGTGTCAAGCGTCAAGCTGCGCAAGGCTCAGCAGGGCATCCAGTATGCCGTGCCGTATGTGGAGCAGCTGGACCATATTCTGGGGCATCTTTCAGGCATGCCTGCAGCACAGAAGGTATCACCGCTGGTGGTACAGCGTGAGGTCAAGGAGGTGGCTGTGGTATGCTTCTCGTCCGATTCCAGCCTGTGCGGCGGTTTTAACGGCAACATCATCAAGCACAGCCGTGCACTTGTTGATGAACTCTCCAAGATTGACAAAACGCCGCTTGTATATACTGTAGGCCAGAAGATAACCGATGCTTTCCGCAAGGAGGGCATGAGCATCAACACCGGTTATGCCGATATGATGCAGAGCCGCAGTTATGAGCAGGCCGCATCATTGGCCGATGACCTTATGGATATGTTCCTGAACGGTCATCTGGATAAGGTGATACTTACCTATACGCATTTTAAGAGTGCAGGCTCACAAAAGATTGTTGATGAGGTGCTGCTGCCTGTAAGTGTTCCTGCCGCAGAGGCGGAGCAGGAGAGTGACTATATCCTTGAGCCATCGGCCCAGGATCTTATGAAGGTGCTTCTGCCCAAGGTGATACGCACCAAGGTCTATTGCGCCATGCTTGACTCATATGCAAGTGAGCAGGCTGCCCGTGTAATTGCCATGCAGGCTGCAACCGAGAATGCCGACAAGCTGATAGGTGAGCTCACCCTGCAATACAACAAACTCCGTCAGCAGGCCATCACCAATGAAATCTTAGACCTTGCTGCCGGCAGCCAAGTCAATTGATAATTGGGCGAATTTCCATTTGAATTATGTCTGAAATGAAGATACAGAGCCTGGCGCTGCACTACGTAGGCAACCAGGCCAATGAGGAGCCGTTTGTATGCTCCAAGAAGCTCTACACATTGAGCGAGGATATGAATACCCTGCTCACAGAGTACTTTGTAGGCGCATTCAAGACCGATGAGCGTTTTATATTCCATGATGACATGGGGCTTGAGAATAACCGTGTCTATCGTCTGGTGAGCGACATATTCGACAATCCCGGCATGCTTTATGACTTCTCAGTTGATCTGGCCACACACCTGTATGAGAACTGTCAGCACCCCAAGATAAAGGGCGGTGACTTTATCGTGGCTCACATAACGGGACTGGGCATGGGACGTGACATTGACGAGGCCATAGGCCTGTTCAAGATAGAGAACAAGGAGACCTTCCTTACCTTTGAGCATAACGAGGATGATTTTGATATCACTCCCGTGGATGGCGTGAACCTGCGCCGCATGGACAAGGGCTGCCTCATAATGAACTATGAGCGTGAGAAAGGCTACATGGTTGCCGTGGTTGACAAGACCAACGGCCAGGGAGCCAGCTACTGGGTTGATGATTTCCTGCATCTTAAGGCCCGTGAGGACTCATATTTCCAGACACAGAACGTGATGGATCTGACCCGCAACTTCGTGGCACAGGAGCTGCCCAAGCAGTTTGACGTGAACCGTGCCGATCAGGCCGACCTGCTGAGCCGCACCATGGGCTACTTCAAGAACACCCCCAAGTTTGATATGGCCGGCTTTGAGCAGCAGGTAATGGCTCAGCCCGAGGTTATGGGTATGTTCGATGATTACCGCAACCGTTACGAACAGGAGCGCCAGATACAGCTCCAGGACCAGTTTGACGTGAACCAGTGCGCCGTTAAGAAACAGAACCGCCTGTACAAGAGCGTCATCAAGCTGGATAAGAACTTCCACATCTACGTCCATGGCAACCGCCAGCTCATTGAACAGGGCGAGGACGCGGGCGGCAAATACTACAAGCTCTACTTCAACGAAGAGTCTTAATATATAGAGCGAACCGTCCCATCTCGCGGTAAGGTTGCAAAACTGAAATAGACTATAGGGTCTCTGGGAGTCTCGCACCCACGCGCGACCAGTGGGTATTCTAAGACTTTTCCAAATATTTTTGGAAAAATCATAATTGGGAGTATATCGGCCCCTTTCAGGATATAAATCGTATTAACAAATAAACATGCGTTTCTTCGCTACCCATTAATCTGGGCGG
>Ga0265299_10000111_pt1 | contig 111541 bp, 104 predicted proteins | sample AusTroGonzalo_MG_4_FD_193485 | JGI IMG/M metagenome (GOLD analysis project Ga0265299, IMG submission 193485) | Bovine rumen microbial communities from tropical cattle in Woodstock, Queensland, Australia - Gonzalo_02 | ecosystem: Host-associated > Mammals > Digestive system > Stomach > Rumen ... | reverse complement strand
AGCTAAACGGTAGCTAAACGGAAGCAGATTGCCCTTATGAGGGAGTGAGGGGAAAAATGCCTAACCCAAGCCCTTCCCTGAAAGGAAGGGATGTATGGCGGCACAGCTAAGTGGGTATTGCCGCGCTTTGGCGCCATGGTCGGGGCAACAAAAACGCGGCACATAATTATGCCACGCATGAACGCTATACCTTATAACACGAAAAGAGCGCCGGAGCGCTCCTTTCGAATGAATATTTGTCGCTAATTATTTAACCTCTTGTCCGCGGAGGTCGAAGGTATTAGTCTCTGTTTCTACTATTACTTGTCCTTCATGGGCAATCTTACGGGCAGAGCGCTTAGGAGAAGAAGGATTGCTGACACTTGCAGGTTCTCCTTTGCCGGGGAGAGAGTAAATGTCATAAGCATAAGGCATAGAGGATGTGTCGTCTCCCGTAGGTACAAACAGTTTATAGACACCACCTATTTTTACTAAACTTAAGGTCGTTTGTTGGGTATCTCCGGTATAGGGGATTGTCAATAAAATAGTTCCATCTTCATCTACAATACGTAAGTCTTTAACTTTTTTTACAGTCCCTAACACAGTTCCTTGTGTATCAACAAGATTCTCCGATTTATACTCTGTAACCAAGCAAGCCCATTTTCCGTCTGTCGTAAATATCCCATGTGAGATAAAATTCCATACATACAAATCACTTGCATAGGTTCCAACCGGCACTCCGAAAAATTGTCCTTTTATCAAGAAAGACTTAACAAGAGATAGATTGGGATCGTAAACATTGTAATGTTGATCACCATCTACAAGCCCCATGTCTGCCGACATAAGATAATCACCTACGAACATGCCATCTTGCTCGGAAAATGGAGCATCTATGGTTCGGGCTGGTATTCTTTGGACACTTGAACCAAATCTGACGATATATTTTGAACCTTCGTAGGTTATTTGCGCATTAACTATTACAGCAGCAAATAGGACAGCAAGAGTAAAGATGGATTTTTTCATATACAATAATTTTAGAGAAGTAAGCGACGGCCGCAATGACCTGCGGGGGAGGTGTTCTTATTCTGCGCTTTCTTCCTTAATATATGATTCTATTTGCGAACGAAGAGCGGGGAAATCATTTTTTACGATGTCCCAAACAATCGGCATTTGAATGGAATAGTAGCCGTGAACCAATACATGGCGCATCTTAATAATTACATTCCACGGCGTTTGAGGATGTTTTTCCTTAAATTCAAGGGTAAGCATGTATGCCGCTTCTCCAATAATCTCAAGACATTTGACAACGGCATAGCGAAGCATAGCATCATTTTCCAAATCTGCTAATGTTTTGCCTTGCATAAACTGCCCCGCGCGATCAATATGCTCCAAAATATGCTGAAGGCGGCCTAAATCTCTAATGCGCTCTCTCATATAACAAGATTTTATCGCGTTCTACATAAGGACGGGCAAATGGTAACAACCCATCCTCTGATACTAAATCTACGGTTCTGCCGAGCTTTTTCTCCAAGTCGGCAATCATGCTAAAGTACTTTAAACCGATTGGCTGCGAATAGTCCAGTTTCACAAGCAAGTCTACATCGCTTTCCGGAGTCTCCTCGCCACGCGAACAAGAGCCGAACAAGTAGGCTCGCTCGACGGGTTGAGTAGCAAGATACTCCTGTATCTGCGGTATTAATTTTTGAACTTCAGCGCTTGGCATAGTACGACTTGGTTTTACTTTTCGCCGCAAAGGTACAACAATTATTTGATATACGCAAATAAAAATCGCTCAAAACTTGCATATATGCAATTTTTGTTGTACTTTTGCAGCGAAAATAAGAACAGGTATGAAACGTATTTTATTCATAGCCGCAGCGGCAATGGTGCTGACAGGCTGCTACTACAAGACAGACAGTCCGCGCGGGTCGTGGGCAAGAGGCTGTGACATCAGTTGGCTCAGTGAGATGGAAGGGGACTCTGTCCCGTTTAGAGATGAGCGTTTAGAGTTTAGAGACTGCATCGAACTGCTACGCGGTATGGGCATGAACGCAGTGCGGTTGCGGGTGTGGGTGAACCATAGTACCGGATGGAGCAACAAAGAAGACGTGGTGGCTGTCGCCAAGCGTGCGGCCAAAGCCGGACAGCGTATCATGATTGACATCCATTATTCGGATTTCTTCGCCGACCCGAGTCACCAGACCATTCCCGCGGCGTGGCAGAACTACGACTACGAGACGATGCTCGAAGCCGTGCGGGAACACACCTTGGACGTGCTCTACGCCCTCAAGGAAGAAGGCGTCAAGCCCGAATGGGTGCAGATAGGCAACGAGACCCCCAACGGGATGTTATGGCCGATGGGAAGGGTGAGTGAGCCTACCCCGACCCTCCCTAAAGGGAAGGAGATAGATGAGGCATGGGACCGCTACGCGGGCTTCACCGCCATGGGTTACAAAGCCGCCAAAGAGGCGTTTGATGACATTACCGTCATCGTGCACATCGATAATGCTTACATGCGTCGCGATTGGTTCTGGACGAACATGGCCGATCATGGCGGCAAATGGGACATGATAGGTCTCTCGCACTACCCGATGATGAGCGCCTGGAACGGCGGCAAGACATGGCAGGAGATGAACGAGTTGGCAGAAGAAAATATCCGTCATCTCATCCGCGAATGGCATTGCCCGGTGATGATTGCGGAGATAGGCACTTTCGCCAACGACCCCACTTCTAAAGAAGTGATGGCGGACTTCGTGGCACGCGCCACCGCCATCGACTCATGCGCCGGCATCTTCTACTGGGAACCTGAGGTATATGGCGGTTGGCGGCCTGCGGAGTACATCCCTTTGGGATGGGGCAGTTATGACATGGGGGCTTTCACGCCGGACGGACATCCTTCGGAAGTACTGAAAATACTGCTTAGCAGTAAAAAAGAATAATCGCCGCCGTTTTTGGCACGGTATTTGCGTCTTGTCGGACAATTGTTGAACCCTTTAAAGATTACGCCTTATGAAAAAGAGAATGATGACATGGATGATGGTCTTGATGGCAAGTTTGGCCATGCAGGCGCAGTACACTTACAACAGTAATTATACTGTATGGTTCGAAGACACAGACAATGAGATAGCAACCCGCAAGACCGTGTGGTGCGAAGAGAATTACCAGGACCTTTGGAACGGCTGTTACGTGAAGATTTCGAACGGCGGTCGTGTATATGTATATTCCGGCAACAGTACTGTCGTTTACGGCGATGAGATAGGGTTGATGTACAACGGTTACTATTCCGTAAGGAACGGCAGCACATGGTATCTGTACGACGAGAACGGCGACAAAGTTAGCGGCGTTTATGGAGAGGAGTTGCTCTACTATCCGTTCAACTATGTGACCTGCCAAAAGGGCCGGAACCTATGGTACGTCTATCGGTGCGACGGAGAGAAACTGAGTTTCTATTCGGAGGAAAATCCGAGAATATGCTCCAACGAGTGCTGGATAGTGAAACAAGGCAGCAAGTGGTACGGCATAGGTCGCGACGGATATAAAATCAGCGGCGTATATGGCGACCAGGTAACCATGAATAACGGTCGCTGGAAATGCGTCAACGGAAGCAATGTCCGGTTCATAGATGTAGAATAAGCCTATACAATATATGTATCCAAAACTGAAAAACAGGGCGTGGAAAGTCGTCAAGAGCGAGAATATCCTTCATCTCGGACCGTGGCTCTCCGTTCGCCAAGAATGTGTAGAACTGCCAAGTGGGAAACAAATCCCCACTTGGTATGTTTTTGAGTTCCCCGACTGGATAAACGTCATCGCCATCACCAAAGACGGTAAGATGGTGATGGAAGACCAGTACCGCCACGCGCTGGGCGAGACCCATTACGAACTGGTGGCAGGTGTGGTGGACCCGGGCGAGACGCCGCTGCAGGCGGCACAACGCGAACTGAGTGAAGAGACGGGTTACGAAGGCGGCGAATGGCGACTATTCATGACGCTTTCGCCCAATCCCACGAACCATAACAACCATTCTTATACCTTCCTCGCCACCGGCGTGGAGAAACGCCGTGAGCAGCACCAGGAAGCCACCGAAGACATCCATGTCGATGTTATGGAACCCGAGCAGGTCTTGGAGATGCTTCGCGACGGAGAGATTATTCAGGCGTTGCACGCCGCACCTCTATGGAAGTACTTCGCAGAAAAATAACGGCGCGTTTCCATAAAGCCTGCGCGGACTACGGACTGATAGCCGACGGGGACCACCTCCTCGTCGGTTTGAGCGGCGGCAAAGACTCGCTGCTGCTGACGGAGTTGTTGGGCCGCAGGGCGAAGATTTACAAGCCGCGCTTTCAGGTCACCGCCCTTCATGTGCGTGTCAAAGAGCGCGACTACCATACCGACCTCAGTTTCCTCGAGTCCTTCTGCGTCGAAGCCGGCGTACCACTCATCGTCCGCGATGTGGAGATAGGAGAACCTAAGGACGTTAAGGACCTTAAAGACTCTAAGGACCTTAAGGACACCAACCCTTGTTTCCTCTGCTCGTGGTACCGGCGCAAAGCTCTATTCAACGTCGCGCAGGAACTCGGCTGCAACAAGATTGCTTTCGGTCATCACCGCGACGACGTGGCGCAGACGCTGCTGATGAACCTCATTTTCCAAGGGGCGTTCGCTACTATGCCGCCTATCCTGCAACTCGACAAAATGCCGCTGCAAATCATCCGCCCGCTGTGCCTGATTGACGAAGCGGACATCATCCGTTATGCGCAGTTGCGCGAGTACCAAAAGCAAACCAAACTCTGTCCCTTCGAGCACGTCTCTTCCCGCGAGAAAGTGAAAGACCTGCTGGAACAGATAAAAGCCCTCAACCCCGAAGCCATGGATAGTATTTACGGGGCATTGACAAACATCAAGACAGAGTATCTGCCTCCGTTAACTCGTTAATTCGTTAATTCGTTCAACGATATGAATGCATTATACACTATTTTATTACTTTTAGCGTCGAATATCTTCATGACGCTGGCGTGGTACGGACACCTGAAACTACAACACGAAGGGTTCTTCACCCATGCCACTCCGCTCATCTTCATCATCCTCTTCTCTTGGGGCATCGCGTTCTTCGAATACTGCCTGCAAGTGCCCGCGAACCGGATGGGTTTTGAGGGCAACGGCGGACCGTTCACGCTGATGCAACTGAAGGTCATTCAGGAAGTGCTGACCTTGCTGGTGTTTGTCGTTTTCTCGGCGATAGCTTTTCATATGCCGCTGCGTTGGAACCATGCCGTAGCCTGCCTGCTGCTTATCGGTGCCGTGTATTTCGTCTTCGGATTTAAATAAAACCGTCAGTTTTCAGCTATCAGTATTCAGCTATGAACCCTTACATCCAATCTTTGCGTCTTCGCACACTCCCGCTTTCTATGTCGGGAATCGTATTAGGAGCCGGTTTGGCTGCCAAAGACAGCCTAACGGGCATGACACCTATAGGATGGGTTATTTTTGCTTTGGCTATCCTCACTACCCTCAGCCTGCAAATACTGAGCAACTTAAGCAATGAGTTAGGGGATGCGCAGAAAGGAACGGACGCCGACCAACAAGGTCGCGCCGCCTACGGACTGCAAGCCGGAACCATCACCGTCAAGCAGATGAAGGGTATGATTTGGCTCTTTGTCGGTCTGTGTGTCGTATTCGGTACAGCCCTGATTTACAGCGCTTTCGGTTCGTTCACAAGTACACCGAGTCTTGTCTTCTTCGGTTTGGGTCTGCTCGCAATGGTCGGCGCCGTCACTTACACCCTCGGCAAGCACAGTTACGGATATATGGGTCTGGGTGACTTGGGGGTGTTTATTTTCTTCGGACTGCTGAGCACACTCGGAAGTTATTACCTGCAGCTTCAAAGTCTGAGCAACGAAGTCATCTGGTGTGGCATCGCAATCGGTATGCCGTGCGTCGGTGTGCTGAACCTCAACAACATACGCGATATGAATAACGACCGCGCGCACGAAAAACGCACGCTCGCGAGCATGTTAGGTATGCGAGGCGGGAAGATATACCATACATGCATGCTCGCGGCAAGCCTTACAATCTTCGTTTGCTTCGGTCATTATTGGGTACTCTGCGTGTCGCCGATTTGGTTATGGCACCTATGGTATATATGGACGCATGAGAGCAGTCAGTTAGACAGACAAATGCCCGTTTTGATGCTCTCGACACTGGTCGTTGCAGCACTCGGATGGCTCTAAATGCATTTTTTTTGCATTTTTTTGCTAAAAAATTTGGTCAATTCAAAAAAAAGCAGTACTTTTGCACCCGCTTTTGAGAAGAAGCAGTGTTCTTATACTTGTTATAACGAATAAAAAGATTGCGGAAATAGCTCAGTTGGTAGAGCACAACCTTGCCAAGGTTGGGGTCGCGAGTTCGAGTCTCGTTTTCCGCTCTTTTTTTTTGCCCAGATGGCGGAATTGGTAGACGCGTGCGTTTCAGGTGCGCATGCCGCGAGGTGTGCAGGTTCGAGTCCTGTTCTGGGCACTCGCTAAAGCTATTGCTGGCGCGACGCGCAGGTGGTGAAATTGGTATACACGCTACTTTGAGGGGGTAGTGGTCGCAAGATCGTGTGAGTTCGAGTCTCATCCTGCGCACGAAACGTCTTCCGAGTGAGGAAGACGTCTTAGTATTAACCGGACAATGGATTCGTGTAATCCGAAGTCCATAAAACACAAGTCTAAATGGCAACAAAGATTCGTTTGGCTCGTCATGGTCACAAAGACTACGCTTTCTACCACATCGTAGTAGCAGACAGCCGCTCGCCGCGTGACGGCAAAATTATCGAACGTATCGGTTCGTTCAACCCGAACACCAACCCTGCAGCAGTTATCCTCAATTTCGAGCGCGCATTGTATTGGGTAGGCGTAGGAGCACAACCGACAGACACCGTACGTACCATCCTCTCCAACGAGGGCGTGCTACTGATGAAGCACCTGAATGGTGGTGTCGCAAAAGGCGCATTTAGTGCAGAAGAGGCTCAAAAGCGTTTCGACGCTTGGAAAGCTGAGAAAGATGCTAAAAACGGTAAGATCAGCAAAGCTGAGGCAGAGAAGAAAGTAGCTGCTGCAAAGGCTCTCCTTGCACAAGAGGTAGAGACCAACAAGACCAAAGCTGCTGCTATCGCTCAGAAGCGCGCTGAGGCTGCCGCTGAGTTGGCTGCTGCCGCTCAAGAGGCTGCGCAAGAAGCTGCTGCCGCTGAGGCAGAGGCTAAAGGCGAAGAGGCTCCTGCAGAGGAACCCGCTGCTGAAGCAGAAGCCTAAAAAAGCATTAGAGCGGCAATGCTGCTCAAACAACATCAAACAAACAAAAAAGCGACTTTTGGTCGCTTTTTTTTTGTGTATGTCAAAAAAAAACCGTACCTTTGTGCGCTTTTGGCGCACAGAGATAAAAAAAGCGTTATAGATGCGGACAATGATTCGAAATATGATGCAGGACACGATATGGGTGACGGTTCTTCAGGGACTCAACTACCTTATTCCGCTATTCGTCTGGCCGTACCTGATTGTTGTGTTAGGCGCAGGGGGCTTCGGAGTAGTCGGTTTTGCCTTGTCGTTCGTGCAGTTTCTGATGCTGGTGGTCGATTTCGGTTTTAACCTTACCGCCACCAAACAGGTAGCAACCGCTGTTTCGCAGGAGGCAATCGACGCCATCACTTCGGCTACTTTGTACGCCAAAGCCTTGCTTTTCGCGCTGGCTGTGATGATTGGTGCGGTAGTACTCTGCCTGCCGCAGTTCGCGCCCTACCGTATTGCCGTGGCTGTCCTGCTGCCGATGCTTCTCAGCAGTGTCTTCTCGATGCAGTGGTTATACCAAGGCACGGGAAATATCCGACGCCTTTGGATCATAAACAGTGCCTGCCGGCTGGTAATCATCCCCCTGACGTTCATCGTCGTGAAGGGGGCAACGGATATACTACCGGCAGTCGGCATCCAGTCCGCGGCATATTTTGTCTCGGCGATAGTAGGACTTGCTTGGGCGCTCAAGCACGGTCTGTTCGTCTTCCGGCGCACGCCTTGGCAGGCGGTTCGCGAGAGTCTCAAGGATAGTTTTCCGCTATTCATCTCCACCGCCACGAGCAGCGTCTATGCGATGCTGTTGGTCGTCGTATTGGGTTATTTCGCCTCCACGCAGGAAGTGGGACTCTATTCGGCGGTGGAGAAGATAATGCGCGTGGCGTGCTATGCGTTGCTGCTGCCTGCCTTGCAGGTGTGCTATCCACAGATAAGTAAGTTAGCGGCTACTGACCGGAAGGCGGCATTACGGATGGTGCGCATCTTATGCGGCGGTCTGGTGGTATTGATGTGCGCTATCGGCTGCGTCCTGTTCTTCGGCGGCGAACAACTGATGGCGCTGATGGGCAAGGACTACACCGGTTCGGCAGAGTTGTTCCGCTTCATGGCGTTTATCCCTGTATTAGTCGCTATCAGCGGTGTGTACGGACAGTTGGACCTGATTGCTATCGGAGGCGAACGGCAGAAGAGGCAGTTTAGAAATGTATATCTGCTCGGTGCCGGTATAGCCGTCGTGCTGGTAGCATGCACCATCCCCGGTCTGACGCCCATGAAGACGGCATATATATTACTCATCACCGAAACCGTCGTGGCTTTCGGGATGGCCTTTTTCGCGTTACTACGGCATAAAGCATGACGACCTTGATTTTGATATGCACCTTGTTGCTTCTGATGAGTTATGAGTTCTCGAAGCACGAGTGGTTCTCGCCCGGAGTACTGACCTGCGGTGTATGGTTGGTAGGTCTGGTGCTTTTTGTCGTCATGCCGCATCCTTTACCGCCTTTGAGCACGCGTTTCCTGACAGGTGCCGGTCTATGGATAGCCCTTTATACAGTCAGTTCGCTATGCATGCAGTCGTTCTCATACCGCGCGAAAGAAACGCAAGCCAGTACGTTAGTGTATGACATCTATTATTGGGTGAGTATCTGCTGCGCACCGTTGCTGGTGTATTTCGTCTATCAGGCGCTGCGCATGGGCACCAGTGGCAACTGGGCGATGGACTTACGCATGGCGGCGTTGGGCAGGGGCCGGTTCAGTCAAGATGGCGTCTATACACCTTTCTACTACACCTTATGGCAGGTGACGTACCTACTGGCGCTCTTCCGGCTCGACAAGACACATTGGCGCAGAGCGGTAGTGACGGGACTGTTGGTGCTGGGTTTCGGCATCGCTACGATGGCGAAGTTCGTGCTGCTGTTCTTCGGTGTCGTGACGGCTGTCATGCTGTACCAGAAGAAGATACTGAAACTCAAGCACATCGGTGTCATCGCCCTCATTCTCGTCGCTGCGATGCTCATCCAGCATAGCGTGCGCGAGAAGATGCATTATGACCAGAAGTCGCTCTTCGAGGTTATGGAACTATACATGCTGCGTAATTACACCGCTTTCGACACCGTCGAACCGTGCTCGTCCGGACACTGGGGCGAGAACGTGTTCCGTTTCTGCTATGCAGTGGCGTATAAGTTAGGCTGGAGCAGCGTCGAACCCATCGACCCGTTGTTGCCATTCATCCGTAAACCAGCGTTCACCAACACCTATACCTGTCTCTACCCGTTCTACAAGGACTTCGGCATGTGGGGTATCGGTCTTGGCGCAATAATCACAGGCGCTTTGATGGGGTGGATATTCCGAAAGAAACAACAAGGCAGTACATTCTTCACGCTGCTCTTCGTCTATTTCTGTACCACCATCATCATCCAATATAACAGCGAGTTCCTCTTTATGAATTTCTCCGGCCATGTAAAAGCGTGCCTGCTGCTCTACCTGCCGTTCCTGATAAGTCGAATCCCAAAGCATGAATAAGGTTCTTTACATAGTGGTCATCTACGGCATCCGGCGGGAAGAGAGTCCTGCCTGGCAGGGCGTGCATGCCGTGTTGGGAGACGCCGACCTCTACGTACACGATAACACCGATGAAAACGTCTATCTGGCGAAAGCGTATAACAAGGGTTTGGAATATGCGAGAGAGAACGGTTATGCCTGGTTGGTACTCCTGGACGCGGACACGAAGGTGACAGATCAGTACTTGAAAGCAGTACAGGAAACCGTTGGTTCGCAGCGACCGGAAAGTGTATATTGTCCCGTTTTAATCGGAGAAAACGGGCAACAGCTGTCTCCGAAAAAAGTGTACGGAATACCGGTGGCTTTTAACTCGGGACTGCTCCTTCCTGTGGCGGCGATAGACTGCTTGGGCGGGTTCAACGAAGACTATCCTTTGGACTATCTGGACTATTGGATGTGTTACCAACTGCAACAGCATCATGTTGACTTGCGCATCCTGCCTGTGCAAATGACGCACAGCCTGTCCCTGCAAACATACGCGTATATGCCGTCATGCCGCTATGCTTCGTTATTGGCGGCGGAGAAGCGCTTCGCGCAAGAGACAGGCAACAAAAAAAGATACAAGTGGCGTCTGTTCGGCAGATGGCTTAAATGGGTATTGACAGGACACAGATACACGCGGGAAACCTATCAGGCTTGGAGGAACATATGAATACCGTTTGTGTAGCGACATATAATGGCGAGGCCTTTATCGAGCAGCAACTCCGCTCTATCCTGGCGCAGATTGCCGCCGGGGACGAAGTGATTGTTTCGGACGACGGTTCAACGGACAACACCCTCAAAATCGTCGATTTCATCGGAGACAAACGCATTCGTGTGCGGCATAGCAAGGCGCATTATTTCCGCGATAACTTCGTAGAGATGCTGCAAGAGGCGAAAGGGGACATTATCTTCCTTAGCGACCAAGACGATGTGTGGCTGCCGGGTAAGTACGAACGGTGTATCGCGGAGTTGAAGACGGCGGACCTGGTATGCACCAACAGTCAGATGACTGATGCGGAACTAAACGTGACAGAGCCGAACTTCTTCCGTATCTACCACTCGGGCCCGGGTGTATTGAAGAATGCGCTCAATAACACCTATTACGGCTCGTGCATGGCTTTCCGAAGGAATCTCCTGGACAAGGCGTTACCGATGCCTTCGACACACGAGATAGGGCACGACCTGTGGTTGGGTCTGGTAGCAGAGATGACAGGAAAAGTGCGCTTTATTGACACCCCTTATCTGCTCTACCGCCGCCATGGAGAGACGGCGACGACCACGAAGAGTCTCCGGCACCGCAGTCCGCGACCGCTATGGCGCAAGATATGGAGCCGGTTTGTGGTGTTATATCATGTATGTAAATTCAGATGGAACCGTGGAAAACGATAAGTTAGTATCTATCATAACTCCGCTATATAACAGCGAGCGCTTTATAGGGCAGACGATTGAGAGTGTGTTGGCGCAGACGTACCCGCATTGGGAGATGCTCGTCGTTGACGACGGCAGCCATGACGCGAGTGCCGCGATTGTCCGGCGTTATGCAGAGCAAGACGCGCGTTTCCGGCTCTTTAAGCAACCCAACAGCGGATGTGCGGCTGCGCGCAACCACGGACTGAGCGAAGCGAAAGGACGGTATTACGTCTTTCTCGACTCCGACGACTACTGGGACCCCACCTTTCTGGAGAGTCAGTTAGCGTTCATGCATGCCCGGAAAGCAGCTATCGTCACATGCTCCATCCGGCGCGTGGACGAAGAAGGGAAAGAAGTATTACAGCCGCAGATAGTACCCGAACGGATGGATTATTACGACATCCTCAAGAGTTGTAACCTGCCATGTCTGGCGACCGTCATAGATGCCAGTCGTTTCCGGGACATCCGGTTCCGCGAAGAGTTACACAACCTGCGGGACGACTATGCCTTATGGCTCTCGCTGATGAAACAGACAGACTACGCGTACGGTAATCCGCAAGTGCTGGCCAACTATCGCATCTCGGCGCAACAAGTGACAGGAAACAAACGAAAAGTGATTATCCCGCAGTTTATGGTTTATTATAAAGTAGAACAATTAGGTCTTTGCCGCAGCTTGTATTATTTAGTACACTGGGCATGGAACGGCTATCGTAAATACAGAAAGTGATGCTGAATATATCTATCGTTTTATATCATCCCAAATGGGAAGATGAGGTAACGCCACTGGTAACGGAGTTATTGCGCGTGAAGAACCTACGCAAGATTTATCTGCTGGACAACAGCGAGGACAAATGCGAAAAAGTTCCGGTTTCATCGGCTAAATTACGCTACATGCACATGCCACAAAACCTCGGTTACGGCAAGGCGCATAACATCGCTTTGCGGGAGAGTGCCTACTATAAGACTGAGTTGCATCTGGTGATGAACAGCGACATCCGCGTCCAAGCGGAAGATTTGGATGCGATGTGCGAATTCATGTCCGCTAATCCTAAAGTGGGACTACTGATGCCGAAAGTCATCAATCCCGATGGCACGCAGCAATACTTAGCCAAGCGCTTGCCTGCGCCGTTGGATGTATTCGGTCGGCGCTTCCTGCCGTCATGGTGTATCGCGCGGAGGAACAAACGATACGAGTTGCGCGATTTGGACCTTACGCATCCTGTCAATGCGCCTTACCTGAGCGGCTGCTTTATGCTGTTACGCACCACGGCTGCCGTAGAAGCGGGACTTTTCGACGAGCGCTATTTCATGTATCCTGAGGATATAGACCTCACCCGCACTATTCACCGCAACTGGCTCACGCTCTATTACCCCGAATGGACCATCGTGCATGCGCATGCAAAGGCGTCCTATAAAAACAGACACATGCTTCGGGTTCATATCCAAAACATGTGCCGCTATTTCAACAAATGGGGTTGGTGCTTCGATACCGAGCGCAGCGAATTCAACAAACAGCTATCAGCCGATAAGTGAGGTAGGCGGCATAGACAAGCAGCAACAGGCCGCCTGCCCAACGCTGGATTTTGCGTTTGCTGTCGATATTGATCGCCAGCCACACGATAATACTGCCCAACGTAGCCATCACCGCATCCAATGCGATGCCGCCGTAGGCGGGTAAAGGATGTATCGTAGCACTGGTGCCGAGGACGAAGAAGACGTTGAAGATATTACTGCCTATCACGTTTCCCAAGGCTATATCGCTGTTATGCTTGAAAGCCGCGATGACTGATGTCGCCAGTTCCGGCAGAGAGGTGCCTAACGCCACTACGGTAAGTCCGATGATGGCTTCGCTCACCCCCATCCGCTGCGCGATGTCTATCGCACTCTGGACAATCATTTCTCCCCCCACAACCAATCCGATGAAACCGACCAATATGAGCGCTACCGCCCTGCGCGTCGGAATATCCTTCACTTCTTCCCCCGAAAACTCGCCTATCGCCTCTTTCGGGTGGTCTTTGGCATGCCGGAAGGTGTTATACAGGAAATAGCAGAAAAAGAGCAGCATCGTGATTCCACCGATGCGCCCGATGCCTCGTCCCATCTCACCGAAAGGCAGTTGGACCGCCACAAAGATGAACACCAGCACACCGGCAATGATAGACATCGGAATATCGAAGTCCCTCGAGCGTTTCCGCGATACAACCGGATACACCAATGCCGTGAGGCCGAGGATGACGAAGGTATTGATAATATTGGAACCGAGGATATTGGTAATCGCCAAGTCGGTCGATCCCTCTGCCACGGACACCATGTTGACAACAAACTCCGGCATGGAAGTGCCGAAAGCCACGACCGTAAGACCAATGATGAGATCCGAGATACCGAAGCGCTTGGCGATGGAAGAGGCGCCGTCCACCAAGTAATCCGCACCTTTGACAAGTGCGATGAAACCGAGGACAATAAGCACTACTGCCACCCACCATCCATATGCTAACAAAGACTCTATCATACGTTAAAAAGGAAATGCATTATATCTCCGTCCTGCACCAGATAGTCTTTTCCTTCGGTAGCGAGTTTACCGGCTGCGCGGCATTGCGCTTCTCCGCCAAGCTCGATGAAATCGGCATATTTGATTACCTCCGCCCGAATGAAACCCTTCTCAAAATCCGTGTGAATAACGCCTGCGCATTGCGGTGCTTTCGCGCCGGCTTTAAAAGTCCATGCGCGCACTTCATCGCTTCCGGCGGTAAGGAAGGTACGGAGGTTGAGTAACGCATATGCGGCTTTGATGAGACGGTTCACACCCGACTCCTGCAACCCGATTTCCTCAAGGAACATCTGTCGTTCTTCGTACGTCTCGAGTTCAGCTATCTCACTCTCAATCTTAGCGGCTAACACAAGGACTTGCGCATCTTCGTCTTTCACTGCCTCTTTCACTTGCTCCACATACGCATTGCCGGTTACAGCCGACGCCTCATCAACATTGCAAACGTACATCACGGGTTTGTTGGTCAGCAGGAAAAGGTCGCGTGCCGCCGCTTCCTGGTCTTTGTTATCCAGCTCCACCGTGCGGGCGTTCTTTCCCTGCGACAGCGCTTCGCGGTATTTGACGAGCACCTCGAGTTGTAGTTTCGCCTGTTTGTCACCACCCGCTTTTGCTGCTTTCTCGCACTTCTGGATACGGCTCTCCACGGTCTCCAGATCCTTCAACTGCAACTCCGCATCGATAATCTCTTTGTCGCGTACGGGATTGACGCTGCCGTCCACATGCACCACGTTCTCATCGTCAAAGCAGCGCAGCACATGAATGATCGCATCCGTTTCGCGGATATTGGCGAGGAACTTGTTTCCCAGTCCTTCTCCTTTACTGGCTCCCTTGACGAGACCGGCAATATCGACTATCTCCACCGTCGTCGGGATGACACCTCGCTCCGGTTTGCACAGCTCGCCGAGTTTGATAAGACGCTCATCGGGAACGGTGATGACACCTACGTTGGGTTCGATGGTACAGAAGGGGAAATTGGCACTTTGCGCCTTCGCGTTACTAAGACAATTGAAGAGGGTGGATTTACCGACATTCGGCAGCCCTACTATTCCGCATTGCAATGACATTATTCGACAGATTTTTACGATTTACGATGGATAAACTTCAAAAGCGACCGCAAAATTACAAAAAAATTTTGGTATGTGCAAATTTTTTACTACCTTTGCGCTCGATTATTGCGTAATGAGCTTGCTGTCAGCCATAAAGTCCTCGCTTTTCAGCCTCTTCTTCCCTCGCGTCTGCGTAGCGTGCGGAGCCTATATAGAGGAAGGGACGAAAGGCGTGTTATGCGAGGCGTGCATGCAGTCCCTGCCGCGTACGGAGCAAGCCGCTCTTCGCGAGAATAGCACGGAGATGTGCCTATGGGGCGAAGCGCGCTCGAAGGCCGCAGCAAAAAAAGTGATGCATCTGGAGCGTGCGGCAGCGTTCCTGTTCTTTGAGAAAGAGCATCCCATCCGCAAGGTGGTACATGCGATGAAATACGCGGATCGTCCGGAGATAGGCGAGGTGTTGGGAAGGCAGGCGGCGATAGAGATGCAGTACGCGGATTTCTTCGATGAAATCGACGTGATTGTACCGATGCCGCTCCATAAGAAACGTCTGCGCAGCCGCGGATACAACCAGTCGGAATATATTGCCCGCGGACTGAGTGAGATAACCGGAATACCGGTGGACACGACGCACGTGACGAGGGAGCGGAACACCCCAAAACAGGCGTTGCAGGGTGGCGAAGGACGAAAGACGAACGTACAGGGTGCGTTTGGCGTGAACCACCCCGAGCAGTTGTATCACAAGCACATCCTACTGGTGGACGACCTGATAACTACCGGCGAGACGATGAAAGCCTGCATGCAGGCCATGCGCATCATTCGAGGAGCAAAAATAAGCGTCTTTGCTTTATGCAAAGCAAGATAACGAGTTAACGAATGAACGTTTAACGAGTTAACGAATGAACGTTTAACGAGTTAACGATTATAACATGACAAAAAAATACGATTTTCTGATTATCGGCGGCGGTGTTGCCGGAATGAGTTTCGCGCTGAAAGTGGCGCGCACACAGAAGTACAAGATAGCGTTGTGCTGTAAGACGACGCTTGAAGAAGCCAACACGGCAAAGGCGCAGGGCGGTATAGCGTCTGTGACGAACCTGCTGGTAGATGACTTTGACAAGCATATTCACGACACGATGGTGGCAGGCGACTGGCTCAGCGACCCGCAAGCCGTGGAGCAAGTCGTTCGCAATGCGCCCAAAGGTATCGAGGAACTGGTGCGCTGGGGCGTGAACTTCGACAAGAAAGAAGACGGCGCTTTTGACCTCCACCGCGAGGGCGGCCACTCGGAGTTCCGAATCCTGCATCACGCCGATGATACCGGCGCAGAGATACAACGCGGACTGATGGCAGCCGTGCGCAGCAACCCGTACATCGAAGTACTCGAGAACCATTTCGCCGTGGAAATCATCACGCAGCACCACCTGGGCGTCCGCGTCACCCACCGTACGCCGGATATCGAGTGCTATGGCGCCTATATCCTTAATCCCGAGACGCAGAAGATAGACACCTATCTGAGTCGTATCACGCTAATGGCAACCGGTGGCACCGGAGCCGTCTATGCCACGACTACCAACCCGGAGATAGCCACCGGCGACGGCATCGCGATGGTGCATCGCGCCAAAGGAGTCATCAAAGACATGGAGTTCGTGCAGTTCCATCCGACAAGTCTCTTCAACCCTCGCGAGACGCACCCCGCATACCTCATTACCGAAGCCATGCGCGGCTACGGAGGTATCCTGCGGCTGCCTAACGGCGAGGAGTTCATGCAGAAATACGACCCGCGTCTATCCCTCGCGCCGCGTGACATTGTTGCGCGCGCGATAGATAATGAGATGAAGATTCACGCTATCGACCATGTATGCCTCGACGTGACGCACAAAGATGCGGAGGAGACCAAGCACCACTTCCCGAATATCTATGCCAAGTGCCTGAGTATCGGCATTGACATCACCAAAGACTACATCCCTGTAGCTCCCTGTGCGCATTATATGTGCGGAGGTATTAAAGTGGACTTGGACGGTCAGTCGTCCATCCGTCGCTTGTACGCTGTAGGCGAGTGCTCGTGCACCGGCCTGCATGGCGGTAACCGTCTGGCGTCCAATTCGCTCATCGAGGCGGTCGTCTATGCCGACGCGGCTGCCAAACACAGCCTGAGCGTCATAGAAAATGTCGATTTCAACGAGAAAATCCCGGCATGGAACGACGAAGGAACACTCACCAACGAAGAGCGCGTGCTGATTGCGCAGGACGTGAAGGAAGTGGGACAAATTATGTCCACCTACGTAGGTATCGTGCGCTCGGATTTGCGTCTGCGCAGAGCATGGGAACGACTCGACTTGCTGTACGAAGAAACGGAAGACCTCTTCAAACGCGTGAAAGCGGATAAGGAGATTTGCGAGTTGCGAAACATGATTAATGTAGGTTACCTCATCACCCGTCAAGCATTGGAACGCAAGGAGAGTCGTGGTTTGCACTATACCATTGACTATCCCCGCACGGACAATAACCATCCGCAGGAGGTGTGGTGAAAAATGAAAAATGAAAGATGAAAGGTGAAAGGCTAATGGTTAGAGGGATTTCACTACATAGTATAGTGCCGGTGCGGACGGAAGCACGGGAAGGAAGCGAACAGAGCACACAGATGTTGTTCGCGGAGACCTGTGTCATTCTCGAAGAAAAACCCCGATGGAATCGGGTAAAATTGGACTTGGACGGTCAAGAAGGATGGGTGGATGCAAAGATGATTGCTCCGATGTCGGAAAAGGAATACGAGGCTCATCATACAGCGTTGCAATCGGCGGCAATGGTGTTTTTTCCTGTGGCTTATGCGGTAAGCGAGAATAATGGCCAGACAATACCTCTGACGGCCGGCACGCGGCTGCCGAAATACAAGGACGGCACATTCGAACTGCTCGGCGTGAAGTTCCGCATTGACGCATCGATGGTCCGGACGGCGCCAGTGCCTCTCAACCTTCAGACGCTTTTGGAGACGACCCGTTTCTTCTTGAATACTCCTTATCTATGGGGCGGTAAGAACGCCTTAGGCATGGACTGCTCCGGCTTCACGCAGGTCATCATGAGTCTCTTCGGCAAGTCCTTACTGCGCAACGCTTCGGAGCAAGCGACGCAAGGTGAGCCGGTACCCAACCTCTCGCAAGCGCAGGCCGGAGACTTGGTCTTCTTTGACCATAAGGACGGCAAGATAAGCCACGTAGGTATTGTCCTTGATTCAAAACGCGTGATACATTGCTCCGGCCGCGTGAAAGTGGAGGAATTGACGGAGGATGGTATTTTCTCCGCGGAGAAAGGGGAATATACGCATCATCTGGTGCAGATAAGAAGGTTACCATAATGAGTTTTTTTTCTGTTTTTTTAGCAAATTCTTGCACATGTCAAAAAAAAGCAGTACTTTTGCAGCCGATTTAAAAATCCTACCGCCGCGATGGTGGAATCGGTAGACACGAAGGACTTAAAATCCTTTGGCCCGAAACGGCTGTGTGGGTTCAAGTCCCACTCGCGGTACTGAGCGGGACATGGTAGATTCCATGTCCTGCTCTTGTTTTAGTAAGTCCTTATAATTCTGGAAAATAAACGATGCAAATTCATTGATTTTCGTGGTTCGATATTTTGAACCGTCAAATTCGATTTTTTCGGGAAATATCGAACCAATGATATGACAACGTATGTTTACAGGGGCTTCTCGGAGGCACGCAGACAGGTTGTCTATCAGGGAATAAGCATAGGACAACTTAGGCTCAAGCAACATGCTTTGGGGATTATTCAATGCTTTAAGCCTTTCTTCAAGTTGTGCCTTCTCTTGCTCTAATCTCACACACATACGCTGATGCTGCTCTTTAGTGATGCTTCCCTCAAGGAGCATGTCATCTGCCTTCGCGATTTTCCCCGATGTAGAAGAGAGTTGCACATTGATATTTCCTATCTCAGTTTTTCGCGTAACCTTACCCTCTTCTGACACATCTTTCTTGATGAGTTCATACAAATCCCTCGCCTCTTGGGTCGGCTTGAGAGAGCCAATGAATTTTTCAAAAGCCTCATTTGCTCTCTCTGCCCTCGCCTTTACCTTCTTGCAACAACAACAGTTATAATAGGCATACACTCCTCCATTCCCTCTGGAGAACCCACCTGTGATGCCGTGATTACACTCAGGACATACCAAGTACCTTCGGAGGTATAGCGCAGGATTATCGGTCTTGCGCGTTTTCGTTTTGTGCATCCGACCATCCAATATATCCTGCACTTTATTAAATGTGTCTCTGCTAACAATAGCCTCATGTATGCCCTCTACGATTTGCTGAGGCTCATCATTGCTCGCAGGGACGATAATATCACCGCAATACAAGCGATTGCGTAACATGCGATAAAACGCGCCCTTTGATATTGGGCGACCTGATACGTCATCAATGATATGCCCTCTTCCATCATTGTGCTTTTCTCTCCGTCTTCTGATTAACAGAGGCGAATACTCATGCCGTAACATCTCTACAGATTTCATTCCTTCTGCCATTTCATTGAATACCTTTGCAACGATGAGGGCTGTTTCGCTATCCAATTCAAGGCGAGAGACATTGTCTTCTTCGCTTCTGTGATTGCGATATCCTATGGGTGCTTTCTGAGGATAACGCCCTGCTTTTAAGGTAGCACGGATTCCGTCTTTCGTTCTCTTACTTATCTTGTTATCTTCGGCGTGGGCTACACCGCAATAAACGGACAGCATCATCGCCCATTCAGTACCCCTAAAATCAATGGGGGATTCTATGGCGTTTATCTCTATGCTTAATTCACTGAATTTGCGTTGGTACTCAAAAGCAAAGCCAACATTGCGGGCATATCTATCCCATCTCAAGAATAGGATTTTATTCACACTCCCTTTGTGAGATTTGCAGTAGTTGTACATCTTCCGCATCTCTGGACGTTTCAAATCACAATCCTTTGCCGAATAATCTTCGCGATATACTGCTACCACATTATAGTTCATGCGCTCGCAATACCTACGAAGAGAATCCTCTTGAAATCCTAAACTCGTGTTCTCTGCTTGCTCATCGCTACTTACTCTGCAATATAAAAGTACGTTTGTCATGTTATTATTGATTTTGATTTAACTCTAATTTTGCCAACTGATACAAGAAATTTCTTATCTGTTCAACTTGTGCTTCGGTTATAGATTGATTGTTTAACACTTCTGTACATCGTTTCAAACTTAACATGTCTGCCTTGATGTTTCCTTCCGCTCTAAGACGGTTAATGCAGGTCTGCCAACGCTCCCTGCCGACATCTACCGCGCCCGCGTAGGGTTACTTGTTTTAGGTAGTTGCGCTTGCTTCTCGCGCCATTTGAATATGTCCGTTATCTCTCCATAGGCTATGCGTGTTGATTTCTGGTGCAAAGATACTACTTTAGTTTTATGTATGCAAGTTTTTAGGTCAGATATCTACCGATTTAACCTGCTTTTGTTTAGGCAAATATGCCTATATCCTTTAGGATATGACCCACGAAGGAAACTCCATGTCACCGATTCTATTTGCATGTATGAGATTTTATGTGTACTTTTCTCGGCGAAACAGAAAGAAACACTACCATGGACAATTTGCACCATCAGAGAATTATTGGTATTCACGCACGCGAGAGTAAGCCGCAGCGTTATAGAGGCGAAATGAACCTACAAGTAACCACCCTGCAAAAAGATGTAAAACATACATGCGAATATGATAAAATTAGACCGTATTAAGATTGTTGTACCACTACAACCCGACACAGACATCCGACAACTCATCATTCGGAAAAAGGTTATGGCTCATACACCATCAAAAGGGGTTTGGAGATACCGACATGATGACATTAACCTAACCATCACTCTGCGAGAGAAGACATCTATTATCCAACAATCACGTCGGAAGTTAGACAAGAGCATCGCCTTTGAGTTCACATCAAAAATCCTCGGTGAACGGATGACAGAACTGATTACCACCGATAATATCTGTGATTGCCTATATAACATTCAGCGCATGAACATCGTTCAGTTTGACGTGGATGAGGTTCTTGAGAAAGGCGATGTAGTCCTACTGCATATTACCCAAGACAAGCGCATCACAACTGAGTTCGCTAATGACATAAATGCGTTCACCTCTTGGAATTTGCATAACCATCAAAAAGTCACATTAGAACGTTATTACGGTGGCTTTGCGCTTGACAAACACGGTAAATTTAATGATTACCGCACTCACCAACGTATCACGTTTTATAGCAAAGAATTAGAACTCGGTTCTTCATCACCATTATACTTTCATGGCATCTACCGCATAGAACGTGAATTAGATTCTAAAGAGAAGATTCGAAAGGCGTTACATTTGGGCACAGGTCAGATAAAGGTAGATGATGTATTTCGATCGAACAGCAATGCTTTCCTCGATTTCTACTCAGAATGCGTTAATTTGGATGGCATCCCCATGCCCTTAACAGGAGGTACAGAAGATAGGGTTAGAATGAAACTCGTTGAGTGTGGATTTGACCCGAAACATCCTGACCGATGCGATGATAGCAAAGTCTTAGCGAAGGTCGAGCACTGGTTAAGACACCGAAAGAATCCACGCACAGGCAAAAAGATGGTGTATGCTGCGCGACTACTCCGACCATATCAGCAGTACCTTCAGAGGCTGAGGCTGAAGGATGCTCCGACCATTACCAGAGAAGACATCGTTGAGTTCTTTGACACATTCGACTATCCTCCGTAGTCCTCCCTACGTGCTATCCTCTCCCTACGCTGAGAATAACTGAAGGGTCTGTGTATCTTCTACCCTGTACTAAGAATTGACACACCCTATGTCAAAGACCATTGTTCTCTCAGAGATTTTTTCTGGAAATTTTTCCTCTAATCAGTTAGGAATAGTACCTAAAAATGGCTGATTTTATCCCTTTTTCTCCCCGAAGCATCCCACATCTCTTAAAATATATTGGAGAGCAAATTGTGCTCCGACCGCTATTTCTCTGACTTTTCGCGCTTTCAAGTACGGTTCTCTATGCGAAATGTATGGAATTTTTAGCAAATCTACAGAAAAACTACCCCTATAGACCTAAGAAAGAGGCGCATCCAACCGTTTCGACACGCCCCTTTCTGTATGGTTCGCACAACTCAGTTAATTGTTCGCACAAACGGCGTTAATGGTCAGATTCTTTATTTCCCATGTTGCAGTATTACCGCTGCCACCAGAAGTGTATTTGAAGGCTATAACAGTCTTCTCGCCGACATATTGGATAGGGACATTAACCGTATTAGATACAAACGTCCAATTGTTGCCTGCTGGATAATTGGGGATTGTGAGTTGTTGCCAATTAGTAGTAGTTACATCGCCTGTAAAGTTATCTGTCACCCACATGGTTTGCTGCGTAGCCATGTCGCCTGCATAATTGATTGCGTGTTGGAATGCGACCTGCACCGATGCCATGCCGCTCATATCGTACTCAGGTGTATATAGCCATGCTTCGGTGTTGGATTTACTGACGCGTGCGCCATACTGAGCGTCATAGAACCAAGATTTAGCACCTGTTACCAATTGTTCTTTGACATCACCTAATCCAGAACCACCTGTAGCCAAATAGGAGGCTTGTATATTTTGACAATTGCCTGTTGGCTCATTGGGGTCATTAGGATTTGTACCATTGATAGGAAGTATCGTGCCGAAATCTTTCCATGTTCTGTCGTTCTTATAGAGATTAAGAGATTCCGCAGGAACATACAATGTACAGGTGCTTTTATCAACGCCCACAAATGGGTCATATTCATTTTGATTATACCAATCGTATGCTATCGGTGGCACGATAGCATAAATGTAAATTGTTTTTAGGTGGTTGCAATTGCTAAACGCTTCTTTTTCAATGCATCCTTTAGTGTCGTTTTCCTTTGTTTCTATGCTACTTGGAATAGATACCGTAGCCAAACTTGTGCAGTTGCGGAATGCTTTCTCTCCAATTCTCGTTATTCCCTCTGGGATAAGAATAGAGACAAGGCTTGAGCAATCCTCAAATGTTTGGTTTCCTATGTATGTAATACTATTCGGTATTTCAAAAGATGTTAAACTACTACATCCTGAAAAAACGCCAAAAAGTTCATTTATGTTAGGTGACATAGTCACAGTGGTTAATTTTGAACACCCTTCAAAAACGAACGCGCCGAAGTCTGTTACACTATTGGGAATAGTCATTGTGCTTAGATTACTGCAATCAGCAAACACTCGCCATCCGATGTGCGTCACACTATTAGGAATCGCGACAGACGGTAAATTACTGCATGAGGCAAAGGCATAATTTTCAATGCTGGTGACGCTGTTTGGAATAGAAACAGAGCCTAACCCGCTGCAACCATAGAATGAATTTTCCTCAATTATTTTCACCTTATCTGGAATCACAACAGATGTTAAACTCCTGCACTGATTAAATGCGGATTTGCCTATTGAGAGTACACTATTAGGCATCGCAGCAGAAGTCAAATTGCGACAATTAGAAAAAGCCTTGTCTTCAATACTTGTGATGCTATTTGGCATCATTATAGATGTCAAATTATTGCAACTGTAAAAAGCCTCTTCTTTTATTGTCGTAATGCCATCAGGAATGCTATATGCTGCTCCCTGCTTTGCAACAGGGAATCTTAATAGTGTTGTCTTTCCGTTGTCAAAAAGCACTCCGTCAAGAGAAGAAAAAGTCTTATTATCATCAGCGACATTTATGGCTTCTATAATTGCATCAGAAGGAAGATAGGATAAGAAGGTACTCAAAGAGGTAACACTATTCGGAATATGAATAGATGTCATCTCAGAAGCCCCGTCCTCCTTAAAGATGTTTCCTATTTTTGTAACCGAATAAGTTTCATTACATGTAATGCTGGCAGGAACTATAACATCTCCAGAATATGCATAAGCCTTCAACTTGTTGTCCTTGTAGTATTCATAATAACTAACAAGAGCCACTTCACTCGGAGCAATGACTTTGAAATACTGCCTGCTCCCATCTTTAAGTATAGCCTCTATGACTACACCATCTCCGCTGTTTGTCGAAGTAGTATTAGAAACGTCTATAGTAGGATTATTAGTTTCACACCCTAAGAAGACCAATGCTATTGCCAGAAAAGCCAAGATATACAACTTTGTTTTCATGCGTATAATTTTATTGTTAATCACCTACTTCCTTTACGGCGTTTCGGAATCTTCCGTTGTTCCTATCCAAACCATACGCATAAAAGAAAAGCGTGGAACAAATATCTGTTTCCCGCTTCTTGAGGTGTTTGGCGTAACCTGAACTGACGAGGTAAGTATATCTGTCCACGCAAGGTGAACATCTAACCTATTTTTCTCAGTTCCTTTTCTGTCGCCAAACTTCCAAGAAGAAAGAATAAATTAAACGCTATTTCTATGTGTAGTATGCGTAATCGCTACTAATTCATTTTATCATAGGCACATGTATTTTCTAAATCGGCTGCAAAGATACTACTTTTTCGCCATATTCGCAAATTTTTCTTGAGTTTTGTCTGTTATTTGAGCGAAATGAACTCCTTTTTGACACGTTGAACGGTCGAAATGCCGACATTTGCCAATTTTGCGGTATGTCGAATAGAGAGACCCCGACGCAGCAAAGTTATCACCTCCTTGTATTCCTCGCGCTTCTGCTCGGTAGTTTTACAACTGCCCTCCTTGCGTCCCAACTTGCCGCCATCGGCGATATACTTCGCCCGACCTGACTGCAAACGAAAGGCGATGTTCTCCCTCTCCAACTCTGCACACGTGCTCAGCGTTGCAAGCATGATTGCTGCAAAGGGCGATGGCTTACCATCTTCATTGAGCAATGTAAAACGCTCCTTTTGAAGGTATAGATTGATGTGATTGTCGATGAGGAACTTGATTGTCTCAAGAACATTGAATGTATTTCGCCCGATGCGAGAAAGTTCATTGGAGAGGACATAGCCAACTGAGTTAGTTTCAGCGAACAGAAGTGCATCTTGAAGAACTTGACGCTCTTTATTGGATTTCCCTCCTGAAATGTGTTCCTCAAATACCTTTACAACTTCCAGATTATTAGCCGCAGCATATTGCTTCAAATCTCTAACCTGTCTCTCCGTGTTCTGGCGGTCTGTTGTTGAACTTACGCGTGCGTATATGATTGCTGTTGTAGTCATGTTTATCAAAGATTGAAATGGTTACGTTTGTGTTGTTGTATTCAAGTGTTCATTGTAACTTTTTTGAATATAGGGAGGGGTTGAATACATCTGAGGTAATCCACCCCCTCCCTGCTGAGGCTCTTATGCGACCCAGAGAAGGCTCTCCCAGCGAAAAGACCTCCAGAGACCCTTTTCTACATCGAAGAATGCTGTTGTATTGTAGCACTCGCGGCTGATTCCATTGCCGTTTGTCTTTGCCGACGCTATATTGCTTTGGATAGTGCCGTAAGCCTCGCGAATAGAACCATCCTTTTTCTGGAATGCGAAGTGTGCAACTCCGCTAGCCATCTTTGTTTTCAGTAACTCAATCTGCATAGCCTTTGCTGCTCCGATGGTGATGTCACCTGTACGATGTGCGATTACTTTCATGCGTGCTGCGGCTGCGTTGTTAATGACCATTGTGTTAATTCCCTTGTTGTTGATAGTAGCGATTGTTGTCATAATGTAACCTCCTTTAGATATGTTGATTATGTTTTTGAATTTCACTGCAAAGGTACAAAAAAAATTTCATATATGCAAATTTTATTGTAATTATTTTGAAAAAATGCTTATATTTTTGCATTTTTCTTGCAAATATGAGTTTTTTTTTGTACTTTTGCACCCAAAATGAGAATAATATGGAAAACTACAGAGCAATCATACATCTTGAATGGAAAGATGAAAGAGAACAGAAACACGAATACTACGGTTCACCAGCCTCGCTTTATAGGAGGTATTCAGTAACCGAGTTGGGCGTTGGTAATAGCGCACTAAACACTCACTTTCATAGAGCATCTAAGAAAGGGATGCCTCAAGTGTATGAAACAGAGACGTGCATCATCCGCAAAGGCGTTTTGGTAAGTTCCAAGCCAGAAGACAAGGGGAAAAGCCCATCAAAATCACAGGAATAATGCGATTTCTGCTCCGAAAACTTGCACATGTCAGAAAAAAGTTGTACCTTTGCACCGCAAATTAACAATTAACAACATGTTTAGTCGGGTCGGGAATGAGAAACCGCAACTCCCACAACACATCCAAGTCATGCAAAAAGGAGTTCGTAAATAGTCCCACTCGCGGTACTAACGGGACAATAGAATATTCTATTTCCCGTTTTTTGTATAGTTCTCTCGTTTATCTCTCGAAGTTGGACCGAGAATGGACCGAAAACGGACCGAGAACGGACCGAGAATGGACCGAGAATGAATCGAAAAAAATTGCATATATCAAAAAAAACTGACAATTGTTTGTCGTACCTTCGACCAACTACCCTAAACGGGAACCTTTCGAAGCTACGTTCGCACGTTTGAGCGAATAACAAGTATTTTGCCACTAAAATATAAATAAAATTACATTTTATTGTCCAAATCCTTGTCTATTCCAAATATTTGTCGTACCTTTGCACCGCAAAAGTTTATTCCTATGAAAAAAATTCTATTTACGCTGGCAGCGATAACGCTTATGACAACAGCATGCACCACCAACCAACAGACAACAGGAATCCACCTGAGTAACCTCGACACCACCGCCGTACCGCAGAACGACTTCTATCAGTTCGCGTGCGGAGGATGGATGGCCAACAACCCCTTGATGCCGGAATACAGCCGCTTCGGTTCGTTCGACAAACTCGGACTGCAGAACCTCGAGCAGGTGAACGGGCTTATTCTGGAAATAGCAGAGAAGGCGAAAGGCGAGAGGCGAGTGGCTAAAGGTTCGATAGCGCAGAAGATAGGCGATGTATATAACATGGCGATGGACACGGCTCGGAGAGACCAGGAAGGTATCGCGCCGGTGCAGAAGACACTCGATGAAATCGCAGCTATCAATTCGCGTGAGGAGTTGAGCCGCGTACTCGGCGCCGCGATGGATTTCCAGTTATGGGCGATGTACGTGGATGCGGACGCGTTGAACAGTTCAATGAACATCCTCAACGAATACCAAGCTGGTTTTGCGTTAGGTGAGAAAGAATACTACCTTGACAACGACGAGCAGACGAAGAAGATTCGCGACGCGTACGTGGCATACGTAGAGAAGATGTTCGGTCTTTTCGGCATTGCTGACGCGGCCGAGAAAGCGCAGACGGTACTGCGCTTAGAGACCCGTCTGGCGAAAGCGGCATACAGCAATGTGGAGTTGCGCGACCCTATCCGCAACTATAACAAGATGAGCGTGGACGAGTTGCAGCAGTGCGTTCCGCAAGTGAACTGGAAGACCTATTTCGAGGCACTCGGCATTGAGTTGGACAGCCTCTCCATCGGTCAGGTTCCCCATTTGCAGGAGGCAGGCCGCATGCTGGCAGACGAGCCGTTGGAAGACCTGAAGACGCTATTCACATGGCAGGTGATAGACGGCGCGGCATCGTACCTGACGACAGAGATATACATGGCCAGTTTCGATTTCTACGGCCGCGTGATGTCAGGTCGCGAGGAGCCGAGTCCGCTATGGAAACGCGCTGTAGGCATCGTGAACGGCACCTTGGGCGAAGCCGTCGGCCAGATGTACGTAGCGAAATACTTCCCGGAGGAGAACAAAGCGCGTATGTTAGCACTGGTGGAGAACCTGCAGCGCGCACTCGGCATCCGTATCGAGAACCTGGCATGGATGTCCCGCGAGACAAAAGACAAAGCGCTTGAGAAACTGAACGCGATGACCATTAAAATCGGTTATCCGGACGAGTGGCGCGACTACAGCAAATTAGACATCAACCCCGAGGACACCTATTATGCGAACCTCCAACGCGCGGCGAAGTTCGAACAGGATTACAGCCTCAGTTACCTCGGCAAACCAGTGGACAAGAAGAAATGGTACATGACGCCGCAGACGGTCAACGCGTACTACAACCCCTCGAGCAACGAGATTTGTTTCCCTGCGGGAATACTCCAATATCCGTTCTTCGACATGAAAGCGGACGACGCGTTCAACTACGGCGCGATAGGTGTGGTTATCGGTCATGAGATGACGCACGGCTTCGACGATCAAGGTTGCCAGTTCGACAAGGACGGAAACATGGTCAACTGGTGGACCGCCGAAGACAAAGCGGCGTTCGACAAGCGCACCAAAGTGATGGAAGAGGCGTTCAACAAGATTGAAGTGGCTCCGGGTTTACACGCCAACGGTGCGTTCACCTTAGGCGAAAACATCGCCGACCACGGAGGTCTGCAAGTGTCGTTCCTTGCGTTCACGCTGAACGAAGAGTCGAAGCCGGAGAGCAAGCGTTTGCAGACACGCGACGGCTTCACACCGCAGCAGCGTTTCTTCCTCGCTTACGCCAATGTATGGGCAGGCAACATCCGTCCAGAGGAGATACTCAACCGCACCAAGAGCGACCCCCACTCGTTAGGCCGCTGGCGTGTGAACGGTGCGCTACCGCAGATAGGCGCATGGTACGAGGCATGGGACGTGACGCCGGAAAGCCCGATGTATGTGGCGCCGGAGGAACGTGTTTCCATTTGGTAATATTTTAAAAATTAAAAATTAAGAATTAACAAAGGGCTTGTAGCAGATTTGGTGCGGAAGACAATGTTTAAGATTTAATGTAGGAAGCATAATGTTTAACAGAAAAAGGATAATAGTGCTTTTGTGTGCCGGGATGATGGCATGGACGTGCGTGTACGCGGATGATGCGAAGAAACCGTCCTTCCAGATAGCGGACAACACGTTCTTCGACCCTACCGCCAAACAGGTGGAGGCGGAGGAATACCATTTCGGCATGGAATACCGTCTGGAAGTGGGTTATGTGCAGCACAACCAACGTACGCGTGACTTGACGTATCCGGACATGTACCTGCACGGTGCACGCATCGGTGTGACCTTCACGTTCCTGCTGCCGATACATTTCAGCATGCAGACGGGTCTGCTCTATACGATTGCCTACGGCAAGGACAGGCAGCACTGGCGTTCGATGGACGCGCAGTCGGTACAGGAAGAGTATATCACTCATCGAGTATTGGAGCATAACCTGACAGTGCCTGTGCGCGTGTTCTACACGGTACCGCTCTGGAAGAAGTTGAACCTGTTTTTCTTTACCGGTCCACAGTTACACATCGGTCTGTCGGAATACGACTACATGCAGACGCACCTGAGCGAAGGTGTGACGAAGTGGTTGGGCGAACGCAAGATACCTACCGAACCGTACGACCGTTTTTCGGAGGAGTTATGCCGTGCGAATATCCAATGGGGGTTGGGCGGCGGTTTGGAGTGGGACTGTTTCCGATTGCAGGCCGGGTATGACTTCGGACTGAACAACCTTGTGCAGAAAAAACGCTCCGCGAACCAGTATATGGCGGAGTGGGGATGGTTTGTAAGTTTCTGCTACAGATTCTAATGTTGCAATGTTATAATGATTTAATGTTGTAATGTTTTAATATTAATCATTCGGGGTGCTGAAAGGCTGAGATGACACCCGCGGAACTTGAGCAGGTAATGCTGCTAAAGAAAATGAAAATTTCAAAAACAAAGACCGTCCGCATGTGCGGACTGAAAGAGCATGGAGTAAAGACCGGAATGTTACGCTTGGTCGTAGCATTGATGTCTTTATTCTTTATTCCTTATTCCTTACTCCAAGCACAAGAGGCACAAGAGGACACGCTGACGATTTTGATGCGTCAGTTGGAAGATATCGAGGTGAGTGTCAAACGTGTGCAGCAGACGACGCTCTCCACCTCGACGGTGAAAAACGAGGAACTGAACCGCGACAACACGGGTCAGAACCTGCCCTATCTGCTTTCCACCACTCCGGGTTTGCAAGTGACGAGTGATGACGGTTTGGGTATCGGCTACACCTATTTCCGCGTACGCGGCACGGATCATACGCGTATCAACATGACGGTGAACGAGGTGCAGTTGAACGACCAGGAGAGCCAGACCGTATTCTGGGTGAACATGACCGACATGGCATCTTCGGTCTCGCAGATAGACGTGCAGCGCGGCGTCGGAACCAGTACAAGCGGTTCGGCTTTCGGCGCGGGGCTGAACATGCAGACGAACATGTTAGACACGACGAGCCACATCAAGTTGGCGTTCAACGGCGGCATGTACAACACCTTCCGCGAGTTGGTGAGCGCGCACGCTGCCATCGCGAACCGATGGATGATTAACGCGCGTTTCACGAAAGTCAATTCGGACGGTTTTCTCTACCGCACGAACAGCGACCTGTACAGTTTCTACGGCGATATAGGCTGGTACGGAAAGAAGACGCAGGTGATACTCCGTGCCTTCGGTGGCGCAGAGAAGACCGGCATGGGTTGGGAAGGCGTGAGTCATGATGTAGCCTACGGCCTGCACGGTGCGGACAGGCGTTACAACCCCGCCGGCGAATACACCGTCAAGGATAGTCAGGGCAACGACTCCGTCGTCTATTACAAGAACCAGACGGACAACTACGCGCAACAGCACGGCCAGTTGACCGTCAACCACCGCTTCACGCCGCAGTGGAGCCTCACCGCCACCCTCCATTACACCCACGGCGCCGGTTACTACGAGCAGTACAAGAAGAAGAAATACAGTTACTGGGGACTTGACCAAACATGGGTAGCCAACCCGAAAGACAAGAGTTACGGACTATACATGAAGCACCTCAACAACCACTATGCCGGTTTCATGGTTTCCGCGAAGTACCTCTCCGAGAAGGCGGATGTGCAGATAGGCGTAGCGGGCAGCAACTACTACGGTCAGCACTGGGGTATCCTGGACTACCTCGCCAAGCCGACCTTGAAACCGCTGCCGGTGCATTACGAATACTACCGCAACGACGCCAACAAGATTGACGTGAACACATACGCGAAAGCCAACTGGCGCGTGCTCCACCGCGGTCAGGAGAAACTGTCCATATACGGCGATTTGCAGTACCGCTACGTCCGTTACAGCCGCAACGGCATCAACGACGAGAACATGGAGGACCTGCCATTAGTGGCGGAGTACCATTTCTTCAACCCCAAAGCCGGTCTGACGTACCAGAACAGAGGTCACCTGCTGTCCGCCTCCTTCGCCATCGCGAACCGTGACCCGAGCCGTAACAACTACAAGGAGAACGCGCGTTGGGACGCAGAGACAAAGACCTGGACGAACATGCCGAAAGCGGAGACACTCTATGACTACGAATTAGGCTACCAGTACAGCCATCCGCGGTTCAACGTAGGGCTGAACCTCTATTTCATGGACTACGACAACCAACTCGTGCTGACGGGCGAATACAACGACGTGGGTGCGATGAAGACGGTCAACGTGAAAGACTCCTACCGCATGGGTGCCGAACTGACGGCAGGGGTGCAGATTACGCCCTGGTTCCGATGGGAAGGCAACCTCGTCCTCAGCCGCAACAAACTGCTGAACTACAAGGAGTATATCGACGTTTATGACAACCAGACCGACTGGAACTGGATAGGCAGGGACAGCATCGAAGGGACGGTGACGATAGCCTTCTCGCCCACCCTCACGGCGATGAGTCTTTTCACGTTCGAATACGCCGGTTTTGTCGGCACCATCCAGACGCACGTCGTCAGCCGCCAGTTCCTCGACAACACGCAAGACGTGGCGGCAATGCTCAAAGCCTATTCGACGACGAATGTGAACCTGCAGTACGACCTGCCGATGCAGCAATGGTTCCCGAAGCGCCGCGGGGTACCTTCGGTACGGTTGCTATGCCAGTTGAACAACATCTTCAACGCCCGCTACGCCAATAACGGCGGTGCGGAAGCAAGCCGTTTCTCCGACGGCAGCCGCTGCACATGGTATTTCGCGCAGGCAGGCATCAACGTCCATGCCGGCTTCATCGTACAATGGTAAAATCGTTCGTCTGATTTCGATATATTACGGGTAAAATGGTAATACAGAAGGAGTCTCTTCGGAGACTCTTTTTTGTATAAAATTATACAAACTCTTGCATATATCAAAAAAAAGCAAACAAATATTTGTTGTACTTTCGGCACGCCCCTAAAGGGTATCCACTCCGAAAGTCCGGTCGCACACTTGTGCGAATAACAAGCATTTTGCCACTAAAATTTTAATAAATTGAAATTTTATTATCTAAATCCTTGTATATTCCAAATATTTGTAGTAACTTTGCCGCGCAAAGTTGTGGCATCATCACGAAAAACACATATAACTATGGCAACAAAAGAGTCAAAAGCCAAGAGCCAAGAGGCAAAAGCTAAGAGTCAAAAGACGAAAGTCGCATGTCGCAAGACAAAAGAGGTAAAACCGGCAGAGCCGAAGCACTTGAAGATTGTAGAGCGTGACCCGTATCTGCAGCCGTACGAAGGTGCGTTGCAAGCTCGCGCGGACTATGCACGAAACAAAGAGAGAGAGCTTACCGGCGGACAGCCGTTAGCCGAGTGGGCCTCGGGGTATTTATTCTTCGGCCTTCATCACACGCAGGAAGGCTGGGTGCTCCGCGAGTGGGCGCCGAACGCCACAGCGATTTATATCAAGGGTGACATGAACAACTGGCAGAAAGACGAGAACTATCGTCTGCAACCTATCGGCAATGGTGTTTGGGAGGCCAAACTGCCGGAGAACGCCATGCAGCACGGCCAGATGTACAAACTGCTTGTAGAGTGGAACGGCGGATACGGCGAGCGCATCCCGTCCTACGTACGCCGAGTGGTTCAGGACGAGCAGACGAAAATATTCTCGGCGCAGGTGTGGAATGAACCCGAATACCAGTGGAAGAACAGAAGAAAGCCTACCCCCAACCCCTCCCTGAAGGGAAGGGCTAAAGAGGCATTGTATATCTACGAATGTCACATCGGCATGAGTTCCGAGCAGGAGAAAGTCAACTCGTACGAGGAGTTCCGTCGGGACGTATTGCCAAGAATTGCCAAGTTGGGCTATAACTGCGTGCAGATTATGGCTATCCAGGAGCACCCGTATTACGGTTCGTTCGGATACCATGTGTCGAACTTCTTCGCTGCCAGCAGTCGTTTCGGTACGCCGAACGAGTTGAAGGCGTTGATTGACGACGCGCACGGACGCGGAATGCATGTTATCATGGACCTCGTACACAGCCACGCGGTGAAGAACGAGTTGGAGGGTCTGGGTAACTTCGACGGCACGGGTTACCAGTACTTTCACGACGGCGGCCGCCGTGAGCACCCCGCATGGGACTCGCTCTGCTTCAACTACGGCAAGAACGAAGTGCTGCATTTCCTGCTGTCGAACTGCAAGTTCTGGATGGACGAATATGACTTCGACGGTTTCCGTTTCGACGGTGTGACTTCGATGATATACAGAAGTCACGGCTTGGGTGAGGACTTCAACGGCTATCCGAGTTATTTCAGCGGCAACGAAGACGGCGACGCGCTGATGTATCTGACGCTTGCGAACAAGGTTATTCACGAAGTGAAGCCGGACGCCATCACCATTGCCGAAGAGATGAGCGGTATGCCCGGACTGGCTGCCTCTATCGAAGACGGTGGTGTGGGCTTCGACTACCGCCTTGCAATGGGTATTCCTGATTTCTGGATTAAATATATCAAGGAAGTGAAGGACGAGGACTGGAAAGCCGGTCACATTCTTTATGAGATGACCAACCGCCGCGAGGACGAGAAAACCATCAGTTACGCCGAGAGCCACGACCAGGCGCTGGTAGGCGACAAGACGATTATCTTCCGTCTGGTTGACGCCGACATGTACTGGCATTTCGAGCACGGCCATTCGACCTATATGGCGGACCGCGGCATCGCGCTGCATAAGATGATTCGCCTCATCACCGCTTCGACCATCAACGGCGGCTATCTGACCTTCATGGGCAACGAGTTCGGTCATCCGGAGTGGATAGACTTCCCGCGCGAGGGCAACGGCTGGAGTTACAAATACGCCCGCCGTCAGTGGAGCCTTGTGGACAACCCCAACTATTTCTTCGCGGACCTCAACCGCTTCGACGAGGCGATGATTCAACTGCTGAAGGAGCACATCCTTGTCCAGAACCCGACCGCCGAAGAGAAGAAACACAACGTGGGCAAACACCTGCCGTGGGTAATGAAATGGTGGGACAACGAGGGCGACCAAGTTGTCGCTTACTCGCGTAACGACCTGCTGTTCATCTTCAACTGGAACGGTCAGAAATCGTTTGCGGACTACGGCATCCTGGTTCCGGAAGGCAAATACAAAGTGGTGCTCAACACCGATGCGAAGGAGTTTGCGGGTTTCGGCCTGAGCGACGACAGTGTAGAACATTTCACCAACTACGACCCGCTCTATCAGAAGGACGGCAAGGGTTGGCTAAAGATGTATCTGCCGGCACGCAGTGCGGTGGTGCTGAAGAGAATTAAAAATTAAGAATTAAAATTCAAAATTAAGAATTAAGGATGAAAAAGTATCTGATTATATTGGCAGCGGCGCTGATGATTGTCGGCTGTCACAAGAAACCGGCAGAGCAGGAAAGCGGGACCGGTGAACCGCAAGAAGTTGCGGTAGCGGAGAACATGTACATCGACTTCACGGCGGTGACGCCTGAAGGCAGCGAGTTGTCGCTGAGCGATCTGGTAGGCAAGACCGACTACGTGCTCGTTGATTTCTGGGCGAGTTGGTGCGGTCCGTGCCGTCGCTTGATACCTGTGCTCAAAGATATCTACAGCCGTCAGCCGGAAGGCCGTCTGCAAATCTTCAGTTGCTCAGTGGACCGCGACGCGGCGGCATGGCGTCTGGCATTGGAGGAAGAGCAGATGTCCTGGCCGCAGGCACGTCAGGACGAGGACCATAACTGCTCCGACCTATACAACGTCCAGTTCATCCCTCATACCGTACTCATTGACCGCGAGGGACACATCGTTGGCGTGAACCTCGAGGAACCGGAGATAGAAGAGATTTTGCTGGGCGCATAAATGAATACTTCCATGAGAAGATTTTGCATATTCCTTTGCTGCGTAGTCCTTTCGCTGTCCTTCATGGTTTCCTGCCGTCCGATGGGAGATGACCTCCTTTCATACGGGCAGAACGATTCGCAAGTGTACCACGGTATGGGTAAAAGTCATGCCAAGACATTTACGGCGCTATGGACGGCGATGAATGAGAACTATTGCATCTGGGATTATGAATACGAGCACGGCTTGGACTGGGATGCGGTTTATCACGAGTACCTGCCCAAGTTTGAGGCGTTAGACGACACCAGTCGTCAGGAAAATCCGACGGCTAAAGAACTGACTGCCCTCTATTCGTCATTCCTGGATTCTCTTCATGACGGGCACTTGGCTATCCAAATCAAGATGGATTACATGTCGTCTCCGATTACGATATTGCCAAGTCGCACACGTATCATGCGGGAGCGCGGCGAAGAATATGAAATCACGGACAAGTATTTCACCGAACCGGATATATACGAGAAGATAACCGGCGAATATCACATCGTGCAGTTGGATGAAGTGGAGGGCGCAGGCTTTGCCCGCAAATTCATGTATAGGCAGTTGGACTCCATCATTCCGCGCTGTGAAACTTACTTGGCCAACCTGGAGCCGGTGAAGACGAATGAGAGTGTGGCGAAAACATACGATCTGGTATCGAAACTGCTCCAAACGGCTTTGCTTGCGCGTAATACGGAGGCGTACAAGTCCCATAATGCGGATTTAACTCTGTATAACGTGCTGTCCACTCAATATAAATCCCTTGGACCGTTATTGGACTGGGAGTTCGTCTCTATTGACAAAAACGTCATGGATGACCCATTGGAGTTCCTGACGGTAGCCCGCTTCGAAGGCAATATTCTCTATCTGCGTTTCGGCAGTTTCCGGCTGACTCCTCACTTGGAGAAATCCAGACAAGCCACCGACACGAGCACTTTCTATTATGCCTATCAGCAGGAAGTGATACGCGTATGGCATTGCTGGTTTGACGCCATACAGAAATATCATGCGGAAGGTAACTTGGGCGGCGTCATTATTGATGTCCGCAACAACGGCGGCGGTTATGTCAATGACTTCAAGTTCCTTCTTGGCGCCTTGCTACCGTCCGGAGGCTATACAGCCGGTATGATGCGCATGAAAAACGGTATCGGACGATACGACTTCTCCCCCCTTCTTCCGCTCGTGTATCCGACGTATGAAGGCGACCATGCCGTTATCAGCGAAGAACCGATAGTAGTGATTTCCAATGTGCAATCAGTCAGCATGTCCGAAAACACCGCATGGAGCGCAAAGACTTTGGCCAACGGTGCGTTGGTAGGAACCCGTACGTCAGGCGGTTTATGCATGCTCAACACCGCTCCGGAGGAATACAGCACCACCTATTCGGGCGCCTTCGGAGTGCGTGACCAAACGCCCATCTGGGGGTATGTGCCCAAATACGTGGCGATGTATGACGTGGAGAACAACGGGGAATACAAGATTATGGAAAGTATCGGTATTGCTCCGACGGAGAATGTGCCGTTTGACCTCCAATCCTACCAATCGACGGGTAGAGACAACCAACTAGAAGCCGCCATCCGCTATATCAACCGACATAAATGAGGGAAAGGAAACAGATTATGAAACATACAAGCCATTTTTCGTTTGCTCTCCTTCTGGCGTTATTCGTTTTGCATGGTTCACCGGCTTCTGCCCAATGGCGGATAGGTGTTTCCGGCGGAGCGGATTACAACTGGTATGCCATCCACACCCAATATCAGACGGACTATCATTACGAAGGCGCATGGGGATGGAATGCGGCTATCTTCACGCAGTATGATTTTCTGCCTTGGCTGGGCCTTCGTGCAGAGATAGAAGCGTCTGAGAAAAATTACCGCTTCTATCGTACAGGCTCCTATTCCAGCACCGATTATATCACGCATAACACATATTTGCAACTGCCTGTGATGACGCAGTTCCGTTTCGGCGGGACCAAAGTGCACGGTTTTGTTAATGCGGGTGTGTATGCCGGGTGCTGGTTGGCCGGTCGGCAAAAAGGAACGATATTCAATCCGCTGACAGACCGGGTAGAGCGTATAAATGCACCCTATACCTTCAATAAGCAGAAGGACCAGCGTGCCGATTTCGGACTGGCCGGCGGTCTGGGAATAGAGTATGTCCCCGCTGCGCATTGGGCTATCCATATCGAGGGACGCTGCTACTACAGTTTTATCAGTCAGGTAAAGCCGTATATGGAAATCCGCGACAACCGATATAACACCACGCTTACCCTTCAAGCAGGTGTAAGTTATATATTTTGATAGTTGAGATTTTAATGTTTAAAGAATAATAACCATGCGAGTAATTATTGAACCTTCGTATGACCTTCTGAGCCAGTGGGCTGCGAATTATGTAGCAAAAAGAATTAATGAATTTGACCCCAAAGAGAGCAAACCGTTTGTATTGGGTCTGCCGACCGGCAGTTCGCCGTTGGGCATGTATAAAGCCCTGATTGAACTGAACAAGGCCGGCAAAGTATCGTTCCGCAATGTGGTGACGTTCAACATGGATGAGTACGTCAACCTGCCGGAAGAGCACCCCGAGAGTTATCACAGTTTCATGTGGAATAACTTCTTCAGCCATATTGACATCCGCAAGGAGAACGTCAATATCCTGAACGGCAATGCCGAAGACCTCGCGGCAGAGTGCGCCCGTTATGAGGAGAAAATCCGTAATATCGGCGGTATTCATCTGTTCCTCGGCGGCATCGGTCCTGACGGACACATCGCATTCAACGAGCCGGGTTCGTCGCTGAGCAGCCGCACGCGTAAGAAAGAACTGACGACCGACACCATCATCGCCAACAGTCGTTTCTTCGACAACGACGTGAACAAAGTGCCTAAGACAGCGCTCACCGTAGGTGTAGCAACCGTCATGGACGCGAAAGAGGTGCTTATCATGGTGAATGGTCACGGCAAAGCACGTGCATTGCAGCACGCCATCGAGGAGCCTGTAAGCCACATGTGGACCGTCTCGATGCTCCAGATGCACCAGCACGGCATCATCGTCTGCGACGAAGCAGCCTGCGACGAACTCAAGGTGGCTACTTTCAACTACTTCAAAGATATCGAGAAAAACAACCTCGATCCGAAAACGCTGTTATAATGTTGGAAATCTATAATTCGTTAACACGATTTAAGGAGACATTCAAACCGCTGCACGAGGGACACGTAGGCATGTATGTCTGCGGGCCTACCGTGTATGGAGACGCCCATTTGGGACACGCCCGTCCGGCTATCACTTTTGATATTCTCTACCGCTACTTGCAGCACCTCGGCTATAAGGTGCGTTACGTGCGTAATATCACCGACGTGGGACATTTGGAGCATGACGCGGACGAAGGCGAGGACAAGATAGCCAAGAAAGCGCGGCTCGAGCAACTCGAGCCGATGGAAGTGGTGCAGTTCTACACCAACCGCTACCACCGCGACATGGCGGCGCTGAACGTGTTGCCTCCGTCTATTGAGCCACACGCTTCGGGGCACATCATCGAGCAGATAGCCTTTGTGCAGAAGATACTCGACAAGGGCTACGCATACGTGAGCAACGGTTCCGTCTATATGGACGTGGAGAAATATGCCAAGGACTACCCCTATGGCAAGTTGAGCGGACGCAACCTCAATGACATCGTCACCGAGACGCGCGAGTTGGACGGTCAGGACGAGAAGAAGCACAGTTACGACTTCGCGCTGTGGAAGAAAGCCGCGCCGGAACATATTATGCACTGGCCGAGCCCGTGGAGCGAAGGATTCCCCGGATGGCACATGGAGTGCTCCACGATGGGCACGAAATACCTCGGCGAGCAGTTTGACATCCACGGCGGCGGTCTGGACCTCATCTTCCCGCACCACGAAGCGGAGATAGCACAGAGTTGCGCCGCCTTGGGGCATGAGTCCGTGCATTATTGGATGCATAACAATATGATTACCATCGCGGGCAAGAAGATGGGTAAGAGTTACAACAACTTCATCACTCTTGAGCAGTTCTTCAGCGGCAACCACCCGCTGCTGAGCAAGCCCTTCGGACCGATGGTGATTCGTTTCTTCATCCTGCAAGCCCACTACCGCTCGACGGTTGACTTCTCTTCGGAGGCTCTCGAGGCGGCAGAGAAAGGTCTGCAACGTATGCAGGAAGCGTATGCTCGTCTGCTGAAAATCAAACCCTCTGCAGAAACAACTCCCGCTCTTTCAGGAGAGGGTCGGGGTGAGGCTTCCCTGCGTCAGCGTTGCGCGCAAGCCATGGACGACGACCTCAATACGCCATTTGTGATTGCAGCGCTGTTTGACTCGACACGTGCTATCAACACCGTCTATGACGGAAAAGGCACCATCAGCGAGGCAGACTTGAAGGAGTTGAAAGAAGTATGGAAGACATACGCTATTGACATCCTCGGCTTGCGCCTTGAGGAACAAGGAGAAGGCGACGACAGACGCAAGGCATTCCATAGCGCGATAGACCTGCTGCTGAACATCCGCCTGCAGGCCAAGCAGAACAAAGACTGGCCTACCAGCGACAAGATTCGTAATGAGTTGACCGCTCTCGGATTCCAAATCAAAGATACCAAAGATGGCTTTGAGTGGTCGATTTAAGTTCCTGCTGTGCGTGTTGCTCTTCGTGGGCTGCACGCATGAGCAGAAACAGCCGGAGGTCATTGAGGACAACCTCGTATGGTACCCCGGACGGACATTTAACTACAAGCTGAAGTTCAACGACCTACAGTCAAGACAGCACGCGGTAGCCTCCACCATCGGTCTGAGTCATCCTCCCAAGAACCGCGACGATGCCGCTTCGATGCGCAAGCAGTTGGTGGAGATAAAGACGAACAGCAACTATATCGTGGACAGCCTGACGCACTCCGTGCCGTATTTGATTCCCGTTGCCAAGCATGAGTTGGACTCTATCGGCGAGGAGTGGGCGGACATACTGCGGCGTAACAACCTGCCGCATTACCGTTTCTATGTGACGTCGGTGCTGCGGACAGAGGAGGACATCCGATACCTGCAACGCAGCGGAAACATCAACTCCGTGACGCAGAGTTGTCATTGCTACGGTACCACTTTCGATCTCGCGTACATGCGTTACGACAAAGTGACGGTGACGCGCGATTATATGCACGAAGACAACCTTAAGTTGGTGTTGGGGCAGGTTCTGCTCAATCATCAACGGGCGGGGAAAATCTTCGTCAAATACGAAGCCAAACAGTCCTGCTTCCACATCACCGTGCGCAAGTAGGCAAAAACAAAATACCATGGACACACTCATTTCCGTTATCGGCGGTGCAAATGTCGATTTATCCGCTACCTTACAAGATGCTTTCATTGCAGCGGACTCCAACCCCGGGCATGTAGAAATCGGTTACGGCGGCGTGGCCCGTAACATCGCGCATAACCTTGCACTGTTAGGTGCCCGTTCCCAACTACTGACAGTCTTCGGCGGCGACCTTTTCGGCGGTCTGCTGCAAGACTACTGCAAGCAGCAGGGCATCGACATCCATCTTTCCGACAAACAGAATTCACTGCGCAGCGGTATATACCTTTGTATCAACAATCATGGCGGAGAGATGATAGCCGCCGTGGCGGACACAGAGGCCATCCGCGAGATTACCCCCGAATGGTTAGCCAAACGGATAGGAGAGATCAACCTGTCGGACTTTATCGTTGCGGATACAAATATCAGTGAGGATGCCATCCGTTACCTCATGGAGAACTGCACGGCGCCCTTGCTCATTGACGGCGTGAGTACGACCAAAGCCCACCGCGTGACCAATGCGCTCCAGCGCTGCAAACTGCCATTCCTTCATTCGCTGAAGCTGAACCTCAAAGAGGCTCTGGCTGTCACGGGTTCGGCTACCTACGCCGAAGCGGCACAGCGGCTGTTGAATATGGGCGTTGCTCATGTGTACATCACCCTTGGCGGCGAAGGGGTCTATTGCCGCAATGCCGCCGAAGAGTGGCTCTTCCCCGCCCTGCCCGGCGATGTAGTCAACACCACCGGTGCCGGCGACGCATTTCTGTCCGGCGTGGTATATGCCTTGGCGAAAGGTATGCAGTTCCCGCAGACAGCACAGTACGGTCTGATGGCAGCGCGCGCCACGCTGATGAGTCCAAAAGCCGTTAATCCTGAAATAGCAAATATCTTATTATAACATGAATCAGTTCTTATCTATTTCCGAAGAAGTGCAGCAAGCACTCCGTGAGGGCAAACCGGTTGTAGCCCTCGAGTCCACCATCATCAGTCACGGTATGCCTTACCCGCAGAACGTGGAAACAGCTTTGCGCGTGGAGCAGACCATCCGCGACAACGGTGCCGTGCCGGCAACCATCGCCATCATCGGCGGTAAGTTGAAAGCCGGTTGCACCGCGGAGGAGATTGAGTACCTGGGCAAGAAAGGTCAAGCCGTTATCAAGGCTTCGCGTCGTGACTTGCCGGTATTGCTTGCCCGCAAAGAGGACGGCGCAACGACCGTGACAACAACTATGATGATTGCCGCCATGGCCGGAATCCATGTGTTCGCCACCGGCGGTATCGGCGGTGTGCACCGCGGCGCACAGCAGACCTTCGACATCTCCGCAGATTTGGAGGAGTTGGCCCAGACACCGGTGATGGTGATTTGCGCCGGCGCCAAATCGATACTGGATTTAGGACTGACGCTGGAGTATCTGGAGACCAAAGGTGTCCCCGTCATCGGTTATGGAACCGATGAACTGCCGGCATTCTACACCCGTCACAGCGGTTTCGGAGTGGATTACCGCATTGATACACCGGAAGAGTTAGCAGCTGCTTTCAAAGCGAAGTTGGATTGCGGTCTGAAAGGCGGTATGCTCGTTACTAATCCTATCCCCGAAGAATTTTCTATGCCCGCCGATATTATTAATGCTGCCATCGAGCGCGCGCTGAAAGAGGCAGACCAGCAGGATATTCACGGCAAACAATGCACGCCTTTCCTGTTGGCGAAAGTGAAAGATTTAACCGGTGGGGATAGTCTGGCTGCCAATATCCAATTGGTACTCAATAATGCCCGCTTAGCCGCACGCACAGCAGCCGCACTGAGCAAAGCATGATATATGGTTACATCCGCGTCAGTTCGGATAAACAGACCGTTGAGAACCAACGGTTCGAGATTATTCGCTTTTGCGAGAGTAATAACTTATCTATTGATGGCTGGATAGAGGAAACTATCTCCGGCACAGAGGCATTTAACAAACGGGCATTAGGCCGACTGCTCCGAAAAGTCAAAAAAGGCGATACCATCGTTTGCACGGAAATCAGTCGGCTGGGCCGTAACTTATTCATGATCATGCAGATTCTCTATATCTGTATGAATAAAGAGTGCCGTGTATGGACCATCAAAGACGGTTATCGTTTAGGCGACGACATTCAGTCCAAAGTATTAGCCTTCGCTTTCGGTTTATCCGCCGAGATTGAACGCAATTTAATAAGTTTGCGCACCAAGGAAGCCTTGGCGCGCAAACGTGCGGAGGGTGTTCGCTTAGGGAGACCTAACGGTAGTGCTGTCCGTCGCGAGTTACGTAAATGCTATCGTCATGAGAAGCAGATTCGTATATGGCTTTCGGAGGGGATGTCTATTCGCTATATAAGCGATTCGTTAGGCATGAGCCGCAACACCGTGCGCAATTACTGCAATGACTTTCTGCGCTGATTATGCTTTTTCCACAGCCTCAGCGATGGAATTGGCGATGAATGCCATCTCCTCTGCCGGCAGGCTGAGTTTGGGGTTTGAGAAGAGCATATCCTTCTCCGAGTTCAGCGGGATAAGATGAACGTGCACGTGATTCACCTCCATACCTAATACCGCCACTCCTACGCGCTTGCACCCCGTTGCTGCCTTAAGACCTTTGGCTACGCGTTTGGCAAAGCGCATCAAACTCTCGTATTGCTCATCCGAGAGGTCGAAGAGATAGTCGCTCTCCGGCTCTGCTAACTTGGGCACTACGAGTGTATGACCTTTGACGAGCGGATTGATATCCAAGAAGGCATAGTTCTTCTCGTCTTCCGCCACTTTATAACTAGGAATTTCCCCTTTGATGATTCGAGTGAAGATAGTCATGACTATTCCTATTTAAAGAGAAATCTCGAGAATCTCATATTCCATCAATCCTGCGGGCACTTGTACCTGCGCCACTTCGCCCACTTTCTTGCCCATCAGCCCTTTGGCGATAGGTGTGGTCACCGCAATCTTTCCTTCGAGCGAGTTCGCTTCGCCTTCCGTCACCAGCTGGTATGTCTTCTCCTTACCGGTGTTGCGGACGCGGACGCGGACGCGGGTGAGAATCTGCACCTCATCCGTCTTGATATTCGCTGTGTCAAGCACACGTGCTTCCATCAGACGCGCTTTGATTTGCGCTATTTTGCTCTCAACGATACCCTGCTCTTCTTTTGCAGCGTCGTATTCTGCGTTCTCACTTAAATCACCTTTCTCACGTGCCTCAGCTATCGCGGCAATGACACGTGGGCGCTCAACAGTCTCCAAGAACTGCAGCTCCTCTTTCATTTTTTGCAGACCTTCTTCGGTCATGTACGTTACTGCCATAATATATTTGTATATTTATTTTCTAATTAATATTTGCGCGTCAGAATCTCTTTCGCAATGATAGCTTTGCGAACTTCCTCAATGTCCTTCATATCCGGAACAACACTTGTCTTCTCTTCATCTATCATAAAAAAATAAGGCTTTTGCCTCTTTTTTGTTTAAAAACGAAAGGAAACTTCACAGCCTCCTTTCGCCATTAAACCTAAACCTTAACTATGAAAATTTATTTGTTTTCGAGTGCAAAAGTACTGATTTTATTTGACATAGGCAAATTTTTAGAGGAAAAAATGCTGTTTTTATTGATTTTTACTCTATTTCGCCTCTTAACGTAGCTGCAGAGGCTTCTAAAACATGCACTTTTACCACATCTCCTATCTTCTGGCCCTTCCGCGGGAAGACCACAGTCTTGTACTGCTCGGTGCGTCCGTACATGTCGTCATGGCTCCGTTTGGAGAAACCCTCGATGAGCACTTCGACCGTCTTTCCGATCTCACGTCGGTTCGATTCCAGCGATAACTGGTTCTGCAACGCGATGATTTCGTTGAGTCGGCGCACCTTCTCTTCTTCGGGGATATTATCCGGCAGATGCTTCTGGGCATAGGTGCCCGGTCGCTCGGAGTATTTGAACATAAACGCGCTGTCAAATCCCACTTCGCGCATCAGGCTGAGGGTCTGTGCATGATCTTCTAAAGTCTCGTCATGGAATCCGCAGAAGATATCCGTGCTGATAGCTGCGGTAGGCAAAATCCGACGTATGGCAGCAATGCGCTCCAGATACCACTCTCGTGTATATTTGCGGTTCATCAGTTGGAGAATGTGATTCGAACCGGACTGCACCGCCAAATGGATGAATTTACAGAGGTTCTTATGCCGACTGATGGCTTCCAGCGTCTTATCCGACATGTCCTTCGGATGGCTGGTGGTGAAGCGGATACGCATCTCCGGCACAACGTCCGCCACTATCTCTAATAAGTCAGCGAAATCGATGATAGCGCCATCCTCACGAGCAAAGCGATAGGAATTGACATTTTGCCCGAGAAGCGTCACCTCTTTGTAGCCGCGCGCCTGCAGGTCACGTACCTCATTGAGGATGGACTCCACATCCCGGCTGCGCTCTCGTCCGCGGGTGTAGGGCACCACGCAATAAGAGCAGAAGTTATTACAGCCGCGCATGATAGATACGAAGCCGCTGATAGAACGTCCTATACGCGCCGGTATTATCTGGCGATAGGTCTCCGTGGTGCTCAACTCTACATTGATGGCTTTATGTCCTTGCTCGCATTGCGCCAGCAGGTTCGGGATATCCAGATAGGCGTCCGGTCCTGCCACAAAATCTACGCCGTATTCGCTGATAAGTTCCTGCCCCATCCGCTCTGCCATACAACCGATAACTCCGATAATAGACCGTTTCACTGACAGACCGCTTCGCTGACAGAGTAGAGACCGCTTCGCTGTCAGACTTTTCAGTTCGCGCAGACGTGCACCAACCTTCTGCTCGGCATTATCGCGGATAGAACACGTATTGAGAATAAGAATGTCCGCCTCCTCCCAGCGCTCCGTAGCTTGAGCGTCGGTAGTCTGCAAAATAGCCGCCACAACCTCGCTGTCAGCGACGTTCATTTGGCATCCATAAGTCTCAATATAAAATTTTTTTAGCATAATATTTGCACAATTCAAAAAAAAGCAGTACCTTTGCAACCGCTTTCGTTCAACGAGGCAGGCGGGAAGTGGCGCAGCCCGGTAGCGCAACGGTCTGGGGGACCGGAGGTCGCGTGTTCGAATCACGTCTTCCCGACAAAAAGGATGGTTTCGGCCATCCTTTTTTGGATGACGCATCCAACACGCGTGTTCTTATTTGACCAAAGGCAGGTTTACTTCGGCAACTGCCTTTATTTTTACCCCACTGAGGACGGATTTCATCTGTTCGTTCTGACGAATCAAACCTTCCCACCACTCTGCTTCATCCAAGTCCGCGAAGCCGCTTACACGCAAGGCACATCCTTCGCCGAAGACAGGCATCTTCTGGAGGTCGAAATCGCGAATCAGGAATTGCGAGAAGTTGAACAACGCCACTTCATATAGCAATTCGTTAAGCCCCTCTTCGTCTGCTTTCGGCAGGATAAGTAATACCACCGACGGTTGCTTGCGGTCCTCGCTCCACACCTGTGTGGAATCAGACGTGCCTGCTTCTTCCGTCGTTTCGGTGAGATTACGTTTGTCAGCCAACGAACCAGTAGAGCCACCCTTCTTGCTCTCCATGCCCTGACCTAACATCGCGAGCATATCTTTTGCCATCGCTCCTAATTCGGTTTCCGGATAACGGGTTACCAAATCCTGTAACTCACGCGCAAAGGCGTCCTGTCCTTCCGTACGCGCCACAGAGACGGCATTCAAGAAGAGGAATCGTGGCATAAGGGTTGTCTGCGGGAACTGTTGCTCCACATAACGTTTATTGGCTTTGACTTGCGTGTACTCTCCCTTTGTATAAGCCCCGTACGTGGCGGCATAGAGCGAGTCTTGCTCCGCTAACATTCGGCGCATCTTAGCGATATACACCTCGTCATGACGCAACGCCCGCAGTTTCTCCTCTTCTGCAATTTCATCCAAACACGGGTGTCCGGCAAAGCGCTTCTTCAATTCGCGCAGCGTCGCTTCCGCCAAAGCTTCATCTTCCAGTTTGTCGCGGTATATATAATAGAGTGCCACTAAGGCTTCGCGCCATAGACTATCGCTGACAGCGAAGTCCTGCGGCGTACGAGGTATCTGCTGCAAGTAATATTCGGGCTTATGAATATCTGTCTCCAGTGCCGGGCGAGTGACTGTCGAATCCGAAGCAAGCGCCGTAGAATCATTATCGTCTCCGGAGGTGTCTTCCGGAATAGAGGATACCACCTGTTTGTTTTGCCGCCGCCAGTTGTCCTCCAGCGGACGATTTCCCCACTTGCGACGCCACTCCTGCTGCCCTTGCTTCATGAGTTGCGGGTTATAGAAATACCACTCGGCTTTTTGAGGTCCGCCGCCTCCTAACATATTCGCCGTGTTGACGCTTCTCGGCTTGCGGTCGCCTATCGCTATTTCACGTTTCTCTTGCGCTTGCTTGAGCGAGTCGGCTTTCTCTGCCTCAATAATGTCGGCAATAATCTTATCCACTATCGCCCGCTGCTCCGCCTCGGTCTTCTTACTGAGGTTCTGCAGGGAGTCTTGTAACTCTGCCTGAGAATACGCCACTATCAGTTCGTCAAGAATATCCGAGCGGCGCTGGATACGTCCATAGTCAGGGTTCTCCGCGCTAAGAATAGTAATCGCTTCGCGATAACAAGGCTGCGCTTCCACATACTTGCGCATTTCGTAGTATAGGTCGCCTGCACGCACGAGTACCGCCGCTTTGGCCGGACCTGCCTGCGTCGCCTCGTCAATGGCTTTCTTGTACATCTCAAGCGCCTGAGTGGTATCTGACTGGGTGAGGTAAATGTTTCCCATCGCGCCGTAAATCTGGTCTAACTTGTCTTTGTATTTAGACTGCTTGGCCATCGTACGTAATTGGCGCAGAGAGTTCTTCCCGCCCAATTCGGCGATGCGGAGACGGGCGTTAAACTCCATCTCCGTTGGCGGCGCCATACGAACCACCGCCTTGTAGGCATCGATAGCCTCAGCACGATTATTCTCCGTCTCATACAACTGCCCCAGCACATACGAGAAACGCGGACGATAAATCTTGCGCTTCTCGTAGGGGATTGCAATCTTCACGAAGGGGATAGCGTCATGGTATTGTTTGCCATGGAGCAGCACATCCGCCTTTACAGCCGAATAGAGACGCGCATGCTTCTTGGACAGCGCATCAATATTCACGCGGTTGAGCATGTCTTCCGCCTCATATTGCCAACCCATTTCCGCATAAGAGCGCGCTATCCACAACTGGCATTGCGCTATCATGTCCGCATCGTTGGAATAATGATTGATGATATAATTAAAGGTGCTCACCGCGCCTAAGAAATCGGCCTTATGGAACTCCGCCTCTCCCAAGCGAACCCATGCCATGCCCATATTGGCATTGAATTCTTCCGATTTGAGCCATTCTTTATATTTGGGATCGTTCGCCTTTTTAGGGTTACGTTTCGGTTTTGCTTTAATAGAATGCAGCTTGATACACTTGCGGCACTTCTCGATGGTCTTGTCCATCTGAGATGTCGAAGCTGCTGCCGCCGTATGATTGGATACGGGATAAAGGTATAGGATTTGACTGTAATCATCCGTATTGGCATCGCGTATGGCTTTCAAACCCTCTTCATACGCAAGATTTCCGTTATACAAGATGTTATATTTGACTTTCGTCTGATGGAAAGAACGCGTTGCCCACGTGTTCTTTTGGGTAGAGCATGAACCAAGTAACAGAACAAAAAATCCTGCAAACAAAAAATATACTATTTTTAAGATTTTATCCATTCTTGGTGTCATCGGGGTAATCTCGGACTCATCTCAGAGGCATCTCGGACTCATTTCAACCCCTTTATGTGACTGGGGGCAGCCACAAATTCTTTCAGATAATACGGTTCGTAATAGGCAAGATCGGTTGTTATCTTCCGATATTGGACCGACATTGGACCGATAATGACCGCTAAATGCCTCGACTCCGGTACGACATCCGGCACGAAATGCCAGTTCGGTTTCTTCAGTACGGATTGGCATTTCGCCGCCCCGTCGCCGAAATAATACACTTCCTCGTCGCCATCGTACAGGCTTGCTTCGTTTTCTACCACAACTGCTCTGGCTTTGCCCTCTTCGCCGGTGGTATAGACTTCCATGCGCCGTGCATCAATCATCGGAAAAAAAATACCGTCGGCTCCTTTCTCCTTCGCAGCCGCGATGAGGATTTCCAGCGTTGGGATCGGTATGAGCGGGATATTCAATCCATAGCACAAGCCCTTTGCGGTACTGGTGCCAATACGCAGGCCGGTGTAACTGCCCGGTCCTTCTGATAGCGCCACCGCGTCTATAGAGAGGTTTTGCTCCCGCGCAAACGAGAGCAATTCCCCTATATAGCGAGGTAGCAACCGAGCATGGTTGCTACCTTCACGGCTTATACATTGCTTGAACGGCACGCCATCCTTGCAGATGGCGGCCGAACAAACCGATGTACTAGTTTCGATACATAGTATCGTCATAATGCTTTCGCAAACAGCTTATTCTGCAGCCGGAGCTATCTCAGCAGCCTCAACCTTAGCAGCTTTCTGCTTCTTCGGGAAGTTGAAGTGGTAAGCCAACTTCACACCTACATCGAAGAAACCGGTGCTCTTTGCATACGCGTCGGTAACAGGACGAGCAACAACTGTTGCAAGCTCTCCATTGCCCGGAGCGGTTACATCAACCAGCGAGTTGTACTTGCGTGTGTCTTGCTTCGGACGAGTGTTATAAACGCTGTAGTCAGCGAATACACCCAGACCAAGCGAGTTGCCGCTCTTGAGGATCCACTCATAACCGATTTCAGCAGTCAGCATGATGTGGAACTTGAACTGCAAGTTGTTTCCACCTTCAGCGGCTTCACCATTGTACTTACCGGTAATGATGTGATCCTGCCAAGTAACATCCGTTCCATCAAGGTCCTTAACTGTGATTGCCGAGTTATTGATTTTCTCATTGAACGGCGTGTAAACCGGCATCATGAAGCGCGGACCTACGTTGAAGAAGAGACCGCTCTTATGAATCAACGAGAACATCAACGGAATTTCGAGCTGGAGTTGGTGGTCCGTCTCACGGATTTCATCCGCAGTAATTGTGTAGTCCAAACCGCCCAACTTGAAGTTCGAGTTCTCAGTACCCTTGAAGCTACCTTGTGCATAACCAACGCCAAGACCTACGATGAGACCGAGATCCGTAGAACGGCCCTCTTTGGTCCAGTAGTGTGCATATTGGAGGTCCAGGATAGCATCGCCACCGATACCCCATTTAGCATCATTGACATCAGCAACAGCTTGGTGCAATTGAGAAGCCACACCACCGCGAACGCCAATCGTGAAACGGTCATAAGCGCTCTTGGCTTTCTTAGCAGTCTCTTCAACAGGTTCCTCTGCCGGTTCTTCAACAACAGGCTCCTCTGCAGGTTCTTCAACAGCTACTTCAGCAGGCTCTTCAGCCACTTCCTCAGCAGCAGCTTTCTCTGCAGCTATCTCTTCCAAGGATTTGCCAGCTTCGAATGCCGCTCTGTCAGCAGCCTGCTCCTCAGCAGCTTGTGCAGCAGCCTCTTTAGCACGGCCGTTAACCGGGATCAAGCAGTCCTCGCACATCCAAGAATAGATATTCATAAGGAGAACACCGTCTGCAAAACGTTTCGTCCCCAGCTGACGTACGGTATGAACTTTATCCCATACCCATACGGAAGGAGTCTCACCGGTGCAGTATTTCTGGCACTCGCGTTTAATCATTACGGAGTCGCCAATAGCCACTCTAAACTCATGTTTCTGAGCAGGTGCCTGCTGTGCCGACATCGTCGATACAACCGTTGCGCCTATTAAGGTGGCTGCAATTAGAATTGATTTAATAGTTTTCATTGTGCTACCTCCTATTCTCATTTAACAATATAACGTAAGGTGGTATTCATATCCTCATTGTAGAGCTCAACCAGGTAGAAGCCATGGTCAGCAGCTGCTTTGAGGTTGAAGGTCTCCTGTCCGCGTACCTTATAGGTGCTACGGAGTAAACCTTCAGAGCTGAATACGCGGATGAGGGTCTCAGTCGTCGGATCGAGGTTGATCACTTTCATGTTCTCACCCGGCATTACATAGTTCGGTACAAGTGCCGGCATCGGTGCCTTCAAAGAAGGTTTGCAAACCACACTGTTGGTGCGACCTAACTTACCGCATTCTTTTTTGTCAGATACCACTGCGTAGAAGGAACCATCAAGCGGCGAACCGTCCGGATTGTTGAAGTAGTAGCCTACGCCAACAGACTCAGCAACACCTTCTTTATACCACTTGATTTCAAGATTTTCGCTCTTCTCATCATAGAAGATCGGGGTTTCAATGCCCATCTTGTCGGTGATGCTCGGACGGCTGATAACTACCATCAAGGTGTTGGTACCATCCTCTTTACCGAACTTGCCAACTGCTACGAGGTCAGATACAATCGGATTGAGGATAGTAAGCTTCAGGTGCGTAATCTTCTTGCAACCATTCGGCAGAGTCTCTTCGTAGTCATCTTCGGTGGACACAGCGTACGTCGAGTCATTGAGATCCCAATGGAACTCATGGCATTCTTCTGCTACAACGGTGTCACGAACGGTGTTCTTGAACAAGTCGCTATAGAAAACAGTATCGCACTCCGTCTTAACGCTATAGCGAATTACGATAGCATCCTTGTCGGTCAACTCAGCCTCAGCGACATCTTCCCATGTATACTCAGGATCACCGTTATTCGTTGCTTTCTACCATACGATAGCCGAGATAGTCTGGATGGTGGAGTCACCCTCGTTCAACTTGTCGAGTTCTTTCTTCAGCCAAGCGGTAGCTTCAGCTGTGTACAGTTTCACAGAAGCGGAAATCTTCTCAATCGGAATCAGCTCAGGATTCTTCAACGGGAAAATGGTATAATGTACGATGGAATCGCACTCGTAGAGTCCTCTCTCATCGTCATTGCGAATAACTTTCCATACCGCTTCAAATTTAAGTGTGTCCTTTTCAGAATGAAGCGTTCCTACAAAGGGATTATTGGGCTTAATCGTAACTGTACTATCATCTATATGTAAAGAATCTGAATTAAACTCTTCACCTATGCACCACGGCATTGTCTTATTTGTGATAATCGTAGTATCCTTTTTGGGAGCGATTGTGTCTGCCCAGATGTAGTTAGCTTGAGAGGACTCAAACTCAATGAAGAGATTCGATCCAGCAGCCAGCAACGAATGATTAATACGCTTTTTCTTTGTATCGCCCGGAGCAATCTCAAATTCGAAGGTCTTCTTTTCAGAAGTTCCCAGCGTGTCAAGGTAGATAGTAGCCTTGGTCGTCGATTTCTCGGTCTCACTCCAGTTGGAAACTCGGAGTTCCAAATCCTTATTCTCCATTTTCTTTAGTCGTGTCGAATCCAGTTCAACCATGAACCAAGTCTTAGCACGAGCGTATTTATCTACATCCTCGTTTACCTTACCCGGGTTCACGTTACCATGCTCCCAGTCATACTCAACCGCATTCGTCATTGCGTCACCTTTTATCGGTTTCGCTTTGAGGCGTACCTCAATCGGCTGTGCACCGTCATGCTGGATATATACGTATGCAGCAATGTGGTCATCCGTAGTGTATGCACGTGCAAAGCTGTCGATCAACGCAGGACTGATAGCATCCAACGAGATATCATGACCTTTACGTTTTGCAGCCTTCTCAACTGCCTCATAGAAGGTCATCGAGTAGTGACTATCTTTACCTTTATTTATAGTACGCGTGCGAACGGGGATATCGTAGGTCAGGACATCCTGCCATGTTGCCTTAGTGGTAATGGTGATTGCTTCTTTATTCGGGTTCGTGATGGTGAAGCCGGCATCTCTGGTCAACTCATAACCAGCCTTGATGTCCTTCGCGCAGATAGCGAACCACTGTCCTTTTTTGCCTCCAGGAACCTTATAGTCCACATTCGGAACAGCCAACGTAGCCAGTTTCTTGGTCTGGACGAAGTCCTTTTCAGCCAATTCCTTATACTGGAGAATCGAGGTTCTGCCGCTCAACGGTTTATCGGTCGTTACGCGGAAGTAAACAATCTTCTCGTCAGCCAATGCTCTAACCACATAAGCCGGGATATTGTGCTTACCGGTGCGAGCTTTCTTAATCGTATATTTCGCTTTGCGATTCGTGTAATACTCAATCATCTCCGTTTCGCTATCACCTTCGAAGACACCAACTTCAATAGTTGTGTTATCTTCCGGCATTTCAGCCTCTACGTGGAGACTCTTACCGTCGATATCCTTAATATTCTTAAGGTCAGACGTGTTAACGCGATACCACATGGTGGTGTTAGCAGCCTGCGAGAATTCTTCGTTGAATTTCAGACGAATAGCAGACTCACGGCTGTTACCGTTGTATGCAGAAATTAAGCGAACCATGAAGCGGAGCTTGCCGTTGGCAGTAAGGCGTACATATATTGCGTCCTTCTTAGCCATCTCACGAGCCAAGTTGCCGGAAATAGTCTTCACAAGTTCACCGCTCTTAACCGTGACTTTCTTGCTCAGCATCTCATACTCAATTCCGATTCCCTGGCAGTCAAATGCTACCTCGCCTTTGACATCAAGTTCAGCTCCGGACTCGTTCCAAATATGAATCTCAGCGGTGTACACGATTGTATCTTTACCTAAACTATCCTTGAGCGCCGGGCTAAGGATATACCATGCCTGACCACCGTTTTGCGTATATACGGTGTCGCCGAAAATAATTTCGCCGCTTGTTATTGGATCGCACGGAATCGGTTCAGGCAATTCCTCGGCATCCTTAATCTCAGCCCAGAAACGAAGCGCAGTATTACCGTCCAGACGAACGTAAATAGAATCCATCGTTGCACCAGAGATTGTTCCGTACGGAATAGTCTTGGTCTTCTCGTCGCCTGCAGCCAGCGTGAAAGGAACTTTCTGGAGTAACTCGTCACTGCAGTCGAATGCTATATATGCAGCACCGGTGCACTCTTTCTTATCCTTATTCAAGATATGAAGAACAACATCCTTCTTCTCAGGAATCTCCGTCAGGTCAACCTTGTACCATACCTTCGCATTAGCGGCCTGATCATTTCCGTATTGCCAGTTAAAGTCAACAGCAGAACCACAAACCGAACCCTCTGCAGCTTCGGTAAAGCGAAGCTCAAATGCGATTTCTTCCGTAGCCTCAACGCGCAGGTAAACGATGTCTGCCGTGATGTTCTGGAACATGTTACGTGACAGTGCCTTAGTAAATACGCCGTTAGCCGCGATCTTCAATTCACGCTCTTGGTTCTCTAAAGTATCCGGGCACTCGAGCGACATTTGACCATTAATGGTCACTGCGTTCTTTGTGCTGAGGTTTCTGATGTGAAGTGTCGGGAACTCCGTCAGTTTACGAACCGAATCCATGTCGATTGCAAACCATTTAGCATTTTCCTTGCCTGCCTTCACGCCGCCACCTTTTTTCCAGTTGAAGGTCTCTGCTTCTTCTGTTTTACAGGTCGGTTCTTTGATTACAGGAGCAATCTCCTCGAGAGAAATACGGATGTCTTGGTCGGTAGTAATACCAGCCCATACCGTATCCGTCATCATACCGTAAGCGGCATACTTGACAACCGTCGATACCGATTTGTCCAAACCGATAGTACGGGTAGCTTCCTGCAGGTCGATATACGGGCAGGAGAATGCAACAGCACCCTTAATGGTAGCTTTGTCATAGCCGATGTTCTCTACAGTTACTTTGATGTCACTGCGTTTCGCCTTAGCGGCCTTCACATCGATTGCATACCACTGCGTGGTCTTTCCTTCCTGAACTTGACCTTGCTCCCAGTTGAAGTCGATGTTCGTCTTACAAGCCTTACCCTCGCGAACGTGTTTGTAACGTCCGATGAGTTGGAAATCAGCGTCAGATTTGATAAGAACGTAAACGTACGGAGTTGTCTCCACGTTGATACCTTCTACAACGTTCTTCTTGATTACCTCAACCCACTCTTGGCCGGCAGGAATCTCAATTTCGCTGCTCTGCCAACCCCATACAGGGTTCTCGAAGGACATTCTGCGAAGAATCTTCACAGGTGCGTTACCGTTGTTAAGGAAGGTGAACTCCGGCTCATACTTAGCAGAGTCGTTCATCTCCTGAACGCTGATACGGTAGAAATGCTCACCGGCTGCGATTGTTTGATTTGTAGCAACGTGCAAATCTTCCGGCGTACCTTCATAAATCGGGTTAGCCGGTTTGTCAATCAACTCAGCCTTAACAGTAATCGGCTGGTCGTTGTCGAATGTCACGTAGAGCTCATCGACAGCCACACCCTTAATCATGCTTTGCGGGATGGTGTCGAAAATCGTCTCACCTGCGCCGATTTCAAAAGAGCGTTTTGTCAAACCGGACGACGGGCAGTCCATAGACTGACCAGCACGGAGATGAAGGTCTTTGGCACCATTGTTGGTGATGGAAATCTTCACATCCTTGTCCTTTGCAGCCTTAGCAGCCTTCAGGTCCACTTTGAACCATTGCAATACTCCGGCAGCCTGGGAAGTACCGCTCCAATTGAGCAGTTTGGCATCCTTACAAGCCCCATCCAAATCAATGGCATCGTACACCTTGGCACTCAGTTTGATTTTTGCACTCTCTGAGGTTGCTTTGGTGGTTAACTTGATGTACACCGTGTCGATCTTCATGCGCACCAAAGCCATGGCGTTTTCAGTCCATGACATGTGCTTACCCGGAAGTAACTTGTACTCTTTCTTTACAGACTCGCCAAGAGTCGCTTCCAAGGTAACATCAACGGTGTCCAACAAACTCTGACTGACCAGATACAGCGTCAAAGACGGGTTCTCCTCTTTTTTGAGAGGGTCAAGTGATACTGCGTACCACAGGACATCTGAACCTTCCTGCACATGACCATTTTCCCACGAGAAGACAATTGCATTGGCTTTCGTGCTTCCGTCTCCGTTTTTAACTGCCATCATAGAGATGGAAGCCATCACAGCAACGGTGAGAAGTAGAAACTTTTTCATGTTGTTTTTGGATTTGTTAATAAATTAAGTTAATTATTGGTTGTTTGTTTTGTTTTCTGCCTTAAGTTCCTGTCCTAAGACATTATATTTCTTATCATCGATTAGGATGAATACTTTCCCTTCTTGTATCTGTTTGCGCGTCCGCGGCGCACTGGTGACATCTTCTATTGCCTGCGGATCCCGGATTGAAAGGAGGACGCGGCGCGTACAAGTGTCTTTTTTCTTTATCTCTAACAGCGTATCGCAATAGTTATAAAACGTAATGTTATATTCCGTGGAGCGATAGCCTTTTTTCAACTCCTTGTATTCAATCAGGAGCGTATCGTGCTCCAGTTGCGGCGCCGTGAACGTCAGTCTGGTTTCCATCGTCCGCAACGTATCATTATTTACCCATAATGTATCTACAAATGCAGTATCGCGCGTGTACTCACGTAAGTTCACTCGCAGTACTTTTCCTTCGCACTCGGACTCTTCCATAGGTTGCTCCGGCTCTATAAACGTCCGCTTGGCGTAATACGTTATGCGTCCCGGCCAACTGGCTTCGTGCTTTACCTGCAACCAAATCGGACGATTTTCCTCACGCGCCTTTATCAGTTCTGACGAATCCAACATGTAAATATGCAGCGAATCGCTCAGTGTGGCCGTTCCGATTTCCTCGCCGGTGCAGCTATCCAGTGTCAACTGTATCTCGCATGCTTTATTCTGGCGTTGCTTCCAATGGATAAAACCCTGTCCGTTCGAAGCGATGTGTGCGGAATCCAAGCGATAAGCATATTCCTTGTCTTTTTCGCAGACATACGTCAATCCATCCAACAGCGGAAGAGGCGCCTCACACGTAGAGAGCGGACCTTTGTTATACGGATAGCAATATACATGCCCCGAGCCATTGCCCTGCGGATATACACGCAGATGCGGCGTGATAAGCGAGAGGGTTGTCTGAATGTCCTTCGGCATGCTACTCAGGCGTTCCTCTATCTTAGCGGCATCCTCTTCGTGCATCCGGTTTCCACCGATAGTCAGGCTCATCAGGGGCACCTTGTCCGTGCAAAACGTGAACACATCTATGGTCACAGAGTCCTCCGAGAACCAATAGGCACACAATCCTCTGCGGACATCGCCCATTGTGGCCGTGAACCACATTGTATCCCGCACCACGGTGTCAATAGGAAAGGCGACGGTGTCGCTCTCAAAGTGGCACGAACAATAGTAATACGGCGCCTGAAGCCCGATACGGATTCGCTCACACTCCTCCATAGTCACTTGTTGTGCGCAAACGTTTGATAACGCCGCAAAAACAAGCAATATGGCCAACAGATTTGTACGCATCATTCTATTTTTGCTCCCAACACATTATACCGTTCGCCGCCGCGGACGATAATGACTTGGCCTTTTTCTATTCGTTTGACAGGCCTTTGATCAGCATTCAGCTCATCGATAGCCATCGGGAACTCGTTATTGTATACCTCGCCACAGCGGAACTGCACTTGCAGCGCCAACTGGCCGTTCTCAATCCATTGCGGTGCTGTCTCAATTACCAATGGCACATAACTTGCCGCATCGATATAACGAACACTCCAAACAATCTTCTCCACAGGAGACAAACTATCCACATAGTGGGCATACAAATTCGCCTCTGCCCGGTTGATATCCACCAGCGTGCGGTCATGCTCGCGCTGAAGAACCACTCCCTCCATGTAATCCCACTCGGATGGGTCTTCATACGTGTAGGGCTCAAAACTACGCAGCATATTTTCACCCACTTGCTCTATATGCCGTGTATTGAATCCCGGACAGAAATAAATCGTATCAAACTGACGACAATCATTAATGGTCAAATCGAGTATGAGGATATGACGCGTGCCTTCCTCATCCCAAACGGTGTCCAAATAATACACGCCGCTCTCCGTCCACTTACGGTCATCCATCACGAAACTGTCACAAGCCGCCGTATCAATACGCTCCTCTATCGTCGAAATAGTAGGCAACGCATATACCGTTGCATCCTCATGCGCCGAAATAGCCAAATTCGATTCCTCCTCAGACGCGCCCAATTGCCAAAGCCAACCCATCAAACAATCGTAGAAGAGCACTTGCGCTTTGAGGGTATCTTCCCCCATAATAGCCGTTGGTATCGGTCCGAAAGCCGTATCCGGCACGTATACAATCATAGCCGGCAGGTTATTCGGCGCAAAAAGAAGATAATTCATTCCGCTCTGCACACGGAGCATCGTGGTATCATGAATCGGCGTAGCCGTCGCAGGCGTGGTACCCGCCGGAACACCCGTGCCGTCCGGCAGACCTATGCCGGCAGGAATTTGCGCCATGGCAGATATGCCACATACGCACATCATCCAACAGACAATGCACAAGCGGGAGAGAATATGTATGTACGCGTTACGCATATAATCGCGAAAAACCGGCTGCAAAATTAGTAATAAATAATGAAATGTGCAAACTTTTTTAAATTTTCGTCAAAAAATCTACAACATTAGCGCAATTTTTTCACTTTGTCCGTCGGAATTCATATAAACAACGACATAAGTGCCCGAAGGTAGGGTTAGCACATGCGGCACTCCCGGTTCGGCATTCCAGTAGTCCTTCATCTCTCCTAACGCATCCATGATAACAATCTTTTGCGCCACCTTCGAAATGACTTGCACTTGATTTCCCTCGCACACAACAGCCACAGTCATGGATGGATAAACAGGATCATGGTCCTCCGGCGCAGTAGTATTAATCGTCATTTTACCGGACCCATCAGTATAGAATCGGGCATAGATATAACCGTCCGCATCTGCCAATGGAGCAAGGGATTCAGCTACTTCCTCTGCACTAATCACCAACTGATTTTTACGGATAGTCTGTTTTGCATACTTTACTCCAGGACCACCGGAATAATTTGCGATTTCGCAAGAGTCCGAGAAGAGCAACTCGCAATTTTGGCTTTGGTTAAACTGGAAACTCAAGTCACCACCGGCTATACTCGGATAGTAGAAACGATAGACGGTTGAAGACTTGGCTGTTATTTTTAGAACGGTATCCGGCGTAATCAAAGAGGAATTCGCGGCACACTCCGACACATCCCAGCGGTTCGGCGTTACCGACGTAGCTTCCGAGCAATCAAAACGCACATACAGATATTTGTCTGTAGTCTGTTCCCAAAGAGACTTCAGCTCTTCCGCATACATTCCATACCAGTGACCGGATAAAGCCGGCGAGAACTGGCGTGTTATATCTGCCGCCTTGGGACTGAACGACGGTTCCCTATCTATAAACATCCGGAATACGTGGTGTGTGGGGGTGGTGAACTTAATCGAATCCTTCTTCCACGATACCGGCATAGCGAAAAGCGCGGTATCATGCGCGTTCAGCAGCACTTGCTTGCCGTATTTCAATACCGTGGCATCCCCACGCGGCGGCGCCATCGGCACACGTTCCACCTTCAATATACCATTACTCTCGGCAAAACACTTGGCGTAGAACATACCCGCTTGGTTATCTTCAAACCGCACATAGCGACGTATCTCCTGACTTGTTAACTTTGCTGTATCTCTACCAGCCTTTAATTTGCGAATATCCAAAATGCGCTCATCATCTCCTTTTCTGGTAGGATCATAATCACAAACTCCGGCTACAGTTACATAACATGATTTTTCTCCCTTCCATATATAGCGAATGGAGTCCTCCTGCCATTGTACGTATGGCACTATCACGTGGCGTGCTGTATCGTGCATCTTCACATTGATAGTATCCCCGAATTGCATAAACTTCGCGTCATCCATACAATTGGAAAATGCGTCATCCGGGACCATACTGATGATTCCTTTGCATTGAAAAGTGACCTTCACAAATACTTCCAGATTATAACTGATACCCATTTGGAGCAACAAGTCACGATATTTCTTGCCGGCCGAGAAATAATAGACAAAATACTTCTGTCCATCCCTTTCAATCTCACCCTTAGACGGCGACGGCTTATGCGGCATATCCAATTCCAAACCGCTCGAACCGTTCCTACAGAACAAACTACACAAAATACTGTCTCTATATACTCCTTTGGTGCAAGTAAAGTCCATTTCCACAAGCGGCGCCGGATCATTCTCACCATTCTCAGGTATAAAGGCTATCGTCATCGGCAAATCAAACGTCCAAGCCGAATACCAAATCGTTTGCGGAGCTTGCTTGATTTCAGCGCTAAAGTCCTTCCCTACAGGAATGGCCGAAATACAAGATTTGCCAGTCTGCGCCCAAAGACCTGCCGCAGCAAACATAGATACCATCATCAAAAGAATACTTCTTTTCATAGTGTATTTTAATATAGTATTTCCTATTATTAATATCTTACGCACACACGCTCGGGCCTGTGCGCCGACGATAAACGGCGCAAAGTTACATCTTTTTTATGATAATACAAAGAAAAAATGCAAGAAAAGTGCAAAATACGGCCATTTTGCAAAGTAGAGTTTGCAAAATCGGGCTTTTTCTTGCATATATCCAAAAAATCTTGTATCTTTGCAGCCGATTTTAAAAAGACATTGTCTATGTTGAGAAACATCCTCGCTATTACCGGTAAACCGGGTTTGTACAAACTTGTTAGTCGCGGCAACAACATGCTCATCGTGGAATCGCTTGTGGATGGCAAACGCATGCCGACTTATGCGCGTGATAAAATTGTAGCACTGAGTGACGTGTCGATGTTTACCGATGCCGATGATATCGCGCTGAGTGAAGTGCTGACGAATGCCGGTAAGAAAGAGGGACTGAAAGCCGTGGCGATGGATCCGAAGAAAGCTTCGAATACAGAGTTACAGGCATGGTTTGACGCCGTGCTGCCCAACTGGGACCGCGACCGTGTCTATCCGTCCGACATTCGCAAACTCATCCAATGGTATAATATCCTCATCAACGCCGGTATTACCGATTTCACCGTCAAGGAAGAGGAAGAAGAAGCCAATAGCTAATGGCTAACAGCCAAAAGCCGAACACGTGCTCCTTAGGGAGATTATCAATAGCATAGAATCTGTAGCGCCACGGAGTGCCCAGGAAGAGTGGGATAACTCGGGAATGCAGATAGGTGACACAGAACGTGATATACAATCCGTTCTCTTGACCACAGACATCACAATAGATGTGGTCGATGAGGCTATTCGGCGTGGATGCCAGCTTATTATCTCCCACCACCCTCTTCTTTTTCACGGACTGAAACAGGTCTGCGGCCAGACACCGCAGGCTCGCATCGTGGAGATGGCGATAAGACATAATATCGCTATCTACTCCGCTCATACGAACCTTGATTCCGTGCCCGGCGGTATTAATACCCGCCTGGCAGACAAGCTCGGCATCACCCGTTATCGCATCCTTGCGCCGAACGAGACCAATAACGCTATCGGCCTCGGTATTATCGGACAATTGGAAACACCGATGGCCTATACGGATTTCCTCGCGCATGTACACACTATATTAAAATGTACGTACGTGCGTTACACGCGTCCGCGCGTAGAGACGGTACAGACCGTTGCCCTCTGCGGAGGTAGTGGAGCGGAATTTATCGAGATAGCCATTGCGCAAGGCGCAGACGTCTATCTGACAGCCGATTGCAAATACCATGAGTTTCAGGACGCAGACGGTCGCATCGGACTGATGGACATCGACCACTGGTGTTCCGAACACCATGCCACTGAGATTTTCCGTGACATCCTTGCTCCGCTGAACGTGAAAACATACATCAGCGAGGCTGACAAAACACCGATACACACATTAAAACAATAATAGTATGGCAAAAAAAGAATTAACTGTAGAGGACAAGCTGCGCGCGCTCTACGAATTGCAGCAAGTGGACACCAAAATTGACAACTTGCGCACCCTTGCAGGCGAACTGCCGCAAGAAGTGAAAGACATGGCAGACGAGGTGGAAGGTCTGAAAACCCGTCTGACCAATATCGAGAATGACATCAAGGACTGCGAGACGCAAATTTCTGACCATCGCGTTCGTACAGAGAATGCCAATGCATCTATCTCCCGCTACAAAGAGCAGCAGAACAGCGTCCGCAACAACCGCGAGTTCGATAACCTGAACAAGGAAATCGAATATCAGGAACTGGAGATCGAAGCTTCGCAGCGTAAAATCAAACATTACAGTGCAGAACTCGAGGCACGTCTGCAGGACAAAGCATCGACCACCAAGGCTATCGAGGAGCGCACCGTGGATTTGAATCAGAAACGTTCGGAACTGGACCAGATTCTCGCAGAGACCAAGGCTGAGACCGAGGCTCTCATGCTGAAAGCAGCGGATTTATCGAAGAAAATCGACGAGCGTCTGCTCACCGCTTTCAATCGTATCCGCAAGAATGCGCATAATGGTTTGGCTGTTGTAAAGATTGAGCGCGACAGCTGCGGCGGTTGCCACGCAAAGATTCCTGCTCAGCGTCAGATTGATATCCGCACACGCAAGAAAATCATCGTGTGTGAGTTCTGCGGTAGAATATTAGTAGACCCAGAGATGTAATCAGCAGGCTTAACACGCCTACCCACCATGTTGTGCCGGCACCGAACGTGTCGGCATAACTTTTTCCATCCATGCTCTCGCCCATCAAATAATAGACCAGGACGGCAATGCCGTTATTCGTGAAATGCATCACTATCGGCACCCACAGGCTACCCGTCCAGACAAAAACATAACCGAACATCGCGCCCATCAACATGCGAGGTATAAAACCGTAAAACTGCATATGAATCGCAGAGAAGATAAATGCTGTAATCCAAATGGCCCAATGTACCCTGTAGTCGCTCTTCGCTGACTGCTCACCTCTGATAATCTGCAGCAGTGTACCGCGGAAAGAGACCTCCTCGGCTATAGCCGGAAGCAAAGCCATCAGGCCGATATTGACGAGCAAACCCGATACGGTGTCCGCTTTCAGGAAACGCTCCGTCAACAGCGCCGCAGCCTCTTCCTGTTGTTTGAAGATTTGTTCGATGAAATCGAGACTTTCCGGCAGTTGGATACGACTATTCAGGTCCGCTAACAGATTGATGGCCGGAATAGCGCAAACCATCAGTAATACCGCCAAGACGAACTGCTGCCCTTCCACTCCCTGCTCCATCCGGAGCCATCGGAAAGGTCGGCGTCTTTCATCCCACAGCCATGCTCCGAGTATTGCCGGCAACAGGAAAGTACCTATCGTCTGCATGAACTGCAGCCACTTGAGCGAAGCAGTCGTTTGGCTTCCTCCGGTACAAACATACCAAAGTCCCATCGCTACAAGCGTGAGAACAGCCATTAGACCCAACCAGATAATTATGCGCGTGAATCCTTTCACTTTCCTTGCAGCAATTTCTCTACCAGTTCCGGCACTCCTTCCGTGGCTTTCTTGCGTATATGCGTGATGTGGTCTGCCCAGTTACCGAACTCCGGTTGTCCTGGGTCAATAAAATAGATGGGTATTCCCGGACGGGTATAATGGAGCAGCGAAGCCGCCGGATAAACATTGAGACTTGTGCCGACCACTACCATGATATCCGCCGTAGCGGCGATGCGGCAGGCCTGCTCGAAATACGGCACGCCTTCTCCGAAGAACACGATATACGGCCGCAGCAACGAACCGTCCGGATGACGGTCGCCGTAATGCTGCTCCCAACCGTTGAGAGGAACCGTGGCTAACTCGTCATTTTCGGAACGCAGTTTGGTTATTTCCCCATGCAGATGCACTACGTTCTTTGCTCCCGCGCGCTCATGCAGGTCATCAATATTCTGCGTGATGATTGCCGTGTCCGGGCGTTCCTGCTGCAGCTTCGCGATAGCTATATGTGCCGCATTTGGCTGCGCCGCCAGTGTGTCTCGACGACGGTCGTTATAGAATTTCACGCACAACTGCGGATTGGTCAGCCACGCCTCGTGCGTGCATACATCTTCCACACGGTAATGCTCCCACAATCCGTCACTGTCGCGGAAAGTGCCTAACCCGCTCTCCGCACTGACGCCGGCTCCAGTAAAAATAACAATCTTAGCCATATTACTATTTTATATTAATATAGTTATCGCTTTCTGCAATGCCTCGATGAAAGCGTCCACATCAGTCCGGTCATTGTACAAGCCGAACGACACGCGCACCGTTCCGGGAACGGCCATCTCATCCATCAGCGGCTCGGCACAGTGATGTCCCGTCCGCACCGCCACTCCCTGCTGGTCCAATAGTGTACCGATATCAAATGGATGAATCAGTTCCTTGCCGTTATATACATTGAAACTGATTACCCCTGTTTTCGTTTCCCCTTCCGCGTAAATCTTCACACCGCCTACCTGCTTCAGTCTCTGTTCGCAATAGGTTGTCAGTTCTCGTTCATGAGCGGCTATCGCCTCGATGCCGACGGACTGCATGTATTCGATGGCTTTCTGCAAGGCATAACTGCCCACAAAATTCGGTGTTCCCGCTTCGAACTTATACGGCAGCTCATTATAAGTCGTCCCACTCCAGCGCACATGGTTAATCATCTCTCCGCCTCCTTCGTGCGGCGGCAGTTTCTCGAGCCATTCCCGCTTACCATATAACACGCCTATGCCTGTCGGACCGTACATCTTATGCCCCGAGAAAGCAAGGAAGTCGCAGTCCAGTGCCTGCACGTCCACTTGCATGTGCGGCACACTCTGCGCCCCGTCCACGCACACGGGTATATTTCGCTCGTGCGCCATGCGGATGATGTCTTCGACAGGCTGAACCGTTCCGAGCACATTGCTCACGTGGGCGACACTCACCAGTTTCGTTTTGTCATTCAACAGGTTCTCAAATGCCTCTATATCCAATGTCAAATCTGCTTTCAGAGGGATGTGCCGCAGCACGGCCTTCTTGCGTTCGCAAAGCATCTGCCATGGTACGATATTGGAGTGGTGCTCCAGGCCGCTCACGATAATCTCATCCCCTTCCTGTATGCGCGCCTCGCCGAAACTGAATGCCAAGGCATTGATGCTGTCGGTGGTGCCTTTGGTGAAGATTATCTCATCGCTGCTCTTCGCTCCGATGAACTGCGCCACGGCTTTTCGCGCCTCTTCATGCTTCATCGTCGCCACCTGGCTCAGATGATGCACGCCACGGTGAATGTTACTATTCCATTTCCCGTAAGCCTCTGCGATAGCATCCACCACACACTGCGGTTTCTGACTCGTGGCAGCATTATCCAGATACACCAACGGCCGGCCATGTACCTGCTCTTTTAATATCGCAAAATCGTCTCTGTTCATGCTTCCGACTGTTTCTTTTCGCTGTTATAATTGCGCCCGTAAGACCGATATGTGTCCTTTTCTATCTCTATCGTAGGTTCCTCCCATCGAGTCAACGGCGCTAACTGCCATTCGATATATTTGATTTGCATGCCGCGGTCCAGCCACTGTTTCTCGTAATGCGTCTGCAATGCCCGTGCATCGTCGAAAAGTGCGATAGAATCGGCGGTTTTTCCATATAAATCATCCGTGGAGCAAACCACCGGATAAGGATTGAGCCGCAGCATCTCCATCGTATAGGTGTAGAGGAACGGACTGTCGGTTTTCAGGTGGATGGCTCCGTTGGGTTTCACAATGCGCTGATAGCGCTGCATGAAATAGGTGCTTGTCAGGCGCTTGGTGGCTTTCTTCATCTGCGGGTCGCAGAACGTAATCCAAATCTCATCGACCTCATCGGCAGCAAAGAACGAAGTGATGATTTCGATATTCGTGCGCAGGAAAGCGACGTTCTTCAGTCCCGCCTGCACCGCCTGTTTGGCACCCGCCCACATGCGCGCACCTTTGATATCCACGCCGATGAAGTTCTTCTCCGGATATTTCTCCGCCAGACCTACGGTATATTCCCCGCGGCCGCAGCCGAGTTCCAGCACGATGGGGTTGTCATTATGAAAGAAACGCTCGCGCCAATGTCCCGCCATCTCATGCACCTGATTGGCCGGAAGCATCTCGCGTGCTCCGCATTGGAAGACATTCTCGAATGTCTCCATCTCTGCGAATTTCTTCAATTTATTCTTTCCCATTACGAATAATCTCCAGTCCGACGTCCGTCACTCCGCGCAGAAGCGTATCGCGCATTGCATGTTGTACCTCCAGACAGTAATGCCCGGTATCCGCGAAATGACGGTTCTCTTCCAACAACACCGGCATCTCCACAAATCCGTGTTTCTTGTCGCCCAGCCATTGTCCGCGGTCGTCCGCCAGGTAGAACTCGATGGTGTCCTGCCGTGCGCCTTCGCTCACAAAAAGCCACATGTTCTGATACGGGAAATGGTCTGTATGACGCAGATAGAGTATCATCTGATAAGAAGCCGTGGTATCCGCGATAGTATAATCCAAACGGAGCACGGAGTCTGCATGCCATTTCTCCGATGGAATCGGGGCAAATCGGCTATAAACAATGTCGCGACCGCAGGAAGAAAGGAACAGCACAGCCAATGCGATATAGATATATTTCCTCATCGTCTGTCCCTCCTGTCTCTATGGTCGCCGCGTTTCTTCTTGCGGTCAAAGCGCGTCACGTCGTCATGTCCCGCATTGTTGATATACCCTATCTCCGCCGAAACGGCACGGGCGCCGTCTAACTGCAGCGGTTTCTCTCCGCGGCGGTTCATGGCGATTATCTCATTCGCGCGCTTGGCGGAAATGGTTTGCAGGTTCGCTGCGAAATTGCCGTCGGACGAATACGTGACTGTTCCTGCCAGCGGGTCGGAAGAGAAGAAATAATACGTGGCATCTTTCGTTTCCAACGGTATATTCCGCGCAGGAAGCAGTTTGGACGCATCCTCATAGACAGGCACTTCGTAGTTGAGGCAGCACTTGAGTTTGGCGCACATGCCCGCCAGTTTCTGCGGATTGGGCGAAATATTCTGCAGACGTGCGGCACCTGTTCCCACCGAGGAGAAATTGATCATCCATGTGGAGCAGCATAACTCGCGTCCGCACGGCCCTGTTCCGCCTATACGACCAGCCTCCTGGCGTGCGCCGATTTGCTTCATCTCCACACGGATACGGAATGTCTCTGCATAGACTTTGATGAGTTGGCGGAAGTCCACACGTCCGTCTGCGATATAGAAGAAGATGGCTTTCGAGCCGTCGCCCTGGTACTCCACGTCGCCTATCTTCATCTCCAGTCCCAAGGACTTGGCGAGTTGGCGTGCTTTGATCATCGTCTCCTGCTCACGCGCGTGCGCCTGCTTGGCGCGCTCGAGGTCTTCGTCCGTGGCGATGCGGAACACCTGACGAATCTCATAACGCGAAGTGTCTATCTTGTTCTTTTTGATTTGCAACTCCACGAGTTTCCCGGTCAGCACCACCTCGCCCACATCGTATCCGGGGTTGGCTTCCACCACCACTTTGACGCCTTTCTCCAACGGAAGATGCTGGCTATTATGAAAATAGCCTTTGCGCGTATTCTTGAACTGCACCTCTATCAGGTCGGTCAGTTGGGTATTCTCAGGCAGGTCGCTCAGCCAATCGGATACAGGTAACATATGCGCGGAATTACGTTTGGTAGCCGCTGCACTCAGTTCCTGATGAGCATTTCCTACGGTATATTTCTTCATATTTTCGGTTTTTTAATCAATACTATCATTTGTAAGCAAAGGTCAAAGAAAATCACTTTGGCATTGCCGTTTTGCTCTATTTGTCGCTCAGCCGTTTCGAGCTGGCTCATGATGCCTTCCACGTTGCCGTTATGGATAAAAGGCGCGAATTTGACGGAGAATTCCTTCTCTGCCGCCAACTGGTAATTCAGTTCCGGCTGCGCCAGATTGCGGATGTAATTCTCGCGCACCTGCTGCTGGGCATATTGGAGAAAATGCTTTTGTTTCTCTCGTCCCACGAACGAGTCCGCCATCTCTATACTCCACTGCCGCAGCCGCTTGAGCGATTCGTATTTCTTCTGCGGGTCTTTGAGTACGCCTACGGTGTATGCATCGCGGAAAAGAGCGATGAAATCGCGCAACTCCTGTTGGTTTTCTTCGGATTCATCGGCTTTTTTGCGTGCAGTCAGATAACTGCCGTTGGCGATGCGGGCGATGTCCGCAGCCGTCTCGGACGGAATACCTTCGCGCGTCAGCGCGTCAGCGATAACCTCTTTCTCTATACGCGGCACACGGATGGTCTGCACGCGTGACTGGATGGTACTCAGCAACTGCTCCGGATGTTCGGACACCAACAGGAATACCGTTTGTGCGGGCGGTTCCTCCAATAACTTGAGTAACTTGTTGGCGCTCGCTATATTCATCTTCTCCGGTTGCCAGATAATCATGAATTTGTAGCCGTTTCCGTAGGCTTTCAGACTCAACTTGCGCAGTATCTCCTGGCTCTCTTTCTCATAAATCATCCCCTGTTTCGTCTCCACGCCAAGCGCCTTGTACCAATCGTCCAAATCGAAATAATGCTTGTCGAGGATGATTTGCCGCCATGGCTCGAGGAATGCATCGCAGGTGTCACCGGCATCGGTCTTCACGATGGGGAACGCGAAATGCAAATCCGGGTGCTGCAGATGCTGGAACTGCAGGCAGGTTGGACACGTGCCGCAGCTGTCTTCCTCCGTCCTGTTCGGGCAGTTCAGATATTGGGCATAAGCCAATGCCAACTGCAACTTACCGATACCGCTGATGCCGGTGAAGAGTTGCGCATGGGGGATGCGTCCCTCGCGCGCGAATTGACGAAGTTGCCGCTTCGTCGCCTCTTGCCCTATGATGTCAGCAAATAACAAGTTATTTGATTTATAATTTATGATTTATGGTTTATGATTTATGATTTATGAATTCTTCCTTCTATCACGGCATTGCGTACCGCCTCGATTGCTTCGTTGGAATCGGCAAATTTCTTGAGGTCGATAGGTTCGCCTATATGCATGTGTACCGGATGACGGTGTATGAACGGTTTTCCTTTCGGCAGCACTTCAAAACAGCCGTCGAGCGAAAGCGGTATCACCGGCAGTCCGAGGTCCCATGCAATCTGGAACGCTCCGCGTTTGAACCGCCCCACTTCGCCGTCTTTGGAACGTGTGCCTTCGGGGAAGATAACCGTGCAGACGCCGTTCACCAACTGGCGCTCCACATCCTTGATACTCTCCATCGCCGCTTTGGCGTTGCGACGGTCCACGAAAATATGCCCTGCCGCCTTGCAAGCCGTTCCCACAAACGGCACCTTGCGCAACTCCGCTTTCATCAGCCATTTGAAGATTACCGGCAGCCAGCCATACACCAACCATACATCGAACATCGATTGATGGTTAGCGACAAAGACATAACTCTGACCGGGCTTAATATGCTCGGCGCCATCAACGGAAACGGGCAATAACATCAGCCAGAAGCACGAGCGCGACCAGAACTGCTGCACTTTATGCACGAACTCCGCATTGCGCCAGTGTACGGTGCAGACGGTGAAGACCGCCGTGAAGATGGTCAGCACCACCAATATCGGCCATGCAATCAGGTATTGCCAAAGCCAGTAAAACGGACGTAAAATATATTTCATACTTTGGTATTTTGTCTTTATTCTTTCAGCGTAGCGGTCTTTTTTCTTTCAGGCCGCAGGCCGGTTTAATCTTTATCGTATTTCTGCATGAACCCGCGGTAGAGCGCGCATATACGCCTGATTTCATCCCATGTTTCGTCACTGAGTTTCGTACCTACTATCTCCACTACGCGGCCAGCGGCTATTGTTCCTATCTCTGCGCAGCGGCGGATGTCGAATCCGTCACTGAGCGCATGGAGGAATCCGCCGGCAAAAAGGTCACCGGCTCCGGTGGAGTCGGTACAACTGGTGGTGATGGCGCCGATGTGCACGCGCTTGTCGCCCTCCTGTACGTACGATCCGTTCTTGCCGACTTTCACGATGGCGATGTTACATTGTTTCGCAATCTCCTGAACCGACTCCTCGGGATTGAGATGTGTATAGGCGAACGACTCATCCTCGTTGGCAAAGACGATATCCACGTATTTCTTCACCAAGTCGGTAAGGAACGCATGATTGTCGCTCACCACGTTATACGACGCCAAATCAAGCGACACCATACATCCGTTCTCTTTCGCCAGACGGATGGCTTTCTCTATCAGCGCGTGATTTTGCACGAGGTAACCCTCGATGTGGAAGATGTCGTAGCCGTTGAACGCGTCCTTCTGGATATCATCGGCGCACAGTTCGGCGGCGGCGCCGAGATACGTGGCAAACGTACGCTCGCCGTCCGGCGTCACCAAGACGATGGAGAAACCCGACATCGCCGTCTGCGAAAGCAGCAAGATGGGCTTCACGCCGTTCTTGATCATGTCCTCGCGGTAGAAATCGCCCACCTCATCGTTTCCGATTTTACCGATGAATGCGGCTTTTCCTCCCAACGAAGCGATACAGTTGATGGTGTTCGAAGCCGAACCGCCGGCTACCATGCGTTTGCGGACAGACAGGAAACGGTACTGAATCTGCTCCGCCTGCTCTTTGGAAATAAGATTCATACTTCCTTTCGGAAAACCGAGTTCACGCAGGTCGTCCTCGCTGACTTGGAGCAGAATGTCCGTAAGCGCATTACCTAATCCTAAAATCTTCTTCATTTTGTATGAATTTTGACCTAAAATAGGGATATTTATCAAAAAACTTTGCCTTTTAATGCATTTTTTTTAACAAAAAACGTCTTATTTATCAAAAAACGATATTTTTTTGCCAAAAAATTTGCATATATCAACAAAAAGCAGTACTTTTGCACCCGCTTTCCGAAAACGGGAGCATCCAAACAAGCTTCCTTAGCTCAGTCGGTTAGAGCATCTGACTGTTAATCAGGGGGTCCTAGGTTCAAGTCCTAGAGGGAGCGCGAGGCACTTACACAGGTTGTAGGTGCTTCTTTTTTTTGCGCTTGGCGCATTGTATTGCACACCCCTTCACCCTCTCCAACCAAAAAACGGCGCAAAGATACAAAATATTTTGCATATATGCAAATATTTGCATCTTTTTATATAAAAAAGCGTTTCAGGCCAGGAGTTTTATTTTCTCCAAATACAGACGGTCGATATTATCGAAGGTGTTGTAGTCTTTGCTGTCGATATCGAGGACAGCGATGATTTCGCCGTTATGACGGATGGGGACGACTATCTCGCTTTTCGACTCAGAAGAGCAGGCGATGTGTCCCGGGAACTGGTGTACGTCCGGCACGATGACGGTCTCGCCGTTTTTCCACGCCGTGCCGCAGACTCCTTTACCGTAAGGGATGCGCGTACAGGCGATGGGTCCTTGGAAAGGACCGAGGACGAGTTGTTTGGTCGTCGGTCGTTGGTCGTTTGTCGTTAGTCGGTGGTTGCTGGTCGTTGGTTGTTGGTCGTTAGTCGTTAGTCGATGGTCGTTAGTCGTTGGTTGTTGGTCGGTGGTCGTTGGTGAATCTTTGACCAGATAGAAGCCTGTCCACCAGAAATGGAAGGTATTATGAAGGACTGCGACGATATTCGCCATGTTGGCGATGAGGTCGGTTTCTCCGGAGATGAGGGAATCGATTTGCGGCAGGAGCGACTGATAGAGATGGGTCTTGGCGTCGGCTTTGGCTTTTATATGATCAAGGACTGTTCCGACCTTGAGTTCGCGGTAGAGATGGGAATAGGTGTAGGTATAAAGGGTAGCAAATTGTCTGTCGCCCGGTCTCTTGGTGGATTTATATTCGGCGAAGCGTTTTTGCCACTCTGCGGCAAGGGTGAGATATTCTGCAGAGGCGAGTTCCGGATGTTTGGCAGCTCGTTCGATAGCGTGTGCTTCGCGCTGTGCTGTTTTCATGAGTTCGCGATTTTTTGTCGCTCCTTCAGACCATGGCCCTTCATGCATTTTCATGGGGTATACCTGATGATTGTCGCCACTACCTTTACGATAGCGAGAGACGAGACGTTCGCGTTTGGCCTGACCTGTTTTGCGAGAGTCTAATGGGCCGCGCCAAGTGTCAATGGCAATGTTGTACGTTACTTTGGACATAGATTATCTTGTTGCTTTTGTTTCTTTTGTTTTAAAGTCATTACATATATATACGTAGTATATATATAGTATATGGGTTCTAAAAATTTGCTTGCACAGACCTGTCACGTAAGCTGTATGGTCTAGATATCGTCTAGATATGGTCTAGGTATGGTCTAGTGTTACTCCGTAATTTTGAGTGCAAAGATAGTGCTTTTTTCTCATATATGCAAGAGAAGGGATGATTTTTAGTGTTTTGGAGGGTGAATTTGGCATAATTGTTGTGCAGAAAGAGGAAAAAAACAGGTGTATTGAACGTGTAAAAAGGAGGTAATATGAAACGTATTTTACTTGTGTTAATGGCAATGATGGCTTTTTCGGCGGGTTTGTATGCGCAGACGGTTTATTCGACCGACCATGAATATCAGGCCGATGTGACGGTTTATGTGGTGGACCATGCGTATCAGGCGGATTTGTTGGTGTATGTGGAAGACCATGAATATCAGGCAAAAGGCAATGAAGGGAAATGGTATTTTGTGGAGCAGGAGTATCAAGCGGATGTGAAAGTGTACTTTGTGGAACAGGAGTACCAAGCGGATGTGAAAATCTACTACGTGGACTATGAATATCAGGCCGGCTGGCAGAAAGATGCAAAGCGGGGATTGATGCGGTAGAGACGCAAGGGACAAAGAAAAAGCCGCAGGAGAAACGACTTATCTATAATTGCCTGTCCCTTCCAACAGTTTGCGGATAAAAAAGAACACGTACGGAGAGATAACGAGGCACACAAAGAAAATAAAAATGCCCCATGCCCAGTTATAATCCTGCGTGTACTGCCACGCGAAATAGAAGGACAGAATAATCCATCCGAGTCCGAAACAAACGAGCAAAATACCACCTATCGCTTCCATAGACAACCAAATTTGCGGCAAAGGTACAAAAAGTTTTTGAGATGTGCAAATTTATTTGCTGCTTTTGCGGCGGTTGCAGTCGCGGCAGAGCATCTGGCAGTTGTCAGCAACGGTGCGGCCGCCTTCGACCCAAGGCGTAATATGGTCGGCTTCCATCTGCTCTATCTCAAAATGCTTTCCGCAAAGCGGACAAATGCCGTTCTGGCGCTCATAGACTTCGCGCTTGGTATTGTCATCGAACGCACGAATACCCAGATGGCGGATGTCATGGTCAAAGACATAATGGAAAATGCCTGACTTCTTCTGTACATCGCTATCACGCATGAGCCGCGCTATTTCTTCACCGATGGCTGTGGCGGTCAGTTTGGTATCGCGGTACTGATTGTAGAGCAATCCCCACTCCACGCCTTTCATTTCCTTTTTATATTTGCGCCCGAAGAGTTTTTCGGTCCAATGAATCACGTCCTGGTAATATTGCCAGATTTCATCGGCATCTGTGTCATGTTGATGCTTCGCCATATATTGCTCGATAGAGAGATTCTGCTCGTCGCCAATCCACTTGAGCGCTTTCTCAAAATAATCCTGCCGAATAGGTGAACCGCTCATGAAGTCCGAGCCGATTTTATATGCTACGCAGCCTGTCTTGGAGAAACGGCGTTTGGCTTGCGTCACCCACGAGCCGGAATAGATGGCGTTGCGGATTTCCTGGTCGGTAAGTTTCTCACCGGCAATATTGATGGTCTGGAACCATTTGAGTTTCTCTTCGTCCGAGCCTTCGCAGATATAGACTTGCAGTTTGTAGTCCAAGATGCGATTTTGCTGGTCGATGGTCATGTTATTGAAACCCAACAAGTTACCATCGAAAACCATCATATATTCTCCTGCGATAAACGAGCAGATGGAGATGGTGCGCTGCTGTCCGTCGAGAAGTTCGTACCGATCATCGCCGACACGCACCCAATACATGACATTTAGCGGAAAGTTCTGCCAAACGGTTTCCATGACGGCGTTGCGTTTTTTCTCGTCATAGACAAACTCACGTTGATACTTCGGACGGATGTTCAAACGGCCGTTGTAGCCGGTGATACCTTCCTCTTGGATGCTGAGGTCTTCATAACTCGCGCAGAGTTCGCGAATCGTAATTTCATGTAAATCTATTGTCATCATGGCTGAATTATTTTTTGCGGCGGATTAAGATTCTAAAATATGGGCATTTGCCGTTAATACATAGGTCTTTATCATCATCACCTTTACGGAACTTTATAATCTCAAATTGGTCTGGATTGTACTTATCCAAGAAAGTAATTGGCACACCAATAGCCCCTTTGTAATCGCAAGGGATTTCTGTATAAGTATTCACATTAATGCCATCGTAATTATCATATTTTGGATATTCTTCAGGTGTGTAATGTTTATACAAAATTAATTCTTCATTATGCTTACTTACCGGCAAATTGGTCAACCAACAAGAGGTAGAAACACGTGCTATCTTTTTCCCATTTTCTATGTGATGGAATTTTTCAAAAGTATCAGGCACTTGAAAAAACATACCTACGTTAAAATTCGTATACCCCGTACGGATTTTGTCCTCTTGAAACATTTTGAACGTTTCCTTGTACGTGAGCGCATTTGTATTACCTATTATAATAAATTGCTTTCCATATTTGTCTAATAACGCTAAATACTCACGGAATAATGAAAAGGGCGGGTTAGTAACTACGATATCGGCTTCTTTCAGTAATTCAATGCACTCAGGGCTATCAAATGAACCATTGCCCTTTAATGTAGAAATAACATTTTTATCGTTTTGGATTAGGAATTGTACATCCGCCAAATTTACAGCGCCATCGTTATTGTAATCAGCCACTTCAGTTATTTCTACTTTATAGGCAATTTTCTTTGGTTCGGTTTCCTCTATCTCGAATAATAGTGGCAATTCATCACCGGCGATAGGCGAACCATCGTAACATGTGGCAATGAGTTTTTTGAGACCAAGTGCATTGAAGTTGAGCGCAAAATATTTGAAGAAATTGCTCTCATAAGGATCATCACAATTACAGAAAACTACTTTGCCTTTGAAATAAGGCTTGTAGAACTTGAGTTCTTTGGTAATATCGTCCAACCGTGTGTAGAACTCATCTTTCTTCGCATCTTTGGCTTGTGCCAAATCTTTCTTAGCCATGGATTGATAGTTTTGGGGCGACTATCAATCCACAAACGGGCACATAAAAAGTGTGAACCTCTATTCGCGTTCACGAAGGAGCCTAGGAAGAACCTCCGCCTCATACCATAGAAAGTTCACACCGTTATGGTGAAAACTATCTGGTATGAGTGGAATGTCCTAAATTTTGGCACATCCGTGAAGCGACCCGTTTCGTTGAGAAATCAGTTTCCTAGGCTTTTTTCTTTTCGAACGCGAAATAATAGTCTGCTTTATTATTTTAATATGTTATCGCGCAACGCTTTGCGCGGATTTATGTCGATTTAGGCGCAGTCAGACAAATCGGAATAGTAGGACGTGTCGGACGCGGCAAAGAAGTAAAAAACCTTTGCGGGTGCAAAGGTAGTGCTTTTTTTTGAAATATGCAAATTTTGAGTGAAAAAACGCGGAAATAGTGTATCGAATAGTGAACAAAAAGCAGATTGATTTATCCGATGAAATCGAGAGAAGTTACTTGTTTTTGAGTAAATGAAGTACCTTCGGACTCCGCCTGCAAAGCATTCCCCCGAAGCTACATTCGCACTTTCGCGCAAATGCCAACTATTTGCACAAAAATATATGCTTTTGCAAGCAGAGCAAAATTTTTTTGTACAAATATTTGTACATTTCAAAAATTTGTTGTACCTTTGTGCGCTAATTTGCGAAATATGCGCTTTCGCGAACACCAATCTCATCAGATAATTACTAAAAAACGATATAAAAAATGGGACTTTTTTCTTTTACACAAGAGATTGCTATTGACTTGGGTACGGCGAACACCATCATCATGTGCGATGACAAGATCGTGGTTGACGAGCCTTCGGTAGTGGCTATCTCGATGGCGGACAACAAGATGGTTGCCGTCGGCCGTAAGGCACAACAGATGATTGGTAAAGGCGGTTCGATGATTCGCACGGTGCGTCCTTTGCGTGATGGCGTTATTGCTGACTTCTATGCTTGCGAGATGATGATTCGCGGAATGATTAAGATGATTCCGAAGCAGACGCGCCTCTTCACTCCGTCCATCCGCATGGTGGTTTGTATTCCTTCGGGTTCGACTGAAGTGGAAATCCGTGCGGTGCGGGACAGTTCGGAACACGCAGGGGGCCGTGACGTTTACATGATATACGAGCCGATGGCCGCAGCTATCGGTATCGGTCTGGACGTAGAGAGTCCTGACGGTTGTATGATTGTGGACATCGGTGGCGGTACAACGGAGATTGCAGTCATCTCGCTCGGCGGCATCGTAAGTAACAAGTCCATCAAGATTGCCGGTGACGACTTCAACCAAGATATCATCGAATATATGGGTCGCATGCATAACCTGCGCATCGACGAGCCGACGGCTGAGCGCATCAAGATTCAGGTTGGTTCGGCGCTGCCGGAACTGGAGGACGCACCGGAAGATTTCGTGGTAGTAGGTCCGAATAAAGTGACGGCGCTGCCGATGTCGGTTCCCGTAAGTTATCAGGAGATAGCACACTGCTTAGAGAAGAGCGTGAGCAAGATTGAGGGGGCTATCCTTCAGGCCTTAGAGTCCACTCCGCCTGAGTTGTACTCGGATATCGTGAAACGCGGTATCTACCTAACCGGCGGTGGTGCATTGCTGCATGGTCTGGCAAAGCGTCTTACGGATAAGATTACCATCCAGTTCCACGTAGCAGACGACCCGTTGCACTCCGTGGCCCGTGGTACAGGCGTAGCGCTGAAGAACGTCAACAACTTCGGCTTCCTGATTCGCTGATCAATGAATAATGAACAATGAAAAATTAACAAAGCGTCCTTGTGATTTTGGAACAATGTGAAGGTCCGTACGGATTCTAAAAGTTTGTACCAAACACCGGAAGCCCTTTGTAAATTATGAATTGTACATTGTAAATTATTATGCAGAGTTTGCTCAAGATACTGCTGCGCTATAGCAACTTCCTCGTGTTCATCGCCTTGGAAGTTGCTGCGTTTTTGCTGCTGTACTACAACAACGCCTATCCGCGGAGTAGCATGCTCAGCACGGCGAACAGTATAGTAGCATGGCAGAACGAGCAGATAAACGAAATACGCGGCTATTTCAGTCTGCGCCGTCAGAACGAGCAGTTAGCCGCAGAGAATGTATCCTTACGCAATCAGATTTGTTCGATGGATTCGGCAAAAAACGCGAGTGCCATCCATTATATGTCTGCCAAAGTGGTGCAGATGACGACAGACCGATTGCATAACTACCTGACCATCAGCTTAGGCAGCAACGACGGCATCGTACGCGGACAAGGCGTGCGTAATGAGGAGGGCGCCGTAGGCTTTGTGCGCACGGTGGGCCCTAACTACAGTGTGGTACTGCCGCTTATCAACACGCACACGCATCTCAGTTGCCGCTTTGCCAAGAATGACTATTTAGGCACACTGGTATGGAACGGCAAAGACAACCGTTTCGGGCAGTTGGCGGATGTATCGGCGCACATGGTAGTGAACCCCGGAGACACGATAGTCACCAGCGGTCTCAGTCCCGTTTTCCCTGAAGGAATTCCCGTTGGAATCGTAGAAAACAGCGTATTGAAAGAGGGCGACGCCTACCACACGATACAGGTAAGGCTGTTTACCAATTTCAAACGGTTGAAATATGTAGAGGTTGTGCAGAACGCACATCAGCAAGAACTGGAGGAACTGCAAAATGGATTGGACTAAACAGATAATACGCTACATCGCTGTGATGATGCTCCAGGTGCTGCTCTTCGACCAGTTGCAACTATTAGGCGTGTGCCATCCGTATATCTACATCCTCTGCCTGCTGATGATGCCAATCACGCTTTCTCACAGCGCAGACATGCTCATCGGCGCGGCAGTCGGCCTGGTCATGGATGTATTCTGCAATTCGTTAGGCGTACACATGGCGAGTTGTATCCTGGTGATGTTCATCCGCCCGTATCTGCTTGGCGCAGTCGTCAATGACCGAGACCGCCTGAACGAGCAGATTTGTCTCCGCACCTTAGGCTGGGAAGCGTTCATCAAATATATGGTGATATTAGTGGTGATACATCATCTTACGGTTTTCATGCTGGCCGCCTGGAGTATTTCGCACATCATCTTTGTGTTAGTCGAGACACTCGTGAGCGGATTCATCACATGCATCCTCATTTTAGGATATAACGCGCTGAGTGATAAATGATTAACGACCTGTATTATAAACGCCGGTACGTCATCAGCGGGATTGCCGTTGTAGTGGTATTGGTGTATATCATTCGGTTGTTTTACCTGCAAGTGATTGACAAATCCACAGCAGACCAAGCGGAAAGTAACGCATTGGTCAAACAGACTATTTTCCCTGCCCGCGGACTGATATACGACCGTAACGGTGAGTTACTGGTTTTCAACCAGCCCATCTACGAAGTGACGATGACGATGTATGAGATGAAAGCCGGTTGGGACACGCTCGCTTTCTGCGAGAGTCTGCATATCAGCCGTGAGGAGTTTGACGAACGTGTCCGGGATATCAAAGACCGGAAGAAGAACCGCGGTTACTCCCGCCGCACGCCGCAGGTATTCATGGGGCAGTTGAAGAAAGAAGACATCGCGCCGCTGCAGGAGGCGATAGTCCTTTTCCCGGGCATTCAGATACAGAAACGTACGCTGCGTGACTACACCTACAAAGCCGCAGCACATGTGTTAGGCAGCGTGGGCGAGGTGAACCAGAACGACCTGGACCGCGACGCGTATTACTCCCGCGGCGACTACTCCGGTCGTGACGGGTTGGAGCGCACCTACGAGCGTGAATTACGCGGCGAGAAAGGCGTGGAGGTGCTGATGCGCGACTCGCGCGGACGCATACAAGGCAGCTATCAGGACGGTGAACTGGACCGGAAAGCGAAAGCCGGAACAGACTTACACACCACATTGGACATCCAACTGCAGCTGTTGGCGGAGCAGTTGTTAGCGGGTAAGATAGGCAGCGCCGTGGCTATCGAACCGAAGACAGGCGAGATACTGGCGCTGGTCTCCAATCCTGCGTGGAACCCCAAAGTATTAGTGGGCAAGGAGCGCAGCAAGAACTATAACAAGTTACTTCAGGACAAGACCAAGCCGCTGATGAACCGCGCCACACAGGCGATGTATCCGCCGGGTTCGACATTCAAGACCATCCAGTCGCTGGTGTGTCTGGAGCAAGGCGCCATCACGCCGAACACACTTTATCCGTGTTCCGGTCCGCAGAGCACGCCCATCAAATGTACGCACCATCACGGTTCTCCGGTGGCTCTGGACAGGGCTATCGAGCAGAGTTGCAACCCCTATTTCTGGTGCGCTTTCCGCGACCTGCTGCAGAAAGACGGCTATGGCAACGACAACGAGAAATTCCGCCATCGCTACGAGTTATGGCGCGAAGCGGTGATGAGTTTCGGCTTGGGTCAACGGTTCACGGATACCGACCTGAGTGAGCAGTCCGCGGGAAGTATCCCGAGCACCCGGCTTTTCGACAAGTTCTACGGCAAGACAGGCTGGAAAGCGATTACTATCCGTTCTCTCAGTATCGGCCAAGGCGAGGTACTGGTCACTCCGCTGCAACTCGCCAATCAGGCAGCGACGATAGCCAACGACGGTTATTATATCACGCCGCACCTCAATAAGAACGACTCGATGCTGACGCATATACACCGTCTGGACATCCGCAAGGAGCATTTCGAAACAGTCAAGGAAGGTATGCACCGCGTGATGGTTTACGGAACAGGACGTCATTACGCCATCGACAGTCTGCACATGGCCGGCAAGACCGGAACCGTACAGAACCCGCACGGCCGGGACCACGCCATCTTCATCGGTTTTGCGCCCGTAGAGGACCCGCAGATAGCTGTGGCTGTGGTTGTTGAGAACGCAGGTTTCGGTGCCACATGGGCTTGTCCGGTGGCCTCGCTGATGATAGAACAATACCTGACCGGAGAGGTGAAACGGCGGGATTTGAAGAAACGAATTTCTGAAGCAGTACTCAATGAGAGCGTCAAGAAGTGGTAACATATTACAAAACGTGGACTGGATTACCATCGGTTTCTTCCTGCTCCTGGTTCTATTCGGCTGGATGAATATCTATGGCGCCAGCTATACCTTTGACCAGACCAGTATCGTTGATTTCTCCAACCGCGCCGGTAAGCAGTTCACCTGGATAGTCGGTTCGCTGGTACTGGGGACCGTGCTGCTGCTGATTGACTACAAGACCTACGACGTGCTGGCATATATAGCTTACGGACTGATGGTGGGACTGCTGTTCGTGACGCCATTCCTGGCGCATAACATCAAAGGTTCACTATCGTGGATATCACTGGGTCCCGTCAGTCTGCAGCCCGCGGAGTTCGCCAAATGCGTGGTGGCATTGGCTGTGGCCAAGTATATGGGTCGCTACGAATACAAACTGCGGACTTGGCGCGATCTCATCGTGCCTTTCGCGCTGATCGGAGTACCGGCCGCCATCATCATGATTCTTCAGAAAGAGACAGGTTCGGCGCTTGTCTTCGCCGCTTTCCTGCTGGTCTTCTACCGTCAGGGCATGAGTGGCTACGTGCTATGGACCGGCGTAGCTGCCGTGGCACTTTTCATCATCAGTATCCGGTGGGGCGGAGTGCCTCTGCCTTTAGGCAGCGGAAGCGCCGGAATGCTGACCTGTATGCTACTGCTGACGGCGGTAGAAATATATTTCATCAGCAAGGAGCACCGCGTTCGCTGGCAAGCACTCATCCTTGTCGGCAGCGTAGCCGCCGTGTACGCGATTTGTCTGATAGTGAATATATGGGTGACGGTTCCGTTTAACTGGGTGTCGATGGGTGTCGTGCTGGCGCTGATGATGTACACCGTTTTCATCAGCGTATATTGGCGCAAATACCGCTTGCTGTTAGTGGCCGCTTTCAGCTTCTTCTGTATCGGATATACCCAAGCCTGTGACTTCGTCTTCACGCGCGTGCTGCAACCCCACCAGCGTATCCGTATCGAAGTGCTGTTGGGTATGAAAGAAGATCCGGCAGGGGCAGGATATAATGTCAACCAGGCCCGCATCGCTATCGGCTCGGGACGATTCTTCGGAAAAGGCTACCTGAAAGGCACGCAGACCAAGTTACAGTTCGTGCCGGAACAGGATACTGACTTCATCTTCTGCACCGTAGGAGAAGAGTGGGGATTTGTCGGTTCCATCGGAGTTTTATTGGTATATCTGCTGTTCATTTTACGCCTGATAGAGATTGCGGAGAGGCAGCGTAACATCTCCACGCAGATATATGCTTATGCCGTGGCCAGCATCTTCCTTTTCCACCTCACCATCAATGTGGGCATGGTATTGGGTCTGCTGCCGGTAATCGGTATTCCGCTGCCGTTCTTCAGCTATGGCGGTAGTTCGCTCTGGGGCTTCACCTTACTGCTTTTCATCCTGCTGCGGCTGGATGCGGCGCGTATGGAACAACTGAGATAATATGGCGTTTGTTACCAATCCCATAGGAATCATCGGCGAGGAAGAAGCGGCTAAGATACTACAGCAAAAAGGCTTCAAAGTGCTGGAGCGCAACTGGCGCATGGGACACCTCGAAGTGGACCTGATAGCGGAAAACAAAAAAGAGATTGTGTTTGTAGAGGTGAAGGCACGAACCTGTATTCTCAACGGCAAGATGCCCGAAGAAAATGTCGATGAAATCAAGATGAGAAGAATCATCGCCGCCGCAAACGCGTATCTCAAATACCACAAGATAGAGAAACAACCGCGTTTTGACGTATTAGGTGTGCTCGTAGATAAGAACACGAATGAGATAACATACAGTCATTATGTGGAAAATGCCTTCCACCCCAAGACCAGAACCGTCACAGCAGGCAGTTTTAGTGGCATGTGGAAATGGGGGCACCGGAATAAGACAATAGGAAACAAACGATAATATGGACTTCAAATATGATGTGATAGTAGTGGGTGCCGGCCACGCAGGTTGCGAGGCGGCGAGTGCCGCTGCCCGGATGGGCAGTAAGACGCTGCTTATCACGATGGACATGAATAAGATTGCGCAGATGAGTTGCAATCCCGCCGTAGGCGGAATAGCGAAAGGCCAGATCGTGCGCGAGATAGACGCTCTCGGCGGACAGATGGGCATCGTCACCGACCGCAGCGCCATCCAATTCAGGATGCTCAACCTCAGTAAAGGTCCGGCTATGTGGAGTCCGCGCAGTCAGAGCGACCGCAAACGCTTCATCGAAGAATGGATAAGAGTGCTCTCTCACACCGACAACCTGTCGCTTTGGCAAGATATCGTGACCAGTCTTATTATCAAAGATAATAAGGTATTCGGTGTTAAGACGATGCTGGGTATTGAGATGGAAGCGCAAGCCGTGGTACTCACCAACGGCACTTTCCTCAACGGACTGATGCACTGCGGTAAGACGCAGATACCCGGCGGGCGCACTTCCGAACCTGCCTCACACGGCCTGACGGAGCAACTGGTCTCCTTGGGATTCAAGAGCGACCGCATGAAAACCGGTACGCCGGCACGCATCGATGCACGGTCTATTCATTTCGATGAGATGGCGCGTCAGGACGGAGACAACGACTGGCATCAGTTCTCCTATCTGGACACTATCCATCGGGAACTAAAGCAGATGCCCTGCTGGATTACATACACCAACACGCAGACACATGAAGCGTTGCGCGCAGGACTCAAAGATTCTCCCCTTTTCAACGGACAAATACAGAGTATCGGTCCGCGTTACTGCCCGAGTATAGAGACGAAGATTGTCACTTTCGCCGACAAAGAGGCGCACCAGTTATTCCTGGAACCCGAAGGCGTGGACAGCAATGAATACTACGTCAACGGTTTCTCAAGCAGTCTGCCGTGGCAGGTGCAGTTAGCGGGACTGAAGACCGTCAAAGGACTGGAAGACGTCGTGCTTTACCGTCCCGGCTACGCCATCGAATATGACTTCTTCGACCCCACGCAACTGCACCATACCTTGGAGACCAAGCAGATAAAGAACCTGTTTTTTGCCGGTCAAATCAACGGAACTACGGGTTATGAAGAGGCAGCCGGCCAGGGACTGGTAGCCGGTGTGAACGCTCATATGAACGTACACGGAGGTGCGCCGTTCACGATGGGCAGGGACGAGAGTTACATCGGCGTACTGATAGACGACTTGGTCAATAAGGGCGTGGACGAACCCTACCGCATGTTCACTTCCCGCGCCGAGTACCGCATCCTACTGCGTCAGGACAATGCAGACGAGCGCCTTACCAAGCGCAGTTACGAGATGGGACTGGCAGACCGATATCGGTACGATTTGCTATGTAAGAAACAAGCAGACTGCGCCGATTTCATCGGATATATGCAACGCACCGTGGTACGCAAAGGCACTATCGACGGGTGGCTGGAATCCATCGGCAGCACTCCGCTGCATGAAGGATGCAAAATCAGCGAACTGGTATTACGTCCGCAAGTAAGCATCAAAACACTGGCGGAAGTGATGCCGGAGTTGAAAGAGAAGATTGACCATCTATCCGATGAAGTCGTAGAAAGTTGCGAGATACAAATCAAATACGCCGGTTATATCAAACGCGAGCAGATGGAAGCCGCCAAACTGCAACGGCTGGACCAGATACGTATTCCGGACGGATTTAATTTTGACGAAGTGCAGAGCCTCAGTACCGAAGCCCGTCAGAAACTGACACGTATCCGTCCGCGCTCTATCGGAGAGGCGCAACGCATCCCCGGCGTAAGCCCTAATGACATCAGCGTTTTGCTGGTTTTAATGGGCAGATAACGAGTTTTAGTTTGCATAGCAAACTACCTATAAGTGTTTCACGTGGAACAAACACCCATCAATATGACAGCAGAAGAAGTAAAAGCAATGATTCGTAACGTGCCTGATTTTCCAATCAAGGGCATACAGTTCAAAGACATCACTACCGCCTTGGACAACCCGGAAGGTTTGCGATGGATGCGGGATGAAATCGCAAGGAGGCACAAAGGTCTCGGCATCACGCAAGTGGTCGGTATTGAGTCGCGCGGGTTTATATTAGCCCCTGCAGTGGCCATGGAGATTGGTGCGGGTTTTGTACCCATCCGCAAACCCGGCAAACTGCCGGCAGAGACGGTGGAGTTGAGTTATGCCAAGGAATACGGCACCGATTCCATCCAGATGCATAAGGATGCGCTGAACGAGAACGACGTGGTGCTTATACATGACGACATTCTGGCTACCGGCGGCTCGATGTACGGGGCTGTAGAACTGGTTCGCAAATTAGGCGTAAAGAAGATATACACCAACTGCATCATTGAGTTGGACGGTCTGAACGGCCGTCAGTTCCTGAGAGAAAAAGGCATCGACATTGATTGCCTATTCAGCATAGAAGTAGATGAATAAGTGAAGGGGAAGGATGATCATATTGCCCTGCTGCTGAAACGCATTCCGGAAAGTCCGGGCGTATACCAGTACTTTGACAAGGACGGGCAGATTATCTATGTAGGCAAAGCCAAGAACCTTCACCGGCGGGTGAACAGTTATTTCAATAAGGACCATCAGTCATCGAAGACGCGCCAATTAGTCGCGCACATTGCAGACATCCGCTACGTAGTAGTAGATAGCGAGCAAGACGCCTTCCTATTAGAAAACAACCTCATCAAGCAGTACCAACCGCGGTACAACATCTTGCTTAAGGACGGCAAATCGTATCCGAGTATCTGTATTACCAAAGAACCATACCCGCGGATATTCAAGACACGGACCATCAACAAGAAAACCGGAGAATACTACGGACCCTACAGTTTCGGAAACACCGTTGAGATGGTGCTGGAACTGATTCACAAACTCTATCCGATACGCACCTGCAACATACCAATAACAACCGATTCCATCGAGAAAAAGAAAATACGGGTGTGCCTCAAATACCATCTGAAAAACTGCTGCGGTATCTGTGAGGGAAAAGGACAAGAGGAATACCGGCAATGGATAGACCAGGCGCGCAAACTCATCAAAGGCGATGCGCATGAGATAGGCAAGCAGCTGGAGCAGGAAATGCTGATGAAATCGGCAGAACTTAAATTTGAAGACGCAGCAGACATCAAGCACAAGATAGAACTATTAGAGCAATTCAAGAGCAAGACCATCATCACGAATTCATCGGCAAAAGACGCGGATGTATTCGGCTATGACGAACAGGACGACAGAGTATATATCTCCATGCTTCATGTCCACAACGGATGTATCGTGCAGGGGCAGACTATTGAATACCGCCGCAAGATGGAGGAGGAGAAAGAGGAGTTATTAGCGATGGGAATGATGGAACTGAGGCAGCGCTTGGAGAGCACGACGCAAGACGTGATTGTTCCGTTCATTCCGGAGGTTTTTGATGATTCACTGCATGTACACATCGCCCTCAGCGGAGACCGGAAGAAGTTACTGGACCTCGCCATGCAGAACGTAAAGCAGTACAAGTTGGACCGGCTCAAACAGGAAGACAAACTCAATCCCGAGCAACGGGGAGTCAGGATACTGACTGAACTGCAACAGATAATGGGTATGGAATCATTGCCGAAATGGATTGACTGCTTCGACAACTCCAACATACAAGGGGAAAACGCAGTTGCCGGATGTGTGGTCTATCGGATGGCAAAACCCAGTAAGAGCGACTACAAGCGATTTGAGATAAAGACCGTGGAAGGTCCGGACGACTACGCAAGCATGCGCGAAGTGGTACGCAGACGCTACCAGCATTTGCTCGATGAAAACGGCAGTTTACCGGACTTGATTATTGCCGACGGCGGCTTGGGTCAGATGCATGCTATCCGTGAGGCGGTGGAAGACCAGTTGGGCTTGAAGATACCTATCGCGGGACTGAAGAAAAACGACAAACACCGCACACAGACCTTGCTGTTCGGTTTTCCGCCGAAAGAGATATCGATGCCTGTGACGAGTGAAGTATTCCGCCTGCTGACCAACATACAGGACGAAGTGCACCGCTTTGCCATTTCGTACCACAAAAAGAAACGTTCGAAGGCACAAATACACAGCCAATTAGATGATTTACAGGGAGTTGGCGAAGTTACAAAGCAAAAAATACTGACTCATTTCGGTTCCGTGAAACGCGCTAAAAGCGCCACAAAGGAAGAATGGATAAAATTACTCGGAACTCGCAGAGGATCAACACTTTACGAGCAGTTACAGGCCAAAATAAGTCTCTGAGAATTGCATGAAAAGCAAGAATATGATAACTTATACACTGAAAATAGACGATAATTCCAACCTTTTGCTGCTCAATGAGAAAAATGAAACATTGAGCGCGCTGGAACTTCTCCGCCTCACTGAACCACGCCGTGTGTTTGCGTTCGACGGTCCGATGGGTGCGGGTAAGACGACCTTCATCAAAAAGTTGGTGGCGGAGATGGGTACGACGGATATCGTCAACAGTCCGACCTTCGCCATCGTGAACGTGTATGATGTGGAACAGCCGTACAAGGGCGAGGTGTATCATTTCGACTGCTACCGGCTGAAGGATATCCGCGAGGCGATGGATTTCGGCGCAGAGGAGTACCTCTATTCGGGGAACTACTGCTTCATCGAATGGCCGGAGAAGATAGAAGCCCTTCTGCCGGAAGACACAGTTTGGGTGAAGATTACTCCGATGCCCGACGGCGACAGGCAGATAATAATAGAACAGTGATTGCGCATTGAAGAAACTGCTTCTCATAGGAATGATGTGTTGTTTTCCCGTGCTGCTGACAGCGCAGGAGAATACGGTGGAGCATGACAACATCCTGAAAATCAAGTTCGGCACCGGCTATCAGTTGGATACCTATCTCAGTCCGTTGGGCTATACGGGCTGGCAGTACGGCATCGGCAACGAGTGGTGGCAGCCTTTCCGCAAGGATACGAAATTAGGCAAAACGGGCAGACTCGACCATTGGGCGCATGTAGGTCGCGTGGAGATAATGCTGTCAAACTACTACAGTTCGGCTCGTTCGAATTCGTTCTTCGGCATACAGATAGCCGGAGGGTGGGGCGCGCATTATGAGTGGCGGTGGTTTGACGAACGTCTCCGCGTGCATGTCGGTCCTTATCTGGAGGCCGGCTTGGCGGTCCGCCAACATGCGGGAAACGTGAACAAGGTGCTTTCGTTGGATATCGCGATGGATGTGATGGCGATGGGAGGCATCAGTTGGTCTTTCTACGGCAAGAAGACCAGTTACCGACTGAATTATCTGATTCGCACGAACCTCATCGGCTTCGACTACCTGCCGGAGTACTGGGAGTCGTATTACGAAATCACAACCGGTGTACCGGGCATGGCACGTTGTTCGGGACCGTGGAACCACAATACCGTGAAGCATGAACTGGCGCTGGACTTGCAGTTTCCGCATTCCACGTGGCGCGTAGGCGCAGAGCATGAGTTCGTCAAATACGGCACGGCGGATCTGCATTTTATGCGCCATCAGTTCAGCATTGTCCTCGCTTGCCGATGGAAATACAAGATACACGCTAACGCACGCTTATGAAGATACTGAAATTAATATTGAGTATCCTGACGGCGGGGCTGCTGCTAACCGCCTGCCGCTCCAAAGAGGAAGTCGCTTTCTCGATGGAGCCGGTGGAAAATGTGGAGGCCTTATGGCAGATCATCGACACCAAATACTGCTATATCGATACAAAAGGTATCGACTGGTCCGCCATCCATGAGGAGTATATCGAAAAGGCGAAGGCGTTGGACAAGAATGACCAAGTGGCGCTTTTTGATGTCTGCGCCGCGATGCTGGACTCGTTGCGGGACGGGCATGTGAACCTCTATACGGCTTTTGACCGCAGCGCCAACACGGCTTGGTATGACACTTTCCCCGCCAATTATGATTCGAAACTGCAGGCGCTTTATCTGCGCGACTACCGCGTGGCGGCAGGCTTGTACTACTGCACGATTGACAACGGACGTATCGGTTATATCTATTACCCCAGTTTCTCCACGGGCTTCAGTTCCGCCAATATAGCATGGGTCTTTACGGCGTTCAAGGACTGCAAAGGGCTTGTCATTGACGTGCGTAACAACGGCGGCGGAGCAATCACCAACGCCTATCAGTTAGCCGCGCCGTTCTTCGAGGCAGACCAGACCATCGGCTATTGGCAGCATAAGACGGGTCCGGGACATGAAGACTTCTCGGAACCGGAACCGATGAAACTGGATGCATCGCTCATACAAAGCAAATGGGGACGACCGGTTGTCATACTATGCAACCGCCGCAGTTACTCGGCTACCAACCTGTTCGTGAGCATGATGCGTTATGCGAAAAACGCCACGCTGGTCGGGGGTGTCAGTGGCGGAGGAGGAGGCATGCCGATGAGTTATGAGATGCCCTGCGGGTGGACGGTCCGCTTCTCGAGCGTGAGGATGTACGACCGCGACCGGAAAGATATCGAAGCGGGTATCATGCCGGATATACTTGTCACCCAACACAGCACGGATAAAGACGACCTCATTGAGAAAGCCATCGAGGTCATAAACAAACAATAGAATATGATTGAAGTAAAAAAACTATACAAGTCATTCGGTGACTTGGCGGTACTGAAAGGCGTAAACCTAAAGGTGGAGAAAGGCGAGATTGTCGCCATCATCGGTAAGTCGGGTGCAGGTAAGACAACCTTGCTGCAAATCATCGGCACGCTGGACCGACCCACGCAAGGAAAGGTGTTCATCGAGGGCACGGATGTCTTTGCGATGAAAGACCGCGAGTTGGCGGCTTTCCGCAACCGACACATCGGATTCATCTTCCAGTTCCATCAGTTACTGCCGGAATTCACGGCCTTGGAAAACGTGTGCATCCCTGCGATGATTGCGCGTGAGAAAGAGACGGAGTACGAGGCGAGAGCCACAAAACTGCTGACCGACCTCGGACTTGGCGACCGTCTGAACCACAAGCCCAATGAGCTCTCCGGCGGCGAGAAACAGCGGGTAGCCGCAGCGCGCGCACTGATGATGAGTCCCGATATCATCCTGGCGGACGAACCCACCGGCAGTCTGGATACCCGGAACAAGAAAGAACTGAGCGAACTGCTGCTGCAACTGCGCAAGCAATACAACCAGACCATCCTGCTCGTGACGCACGACAAAGACCTGGCCAAGATGGCGGACCGCGTAATAGAAATCAAAGACGGAATCATTGAAAACTGAAAGGCAAAAAATGAAAGGAAGAAGGATAATCTATATCGTATTAAGCCTCTTGGTGCTGACGGCGTGTCATAAAAACCGCCGGTACTGGCCGAAAGACCTCGCACCGCAAGAGGTGGAGTTCGTGCGTTTTGACAATGCGCTGATGAACGTACATGAGGTGACAGTAGCGCAGGACATCCGCGTGCTGTATGACACCTATCCCGCTTTCATGCCCACATGGGTAGAAGATATATTGGGTATTCCCGCCGCCGACACGGCGTACCTGGAAAAGGCGTTGCCGGAGTTCCTCAACGACACGCTCTACGGCTTCAAGCAGACCAACGCCAAGGAACAGGAGCTTTTTGCAGATGTCACGGATTTGGAGCAAGCACTCGGAAAGGCTTTCGCGCGTATTCAATACCTCTATCCGGAAACGGAAATACCTGCTTTCTATCTGTTTGTCTCGGGTTTCCAGACACCCGTCTATTTCGGGGAGGAGTGGATAGGCGTAGGCGCGGACATGTACCTCGGCAGCGATTATCCGTATTACAACCGCGTGGTGTATGAATACCAGAAACAGACCATGCGCAAGGAGTGTATTCCGGTGGATGTGGTAAGTGCTTTCCTGTTCCACACCATTCCCTATACCAGCACAAAGATCAGACTGCTCGACCAGATGCTGTACCGCGGCAAAGTGATGTATCTCACGGCGCAAATCTTCGATAAGACGCCGGAATATGAAGTGATGGGATGGACGAAAGAGCAGTGGAACTGGTGTGTGCAGAACGAAAAGGCCATCTGGCATCTGGTGATGGACAAACGCGACCTGTTCAAGACCGAGAGTCTTATCTTGACGGGCTATCTCAATGACGGACCGTTCACGTCGGAAGTGTCGCAAGACGCACCCGGACGCTTGGGAATATGGCTCGGATGGCGCATCGTGGAGTCCTATATGGCGCATAACGAAGAAGTGAGCCTGCAGCAACTGATGGCGGAAGGGGACGCACAGAAAATTCTGGAGGAGAGTTTATATAAACCCTGACCGATGAGCAAAGCAGCGCCATTCATGATAGTGATGGTATTGCTGGCGGGGATGGGGAATGTCTCCGCGGAGCGCCTTTGTGTGGTGAGTTATAACGTGGAAAACCTGTTCCATCCGGAGAAAGACAGCCTCAAAGATGACGGAGAATGGACGCCGGATGGAGAGAGGCGGTGGAGTTATACCCGATACAACCGGAAGGTGGAGAATATCGCGCAGGCGCTGACGAATATAGGCGAGTGGGAAGGCGTGGATGCGGTAGGTCTGCAGGAAGTGGAAAATGCGCTGTGCGTGAAGAAACTATGCCATACCTTACGGCGCGGAGAATACGGTTTCGTGCATTACGAGAGTCCCGACAGGCGGGGTATTGACGTGGCGTTCATCTATAAGAAAAGCCGCATCGATACCATTAACACTAAAGCCATACAGGTTGATTTGGGCGAAGAGACGACGCGGGATATCCTGTATGTGTGTTCGAAGATTAAACCGAGCGGAGACACTGTTCATTTCATGGTATGTCATCTGCCAAGCCAACGCGGCGGAGCCAAGGCAAGTCAATGGAAAAGAGACCGGGCGAAGCGGGTGCTGCAAACCGCTGTAGATAGTGTGCTGAACGTCATCCCTGACGCAAAAATAGTGGTGATGGGTGATATGAACAGCGAACCGAAAGACGACATCCGCGGTTTAAGGAATAAAATGAAAGATGAAAGAATGAAGGAAACGGGCACGCATAAATACCAGGGACAGTGGACGTGTCTGGACCAGTTCTACGTCTCTCCAGCCATGGACAGCATCAGTCGGGCGGACATCTATGATGCGGAGTGGATACAAGAGACTGATGAGAAATACATGGGTTTGAAGCCCAAACGGACGTATAACGGATTCCAATATCAGAGCGGTTATTCAGACCATTTACCCATTATTCTTGATGTTAGATTGTCAAACCTTTAAATTGCTATGCCGGAGATTTTATTGCATTATATTTGGGAGCACTGCCTATGGGCAGGATTTGAGCAGAAGACAACGGACGGAAGGTCTGTTGAAATCCTGTCGGTAGGTAAACATAACAACGATGCAGGACCCGACTACAGCCATGCACACGTACGCATCGGCGGAAAAGAGTGGGTAGGGAATATCGAGATTCACGTAACTTCCGGCGACTGGACCAGACACCGCCATCATCTGGATAAAGCATATAACAACGTCATCCTGCATGTGGTCCGCACAGCTGACAAGCCTGTCTGGAACGAAAAAGGGGAGTTGGTTCCGCAGTGTGAATTGAATTATCCGGGCGACAAGGATTACCTGAGCAAGTTGTTTGAAGCCGCACAACAGATGGATAGTGCGGTAGGACGGATAGGATGCGCCGAGCAGTTGGTACACGAACCCGGACTGCTGACGGACGGTTGGCGGAAAACATTGTTATACAAGCGCTTGGAGTGCAAAAGGTCTTCTATAGAACGATTATTGGAAATCACCAAGGGCAGTTGGGAACATGCGTTGTATATCTCGCTGGCACGCAATTTCGGGTTTCATACCAATAGTCTTCCTTTCGAACAGTTAGCTATCAACACCCCTCTTTCTATCCTGCAGAAACATCGGAACAGCCTGTTTCAGTTAACCGCCATCTTAATGGGCCAGGCCGGTTTGTTAGAGGAGGCAAATGAAGAGGCATTAGTAAAGGAATATGATTTCATGCGGGTGAAGTTCAGTCTGACGCCGATGGACGGCAGTATGTGGAAACATGCTAAAATGCGTCCGCAGAACAGTCCCGAGTTACGAATAAGGCAGTTTGCACAACTGATGTATCAGTCGGATAACCTGCTCAGCAAGATTTTGGACACGGATGACTTGCAAGAGTTGGAGCAGCTGTTTGCGGTTCCTCAGATGGGCAAGTCAAGTATGGATATATTGTTGATAAATACCGTTATTCCTTATAAATACGCGTACGCGAAGCACAGGAACGGTAATTTTGACGCACAAGCCTTGATGGAGAAGATTCCGGCGGAGAACAACACGATTATCCGTCAGTGGCAAGTATTAGGTCAACAAATTAAAAATGCAGCAGACACACAGGCCTTACTGCATTTATACCAGAATTACTGCCAGCACCACGAGTGCATCAACTGTGAGGTGGGGTATAAGATTTTCCAAGACAGGCAGTTAAAGTTGTTCTAATCAGAACATTGCTTGAATAAGCGCTGTGGTCATGAGGCCGCAGCATACAAGTTTAAGGACTGTTCCAGCTAAGATGCCTATAAAACTGCCCCAGCCTGCGCGGAGTGCTTCGTTAAATTGTTTGCCGCTTATCAATTCTCCGAGAACGGCTCCTACCAACGGACCTATAATAACGCCTACAGCGCCGAAGAATAGGCCTACTATCACACCTATTGTACTTCCCCACACGCCGTATTTCGTGCCGCCGTATTTCTTCGTTCCCCATGCCGGCACTATATAATCGAGAATGGATACTACTACCGTCACGATGCCCCATATAAGCAGAAACTGCCAAGAGAAATCAATCTTGTCTGTGGCCTGCGCTATCCATAAACCTATATAAGCTACAGGCACTCCGGGTAAACCGGGAACAATACAACCTATGATGCCGATAAGCATGCACAAGGAGGCTAATATAAGTAAAAATATATCCATTCTTAACTCATTGCTAACATACGTTGGATGGAAGAGATGGCCTTTTCGGCTGTCTCTTTCGGTACTTGCATCTCCGGAGACTCATTCAAAAGGCAGTTATAGAGTTTCTCCAATGTATTCATACGCATGTATTCACACTCATTGCAACTGCATCCTACGCCTTCCGTCATCTCCGGCGGAACAGGTATAAACTCCTTATCCGGACACGCACGCTTCATCTCAAAGAGGATACCGCTTTCCGTGGCTATTATAAAGCGTTTCGCAGGCGATTTGACGGTGTGCTCAAGCAACGCCTTCGTCGAACCTATTACGTCACTCTGCGCAAGAATAGGAGCCTTGCACTCCGGATGAGCAAGCACCTCTACACCCGGGTTCTCTCTCTTTAACTGCAGCAATGCCTCCAGCGAGAAACGGCTGTGTACATGACAAGCGCCATTCCAGAGAAGCATTTCACGTCCGGTTACACTGTTTATATATGAACCTAAGTTATAATCAGGACCGAAGATTATTTTCGCGTCTTTAGGTAACTGATCTACTATCTTCTTGGCGTTTGAAGAGGTAACCACTACATCCGTCAGCGCCTTCACATCCGCCGATGTATTCACGTAACTTACTACCATGTGGTCGGGATGCTGCGCTTTGAAAGCCGCTAAGTCTGCAGCATTACAACTGTCTGCCAGAGAACAACCCGCATCCATATCAGGAATGAGCACTTTCTTGTCCGGACAGAGAATCTTCATCGTCTCACCCATGAAATGCACGCCGCACATTACTAATATATCCGCGTGTACACGCGTTGCCTGCTGAGCGAGTGCCAGAGAATCTCCGATGAAATCGGCACATTCTTGTATTTCCGGACGTGTATAATAATGCGCGAAAATGACTGCATTTTTTTCCTTACAAAGGGCGCGTATCTTCTCTTTCATTTATATAAATATATATTTTTTCTTTTAAAACCTATGGATATTATAAGATGTAAAAAATGTTGATAAACCCGATAATGGTTTTAAAAACAATCAGTTAGAAAAGTTATTGGCTGTAATGTGAATTTAGATTGTTTTGATAAATGTAATGTGGAACAGGTTATTTACTGTGTAACAAATAGAATGTAAACAAATTGTTTATAACCATTTCTTTATCCTGAATATCAGCAGAATAAGTACTACAGACATCACCATCAGGCCGAGCGCAAAAGCATAACCGTATTCCCAATGCAGTTCCGGCATAAAGTCAAAGTTCATTCCATATAAACTACCGATGAGCGTAGGCGGCAGGAAGATGATGTTGATGACTGTGAATATTTTGATGATGCGGTTCTGCTCAATGTTTACCAAACCGAGGAAGGTATCCTGGAGGTAGTCCAGACGGTCAAAACCGAAGCGGGTGTAATCGAAAAGCGAGTTGATATCCTTGATAATCATCGTAAGACGCGGGTTGAGTTCTTCGGGGAAGAAATCGCATTTGAGGATGTTGGAAATAACGCGCTGTTTATCCATAATATTCTGACGGATGAGAGTTACTTTTTCCTGCAAGTCCTTGATTTGTACCAGCAAGTCTTCATCTACGTGGTCGCTCTCTGCGTTGATCTGTTGGGAGAGTTCGGTAATCAAGTCCGTTGTATCCTCAATCAAGTCGGCATCCTTCTCCACTCGCGTCTCAAATAGTGCTACCAACACATGGAAACCCGTAGGGAAATTACGGGTGTTAAGCAGCAGTTTCTTGAATGTCTCGTTGAAAGTATCCAACTCACTGTCGCGGATGGACACAAGAATGGAGTTCTTCAAAATGAAGTTAACCGGCTCCATCTCAAAATTCGGTTTCAGGAAGTTACTGTTGGCTACGATGGAATCGTCCGTTTGGATATAACGGGACGAGAGCTCGATTTCCTCCATTTCCTCATCTTCCTGGATATCAATTTTCAGGAAACCCTCCAAGGTATCCTCGGTCTTGTCGGATACATCGAGCAGATCAATCCAGATGATATCTTTCTTGTCGAGTTCTTTGAGGGCGGAGATGCTACGTGCTACCTTGATTTTCTCCTTATCTTTGTAGAATATCTTGATTTCAGACATGGCTTACAATAGTTTGAAATTGTTTGAAATAGTTTTAATTAGTTTGCAGTAGTTGGGTCAGTTCGACGAACTCATCGACACTTAGTTGTTCCGGTCGCCTGGTGAGGAAATACTCTAACCTTTCGTCTGACGACCAACAACCATCGACTAACGACTTTAAGGAATTCCTCATCTGTTTTCGTCGTTGGTTAAAAGCCGTTTTGACAACCGTCTTGAATAGCGCCTCGTCGCATTCCAACCGTCGTCGTCGGTTCCGCGTCATGCGGATGACGGCCGACTTGACTTTCGGCGGCGGGTTGAATACGTATTCATCTACTGTAAATAGATATTCTATATCATAATACGCCTGCAGAAGAACGGAGAGGATGCCGTACGCTTTCTTGCCGGGTTTGGAAGCAAGGCGTTCTGCCACCTCTTTCTGTATCATGCCGGAGCAAACGGGAATACGGTCCTTGTACTCCAGCACTTTGAAGAATATCTGCGAGGAAATATTATACGGATAGTTTCCGATGACGTTGAATTCGCCTTCGGGCACGATGCTGTTCAGGTCGAGTTTGAGGAAGTCCCCTTCGACGAGGTCCAGTTCGGGATACCACTCCTTGAGATACGCAACCGACTCGCGGTCTATCTCGATGGCCGTGAGTTGAATATCTTTGTTTTGAAGGAGAAACTGGGTAAGAACACCCATGCCCGGACCTACTTCGATAACTCTTATAGGAGTATTTTCTCCCTTCCCTTCAGGGAGGGGATAGGGGTAGGCTTGCTCAGCAATCTTCCGGGCGACGTTCAGGTCCGTCAAGAAGTGCTGCCCCAGAAATTTCTTTGCTCGTACGGTGTTCTCGCACGATTGTTTCTTGGCATGTACTTGTTGCATTGTCCGCGTGATAATCGTCCATAGATTGTGTTAATTTAGTTATAAATGCCAAATTAAAACGATGTGTAAGCGTTTTAATTTGAGAGGAGATTTCACGATAACTACACGAGTTGCAGTAAGCAACGAAGTCGTTAGTCGTCGAAATCGACGACAAAAGTACTGCTTTTTTTTGACATACGCAAATTTTCAGCAACTTTTTTACTAAAATATAGTATTTTCTATATTAATAATTAACTATTTAGCCATTTGGACTTGTACAAAAATGGCTATGTGGGTAATTATAGATGAGTGTAACTCATTGTAAAAAAGTTGCTGAAAGTTTAGCGTAAGTAATACCTTAAATTTTATGGAAACTTCGGAGGGAACCCACTCGTAAGGGAAGGGGCGTGCCGAAGTACTCCGTAAATTTTCCGCGACTTTTTATTTAAAAACATTCGTTTTTCTTGCATATATCGGTTATTTTTTGTACCTTTGCACCGAAAATTGAAAATAAAAGATGAGTGAACTAAACGATATAGATAATCCCTACATCCCAGGTTTTGAGGAATATATTCGTCAAGGTGAGCCGGATAAAAGAGAACGTGCGCAAATATGGCGTACAGCTATCGGTTTACAACAGGTAGACGGATTGCAAGTTTCCGAATATTTGAAGGAAACAGTCAAACGTAATATTGAAGGAGAAATCTCTATTGATGAAGTGCAACGCTTGGTCAAAGCGTACTATATAAGCAAAACCAACCGTGAGCCGGACGATGACGAAAAGCAGGAAGCGGATAATGTTGCCGGTAACATTGGAAAAATTCTTGCATCTGATACCTTGGATTTCAGCACGAACGGCTATATAGCGTTGCATCGCCGCATTTTCGAAGGAGTATTTAAGAATGCGGGACAGGTTCGCAACTATGACATCACTAAAAAAGAGTTTGTGCTTCGTGGCGATACTGTCCGTTATTTAAACTGGGAAGACTTACGTAGGGCATTGGACTATGAGATTGCACAAGAGAAGCAATTTAATTACAAAGGTCTTCAAAAAGACGAAGTCATTTCTCACATCTCTCAATTTGTTTCGGGAATATGGCAGATTCATGCTTTTGGTGAGGGGAATACACGTACTACGGCAGTTTTCACTATTTTATATCTGCGTTCTATTGGTTTTCCTGTGTCTAATGATATGTTTGCCGAAAACTCTTGGTATTTCCGCAATGCGCTTGTACGTGCAAACTATAAAAATGCAGTGTACGGCATTGAATATACACCGATATTTTTGGAGCGTTTCTTCCGTAATTTGTTGCTTGGTGAACAATGGGATTTGAAAAGCCGCTATTTAGTGATTAACCCTCCAACTGAATATGCCGAACAACCCCGAAAAGACACCCCGACAAGTACCCCCACAAGTACCCCCACAAGTTTATCGGAAACAGTTTCTCGCGTTATAATGGCATTAGGAGAAAAACAACTGACAGGCAAAGAATTAATGAACGCAGTCGGACTTAAAGACCGAAAGAATTTTGTGGAATATTCACTCAATCCTGCCATTGCCTCTGGCTTTGTGCGTCTTCTATATCCCGAAAGTCCGCGTCATCCTCGCCAGAAATACTTGCTAACCGACAAAGGAACAATGGCCTTAAACCAAATCAAAAACAAATAGGCGCATATAATCATATTAAATTTTATAAATCTGCACGCAAAATGCAGATTTTTTTGTATATGTGAGAAAAAAGCACTATCTTTGCACCCGCAAAGGTTTTTGAAACCGATGCCGTCGCTTACCGACGTTAAACAGTAAGGACATAGAAATTTAGCGTTTGCTTTATTTGAGGATTCTTTCAAACTTGGACACTTTGAAATTACCATTCCTAAATAATGCGAATGCTCACATCGTTAGTGTGAGCTTCTGCATGTTGGATGGTATGGGAGTCCAAGCCCGAAAGAACCAACAGAACAGGAGTTCACATTTTTAATTTTATGCATATGAAAACAAAGTATTTGTTAGTAGCAGTTTTGTGCTGCGTAGTATTTGGCGCTTGTCAAAACGATGCTCCCGGTAAAGGGAGCAAGGAAATCTCTGAACAGTTGGGAGATTTTATTGAAGGATTAGGTAATATTGTTAGCACGGACTCCTTAAACAATGGCTCGATAGTCATGAAGGATGACAAAGACAACACGATTACCAAAGACAAAGATGGAAATATTGTAATAGTAAATCCACAAGGAGATACAACATACATAGACAATTCTATCAAAGAAGATGAATCGGCATTAAAAGATAAGTGGTACAATTCAACATGGAGTACCAATAAAGGCGACAAGAATAACCCGGCTATCTCTATGCCCGAAATCCCTGATTTTATTAATTATCTCCAGGAGTTGGGATTTAGCGTTGAACAAAACAATATTTCAATAGATACTACTATCACAGAACAAGAGAAAATCTCAGAGTACATTATTCATTTCCTCACAACTACAGGCTCTTTACTTCAGTTAGACACGTTAAAGCAACACACTTACACACGTAGTATCAATTACTTAAAAATTACATTCTTCCCAGAAGAGATAGGTAACGATGAACTGAAGTACGAACTCGTAATTAATGAAAGTTATCTTGAACTTCATGAGAAACATTACTATTATGATGAAGAGGCTCAACAGTATTTCTTAGAGTGGGAAGATGTCCGTATGTGTACTTATATCGATGAAGGTACATCTATTTTGTTATATCGCGGAGAAGAAATTATGAATTTGCAAACAGTTGTTTTGTCAACAAAAACCACAACTACTTGGTGTAATTATCGTCGTCTTTCAGAAACACAAATTGCGGTTAACAATAATTCTTTATCAGCTTTCTTGAATGAAGTACAGGATAGTAGTACTCCGGAAATGGAAGCACGTGATTTGCAAGGGAAATATTTAGCGTCATTCTGGTTGGTTTCTTTTTGACCAAAAGGATATATGTATGGATTCAGCTCGCTTAAAGGCGGGCTGATTTTTTTGAAATGGCACATTGTTGTTTGTAGATTGTATAGGCATTGCCTCCGAGATGCCTCCGAGATGACCCTTAAATGCCTCTTGGCTGCGTCCGACAACCTATTTGTAATTCGCTGAAAACGAGCGAGTTATAATTGCTTATTTACACCCCGCTCATCCATGTGCGGCAAAGAGCACTCCCTGTTTCATTAGCGCCTGTATAATTCATGCATAAAATCTGCAGGTAATGCTAGACCATACCTAGACCATATCTAGAGGATATCTAGACCATACGAGGTACGTGCCGGTTCGGTTCGAACACTTTTTTATATCTCTTATACTATATATACATAGTATATATACTTTTTGCGGCGGATTTTTTATTTGCATATATCAAAAAAAAGCAGTAATTTCGGCACGCCCCTAAAGGGTATCCACTCCGAAATTACGTCCGCACTATCGTGCAAACTACAATCTTTTAAGCAAAGAAAAGCACACTTGTGCAAGCACAGACTACTTTTTTTGCCTAAAACCTTGCAAATTTGAAAAATTTGTAGTAATTTTGCACCCGCAAAAGTGAAACGATGAACAAGTTAGCGCAGATAATCACGAAAATCATTGATTTCTTCTACCCTCCTTTCCGCAAATTCATGTCGGAGCAGTTGTTCCGTTATGCGGCCTGCGGAGGCGGAAACATGGTGCTCGACTGGGTGCTGTACTTCCTGATTTATAACTTTGTTATAGGTCATGATTTGGTATACATTACCCTTCCCTTCAGGGAGGGGACAGGGGTAGGCTTATGCCTCACCCCGCACATCGCCACCCTTTGTATCGTTTTCCCCATTACCCTGCTCACCGGTTTCTGGCTCCAGAAATACGTGACCTTCACGCAGTCCGACCTGCATAGTCTCAAGCAGTTCGCGCGTTATGTTTCCATCGTGGCGCTCAATCTGGCGATTAACTATTTCGGACTCAAACTATGCGTCGAGATATTCGGCTGGTACCCGACGCCGTCCAAGATGGTCATCACCCTCATCACCGTCGCCATCAGTTATTTAGGGCAGAAATACTATACATTCAAAACGCAATAAACCATAAAAATTGCAAAAAGTGGCATATGCTCTTGCATATGTCATTTTTTTTTTGTAATTTTGCGGCGATTTTGAAAACTTGCACAAATAGGCAATATACAATAACTTCAAAATAACAAACAACCATGTTACACGTTCTTTGTTCCGATCTCCACACGGAGGTGTCATCCATGCCTTTCAAGGTATCTGATTCATTCCTCGAGGAAAATCAAGTAGTAGCCATTCTTACCGGTGGTACGGAGGCGCAGTTTATTCAGTTGCTTCGTGAGAAGAAGATAGACCTCAAACGCCCTGTATATCTGATGGTTAGCGGTTACAGTAACTCACTGCCTGCAGCGCTTGAGATCTTGAGTTTCATCCGCCAGCGTAACGGTCTGGCGAAAGTGATGCAGCATGAGAAAGATGTCATCTTCCCTGACCCGAGCGAGACGGACTCGCTGACGCGTCAGCCGCTGAAGAAAGTGCTGCAGAACGACAAGAAGCAGCGCCTCGGAGTTGTCGGCAAACCGAGTGACTGGTTGATTGCTTCCGGCGGCGATGAGAACGAGGTGCTCAAGGAGATGAATATCGAAATCGAGCATATACCTCTGGAGGAACTGACGAGCATCGGCGTGGTAGATCCGGGATTGAAAGGCGCTGAGGCTATCTATGAGCGCATGAAGGAAATCGTGGCGAAGCACAAACTGGACGGCGTCACGCTCCGTTGCTATGACCTGTTCGCCACGGTGAAGAACACCGGTTGTATCGCTGTCAGCAAACTCAACGACGACGGTATCCCCGCCGCTTGCGAGAGTGACATCCCGAGCCTCCTGACGCTCATGGTCTGCAAGAAACTGACCGGCGAGGAAGGCTTCCTCTGCAACCCCTCGCGTATCGAGTCGGACGGTCAGATCCTTCTTTCGAAATGTACTATTCCGCTGAAGATGACCAAGAAACACGAGCTGACGACCCATTTCGAGTCGGGCATCGGTGTGGCTATTCACGGCGAAGTGGAGCCGGGCGAATATACTTTGGTGAAACTGAACGGCGACATGAAACGTCTGTTGGCGGTGAACGTCAAAGTGACCCACTGCCAGTACGAGCAGAGTCTCTGCCGTACGCAGATTTGGATTCAGTCCACGCCGATTGTCAGCCAGTACCTGCTGACCGCTCCGCTGGCGAACCACCACATCCTTATCAAGGGTCACCACGCCGCAAAATTCTGGAGAGAATAAATGTCCTTCGCACGTTTGAAGTAGTTTGAAGTGGTTTGGTGCTTCGCACGTTTGAAATGGTTGGTAACTACAACCATAATAAACAACTTCAAACAAAATTAACAATGACAAACAATTGTAATCCATGACCGTTAGCAATTTTGAGGATTTAACTATTTGGCAGTTAGCGCGAGCGCTGAGCAAAGAGATATACCTCATTACGGACAAGACAGAATTTCAAAGAGACATACGTTTCTCGTCGCAAATCCGAGCAGCAGTAGGTTCAATCATGGATAATATAGCTGAGGGGTTTAGTAGAGAAGGAAAGAAGGAGTTTGTCCAGTTCTTGTACATTGCAAAAGGGTCGTGTGCGGAGGTGCAAAGTCAGTTGTATCGTTCATACGATGTAGGCTATGTTACACAGACAGAGTTTGCAAACCTACTGAAAGGTGCTAAAGATTTAGAAGTAAAGATTACTAATATGATAGTATATCTTAAACAAACCAAAATTGAAGGTCACAAATACAAAGACTAGACTGAAATATACAACTTCAAACAATTGTCAAACAATTGTCAAACAATTTCAAACTAAAATAAACAATATAAACAATTTTTACTATGGTAAGTTTTAAGGAGTTAGGCCTTGTGAACACCCGTGAGATGTTCGCAAAGGCTATCAAGGGAGGTTATGCTATCCCTGCTTTCAATTTCAACAACATGGAGCAGCTGCAGGCTATCATCAAAGCTTCGGCTGAGACCAAGAGTCCGGTTATTCTGCAGGTATCGAAAGGTGCGCGTAACTACGCCAATCAGACCTTGTTGCGTTACATGGCGCAAGGTGCTGTAGAGTACGCAAAGGAACTGGGTTGGGAGCATCCGCAAATCGTGCTTCACCTCGACCACGGAGACAGCTTCGAACTCTGCAAATCCTGCGTGGACTTCGGTTTCTCGAGCGTGATGATTGACGCATCGCACCTGCCCTACGAGGAGAATATCGCATTGACGAAGAAAGTGGTTGACTACGCACATCAGTTCGATGTAACCGTTGAGGCTGAGTTGGGCGTTTTGGCAGGCGTTGAGGACGAGGTTTCGTCTGCTGTCAGCCATTATACCAAGCCGGAAGAGGTGGTTGACTTCGCTACCCGTACGGGTTGTGACAGCCTCGCTATCTCCATCGGTACGAGCCACGGTGCATACAAGTTCACTCCGGAGCAGTGTACGCGTGACCCGAAGACGGGCAAACTCGTTCCTCCTCCATTGGCATTCGATGTACTCGACGCTATCATGGAGCAGCTGCCGGGCTTCCCCATCGTGCTGCACGGTTCGTCCAGCGTTCCGCAGGAGTATGTGGACATCATCAACGAGAACGGCGGCAAACTGCCTGACGCAGTAGGTATCCCCGAGGAGCAGCTCCGCAAGGCATCCAAGAGCGCTGTATGCAAGATTAACATCGACTCCGACAGCCGTCTGGCCTTCACCGCTGCTGTACGTAAAGTGCTTGCTGACAAGCCGGGTGAGTTCGATCCGCGTAAATACTGCGGCGTAGCACGTGACTGGATGGAAGACCTGTACAAGCACAAGATTGTCAACGTTCTTGGTAGCGACGGAAAGGCGTAAATCGTCAATCGTCAATCGTCAAATCGTCAATAAAATGGCACTTCCTTTCATGACGGCTGAGCAAGCCGCTGAATTGATTCAACATGGTGACGTCTTAGGCATGGGTGGTTTTACCGCCACCGGAGTGCCTAAGGCGGTTCCTTTTGCATTGGCACAACGCGCGGAGCGCTTGCATGCCGAAGGCAAACCTTTCCGTGTAGGACTGGAGACCGGTGCGTCGATGGGCGACAGTTGTGACGGAGCCCTGGCACGCGCTCACGCCGTTGAGTTCCGCACGCCGTACCAGTCGAACAAGTCGATGCGCGACGAGATAAACGCAGAAGGTACCCACTATTTCGACATGCACCTCTCGCACATGGCGCAAGACCTCCGCTACGGCTTCCTTCCCAAGCCCAATTGGGCGATTATCGAGGCATCGTACGTAGGCGAAGACGGGACTATCGTGCCGGCTGCAGGTATCGGTATCATGCCTACTATCTGCAACATGGCGGATAAGATTATCGTCGAACTGAACGAGATGTTCCCCGCCACCATGCGTGGTATGCATGACCTCTACGAACCGCTTGACCCGCCTTACCGCAAGGAGATTCCTATCTACAAGCCCTCCGACCGCTGCGGCTCCGACCATATTAAAGTGGACCCGAAAAAGATTGCAGCCGTCGTGAAGACCAACCGTCCGAACGAGATTCCCGCTTTCACGCCGGTGGATGCTGTTACCGCCAAAATCGGCGAGAACGTAGCGCTCTTCCTCGAGAAAGAGTTGCGCGAAGGACGCATCCCCGCTTCGTTCCTGCCTATCCAATCGGGTGTAGGAAACGTAGCGAACGCGGTGCTTGGCGAGCTGGGTAAGAACCCGCATATTCCGCCGTTTGAGATGTATTCGGAAGTCGTTCAGGACTCCGTGGTGGACCTCATCAAGGCCGGCCATTGCAAGTTCGCTTCCGGCTGCTCGCTGCGCCTCGTGGAAAGCAAGATGGCGGAGGTGCTGGCCGACCTCGATTTCTTCCGTGACAAACTGTTGCTCCGTCCGCAGGAGACGTCCAACAACCCCGAACTCATCCGTCGTATGGGCCTTATCGCCATCAACACGGCGCTCGAGGCGGATATCTACGGAAACGTCAACTCGACGCATGTATGCGGTACGAAGATGATGAACGGTATCGGCGGTTCCGGCGACTTCGCACGTAATGCCTATATCTCCATCTTCACGACCGCTTCCACGGCGAAGAACGGTGCTATCTCGTCTATCGTGCCGATGGTGACGCACCTCGACCACTCCGAGCACTCCGTGAAAGTGCTTGTGACCGAACAGGGTGTGGCAGACTTGCGCGGCAAGAGTCCGCGTCAGCGTGCCGAGGAAATCATCAACAACTGTGTGGCTCCGGAGTACCGTGAGATGCTACGCGACTATCTCAAAATCGCGAGACACGGACAGACGCAGCACGAACTCAGTTGCGCCTTTGCCATGCATGAGGAATTCCTCAAATCGGGTGACATGCGTAACACCAAATGGGAGAATTATAAACGATAAAAGGCTAAAAAGGCTTAAAAAACCAAAAAAAATAGGGAAAAGTGACATGCGCGCTTGCGTATGTCATTTTTTTTCCGTACCTTTGCACGCTTTTTCTGCGGCGTGCACAGGCATACACGCCTTATACGTGCGCAAAAACAAGCAATTAGAGCATAAAATTAACATAACAAATAACAAAAAACAATTATGCAAAACAAAGGACTTGTTAGAATTTTGGCTGTGTGCCTTGCAGTGGTATGTGCCTTCTATCTGTCGTTTTCCTTAATCACCAGTCATTATGACAAGGCGGCTAAGGAATATGCGGCCGGTGATGCGGCGAAAGAGTACCAGTACTTGGATTCGATTGCAGCAAAGAAAGTTTGGTTCGGTTACACGCTCAAGGAGTGTCGTGAGAAGGAAATCAACCTCGGTCTGGACCTCAAGGGTGGTATGAACGTAACGATGGAGGTGTCTGTTCCGGACATCCTCGATGCCTTGAGCGGTCATAACGAGACGCCGAACTACAAAGAGGCGCTGGCGTTGGCTAAGCAGAAACAGAAATCCAGCGGCGCTGATTTCGTAACATTGTTTATTGAGTCGTACAAAGAAGTAAATCCGGAAGGACAGTTGGCTTCTATCTTCTCGACCTTTGAGTTGAAGGACAAAGTGACGCTGAACTCGACGAACGCAGAGGTGGAGAAAGTCATCCGCGAGGAAGTGGACGGCGCTATCCAGAACTCGTTCAACGTGCTCCGTACGCGTATCGACCGCTTCGGTGTCGTTCAGCCGAACATCCAGAAGCTCGCTCAGCCGGGACGTATCCTCATTGAGTTGCCGGGTATCAAGGAGCCGGAGCGTGTTCGTAAACTCCTCCAGGGTTCCGCTAACCTTGAGTTCTGGGAGACCTACGAGGCTTCCGAACTGCTGCCGATGCTGGCGCAAATCAACCGTGAGTACGCCGCTACAGAAATATCGGACGAGTCCGATAAGTCTGCCAAGTCGGAAGAAGTAAAAGCAGAGGAGGCTCCGAAGGCAGAGAGCGATGATCTCGCTGAGCTGTTGGGTGACTCCACCGCAGCTGCTGAGGCAGACCAGGCTGCGCAACTCGCAGAGTACAAGAAGAACAACCCGCTCTTCGCTATCCTCAACCCGTCTATCAATGCCGCCGGTCAGGCTTACCGCGGTCCGTTAGTGGGTACCGTTCATTATACCGACACTGCTAAGGTGAACGCCATGCTCACCTCGCCGATTGCCAAGTCGGTGCTGCCGCGTGACGCTCGTTTCTTCTGGACCGTTAAGGCCATTGACGAGGCAAACGCTTACTATCAGCTCGTAGCGCTCAAGGCGCAGCGTGACGGTCGTGCTTCGCTCGAAGGCGACGTCATCACTGACGCACGTGCGGACTTCTCGCAGATCAGCGCATATGCAAACGTTTCTATGTCTATGAACGCTGAGGGCGCAAAGGCATGGCAGCGTATCACCAAGGATAACATCGGTAAGTCGGTGGCTATCGTGCTTGACGGATACGTTTATTCCTTCCCGACGGTACAGAGTGAGATTGCCGGCGGTAACAGCCAAATTACCGGTAACTTCACCGTAGAAGAGGCAAAAGACCTGGCGAACACCCTGAAGTCCGGTAAGATGCCGGCTCCTGCCCGTATCATCGAGGAGAGTGTGGTTGGTCCGTCTCTGGGACGTGAGGCTATCCACTCGGGTCTCTGGTCGTTTGCCCTGGGCTTCGTGCTCATCCTTATCTACATGATTTTCTACTATGGTTGGATTCCGGGCCTCATCGCCGATGCCGCATTGGTTTGCAACGTATTCCTGTTGGTAGGTATCCTCGCTTCGTTCTCCGCTGTCCTCACCCTTCCGGGTATCGCCGGTATTGTGCTGACGATGGGTTGTGCGGTCGATGCGAACGTGCTTATCTACGAGCGTATCCGTGAGGAGTTGCGTGCCGGCAAGGGAATGCGCAAGGCTATCGAGGATGGTTTCAAGGGTGCTATCTCCGCCATCGTGGATGCCAACGTGACATCCTTCCTGACAGGTGCCATCCTCGCTATCTTCGGTACCGGTCCTATCAAGGGCTTCGCCGTAACATACATGATTGGTATCATCTCTTCGTTCCTCACGGCTGTGTTCATCACCCGTCTGTTGCTCGAGGATTATGCAAAACGCGAGAATGCAAAGGAACTGAGCTTCACCACTCGTCTGATGAAGAACTTCCTCCAGAATATCCATTTCGACTTCGTGGCTGCACGCAAGTGGGCTTACTGCTTGTCGGGTGCATTGGTCATCTTCGCTATCATGGGTCTGGAGCCGCACATCTTCGGTAAGCTGAACCTCGGTATCGACTTCTCCGGTGGACGTAACTACGTTGTTCGTTTTGACAACAGCATCAAGACCGACGAGGTAGCTACCAGCATCGAGGAGGTACTGAAGGCCAATAACGAGGACGGCGAGACCTTTGCCGTGAATGTGATTACCTTTGGTAATGACGCCAACCAGGTACGTATCTCCACCAACTATCGTATCCACGAGGAGACCGCTGAGGCTGACGAGGCTATCGAGGCATTGCTCTTCGAGGGCTGCAAGCCGTTCTTGAGCGAAGGTATCACGTTCGATGACTTCCGTTCTACCGACTCAAATGCCGAGGTAGGTATTATGTCGAGCCAGAAAGTGGGACCGGCTATTGCGGATGATATCAAGACCAGCGCTGTCTGGGCTATCATCGCTGCGCTCATCGTCATCTTCCTCTATATCCTGGTTCGTTTCCGCAACTTCGCATATTCAGTAGGTGCATTGACCGCTTTAGCGCACGATACCGTCATCATCCTCGGTCTGTATGCCATCCTTTGGAAGGTGATGCCGTTCTCCATGGAGATTGACCAGGCGTTTATCGCAGCAATCCTGACCGTCATCGGTTATTCTATCAATGATACCGTGGTCATCTTCGACCGTGTTCGTGAGTACAACGGCCTCTATCCGAAGCGCGAGAAACACATCAATATCAACGACGCGTTGAATAACACGCTCAGCCGTACGTTCTCGACTTCTATGAGTACGTTCGTGGTATTGCTGGCTATCTTCATCTTCGGTGGTGAGACGATTCGTGGCTTCGTGTTCGCACTCCTCATGGGTGTTATCGTAGGTACCTATTCGTCTCTGTTCATCGCTTCGCCGATAGCTTATGAAATCCAGATGGCGCAAGCTCGTCGCGCGGAGAAGAAAGCAGCGCTGAAGAAATAATCAATAGTCCAACGACTAACGACAAATGACCAACGACTTCTTGAAATTCGCTACTGCGCAAGGCCTTAACTCCATGCATGTGGAGAAGGTCTTGTCGCAGAGTGCGGAGAACGTACAGGACTCGTACGGATATATCTCGCCCACCATCCTTGAGGAGCGTCAGTTGAATGTGACGCAGATGGATGTGTTCAGCCGCCTGATGATGGACCGTGTTATCTTCCTCGGTACCGAAATCAATGACTACACGGCGAATGTCATCCAGGCGCAGTTGCTCTATCTGGACTCCGTGGACAGCGAGCGGGATATCAATCTCTATCTCAATACACCGGGCGGTTCTGTCTATGCCGGTCTGGGCATCTATGACACGATGCAGTTTGTCAAGTCGCCTGTCTCCACGATGTGTACCGGTCTGGCGGCATCTATGGGTGCTGTGCTGCTGGTAGCGGGAGAGAAAGGGATGCGCGCAGCGCTGCCGCACAGCCGCGTCATGATTCATCAGCCCCTCGGCGGTATCCAAGGACAGGCCAGCGACATCGAGATAACGGCCAAAGAGATTATCAAACTCAAGGAAGAACTCTATCAGATTATCTCCGACCACTCCGGACGCGCTATCGAGCAGATCCGTCAGGACGCTGACCGCGACCACTGGATGACCTCCAAAGAGGCACTGGAGTACGGAATGATAGACAAGTTGTATATCCATAAAGACTGATGGGAAAACGCACTCAACAAATATGTAGCTTTTGCGGTCGTGTGATGCCGGAGATGTTCCGGGGCATCGAGAACGATGTGCTTATATGCAATGAGTGCATTGAAGCGGGGCATAAGCTGGTGGCAGCCATGCCTTCCGCGAAAAAGGAAGACAAGGGCGAACTCTCTCTCGATACACTCCCTACGCCGCAGGCCATCAAGGATTTCCTTGACCAGTACGTCATTGGTCAGGACGATGCCAAGCGCTATCTCTCTGTAGCGGTGTATAACCATTACAAACGTGTGCTGCAGGAAATCACCAATGATGACGTAGAGATAGAGAAGAGCAACATCCTTCTTGTCGGTAATACCGGTACGGGTAAGACGCTGTTGGCACGCACGATTGCGAAGATGCTGAAGGTACCTTTCGCCATCGGGGATGCGACTGCGCTCACGCAGGCCGGGTACGTAGGAGAAGATGTCGAGTCGCTCCTCGTACGGCTCTTGCAGGACGCGGACTACGATGTGCAGAAAGCGCAACGCGGCATCGTATTCATCGATGAGATAGATAAGATTGCCCGCAAATCCGAGAATATGTCCATCACCCGCGACGTGAGCGGCGAAGGCGTACAGCAGAGTCTTTTGAAGATGCTGGAGGGTTCCGTTGTCAATGTGCCGCCGCAAGGCGGGCGTAAGCATCCGGATCAGGAGCTGATACATGTGGATACGAAAAACATCCTCTTCATCTGCGGCGGCGCTTTCGACGGCATCGAGCGTAAGATCTCGCAGCGCATGAATACGCAGGTGGTAGGTTTCGCTGCGCAGCAGCAGGCCGCGCAAATAGACAAGAACAACTTGCTGCAGTACATCGCGCCGCAGGACTTGAAGTCGTACGGTCTCATTCCTGAGATTATCGGCCGTCTGCCGGTTCTCACCTATCTGCAGCCGCTTAACCGCGAGGCTTTGCGCTCCATTCTTACCGAGCCGAAAAATGCGCTCACCAAGCAGTATAAGAAACTCTTGGCGATGGATAGCGTGGATTTGGTATATGATGATGATGCCTTGGATTACATCGTTGACAAGGCATTAGAGCATAAACTCGGCGCACGCGGACTGCGCGGACTGATGGAGTCGGTGATGATGGACCTGATGTTCGAACTGCCGACACATAAGAAAGAAGAAAAATCTCCGAAGACCTTCACCATCACAAAGGCATATGCGCAGGAGAGGTTGGAGCGGTTGGACTTCTGTAGATTGAAAAACGCGGTGTGAAACCGCGTTTTTTTTTATCTCAATGCTTCCGGCAGGGAGAAGCCGCAATAGACAATCTCGAACTTCATTCCGCTCTTGGCGGATTTGATTTGCGTGGCGGAAATCGTCTGTTGCTGACGTACGGACGAATATTTCGACAATGCTGACGAACTGATGCTTGCCTCCACGCTCACCGGTACCAATACCATCCTCAACTCCTTGTCCGTCGTATTCTGACGCAGCTGATTGGTCAGGAAATCCGACATGTCGTAGGTGTAGTAATAGGTGGCGTTACCTACGGAATCGGTGCCCTGGGTGAGTGCACTGAGCAAGGCGCATGTATCGCTCGGCAACTCGCGTTTGTCGAAGAAACGCTGCATGCTCTCCTCTTTGACGAGCAGCATGTAGCGCGCGGGTTGCAACCAGTCTTCACGGGTAATATCCGCCGACGAACCTTCGAACATATTCTTTACATCGATAATCACTTCCGCTTTGTTGACGTACGGGCGCTTGATGGTATCGCCGTCGAGAGAGTCTATCATGTGCTTCATGATGGAGTCCGAGATTCTTCCCATGGGGAATACCATGCGCGTATATACGCCTGCGGGCGCGATAATATAATTATAGGTGTCGGAGTCTTGTTTCAGCCTTTCCACCAACTCTTTTTTGTCTGAATAGGCCAGATGATTGACCGTGCGCACTTCCGAGTTGGCGTAGAATGCCTTCATGTCGTTGACTACAGTATCTTTGTCCTGACCGGCTTTGCGGTACGAGAAGCTGTAATAAACGCCTAAGGCGATATCCGTGATGTTGAGAACGGTGGACGAACCGAAGGAACTCTCGATGAGCAGTCCCTTGAAGTCATTGTTGAATGAGTCTTGGTCCTTGAAACTTCGGATGGACGAGAAATACTGCATGAAATCGTCATTGACGCGCATGCGCAGAGCCGGTATATAGACGCCGTCCGAGTTCTGGATAGAGTCGAGTTTCTCCGATGCCGCAACGATGCGGTGATTCGTCAGTACGCTTTGCTTATGCTGCGGGTCGATGAAATAGTCGTCGATATTCAGGTCCGTAGGATAGGTGCTGGCGTAGCGGAAGGTCTTCTTATCCATCATATATGCGTTGATGGCCATCGGCGACAGACCGTTGCCTACCCAGCTGGAGTAGTACATGAATAGGCAAATCGAGTCGATGGTTGCGTTCGCGGGATAGGAGAATCCTTCCGGGCAGGCTAACTGCGTCAGGATAGACGCCCGCAGCAGACCGTAGTCCGTCTCCATCTCGCCTAACAGGAACGAGTCGGCCTGCGAGATAATCGCAGCGCAACTGTCGATTCCTGAGGTCAGCGGAAAGGTGTCCACCAATACAATGATGGCGTCATCCGGCCCCAACACGGCACTACCCGCGCTGGTGGTGTCATCCTTGCATGCCGTCCATAGGCATGCTATCGCAATGACCAACCCTATTTTATAAAAGATCCCTTTCACCTTTCACCTTTCACTTTTCACCTTTCATCTTTCACTTTTCAAGCAGCGCTTGAAAGAACTCCCATTGGCGGGCGCAAACCGCCGTCAGGTCCTCCGAAGCCTCGTACGGGAGAATAGGTTTGCCTTTCGTCTCTGCGTAATTCATCAAGCGCTGGTTCACCTTCGGTGCCGCATAGATGATAGCGTCCGAGAAGTCGATAGCCAGGCGCATCAGCTCTTCGTACCCCACAGGGAAGCCGTCGATGGAGCGCAGGTCGATATTCGAGATTCCGTCGATGCGCAGTTTCTCCGTGAAGCGGGTGGGGAACGGCGTTTTGTATTCGTTCTCGTCCAGCATCAGCACAATCTTCGAGTTCGCAAAGAACGGCTCGTTGTTATATGCCTTTTTCAGGTATAACGGCGCCAAGGCGCTCATCCATCCGGAGCAGAGGATGATATTCGGCGTCCAGCGCAGTTTCTTCACCGTCTCAATGACGCCGCGTGCGTAGAAGATGACGCGGTCGTCATTATCCGGATATTCAACGCCCGACTCGTCCGCCACACCTTTGCGACGATGGAAGAGGTCATCGTTGTCAATGAAATAGATTTGAATACGCGCCGACTGGATGGACGCCACTTTGATGAGCAGCGGATGGTCAGACTCCTCAATGATAAGATTCATGCCGGAAAGACGAATCACCTCGTGCAACTGGTTGCGTCGCTCGTTAATCTCGCCGAATTTGGGCATGAATGTACGCGTCTCAAAGCCATGGGACTGGAAGTACTCGGGCAACTGACGATTGAGCAGCCGCATGGGCGTCTCTTCTGCCAGATAAGGGCTAATCTCTTGAGAGATAAACAGGATTCGATTTGGCTCTTTCATAGGCATGTGCGCTTATTCGCAATGCAAAGGTACTACAAAAATTGCATATATGCAAATTTTTGGATATTATTTTACGCTTTTTTATACATTTTTGTCGATTTTTCCCCATATGCCCGAGATAATACGCTAATTTTTGCAGTTCTTTTTGGAGTCTATCCCCTCGGATTGTTCTCAGTTTGTTATCGGACCGTTTTCGGTCCGTTTTCGGTCCATTCTCGGTCCGTTTTCGGTCCGTTCACCGGGTTAACACCGGTGTAAATATTCAATAATCGTGATTTATGATTCATGATTCATTTTTTGCAATGATTATTTCGCGTTATCGCAACAAAACGTTCAAAAAGTGTTAAAAATGCAGACAATTTTATTTTTTTTCTCAATTTATTTGCACAATTGATACTTTATTTGTATCTTTGCTGCCCAAATTGCACACATGTGCACGTATGCGACTCCGCGCAACGCGTACTATATAAATGTAATGAGCCAGGAAACACACATACAATTATTCGAGAACGCAAAGATTCGCGTAGTCTGGGAAGACGAACTGGAGAAATATTTCTTCTCTGTTGTTGATGTAGTTGGTGTTTTAACCGAACAAGAAACGCCACGAAGCGCTACCATTTATTGGGCAGTAGTTAAAAAGCGCTTGCGCGCAGAAGGAGCA